>WBZS01002711.1_pt1 | contig 10355 bp, 5 predicted proteins | sample 5204201 | NCBI WGS metagenome assembly WBZS01 (sample SAMN12344357, study PRJNA552823) | activated sludge metagenome | biome: Activated sludge suspended growth; feature: Nitrification reactor; material: Wastewater; isolation source: activated sludge from nitrification reactor of wastewater treatment... | reverse complement strand
TGTAAACGTACGACGAGTTCGTTTGACGGTCTTACGCTGCTTTTTGGCCATCGTGGCACTCCTAAGGTTCGGCTTCCAAGCCTACAATCTTAGAGGTTAGCGCGCCCGTCAACCGTGGGCCGCCTCAGACACTATTCTCTTCGTAACGAAAGAAAATAATTTAAGTTCCCTTGGTTTCGATCATCTCCGTCGTGGTAATACACGGTTGCAACACTAAATCCGTTGAAACGGCGGAGGCGGGAACCGTGCACGTTGGTGCCGGTACTCCCCAAAAACTCCATGCTCTGTAACACGCTGGCGGCAAACATGGTCACCATGTTGGTCGTCCCAGTGCCGGAAATGGTAGCTGAAACACTCGCAAAATTGTCGGCACGATGGAAATAGGAACTTAAACTATCCGACATGCTCGAAAATGTCTCGTACATGTTGACGTAATTCGAATTGCCCGTCGCCGACAATTCCACTGAGTCAGTTCCGCCACGGATTGATCGGACCAATTTCGAACGGAAGCCCGACGCCGAAATCTCAATTCCCGATCCGATGAAAGACGCCGCCTGTTTTTGCAACAACACGGTGTCGTTGCCCAGCGAATCCGCCAAGCTGAGTACGTCGCTTCCGCCAGCGCTCGAAGTCGCCCAAAGTCGCTTGAATCCAAGGGCACTGTTCGAATAGCCGGTCGCGAACATTTGGACATTGTCCATATCTCCAGCGACGCTATCGTTCCCGGTCGTATCGTACAGGCGCGCTTCATCGGCACCACCACTGGAATAGGCGAAGGCTCGCAAGAATTGTTGCGATCGGTTGTCAAAACCGCTTCCGCTCATTCCGGCCGATGATCCCTGGCCAGTGAAAAATTCTTGACCTGCTGAGTCATAGAACCGCGCAACGTCGCGAACCGCACTCGTGGAACCGATCGCGCTCACCTGTTGGAATCCAAAAGCGCGATACCAATAGCCGGTCCCAGAAACTGCGGCCCAAGTTGGATAGGCGCGGAACAAGTCATCTCCCGATGAATCGTACAGGGACGCTTGGTCGGTCCCGCCGGTTCCGGCATAGCCGGTCACCTTTTTGAACGCCGTCACGCGACTCGAGTAATCGACGCCTGACATCTGCGAGTAAGCTTGGCGAGACTCGAGCAGGTCATTCCCGGCTCCCCCATAAAGCCGCACCACTGCAGTACTGCTTGCGGAGCCATCGATCACCTGGTTTTGAAAACCGGTAGCATTGAATAGACGAGAACCATATTGCAGATAGGCCGCTCCTGGATTGATCACGACCAGCAAGGCCAGACTGCCATCGATTTGTAACGAGTCAGCTGCGCCGTTAACTGTTCCGTAGACAGCAACTGATTCGAAGTTACTCGTTTGGTTATCAAACGACTCTCCAGAAACTCTGGTCCAGTCGGCTCCACCATTTACCGAGTCGGCGCCAACGGAATCGTACATGTACGCAACATCGAAACCGCCGCCACTAGCAAATGATTCGGTCTTGGCGAAATCCGTGGCGCGACTGCTGTATCCAACACCGCCCAAAGTCACGTCGTCGTGGTAGGCCACGAGCGAGTCGTCACTCGCCGAATCATACAGGCGAGCCGTGTCGTTGCCGCTTGTGCTAAAGGCTTGCGCCAGTTCGAAACCTCGGGCTTGGTGTGATAGGCCGATACCGGTGAGTTTTGCGAACCCAGGGCTGGCCTCAAACAGGTCATCTCCGACCGTGTCGCGAAAATACGCCTCATCGTAACCACCGGTCCCCGCGTCGACATCGACTGTTTCAAAACTATCGCCGGTTACATGCATTCCCCCCGCCGTTTGCAAGTTCAGATACCCGACGTAAACATCTAATTCGTCGTTGCCTGACGAGCCCACCAAACTGACTGTGTCCATTCCGGCCAATCCGTTGAAGTGAATGTCGGTTGTTCCAGGACGGATTTGATACTCTTGCCCGTCGATTGTGAATTTCAGCGGATCGCCCGCCGACCAGGTGAAGACATTGTCTTGATTATTGGCGAATACCTGGAGTTCCGATCCTTGGTATTCCAAATGGTGAGGCAGTGTGATCGTCACCGTCTTCGCGCTATCGGCCACGAAATCTTGTTGCGAGGTGACGCCGTTATGCGTAACGGTGACTTTATGGCCATTGAAATTTGTTTTCGTGCTCCCTTGGGTACGAAACTGTTTAGCAACGCCAACAAATCGGCCATCTTGGTCTGTCTTGCCGCTAAAAACAACATTGTTCGCCACATCGGTAACGACCACATCTGCATCGGAAACTGCCTGACTGACGGCGTCTTGGACTTGAAATGTCGTCGTCCATTGAGAAGAAAACGCCATTCGATTTTCAGCCGGCCCAGCACCATTGTACCTATGACCGACTCGGCAAATTGCGGACTCAAAATATGCTTTTGAAAATGAGTCGAAATAGGTTGTATCGAGAAAAGGCAATTCGGCATAAAGCTGGATTGCCGGGGACCACTCACCTTCAAAAATAAATGGATTGGCGACGGGCGCTATAACTTGTATCGTTGTCCTTTTGAAATCTACGAAAGCCCCTTCCGTTTCTCCGATGATTCCGTCATTGGTCACAATGGTATTGTCTGCGAAGTTGATCGTACCAGCTTCGATTTGGGCCAACTTGATTGCGGCACCATGTTTCGTACCTACTACGGAACTCCGGAAAATGTTATGATGTACCGAAAGATTGCTTGAAGTTCCTTCATCAGAGTTTGCGCGAAACGCATATGCTTGTACTTCATTTGCAATGGCCGTTACATCATTTTGAAAGACTTCGACGTTTTTGCTGTTTTCGAGTTGAATTCCATAAGCCCCACCAATTGGTGCGCCTTCATACTCCTGATTGTTGGCAAATTGCTGAACCCGAACAGTGTTTGCGAAAATTCGGGTGTTGCGGCTCGAATTGCCTTGAGACAAGATTCCTCTTGAACTGAACATTTCGCTTCCATTGTCGATCAGGTTCTCATGAATATCACTTCCCCCATGCGAGACAATTGCAAACCCGTTGGTGTATCTTGATTTCAACCGAATCGTGTTCCCCACGATGTCACTAGAAATTGCGTCTTTGGTGACGATGCCCGAATGAGGCCCATTGACGATCGTATTGTTTGCAATTAGCCCCTGAAAACCATAAATAACCGCTCCATTGAATGAATCTCGACTGCTGATTGTCAAGGTATTACTGGTTAGCGTGTTGTTTGAAATGTTGCTTGAAAAACTTGCTTGATCTTTTCCGAATAACGGCGACGAATTTGCGCCTTGGACGGTAATTGCGAGATCGGTTATTTTTGCGTTGTTCAAGGAATGTACAAATAGTCCATGTCCCCAAGTTGCATTGTCGGAACCTTGGATGATACTTCCGTTTTTGATCCAACTATTTGTTCCGGCGCCATAGCGGTTTAGTCCGGGATAGTCGTTTAGCGACCAATTGTAGGCGGACATCGTAACCCCATAGGTGCGGGTCCGTTGGATCTTGATGTCATCGATAAAGAAATTTGTCGATGGCGCACTGGTGCCGCCCTCAATTCCAGTAGATACCGTGTAGGTTTCGGCAGAAGCACCCGTCGAAAAGGCCGCTTCCCGAAATTGAATACCCCGATAATTCGTGGTATTCCAAAAAACTTCTCGTGTTGTTAATCCGTTGCCGGTTAACCTGACAAACCCCTTTACGCCAGGATTGTTCATGGTCCCTGCCCCGCCATACTCAAACATTGCCGATAAGCTGTAGGTGGTATTTGCTTCCAAAGTTACTGTATTTGTCGAAGTCACCGTTTGATTGCTGCTGGGGACCGCCAATTTCAAAGAATAGTCACCATCGTATTTTTCATTCTGAAGCCAGTCGCCTTGGTGCCGCGACGCATTCGGGGCGTTTGTGAAATCCCAGCCAGTCGCTGCCGCACCGGTGCCTTGCTCGAAGCTGCCGTTGAAGACCGTAATCGGTGTCGCGTTGTCATAGGTTACTGTATGGCCGTTCAAGTCAAACACGATGTTCGGCGCGATGATCGCAAACGCTGTGCCTTTGGTGGAAACATCGGTCTGCAATACGTACGTCGAATTGTCGTCGTCCAAATAGTATGGCCCCGGACCACGTGCAGTTAGCCACGCCTGATCGATGTTGATCGTGCCATCCAGGACCCAGCGCCATTTGTTCTGGGTCTTGGCAGTAAAGACCGCGCTCGAATCGATGTTTCCAGCGGCGTATTCAAACGACCAGTCACCGCCTTTGCCGGCATTGCCTGTCAAATCTTTGCTGGCCGCTACATCGGCGCCGGTCAGCATGCTGATTCCGTCTACGAGAGCTTGGCCTCCGGCATCGGCAGCTAGATTGCAACCATAAAAGAGAATATCCGCGCCAGGAGCCAACGCATCGCGCCATCCCAGCAAGGCTCCAGAATGCGCCGACAAGTTGCCACTCCGTAGCCACTCTTTCCCCAGTTGCACTCCATCCGCAACACCGTGACTGATAATGTGCACCGATGAAAGGCCTTGGTAACCGGATAACGCTTGACTGATCTGCTGAACCCCGTCTTGCGACACGTCGAGCAACATGACGTCGAGTGCTCGGCCAGCGCGTTGTTGGGCCCGCAAGTCATGGGCGAGTGATTGCCAGCCACGCACGCCCTGGTCGATCACGACCAATTCCCGTACCGAATTTCCACCGCCATGTTGCGGACGGATTGAGAAACCATCGCGCGATGAAGCGAAATCGTGTAACCAGGAACTCGTTCCAGAATGGTCAAGCGAACGGAGCATTACCACGGAACCCGAGGACGTTCCACCAGCTAACAACTGGCGGAATTGGTCCAAGCTCGCCGAACTGGAAAAGAAGGTTGCGTCAGGAGCAGCCAAGGCACCATCGAGGTGCCACGAGGAAGGTGACTTCTGCAAAGACGAGGAATCAACGCCACTCGTCAAGCCGGCAACTGCGTTCGTGCTCATGGGATCGATGATCCAAGGTTGAAATAGTTCCAAAACCTGGCAACCGACTCCAACCATGACCGCGAAACAAAAGCACAGAATCGGTATTCCATTGAAAACGTATCTCATAACTTCACCAAAAAACGCTTTTTTTTGGAAATCATTCAGTGTCGCCGGAGAGACATTCCGTAGCATCGACACAAACCGCACACCTTCTCGCACAAACCGCAGCCCCTTGTTTTCCGTTGCGCCCATTTGTTTACCAAATGCAACAAATCGAAAAAATCGTAACTTCCTTCGGACTTCGAGCCATCGAGTTGAGTTTAGCTTAAACCAGCTTCGTTTTAGATCAAACCTGAATTCATTAAAAAGAAGATGCGCCGTCAAGCCATTGTCAGGCCAATTCCGGCCGGAACAAAACGACAATCCCTACGATCGAAAAATCTTCGCTGTTCGCGATAGTTTCCAACATCCCACAACGGACTGCAGGAAATCGGGGGATCGCAAGGGCCCTCATTTTTTTGAACGGCGGAACGGATGCATCAAGCGATACCACCACCGCTTTTCCATTTCCATTTCGTGCAAGTTCGCCAAGACTTCAAACTGCGAGCGCTCGATTAAGGACTCGCGTTCAAAAACGACACGTGCCGCATCCAGGCGTTCGCGTTCGAGCTCCAACTCTGCGGCGCGAGCCTGTAATTGCTGTTCTCTTTGATTGAACTCCGATTCGCGCCACCTCAACTCTTCCGATTCTCCATGTCCTTTGGGCTCGGTCGTCAAAACGTTTGACGCCTGATTCAATTGTTGCGTCAGCGATTGAATCTCAGTACTCAGACGAGCAACTTCAGCCGCCTGGCTTTGAGCGAAGGTGCGCTCTGCATTCAGCTGCTCTTGCAGGTTCGCTAATTGGCCAGCCAATTGCTGCTGTTTTCGACCTGCCTCAAACTCAAGGTCGGCAGCCTGTTGCCGCAGCACTTCATTCAAGTTTTGCAAATCTTGATTTTCCTGTAATGCTTTTTGGTGGAATGCCTGTATTTTAGTGTGTCGTTCCGCGAGTTCTCGGTATTTCTCCTTTTGCTCCTCTCGCAGCAGTTGGCTGGCTTCTTGCTCTCGCTCCAATTGGTGCTGAAAATTTTTTAATTGGCTTTCCAATCGAATAACTTCTTGAACGGCCGTAGTGTCTGAATGGACTTTCTGCTGTTGCAGGGCCTCCCGCTGCTCTTCTAACTGCTTCTGTTGTTGCGCCTCCAATTGTATTTGCACTTGCGCCATCGATTGGCGATCGGATTCGAGTAGCTTCCGGGCCGCCGCCAATTCTTGTTCTTTTTTCTCAAGCGATTCTCGTTGTTGGCCCAATTCCTGAAGTTGTTCCTGAATTGCTTGTTGGTCCACCGCCAATTGCTGGGACATTGCCGAATGGGCGACTCGTTCTTGCTCCAATTGCAATCGTTCTGCCTCAAGATCTTGTCGGTTGGCGTTTTGCGTTTGCCATGCCAAATTTTGCTCCGCCTCTCGACGTTGAAGGTCGGCCTCGCCAATTGCCAATTGCTCGCGGGAGCGAGTGATCGCGGCTTGTTCGGCAGATTGCATTGCATGCGCCTCGGCCTGAGAGGTGGCCCAAGCTTGACGCTCTGCTTCCCAAGCCGATTCACGATCAGCCAAATCGGTTTGCAGTTTCTGTTGCCGTGCGGCAAACTCGTCCTGTTGTTCCGCCAATTGTTTCCGTTGACTCTCCAACTCTGCCGTCAATATCGACAATTGATGTTTGGTTTGTTCGAGTTCCGCACGCAGCCGTTTTTCCTCCTGGTCGTTTGGGACGGTCGTTTGTGGCGGTGCATTGGGTAGACCGTTTGCGACCTCGGGCTGGTCCGTCGTCGACACCAGTTCGAGAGCTGGTTCAGAATTTGCACGATCGACAACTTTGGCTGGCCGAAATTTGAAAACGATGTCCCCCATGGAGACCTTGCCCACCATCGCAATTTTTTCGACATCGATCGGTTTTTTTCCCACCAGGATTTGATTTGCCGAAAGAAGGTCGATCAGCCATAAATCCTCATCTTGGCGATAAACAACACCGTGAAACGGCGAAAGGTATTCCGTCGCGATGCGGATTCGATTGCCGGCAGCGCTACCGATTAGAGTCAGGGCTTTGCGCAAACGGAACATGCCAATTTGCTGGTCTTCTTGAAATAAAGCGGCTCCCGGACATTTTTCTGCTGGGAACTTGTCCAGCTCGTCGTTGGCAGGAACGGGCAACACTCGTCGTTCACCGCGGGGAGTGATGGTTGCCAAGAACAATTGATAGGGACCAACCTGAATTGGCCGATCGGGATCGACCCAATAGCCGGTTTGTTTCTCGTTGGCTTGGCTTGCCTGAAAGTCGACACAATACAAACCTTCCGGCAGCACCTGGCAATAAAGATGGCGCCGCAAGACTTTATTATGGCGTAAAACAATTTCCCCTTGCGGATGGCTGCCGATTCGCACCAGCGGACGGGGGACGACGATTTCCCAACTTTTTTCGGGGCCTTCTACTCGAACCTGAATCAAATGATTCGTCCAATAATCGCCTTTTGGGACGGATATGCCGTTCGCGGACTGCGACTCGTTAGGCTCCATTACGGGTTCATCCAACAGGAATGACGATTCACTGACGTTCATCGTTTTATGGTGTATCCGTTAACGAAACGGGGCGGTCAACCGGGGTTCGGCTCGACCATTTTTCTAGGCAATTCTTAGTATGACTGACTGGAAAGGGAATGCAACCTTGGCGAAATACTGACAAGAATTTGACTCTTGATCGACCGACTGGATTTGCTGTTGGTGACTTCTCGAATGCAACGTGCCCCCACAAATTGGCTCGGCAAGGTTTATTGCTGGTCAATACTCACCGTGGCAATCGGTCTATTCGAATGGATGTCGGCGTCGGGGCCAAAGCAACTCCAGCCACTGGCCGCTGCCTGCTGCAAGATGGATAACCACAAAGACCACAGGGATCCAGGCAACGGCGCGCCAAGATTTAACTTGCCGCGCAGCTCCCACGGTTCCGGCCAGAATAATGAGCGCGTACAACATCAAAATGATGATGTAGAGAAATCCGAGCCAGCTCGAAAATAGTGACAACACAGCGCCCACCGGTAAACCGGCCACAAAAAATGCCGGGATCAAGGTCTTGAGCGACCAGGTGTCGGGATGTTTGCGAGCCAGTCGAATTCGACCTCGGCCGTAGCGAACCAATTGTCGAAACAGTCCCTTCAACGTCCCGCGCGGTTCGTATCGGATTAAAATTTCCGGAGTGAAATAGCATTTCAATCCTGCTTGGTCAATCCGATGGTTCAATTCGACGTCTTCACAGGCGTCAAACGATTCGTCGAACAGGCCTATCTGGTCGAACACGCTGCGATGGTAGGCGACAGCCACGCTATGGGCGGGAACAAATTGCGGTTGGTCGGAATAGATGAAGCTATCCGGATGGTGGCCAACCGGACTGCAGCGTGCGGCCGCGATTGCTTGTTGCAGCCCAGTCGCCTGGCTGACGTCTTGGGGTTGCGGGCGACCCAGACAATCGGCACCGCTTTGCTGAAACGCGGCCACCAATTTGCTTAGATAATTCCTGTCTGTGAGTTCGCAATGGCCGTCCACAATCACGATCAATTCGTGACTGGAATTTCGGATACCAATATTGCGCGCCGCACTGGACCAGCGTCGCGGATTAGGCAACAGTTGCACTCGCGAATCACGTTGGCAGACCTCGTGCACGATTTCTCGAGTTTGGTCGGTCGATTGGCCATCAACCACGCGAACTTCTACTTTGTCAGGAGGAAAATCCTGATTGAGGATTGCCGCCAGTGTCCGGCCAATGAAATGCGCTTCATTGCGCACTGGAATAATGACGGCAACGCTTGTCATGAAACGAATTTGGAGCTCGGAGATAGGAGATTCTGGACCAGTTGGCTCCTATTTTAGTGCAGTAATTACTGGAGCGGAATGCTTAGGTTCGAACGAGCATTCAGGCACCTTTGACTATGGTTTGTTATTGTCAGTCGAGCAAGGATAAGTGCTGAGTTGGATAAGCGGGGAGGGCGCAAAAAAAACGAGCTTCGGAATATTACTTTCGAAGCTCGCTTGATTAATTTTTGTTTACTGACCGTACTCTCTGGGAGAATCTCAGTCATTCGACTTAGCGACGGCGGCGGCCAATCATACCAATTCCGCAAGCCATCAGGCCGGCAAAGGTCACCAAGCTGGTCGGTTCCGGAATGACCGATGAAGGGGCATTAACCAAAACATTGATTGAAGTGTTGCCAATTTCCGTGCTTCCAGTGTACGCCTTCAACCCGATTGTGTATGTTCCCGACGTGTTGCTGTTGAAGCTCTTACCGAAAAAGGTGTTCCAAAAGCCCATTCCCAAGGACCATGAGTTTTGAGCACGGGTATTTGCGGTTATTAGGGTCGTATAGTTCGACGCGCTGGTCGCTTCTTGACCCGCTCCATTGGACGTTGCTTCGTCTCCAATCGAATGGTCTGCCCAACCAGAGCCCAAATTAATTGGATCAAATTCAACGAAATCAGTTGCGGCTGTTGGATCAAAATCCACAGACAACTTGTAGGTTAGACCATTGAGATGTTTCCCGCCGTTCGCAGGAGCAATAAAACCGTGAAAATCAGTCGTAATCGACCATTCAAAGTTCCAGTTGGTTCCAGCGGTGAACGAATAGGTGCCATCCATGTTGTTGTTGTACGTATTTGTGAAGCTTTGTTTTGCTCGCAATCCGAGCTGAATGTTTTTGGCAGGATCAATGTTCCCCGTTGAGCTGTAATGATTCCAATTAGTATCCGTCAGCCCTGTACCCATGATCGCTGTAATCGTTCCGTTGGAGCCGGTCACGATACTTGCATCAGCAGCCGAACTAAGCAATGTGGCAACGAGAGCCACGGACAAAAAAGAAAATCGTTTTAACATCAACAAAGTCTCCAGCAAGATGCAAACAAATCGAAATAGCCAAGAGATGGCGATTCCTCTAGACTAAATCTGCAAAGGCACTCTTGCAATACGGTTGTAGTGGTTTTTCTGAATTTCCTGAGAAAAAACAGCCAAAAGGTAAATAGCAGTTTTGGAGGACTTGCTTTTAGATTTGGCTATTGCTGTTGGGAAATCCAGTTTTCAAGCCAAATTGTTAATAATCAACTAAGCTTGAGCCACAAAAATAGAGGGTTTGATGGTGTTTTGGCAAAATCAAGTGTTTTCCAAAAAAAAGAAAAAAATCCGTCAGATACGTTTGACGGCGATTGCGTTGCCCTGTCGATCTGTCATAATAAGTGGTAGTTGTAAGTGATATTCCGGTGACAAGTTCGCAAGTCGATCGGTCATAACCAAAAAAGTGCGCCAACAAACAAAGTGAGTGCGCCAACAAACAAAGTGTTCGA
>WBZS01002710.1_pt1 | contig 10363 bp, 10 predicted proteins | sample 5204201 | NCBI WGS metagenome assembly WBZS01 (sample SAMN12344357, study PRJNA552823) | activated sludge metagenome | biome: Activated sludge suspended growth; feature: Nitrification reactor; material: Wastewater; isolation source: activated sludge from nitrification reactor of wastewater... | reverse complement strand
GAGAATGGCACTGGCGAGGAACTGGACCCTTGGACTGGTAAGTTTTCGGCGTATCCAGGAGCGGTTAAGCCTAGCACTGCAGGTTTAACCAGACCCTGGATTTTAGGCTTCGGCATCCTGGCATGCTTACTCCTGCTGATCATAGCGATCCGAATGCGGCACTCTGCTTAAAAGCCCTAGTTAAGGCTAAAGCGCCCTAGGCAGAAGTAGCTTCTCAGGCGATCTGTCTGCCTAGCCTGAAACGTTGAACCCGCGGCGTGAGGCTGTTAGTTGGACTAGGACTAAAGTCCCGGTCAATTTTTTTTTGGGGGGGGGGTAGAATCGGTCGCATGAAAAAGCTACTGTTTCTGATATTGCTTACATCTGCGCTCAACAAGGCTCATGCTCAGGTTGACCCTATTCCTGAGCCGCCCCAGACCTGGCCCCCTGCGCCCTTTTCCTACTATCTCGGAGGAGCTACGGCCTGCAACTGCGACGAATACGGTCAAAAGTCCATCATCTTTTCAACATCAGCACCTGAAGGCGTGAACATAGAGGATTTTGAAAATCAGCAATGGGAGTTCGTCCCCTTTCAACAGGTCAGCATCAACTTCCCTGTTCCAGAAGGTAAATGTGTGACGGTTACGTTTTGGCTCGTTAATGACAATGGGCTTTACCAACAGTCGCCCGGCTTTTATGGTTACAGCAACGTGGTGAGGACGGACGCACACGAGGAAGATTGTGAAAACTAATCTTAGTCGATTGACATTTTTGTCGTTGCTCTGCATTGCAAGGCTCGTTAGTGCAACTGAACCGAGCCCGGAATTAAGAAAGCAATGGAAGGAAGCTCTCATACCTTGCCTTGCGGATGTGAAGTATGCGGTCGTTATCGAGTTGCCAGAAACGTTCAACTCCCAAGTCCCGAATCTGAAAGCTCCGATCGGGCCCATGGAAGTATGGCGTCGCTATGCCTGTATGAACGACCGCGAACTCTTGCAAACCAAGAATGGGCTATTAGTGAAATCCAAGGAGCAGACATTCTATGATTCTTTCTTCAGATTAGCCGAACATTTTGCAAAACTCTCGGCTAAAGACCTTAGGCAAATTGGTGCAACAGGAATTGAGATTACTCAACTCCCTCAAGAAATTCAGGAGAGCCTGGCAAGCAATTGGGCACGGTATCCAGGAGTTGCCGAAAGATACTTGAATGGTGATCCGGTCTTCGTGCGCTTAATTGAAGTCCCGGTTGCAATTGCAACAGATAGCCGTGAACTCGAAACACTTGGCCAGTTTGGCAATCGCTTTTCAGATTTTCTAAAGGTTTCGCAGAGCAGTGGAGCGGCCGTAAAGCCTACTCCCATCCCACTTAAGGAAGGGTTCTTTTTAGGCGACGGTCTCGTTGTCACGGTTTCTGAACTTGCCAACCGAATCCGTCGAGAATTGGGAGTAAGATTGCTTTTTGACCTGCGTCTAAGAGATTGCTTGCTGTATGTTCAAGGATATCTTCCAAAGAGTCAGATCTTAACTATGATGAAGGCGCTGGTGGAGACTCAGAAGATGGTTGTTGAAGATGTTGTACCAATGTCAGCCACAACCTTTGACAAAATCATGCAAGCAATTGATTCGACCACGGATATGAATGAATGGAAGCATATGGATGTTTCACGAGAGTTGTTGAAGAAGAGGGGTGAATACTCGCGTGATGATCTCCTGCAACTTAGCCCTTACCTTAATGCCATTTCGAAAAAGCAAATGGGGGACACCGGATTAACGAGGGCAGAAACGCGATACACCCTTGATATGATTCTGGGCATTACTTTTACCGCCAAGCCACCCGACGACCCGAAGAAGTTTGCAAACCAAAGTGATGGCAAGTTCTTTGTTAAGAGGCCAGTCGGAAAGAACTAGTCTGCAAGCTAACTAGCAGCGAAGCGAGCCCGCTTCGCTGCCTAACGCTTGAAGCCATAATCTGGCTACGTGCCCAAGAAAAGTAACCCGTGGTGGAGTGGTCCGCTTGCCTTGAATGTTGTGGCTTGGGGGTTTAACTTCCCCGCCATCACGATCATCTACCACCAGATTACGGCACCTGCCCTCGCCCTTGCCCGCTATCTCATCATGCTCGGCGTCCTCGTGCCGCTCGCCTTGCTCACCGGGCACAAGCTCACCTATGACCGCGGCGATGCGCTGCGCGTCAATGCGCTTGGGCTGCTTTCGATGGGGGTTTATATGGTGTTCTTCCTCGAAGGCATGAAGCACTCCAACCCCGCCGAGGCGGCGATTGTGCTGAGCACGAGCCCGGTTTGGGTGAACCTGATTCGGGTGCTCCTGAAGAAGCAGCGCTTTAGTTGGTGGAGCCTCATCGGCGCGGTCATCGCGATCATTGGCGTGGCGCTGGTGGTTCTCAAGAACCGCGGTACCAACTCCAGCGAACTGCTCGGCAACATCCTCATTCTCACCTCCGCCTGGATCTGGGCTTACTGCGTGGTGCTCTCGCAACCCGTGATCGAGAAATATGGAGCAATCCGCGCTCTCACCATCGCCATGCCCGCCGGACTCTTGGTGCTGGCTCCCTATGGGCTGTTGCCAATGCTCGCCACGCCCTTTCGCTCATTCACCTTGCAGAGCTGGCTGACGCTCGGCCACATATCGCTCCTCGCCGGAGTGATCGGGTTCCTCGGATTCTATGCCGGAGTCCGCAAAATCGGCCCGTCGACGGCAATGCTATACCAGTTCTTCGTCCCGCCGACCGCCGCGTTCTTCGCATGGCTGGTGCTCGATCGCCCGCTGTATCTGCTCCAAGCCCTCGGCCTCGCGATCGTAATCAGCGGCGTATGGATCAGCGCTCGGGCCCAGGTTCAAAGGTATCCTGAAACCCCGTGATTCGAGCTTACATCGCCGACAAGATTCAGGACGTCGTCAACTCCCTCCTCAGCGATGGAACGCTTCCTCGCGACGACTATTCGGTCATCGAGATCGAGGACACGAAGAACCCCGAGCATGGCGATTACGCCTGCAACTTCGCCATGAAGGCGGCCAAGAAAGCCGGGCACCAACCGCGCGAGCTAGCCGAACTAATCCGCGAACGCCTGGTCGATGAAGTCGAATTCAGTGCAATCGACATCGCCGGGCCGGGGTTCTTGAACCTCAAACTTGAACCTGCTTTCGTCACAAGCTTCATCCCAAAGATCGTGTCGGGCGGAACCGAGGGGCTGGCCAAGGGCCAAGTGCCCGTGCCACAAAGGATCAACGTCGAGTTTGTCTCGGTCAACCCAAACGGCCCCATCACCGTCGGCTCCGCCCGCGGGGCCGCCTTTGGCGACACCCTATGCCGAGTACTCCAGGCCGCCGGGCACACGGTGCATAAGGAGTACTACATCAACGACGGCGTGAACAGCGAGCAGATGCGCCAATTCGCCGCTTCAGTTCAGTCGTATGTCGAGGGCTTGCCGTTCCCCGAGAAAGGCTACAAAGGCGACTATGTGCAAGAAGTCGCTGCTTTGGTTAAGCCATTGCTCGGGCAAAAGCGAGGCGATGATCTGACTTGGTATCAGCAAGTCAGCCAAGACTTGATGCTCCAACGCCAGCGCACCGACCTTGAGCTTTTCGGGGTCACGTTCGACACCTGGTTCAGCGAGCAGAGTTTGCATGAAAGCGGACAAGTCGAGGGCTTAATCGCGGACTTGACCGCTAAAGGCGTAGCCGACGACGAGCCCTACCGTACACTAGTCAAGACCAGCAAGGGTGGCGCGATTGACAGTGTTGAACGCGAAGTCCAAGAGGCAAACGACGAAGAAGGCTCGGGCGATGGCAGGACGCTGTGGCTACGCTCGACCAAATTTGGCGACGACATGGACCGTGTTTTGCGCCGCAGAGATGGTCGCCTGACTTACATCTCGAGCGACGTGGCTTACCATAAGGACAAGTTTAACCGTCCGGTTAACGCAGATCGCCTGATTACGATTCTTGGGCCAGACCACCATGGCTACATCGGGCGCCTCCATGCGGTGCTTGCCGCGCTAGAGATGGAGCCGAAATCACTCGAAGGTGAACCGCTGACTCCTGAGGAGGCCGTGCTTTATGCCTCGCCGGCCGAACGAGATGCGTGCAGAATTGCGCTGGAAAAAGCCCGCAAAGAACTTGAGGTCATCATCTTCCAGATCGTGCGCTTCGTGAAAGAGGGCCAGCCCGCGCCGATGCGCAAGCGTGATGGCAACATCTACTCCTTGCGCGACCTGATTCAGGAGGTCGGGCGATCCATGAACCCGACTGCGGACGAGGTAGAGCAGAACAGAATCGGAGCGGACGTCACGCGCTACTTCTATCTAATGCGTAGCCACGACACCCACATGGACTTCGACATCGACCTTGCGACCAAGCAAAGCGATGAGAACCCGGTTTTCTATGTCCAATATGCCCATGCCCGAATCGCGTCTATCATCAGAAAAGCCGCCGAACAAGGACTAACGCCCGGCACAAATCTTGCTAACCAATTGGTTGATCCGCGTGAGCTAGCGCTTATTCGAAGGATCGTCGACCTCCCCTACGAAGTCGAGCGAGCAGCCACCGATTATGGCGTACACCGTCTGGCAACGTGGGCGCAAGAGCTTGCTCGTGCATTCCACTTTTTCTACGACGGATGCAAAGTCATCCAGCCAAACCAACCCGAACTAAGCCGCGCCAGGCTCGCCTTGTGCGAGGCGACGCAGATAGGCTTGAGGGCAGTGTTCGGGCTCATCGGCATCAGTAGCCCCGAGCGAATGGACCGAGTCGTTTTAAACCAAGAGTGACTCAAGCCCGACGGTTAAGCCACGGAGTTTGCGAACCTCGCGAATCGCAAGCAACACCCCGGGCATAAACGACGACCGGTCGTTCGAGTCGTGCTGCAAAGTCAAGCATTCGCCCTGACTGCCAAAAATAACCATTTGGTGAGCAAGCTTTCCAGGCAACCGAACCGAGTGAATCCGCACCCCTTCTACCTCACCGCCCCGAACTCCCTCGACTCGCACTAAAGACTCTTGCGGAGCAGCGTTGTGCCCAGCGCGAGCATCGGCAATCATCTCGGCAGTGCGCTGAGAAGTACCGCTCGGCGCATCGACTTTACAATCGTGATGCATCTCGATGATTTCAGCCTGCGGCATCCACCGCGCAGCCTGCTCAGCGAACCGCATCATCAAAACTGCGCCAATTGCAAAGTTCGGGACAAACATCGCCGGCACCCCAGCCTCCTCGCTCAAGGTTGCGAGTTGCTGGAGATCACCAGTGGACAGTCCACTAGTGCCAACAATCGGAGAAACGCCAGCACGAATGGCATCGAACGCATGGCTCGCCGCCACATCGGGATGAGTGAAATCCACCATCACCTGAGCCTCGCCCGAGCTAAGCGCCGACCTGAAATCTGGACCTGCATATTGATCCACCGACCAAACAAGGTCCATATCCTCGGCCCCGCGAACGGCTTCACAGACAACCAAGCCCATTCGGCCCAAAGCGCCAATCACGCCAACCCTAATCGGCCCGTCAACCTCGCTCAAATTTTCGCTCGTTCAACCCGAAACTTCAGGCCGCCCTCTTCAAACTCCATCAGATATGGAACGCCGTGGTCGTCGTAATATGTTGCCTCTCCGTCTTGATCCTTCACAACATTTGCATCAACGGTCTTCCCTGCAACCTTAATCGACTTCTTGCCAAGATAAGTCTGAGATCGCTTTTTCAAGCCCGTCATCTCTTTGTTTGGCGCCCAAAACTCTGATACTTCATTGAGCTTCGGCGTTGCGCTGCGGAACCACGTGATGCTCGCGTCAACTAGCTTTTGGTCTGGCTTCACGCTCAGCGTCTTCTTAGAACGCTTCCCGTCAATCGTCGTCTCCACAATAATTTGGGAGGTTGAGCTTGTAAAGACTACGTCTGACTGCTCAGTAACGGCCCTAGTCTTGACTGGCATTCCCGAAGGCAATGCCTCGTGTGTGACCTTGAAAGAAGCCTTGACACCGGAGTAGTCAATATTCATTGAAAAGCCCAGCAAGTGGTTGCCTGATTTTGAAGTCGAAACGCTATAGGTAGCGGTCCCCGCGCGCTGGCCCTCGATGAATACAATCATCTTGGTTTGCGCGTTTGCGGCAATAGCGCTCGCTAAGAGGACCAGGCTTATTAGAGTTTTTTTCATGTTCATTCACTATGGTGAGGACGTTCGGACTAGGGATATGCCGTTCTTCAATTCCATCTTGAGCGGATCACCACGCTCGTCGACGAAGACTTCGCCCTCGTCGATCGTGTAATGGTGAGCCTTGACCTTCTTACTCGCCACCACAATCTCCGCCATCCCTTTATAGACGCGCTCCTGGATGTTCCAGCGCTGTTCGTCGAGGTTGAGGCGATAAACGATGAGCTTCTGGTCTACCTTGGGCAGATCGCGCAAAAACCAAAACTCGCCCTGGTCGCGCCAGGTCGCACCCTGCGGATAAGGCAGGAGCTTGTCGAAGTCCGCTTCGCCTTTGCGTCCAGTTAGCTGAACTCCCTTTTCCCCAAACTCAGCGACTACGTGCGTCACCCGGCGACCGCCGACTACGGTCTCGCTGATCATCCGGATCGGGGCGCCGTCTTTGGCAAACACTGATTCCGACCGAACGACGATGCGGGAATCTCCGGATCCCAGGCTCAAGCTCGACTGGTTCTGCTTCCGCCCATCTGGCAAAAGCTTCGCCGTCCACGTCAGAGTGCCCTTCCGATTGGGCCCCTGCTCGAAGCTAAGCTTCACCGTTTGCGCTTGGGAGCACACGGAGGCCACGATCAGGAGAAAGCTAAAGAAGCGGCTCATGCTTGTAACAGCATTTTAGCGGCACGGACACCGGAATCGTACGCAAATTCCACGCGTGCACCCATAACGCCGTCGCCAGCAACAATCAACTTGGAGCCGGGGCGGTTCACGCTTTCAAAAATCGCGGTCGTCTCGGGCTGACTGTACTTCCACCTTTTGATCTCAGCGACAACCGGGTGGCTCACCTTCTCGCCATACAGCCGGGCCAGGGCACTGAGCGTTTCTTCAAGGATTGCGGAGTCAGGCGACTCAAAATACTGGTGGCTAAAGGAGGGGCTCATCTGAGCAACCATCGCCGTCTGACCCTCCGGCGCCCGCCCCTCGCATTTCACCGATTCCAAGCTTAGCCAAGTCAACGGACTCCGCTGCTCAGGATCAATCACCGCGCAGTAGGGAACGTCGCCAATGTCCCAGGTGTACCCAAGTAAAACACTCAGACAAGCCCGGTACCGAGTATTCGAGAGCGTCCGAATCTCGCCAGAGTTAACCAAAAGCTCCTGGGTCTGAGGCGTAGGGGCGGTTAGGATCACGGCGTCAAACGATTCACCGGCGATTCGGTATTCACTAACGATGTGCTCGACGCTTTCGATCGTGTGTTCAAATCGAACATCAAGCCCAGCACCAAGAAGCTTCGCAAGTTTAGTAATCCCGCTCTTGTAGGCGTATCGTTGATTGGTTGTTCGCGCCGTGTCGCCGGGGAAAATGCGCCCGTAGCCGTGGGTATAGATCGGCTTTGCAATCTTGACGAGATCATCGGTGGCTAATTCTTGGGTGATTACAGTTTCAAGCGCTCGGCCACGCGGGGCAATCGAAGTTGCCCCGGTGTCGAATGTAAAATCCCCAACCCGCCTGGTCGCGCAGCGACCGCCGAACCCAACTGATTTTTCAAAAACAACAGCCTCATGGCCCGAGGCTCGTGCGGTTCTTGCGGCGGAGAGCCCGGCAATGCCGGCACCAACAATTCCCAATCTCAAGCCGGCACCGTTTCTCGCTTCGCTTGCATCAAGCCGTACGCGGCGGCGGCACCACTTTCGAGTGCGCCATTGATGCTGCTTTGCCGGGTGTAATCCCCCGCAAGCGAGAGTCCGGGAACGCCCGATTCTGAAGACAAGCTGTCCAGAACGCCGATGCCTTGCGGGAACTGAGCGTGCGCAAGTCGGTAGGTCTGCAGCAACTTCCAATCCTCAGGACGCCACTCGGCAGGCCAAGACCGAAGCTCATCCTGAATCTCGTGGAGTAGGCCCGAATCGTCTTTGTCGGAGCCGCCGATGATGTTCACGGAAACGACAAACTTCCCGGCCGGCGCGGCATCTGGGCAAATGTTTGTTACGGGCACGACCATGTTGATCAAGCCCTTACCGGTGCCATTCAAGATAATGAAGTTGCCATAAACCAATTGGTGAGGAACTTCGAAATACATGCAGATCGTGCCGCGCGACCCGATTGGCGTAGGACAACCTGTGAGCTTTGAAGCCGCAAAGCTCTCCGTTGCGACCACGACATGCTCTGCATCGAGGATTTCGCCGCTGGCTAGCTTGACGCCGGTCACTGCACCTGCCGATTTCACAAGCTCGGTCACAGTTGTGTTCATTCGGAATCTCTCAGCTGGAATATTCGAGGCGATTTGCTGAGGAATGGCTTCCATCCCAAGCCTCGGAATAGTGACTTCTCCCTCGTCAATCATCTTCCAGATGAACTGGAACATTCGGCTTGACGTGCTCAAGCTCCGATCAAGGAAGACTCCGCCAAAAAATGGTCGCGCGAATCGGTCGATGTAGGCATCGGTGAAGCCATATCGCCGCAAGAAAGTCTCGGTCGTGGTCTCTTCCTCGTGCCAAATTTCAGAAGTGCTCTTGTCCGCAAGCTCGGCGCTCAGCGATCGCATGCGTAGCTTATCGCCCAGTCCAAACACCTTGCAGAAAGCCGCCTCAACCGGATCGTCTCGATCAAGACGGTGCAGCTTGTTGTTCCACCAAATGTATGCTCCGTGAGCAAACCGATTAAGCTCTAACGCTCGGGAGTCAAGCTCAGCCAATGCAGCCGGATAGGCGGTGAAATGCACCTGAAATCCGCGATCGAAGCGGTATCCGCCGATGGCATCGGTTTTGAGGCGCCCGCCCAAACGGTCGGAGGCATCAAGAATAACGAACTCGCGCCCTTGGCGATGGAGGTGCTTGGCGCAAGTCAGGCCAGCTAGTCCCGCACCCACAATTACAATCGGCTTAGCCATAGTTTCGATTATCGGTTGTACCCGCTTGAGCGTTAAGTTCGGATTGAGGATAAACTCCGGCGAGCCATGATCAACGAATCTCGCCTGATCGACCTCTTCAAAACTCTCTGTCTCATCGACGCTCCTCCACTTCAAGAAGCCGAATGCGTCGCTTGGACGAAGCAGCACCTAATTGATCTCGGCCTCGAAGTTTGGGAAGACAACGGCGGCGCAAAGATCGGCGGCAACGCAAACAACGTGATCGCCAAGCTGGCTGGCAACAAACCTGGCGCACCGAAAGTCTTTCTAAGCGCGCACTTTGACACGGTTGAACCTACGGCAGGCTTGATCATTGAAGAACGGTACGGCGTCTTTTACAGCGCGAGCGACACGATACTCGGTGCAGACGACAAGGCAGGCATGGCTCCCGCCATCGAAGCAGTTCTTTGCCTACGGGAATCAGGCGAACCTCACGGCGATGTGTTCTTGCTCCTGAGCTGCGCAGAAGAAATCGGACTCAAGGGTGCTGGAGCGATGGAGCTTCAAGACTTGGGCTTGGACTTTGGCTATGTGCTGGACACCGGTCCGCCGGTAGGTACGTTTGTCACGAGAACTGCAACCCACGACAAGATTGAGTTCATCGTTCACGGCAAACCAGCTCACGCTGGCAAAGACCCAGAAAAGGGAATCAACGCCATTGAGGTCGCCGCCGATGCCATCAGTAGGATCAAGAGCGGGCGGATTGGTCCCGAGACGACTGCAAACTTCGGAGTGATCGAAGGCGGTTCGATGACCAACATCGTATGTCCGCTCGTGAAGGTGAAGGCCGAGGCTCGATCAACCAACGTCCCCGAACTAGACAAGCAGATCGGTCATATGATCGCGGAGTTCAACCGAGCCGCCGAAGAGTGGAAGACCACGGTTGAAATCAAGCACGTCCGCCACTACGACTCCTACCATATTCCCGATGATTCCAGGGTCGTGCAAGTCGCCCAAGCGGCAAGTCGCGCACTGGGATTTGAACCTACTTTGCGCACAACGTTGGGCGGCTCCGATGCAAACATCTTTAACGGAATGGGTATCCCTTCGATCGTTCTAGCCACGGGAATGGACAAAATTCATACCCATGACGAGTACGTGAGTCGCAAAGACCTCATCGATACCGCACGCCTCGCGCTCGAAATTTTAAAACAGGCCGCGAAGTAAACACGGCAATCCGTACGTCTTACAACGTTGGCAGTCACGACCTAACGAGTTTCAGGAGGAATCAAGGATGACAAAACAAATCACCATCGCGGCCCTTGTAGTCGCGGGATCAACTATGATGGCGGGCAATGCATATGCCCAAGAAACCAAACCAC
>WBZS01002709.1_pt1 | contig 10368 bp, 11 predicted proteins | sample 5204201 | NCBI WGS metagenome assembly WBZS01 (sample SAMN12344357, study PRJNA552823) | activated sludge metagenome | biome: Activated sludge suspended growth; feature: Nitrification reactor; material: Wastewater; isolation source: activated sludge from nitrification reactor of wastewater... | reverse complement strand
CTACCGTATTCAATACGGTAGTAACCTTCAGAGCGATCCGCTTCCCTGGGAAGAGATCGATCATGGCCGATTCATGCCACGCCGAATTCGTGGAAGCTGTCATGGCCGTGAGCTAGGCTGAACGTTCATCCTCGCGTCCGGTCCGGACGCCACCGAAAATGAATCAAACTAGATGAAACATTTGCCTCGTTTACGCTTCGCGCTCAATTGAACTTGGCAATTCATACGTGGTGCCTCGATCGCAGGGCGCCACTTGAACGCGAAACGAACGACGAGGCAAACGCCAGGTAGCCGAACGCAATACGCCATCACCCACGGAAGAGATCTCATGGAACTCAAGGTCGTACAACACGCCACCTGCACGTTCTGCGGTTGCGTGTGCGATGACATCGAATTGCACGCGGAAGAAGACAAAATCGTCAAAACGAAAAACGCGTGCAGCCTGGGCGAATCCTGGTTCAAGCACCATACCAGCGAGCGGATTTATCCGGATGCTTTGATCGATGGGAAAGAAGCCACGGTTGACCAGGCAATCGAGGCGGCAGCCGACCATCTCTATAAAGCAAACATGCCGTTGGTCTATGGCTTAAGTAACGTCACCTGCGAGGCGCAACGGGAAGCCGCCTTCTTGGCGGAACTGATCGGCGGGGTCATCGACAGCCATACCTCGCTCTGACACGGTCCCACGGAAATCGCCGCCCAGTTGGGTGGTAAAGTCTCTTGCACGCTTGGCGAAGTGAAGAACCGAGCCGACTTCATGGTTTATTGGGGCGGAAACCCCGCCGAATGCCATCCGCGTCACTTTACGAAGTATTCTCTGACGCAAAAGGGTCGCTTCGTTCCGAAAGGGCGTAAAGACCGCACCATGGTTCTGGTGGATATTCGTGAAACACCCAGCGCCAAGGCGGCTGACACGTTCCTGCAGATTCGGCCTGGAAAAGATTTTGAATTGATCAGCGCCATTCGGGCCGTGCTCAAAAAACAACGCGTCAACAAAGCCTTGGCCGAAGAAACCGGGCTCACGTTGGAGCAGATTCACGAATTCGTCGAGCAGATGAAATCCGCCCGGTTCGGCATCATCTTTTTCGGCATGGGTTTGTCGATGACGCGTGGCAAACACATGAATTCCGCGGGAATTCTTACCCTTGCCGCGGAACTCAATGCGTTCACGAAGTTCGTTTGCATGCCGATGCGTGGGCACGGGAATGTCGCCGGTTCGGACATGGTGCTACGTTGGACGACAGGTTACCCGTTCGGCGTGAATTTCTCGCGTGGATATCCGCGTTTCAACCCCGGTGAGTTTTCCACGGTCGACCTACTCCTGCGAGGCGAAGTGGATGCCGCCTTCATCGCGGGCGCGGACCCTGGTGCGACCATGCCTCAACCGGGCATCGATCACCTCGCAAGGATTCCCACAATCACGCTCGACCCGAAGGTGACGCATACGAGCCGAGTTTCGCGCGTGCATATTACGACGGCACCGACAGGTATTAGTTCTCCCGGCACGGTTTACCGCATGGATGAAGTGCCCCTGCCATTAAGGCCGATCTTGAAATCGCCGTACCCGTCGGATGAAGAGGTGATTCGCCGAATTCATGAAGCGGTTTCTAAACGAATTGGCCTGCCAACCCGCAACGGGCACGCGAAGCACGGCGTAGCCTAAGCGGATGCTTGGCGCCGAGCGTGGAGAAAATCGAAACCGCACTAAAGAGGTTTCCCGTGAGTCGTTTGGCGCTAAATCGGGAGTAGAAACATGTCCCTTATTCTCGAGATTCCACCGGAGCTTGAAGATGCCTTGAAAGTCGCGGCGGACCAAAAAGGCATGTCCGTGGCGGATTTCGCGCTAAAGATTCTTTCGGAAAACCGGGTTTCAGCCAAAGATGTCAAGTCTGGAACGGAACTCGTTGCGTATTGGAAATCGCTCGGTATTATAGGCATGCGTGACGAGATTCAGGATTCCGTTGAGCACGTACAGCGTCTTCGAGAAAGTCAAATGAGGCGGTTCGATCCGTGACCGAAGAGCTAGTAGATACTGATATTCTCATCGACGTTCAACGAAAATTCGTACCGGCTGTGGCGTGGTTTTCCACCTTGGTGAATTTGCCCTCCGTTCCATGTTTCGTGGCCATGGAACTCATAGAATCCGCAAGAAACAAAACGGAACTTCAGAAGGGGATCGCACAAATCGCTCCCATGACCGTTATCCATAGCACGGAAGCCGACAGCGTCAGAGCACTCGAACTGTTCGCGAATTACCACCTCTCAAGTGGGCTTGGCCTTATCGATACCCTCATCGCTGCCTGCGCCTTAGGGCGATCCGCAACATTACTTACCACCAACACGAAGCATTACGGTGTAATTCCTGGATTGAAGCTGGTGCAACCGTATAAAAAACAGTGAAATGGTCCGCTCGCGAACTTGGCTCGTTTTTTTCTAGGATTCGTGAGTAACACCACCCGGTCACGGAGCTGGCATGCTACGCATCAAAGGCGGAAAGGTTTTTGATCCCAAGAATGGCATTCAGGGCGTTGTTCAAGACGTCTGCATCGATGGTGGAAAAATCGTCGCCGATGTCCAGGGCGGTAAGACGATCGACGCCACCGGCATGATCGTCTTTCCCGGCGGCGTCGATATTCACACGCATGTCGCGGGTGCGGCTCTCAACTTCGCACGGGCGCTCACGCCCGAAAACCAGCGCAAGGCCCGCGCCTTCCTGCACACACCGGATCGCCGAGCCGGCATCGGTGGCCCCACACCTACCACGTTTGCCACGGGGTATCTCTACGCGGGGATGGGCTGGACCACGGCCGTCGAAGCGGCTGTCCCAATTCTCTCCGCCAAGCACACCCACGAAGAACTACGCGATACGCCCATCATCGATAAGGCTTGCTGCGTCTTGATGGCCAACAACGAAATCGTGATGGATTTGCTCGAAGCCGGTGAAATCGAACGCGCCAAGCACGTAGTCGCTTGGCTAATCTCGGCGGCCAAGGCGTATGGCGTAAAGGCCGTCAACCCCGGCGGCGTCACGGCGTGGAAATGGGGCAAAGACGCGAAAAACTTGCATGACCCCATCGAAGGCTACACGAAAGTCAACGCTCGCAAAATCATCTCCAGCCTTGCCCAGATCGTGGATGAACTGAATTTGCCGCACCCGCTGCATATTCACTGCAACAACCTAGGCGCACCGGGCAATATCGAAACCACCCTCGAAACGATGCGGGTGCTCGAAGGCCATCGCGGCCATATGGCTCACCTGCAGTTTCATTCCTACGGCGGTGATGATTGGTCGAACCTCTCGTCGCGGGCTCCCGTGCTGGCCGAATACTTCAACACGCAAAAGCACCTTACCGCTGACGCCGGCGCGATCCTGTTCGGCGACGCCGTCACCATCACCGCCGACGGTCCTTGGCAACACCTGCTTTATCAGCTCACGGGGCGGAAGTGGGGCAACCTCGATGTCGAAAATGAAACGGGTTGCGGCGTCGTCCCCTACACGTACCGGCCCGATAACATGGTCAATGCCGTGCAATGGGCCGTCGGGCTTGAGCTTTTGCTCCTAATCAACGATCCGTGGCGAATCTTCCTGACGACGGACCATCCTAACGGTGCATGCTTCTGGCGCTATCCCGAAATATTGCAGCTTTTGATGAGTGCGGAGTTTCGTCGAGAGAAGATCAAGGAATTGCCAGAAAAGGTGCTGTCGCGGATCACGCTGCACGATATCCCGCGTGAATACAGTCTGAATGAGGTGGCCATTCTCACCTCGGCGGGCCCGGCACGAGCGCTCGGCATGGAACACAAAGGCCACCTTGGCGTCGGAGCCGACGCGGACGTGACGATTTACAACGAAAAGAAAGATATTCTCAACATGTTTTCGTATCCCCGCTACGTCTTGAAGGACGGCCAAGTCGTGGTCGAGGAGGGCGAAATTCGCAAAACCATTGAAGGCCGGCAGTTCCTCGTTCAACCCACCTACGATCCTAAGATTGAGGAATTCCTGAAGCCTGCGTTTCAATCGGTCTACACGATGTCGTTCGAGAACTACCCCGTTGAAATGCACCGAATTCCACACCATGAAGTCGTGAAGCGGTAGCAATTATACACCTGCGGCAGATTGTGGAATCGGAGTGTCTCAAGCGATTTACCGCTGCGAGATTTGAAGCGAATTCCTGGGCTGCACTCCTTTCCAAGCAGCGATATAAATCAATTCAGTCGGAGGTACCCGAGAATCTTTATGAACAAACTCATACTCACGCTGAAAGACCAACCCAACGTTCCTCTCGAAGCCGAGAACATCGTGCCGGATCAGTTCGTCGGCCTGACCAACGCTGCGGTGCGGGCGATTCCTATTTTTCTTGGCAAGAAGCAATGTCGGCTTGACGACTTCTTCACGGTCGAAGGCGACGGATCCGACGATGTCGAGCTTCGAGGCGATCTCAAGAATGTCAAATGGCTTGGCAAAGGCATGAAGTCCGGCATTCTTCGCGCTTCAGGAAACGTGGGCATGCACCTGGGCGCCTACATGAAGGGCGGCACCATCGAGGTTGCTGGCAATGCCAGCGATTGGGTTGGTGCGGAAATGACCAACGGAACCATCCGCGTGGCCGGAGACGCGGGTGGGCAACTCGGCGGTGCGTACCGCGGTAGCTTGTCGGGAATGAACGGCGGCATCATCGTGATCGGCGGCACCGGTCAACTTGAAATCGGCATTCGCATGAAACGAGGCGTCATTGTCATCGGAGGCCGGGTGCGTGACTTCGCTGGTTTGCAGATGAAGGGTGGAACGCTTTTCCTTCTTCAAGGAGCGGAAATTCGCACAGGCGCCTGGATGAATCGCGGCACGATTGTTTCGTTAAAACCCCTCAAACTTTTGCCGACGTTCACGCAAACATGTTCGTACAATCCAACCTTCCTACGCCTTTACGCGAAACGGCTTGCCTCGTTCGGCGTTTCGATTCCTGTCGATGCCGCGGGCGGATCGTATCAACGTTATGTTGGTGATTCGGCGATACCGGGAAAGGGCGAAATCCTGGTTTGGCAACCGTCGGCATGACCGAAATGGGTACGATCATCTGCCTTTAATCCGTTGATGCACCAAATTGATGCTAAGTGATATTTCTTGGGTGTTTTTTATGAAAAACCTCTCTCGGATCTACCCGTTCGCGGCGCTCACTTCCCTGGCGATCGCGGTGATTGTGGCTTCCGTGCCGGCTGGCGAATCGAAATCGCCGGGTAAGATCGCTCCGGTGTTGCAACCGTTCGTCGATGACCATTCGCTCGCCGGCGCGGTCACGCTGGTGGCAACCAAAGATAAAATCGTCAGTCATGAGGCGGTTGGATTTCTCGACATCGCCGCCAAGCTCTTGATGCCGCTCAATGCGATTTTCTGGATCGCTTCGCAGTCGAAACCCATCACCGCGGCGGCGTTGATGATCTTGATCGACGAAGGAAAACTGAAACTCGACGACCCCGTGGAAAAATTTTTGCCGGAGTTCCGCAACCAGATGGTGATCGTGGAGCAAGGCAAAGATCGCATGGTGCTCCAACGGCCCAAGCAGCCCATTACCGTTCGGCATCTCTTGGCGCACACCAGCGGTATGCCATTTTCTTCGTTGCTTGAACAACCGACGCTGGACGCGTTGACCTTGAAAGATGCCGTACGAAGCTACGCGTTGACGCCTTTGAATTCCGAACCTGGCACGAAATATAAATATTCAAACGCAGGCATCAACACTGCCGGCAGATTGATTGAAGTTCTCAGTGGTATGTCGTACGAGGATTTTATGGATAAGCGATTGTTCGGCCCCTTGGGCATGAAAGATACCACGTTTTGGCCCAACGACGAACAACTCAAACGCTTGGCAAAAGGCTACAAGCCCGGCGACAAAGGCGTTGGTCTGGTCGAAACCACCGTTGCACAATTGACTTACCCGCTCAATGATCGAAAACGCCAACCGATGCCCGCAGGTGGGCTTTTCTCTTCAGCTACCGACGTGGCGAAGTTTTGCCAGTTGATCCTGAATGAAGGTGAATTCGAAGGCAAACGCATCCTCTCGAAGTCGGCGGTGCTCGAACTCACGAAACGGCAAACGCCGGACACCGTCAAAGAAAGCTATGGTCTGGGTTTTACCACGTTCAATGGCGTTTATGGGCACGGTGGTGCCTGGGCGACCAACATGTCGATCGATTCCAAACGTGGCTTGGTCACCGTTTGGCTCGTGCAACACACCGGCGGTTTTCCCAAAAACGGGGCTCAAGCGCAGGGTGCGTTTCGCAAGAAAGCCGAGCAATTGTTCGGGCAATAGCCCTGATTCTTCCCGCCAATTTCAGCGCGTGCCGAAGCTCTCCTTCGGCACGGCGCGGGGAATTTCACTTTTCGTCCGCGACGCTTTACCTTCATCGAAGCTTAAGCTTCGTGAGCTATTCTTTTCAAATCCACCCACTCCGTGAGATTTCTCTCTCCATCGGGAGGTAACCATGAATTGGCTCTGTTTAAGCGTCGTGCCGACGGCCTTGGCGACGCTGGCACTATTGGCATTCACCCAACCGGGCGATGAAAAAGGCAAGGCAGGTAAAAAAGGATTTCCTCCTTTCGAACTTGGCCGCGTTTTACCTCCGTTCCTTCGAGAGCAACTCGACCTGAGCGATGACCAGAGCAGGAAGCTGGCGGAGCTGGAAGCGGAAGTTCGCCAAAAACTCGAAAAGATTCTGACGGAAGAGCAAGTTCGGCGACTCAAAGAATTAAGCGGCAAAGGGCCAAAGGGGTTTTTCCCAGGCAAAGACGAAAAGAAGGACAAAGGGAAGAAAGGCAAAGGTCCCGAGGGTTTCGAGCAAGTGCAGATTCTTCCCGCACGCAATGCCATCCAATGGTACGCCACGTGGGAAAGCGGCATTCGAGAGGCGCAACGCTCGAACCGCCCGATTTTCCTCGTATCGGCGGCTCCCCATTGTGCGGGCATCTCAGGAACTTGGTGACCGGGGAAAGTTGATATGGACAGGAGTTTCCTGTCGAACGCTCAAGTGATCGAGGCCGCCAAGGATTTTGTGTGCGTCCGTTTACTTTCGTATGAAAATCAGAAAGAAATGGATTTGCTGAAGACCTTCGGTGCAGGGAAATCAGGAGAAGTGGAGAACACCGTCGTTTGCGTGTTCGCGCCGGACGGGAAGACGCAACTCACGCGTGCCGGGCGGAGCACGGATCATTTATTCAGCGATCCGGCCCAGATGGCAAGGCGGATGCAAAAAATCGCGGAAGGGTATCCGCGAAAATTGAAGGGCGAGGTGAATGTCGAGGCTCCCTGGATCGCGACGGTGAAATTGGCACTGAACGTCGCAGCCTGCGACTCGCAACCGCTGGTGGTCGCGCTCGTGAAAGACGATGCGGAAGGCGCCACTTTGGAAGCGACGTTGGCGGACTTCGCCTGGAATCGCGAGTTCGAAGGAAAGTTTGTTTTCGCGCGCACGCGGAGCAGCAAGGATCTTTCCTTGATCCGCGGCGTGACGGACGATGCACGCCTGTTCGTGGTGCAGCCCGATTCGTTCGGCATCCACGGAAACGTGCTTGGACAAACCAAATCGTCGGCTCGTGAGCACATCGCGGAGACATTGCGAGCTTCGCTTCGCCAGGGGAAGCCCCGAACCTTCGATTTCAGCAGCCACGTTCGTTCCGGGAAACAGCAGGGCATTTTTTGGAACACTGCCACGCCGGTTACCGATCCCATGGAAGCGAAGGCGAGGGAACGGGGACGCAAGGGCTCGTGAAAAATTACGAATGAGGCTCTACGCGTGAAGAATGGCAGGGGCTCGCGAAACTCAAGCGTTTTCCGGGCATTCAAAAAAGTTGAGGGTTGGACGTGCGTGTGTTGGTTGTCGAAGATGAACCAGATTTGATGCGAGCTTTGGTGCAAATACTGCACGAGGAAGGTTACGCTGTTGATTCCACCATGGATGGGGCAGAAGGTCTCTATAAATCCTTGGCCTGGGATTATGACACGATCGTGCTCGACCTGATGCTACCGAGCATGAACGGGCTCGAACTTCTCAAACAGCTACGGCGAAAGAAGAAGACGCCTGTCCTCGTTTTGACGGCCCGCGACACGGTTCCTGATCGGGTGCTGGGCCTGGATGGCGGCGCTGACGATTACCTCGTGAAGCCGTTCGCGCGGATGGAGTTGCTCGCTCGCGTTCGAGCGCTCATTCGGCGCTCTGCCGGCCAAGCGCAACCCATTCTTGAAATTGGCGACATTCGGATCGACACGGTGAAGCGAAATATTCTTCGTGGCGAATCGGTGATCGCCGTGACGGCACGGGAATATTCTCTCGTCGAATTGTTGGCGCTTCATCGAGGCCGACTCGTCACGCGCTCGATGATCTACGAACATCTGTTCAACGAAAACGACGATACGCTGTCCAACTTGGTTGAAGTGCATGTGTCGAATATTCGAAAGAAACTCGGCAAGGATTTTATCGTCACCCGTCGTGGCTTGGGATATGTGATCGATGCTTAAGTCACTCCGCTGGCGTCTGCAGCTTTGGCACGCGTTGATCCTGCTCGCGGTCATCGTGGCGTTCGGCGGAGTTTTGTTTTTGGAAGTACGTCGATCTCGAATGGATGAGATCGATGCGGAGTTATTGGCGGCGGCGCGGGTACTCGAAGGCACGTTACGCGCCATGCCGAAAGGGATCGCCAAGGACGGATTCAAGCCGCCGCCTTCGGACCGCGAAAAATTTCCCTTCTTTCCGAAAGATAAAAAGCCTTTTCCCATTCCACCCGACCGATTGGAGCGAATGCTGGTGTTACCGCATTCGCTGGCCGAACGGCACGCCGACCTTCAGACGCCGCCTTATTTCCTGGTTTGGCGGGGAAACGGCACGCTCTTAAAAGCGGACCCCTCCGAAGCTCGTTCGTATTACCCCACGCGCCCAGACCTGGATGCGAGATCCCCCGTAAGCTGGGGAAAGCCGGGCCATCGTGAAATTCTAATCAACGGGCCCGAGCAGGCCTTGATCCTCGTTGGGCGATCGATCGAACGTGAAGATGCCCAGGCTCGCCTGTTCATCAGCCAGCTAATTCTGGCGGGAAGTGCCGTTTTCGCAGTCGGCTTGGCGGGAGGTTGGTGGTTGGCTCGGCAAATCTTTCGACCCATCCATGCCATGAGCCTGACGGCTGCTTCCATCAACGCCACCAACCTCTCACAACGGATCGACTTGGCCGACGTGGACAACGAACTCGGTCGGCTTGGCTCCATTCTCAACGACATGTTCCACCGCCTGGAAGCTGCGTTCGAACGCCAAGTTCAATTCACCGCCGACGCGTCCCATGAATTGCGCACCCCCATCAGCGTGGTCCTGACGAACGCGGAATTGGCCCTCGCACAGACACGCTCTCCGGAAGAGTACCAGCAGGCACTCGGAACGTGCCTTCGTGCCGCCCAGCGGATGCACCAACTGGTGCAGGGTTTACTCACGCTCGCACGTGGCGACGCGGGCGATCTAAGCAAAAACCATGCTCCCGTCGCGCTGGATGCACTCGTGGAGGATTGCATCGACTTATTACGAAAGTTGGCCCACGAACGTTCCATCGCGATGGACGCTGAGTTGTCGCCGACAACCATCATGGGCGATGCGGGCGCCTTGGCGCAGGTGGTGAACAATCTGATTTCTAACGCGATTCGGTACAACCGTCCAAATGGAAAAGTGCATGTGCGATTGACGACCGACACTTTCGCGGCAATTCTCTCGGTGGAGGATACAGGGCCTGGCATTCCGCCCGAACATCGCCCCCATATTTTTGACCGCTTTTATCGCGTGGCGGAAGATCGCAACCGCGCCACCGGCGGTACCGGCCTTGGCTTGGCCATCTCCCTGGCAATCGTTAAAGCCCATGGCGGTACCCTCGAACTCGAATGCGGCCCCCAAGGCGGCTCCACCTTCCGCGTAATCCTCCAGCGATGTGTCGACGACTCGGCTCCGTGAACGGGTTCTTCTTTGCATTGCCAACGCGGCCGTCGCCATCCTACCTGATGGCATCCAACACGGTTCCAGCCTCGCCGGCACCGCAAGCCCAGGGGCGAAAGCCCCTGGGGTACTTTCCCCCACCCCAAACTCCAAAACCGCCGCCAGCAAACAATCCAGCCGTTAATTGAAAAACACCGCCCGAAACCGCTTCCCCGGCCGGCCCGCGAAACACGCATCGTACGGCAACGCCACGCCCGGATGCATCGCATCGACTGGCCGGACGCGAACCCGCCCCGGATGATCGTTGAGCACGCCATGCTTGAGCACGTCCGTCAGCATCCGCTCCGACTTATCCGCCGCCACGTAGCAAAGGCGGTAGTAATAATCCTTGTGGTGATAGTGCGAAAG
>WBZS01002706.1_pt1 | contig 10382 bp, 8 predicted proteins | sample 5204201 | NCBI WGS metagenome assembly WBZS01 (sample SAMN12344357, study PRJNA552823) | activated sludge metagenome | biome: Activated sludge suspended growth; feature: Nitrification reactor; material: Wastewater; isolation source: activated sludge from nitrification reactor of wastewater treatment... | reverse complement strand
GGTGCCGCAGGCCGGGGACGTGGCGGCAGCCAGCGAGGGCTTCCCGATCCCGGGCAAGCTGGGGCGGTGCCCCAACTTCGACTGGGAGGGGTTCCCACCGGTGTGCCCAGGGCAACCGGGCTGGCGGCCCTAGCCAGACGCACGTCCCTGGCTGACGCTGGACTAACGAGGCCCTCAGGGGGAGCGCTCCCCCTGAGGGCCTCGCGTTCAATTTGCCCTTGACGCGACGGATAGATGGTGCTTTACTGGGAATAGAGCGGCAACCGCCTACGCCCCCTGATGGGCTTGGCGTCGGGCATTCGGGATCGTCACTGGAGGTGGATATGCTGCGCTTTCTCGGCTCCGATTGGAGCGTTCGCGCCGCCCACGCGATCCTCATCCTGTGGGCTGGCTTCTGGACCTGGTTCGGCCTGGCCTCTGGCATCGGCGAGGGCCTGGATCCCCTGGGCATCTTGATGCACACCGCCCTGCCTGGCCTCCTCTTCATCGCTATTACCCTGCTGGCCTGGCGGTGGGAGCGGGTCGGCGGGCCGGCCCTCGTGGTCGTCGGCCTCGCGGTCGCTCTGATTTACACGCTCAGCGTCGGCGGCTGGCGGCCCTTCTACCCCTTCATTCTCGCGACTATGGTTCTGCCGCCCGTGGTGGCAGGTTTCCTTCTCTGGCGTCACACCCGAACCAGCCCGGCGACGTAGAACGCTGCTCTGGCGTGTGAAATCCGGCCTGACGCCTCGCGCGTCACGTCAGCGAGCATCGCCCACTGACTCGTGACGCGCGAGGTACGCCTATGCCCGCTCCTGGCCGCGAATCACCCCCTGCCCCCCTGTCCCGCCGCGACTTCCTGCGCCTGGCCGCACTCACCGTCGGCGCTACCATGCTGCCAGCCGGATTGGCCCGCGCTGCCGGTGGCATGGCCCCGCCCGGCGTCAGCCCCGGCGTGTGCCTCGAAGATCTGCCCCTGATTCTGAACCTGGCCGCCACCGCCGAGGCTCTGGCGATGACCTTCTACTACAAGGCCATCCAGAGCGACTGGTTTGTGCGGTTGCCCACCGACACCCAGACCGCCTTCCGCGCCGCGCTGGATTCGGAGCGCAGCCATTACCAGTACCTCACCGCGCAAGGCGCGGCCCCCCTTCAGACGTCCTTCTATTTTCCACCGCGCACCTTCGGTTTCGATGACCTGGCTGTCTTTGTCGCTACGATCGAGAAGCTAGAGAGCGACTTCATGGCGGCCTACCTGGCCGCCGCTCGCCGCTTCGTCGAACTCGGCGAGCCGGTCCTGGCCGAGATCGCCGGCCAGATCGTGGGCATCGAGGCCGAGCACCGCGTTCTGGGCCGTGAGGTGGCCGGCGACAGCCCGCCGCCGCCCAACAATCTATGCTTCGAGAGCGCGCCGCTGGAGTGCCCGGCCCAGATGATGGGCATCTTCACCTTCTACTTCTATGGTGGGGCGAACTACCAGGGGCCATTTGCCATGCCCAGCGACGCGCAGGTCATCGCCGCCATCCATGGCGTCACCTGCGAGGCTGTGCCCCTGGCCGTCGCCGCGACCTGCCAGGAGAGCCTGGCCGATATCCTGGGCATCGCCGCCGCCGCCGAAGCCGTCGGCATCACCTTCTACTACCAGGGCATCCTGGGCGGCTTCTTTCACGACCTGTCCGAGACCCGCCAGTGGTATCTGCAAGCCGCGCTGGACGAGGAGCGCAATCATCTGGCATACCTCGTCGCCCAGGGCGCGGCCTCACCGCCAACGCGCCTCTACTACCCGGCCAACGCCTTCAACGATCTGCCCACCTTCCTGGGCATCCTGGATACGCTGGAGAACGCCTTCATCGCCGCCTACCTGGCGGCCATGCAGCAGTTCGCTCGCCTGGGCCTGCCCCTGCTAGCCCAAACCGCTGGTCAGATCCTTGGTGTCGAAGCCGAGCATCGCATCCTGGGACGTTTCATTGGCGGCCAGCAGCCGCCGAACAATCTGTGTCTGGTCAGAGCCTCGTTCCCCTGCGTCGCCGATGCTGCCACGGCCCTGCGCCCCTTCCTCCAGGGCAGCGACACTTTCACCCGCGCCGCCGATCTGCCCACCACGACCCAGATCAACGTCGCCGTAGACCGCTTCGGCTGCGCGCCGATTCCTACCGCCGCCTATCGCACCTTCTTGCCTACCGTGCGTCGCGCGGGGCGATGAGCTTGCGGCAAGAGCGACGAGGGGGGCTGCTCTTGCCGAATCGTCGCCACCCATTAACCCTGGCCCCATACCAAGAAATCCCCCGGAACCCGTCGTCCGTCTACAGCAGCAGAGTATATCCAAGGAGGTCCGTGATGAAACGGTTGTCGCCCCGCTTCGCCTTGCTGTTGCTGGTTCCCGTGCTCGTGATCCTCGGCTCCGTGGCCGGCCTGGCCGCCCCTGGCGCGGTTCCCACTGTGGTCGGCGGCTTTCAACGCCACGACACAGCGGTGAGCCAATCGCCATCGGTGTCCACCAAGCCATCCCTGGTGGTTGACAGCGCTGTCGGCGCCAACGGCCTGCCCGTGCCGTGGGTGGCCTTCGTCCGCAACCCGGTAGGTACGAATCTGAGTCAGGCCTTCGTGCGCTCCTTCAACGCTGGGACGAACCAGTGGGTGACACGTGGCACGGCGGCCAACAACGGCATCCTCAACCGCGACAATGTGGCCCAGGCTGGAAACCCGTCGCTTGGGCTGGCCGGGCCTGTCGTGACCGCGCAGGGCACCCAGCCCTTCGTCGCCTGGGCCGAGCCGGTGGTCACTCTGGGCAACAAGCAGAGCATCTTCGCCAGCAAGCTGATCAACGATGGCGGTGAGAAGTGGCAGTCTGTCGGCGCAACTGGCCCCGGCCGCAGCATGCCAAGCCTGAATATCAACATGACCGAGGACGCGGATAACCCCTCCATCGGCGGTGGGTCTACGACGGCGGGCGCAACTAATTTCATGCCCTGGGTGGCGTGGGACGAGAACAACTCGGCCGCCCGGGCCAGGCAGATCTTCGTGTCGCGGGGCGAGGCAGACGGCGGCGCTAACGGCGGTATCCGCTTCGTGCCCACCGGCAAGCTCATCGGCGGTGTCGGGCCGAGCCTGAACGTCGATACCTCGCGCGACGGCATCGAGCCGGACTTCACCTTCGGCGGCGCCAACTTCACCGTGCCGTGGGTCGTCTGGTACGAGGAAGGCGGGGGCCGCGCCGCTCGCGTCTTCGCTTCCAAGGCGGTCGCCGACGCGACAGCCGAGGGCGGTTTCCGCTGGGACGTGCAGCCCGCCTGTGGCAGCAACGAGCGGACCTGCGCCCTCAACCGCAACACCGACCGCGACGCCGTGGATCCCAAGATCGCCTTCGGCTCGCTACCCGGCCAGGACCCCACCAAGCCCACGCCGTGGGTGACCTGGGAGGAGTTCGACGGCCTGTCGACCAAGGTCTTCGTCAGCAAGTTCGACGGTACGCGCTGGGTGCCGGTCGGCGGCGCGCTGAATGTGTTCAGCTTCAACAACGCCCACCACCCCGACATGATATTTGTGGGCAACGTGCCTCACGTCGCCTTCATCGAAACTGTCGGCGGGACGGATGTCCTGATGGTCAGGCACCTGGCCGATGCCCGCCCCGGGCGCGAGCGCTGGGACCTGGACAGCGACCCGTTCCGTGGCCTCAACTCCTTCTTCCTCAACACCTCCGACGTGCCGTCCCTGGCCGCCTCACCGACCACACCCTACGTCGCCTGGCAGGAGGACGCGCGCTTCGGCAATACGACGGACGTGTTCGAGGCGCGCCGCCTGCCCGAAGGCCCCGCCTGGGGTAGCAATCGCCCCCCCTTCATCCGCGTCATCTCGGGTACCCACAACCTGGCCGCCCAGAAGCAACTGCCCCTGGCGCCCGACGCCCCTGACCAGAGCGCGAATGATGTCATTGGCATGACCACCATCACCTCATCCTGCGACCACGTCAACGGTTGGAGCGGTCTGGCGGAGGTGCAGGTCTTGCTGTCCGATGAGAACGGGACCTACTTCCACGGCCGCTATGTCGCCGCCGAGGACAAGGTGTACCTCGAGGACCCCGACCACCCCGGCACGTGGCTGGGCGGAACCCTCATCGGTACGGGGGATCCCATCGAGACCCGCTACACGACCCTGTACGTCGATAGGATGACCAAGACATCCCACGGCCCTGAAAGCGCGGCCCTCGACATCGAGTGGGCCATCGGCTTCAAGCGGCCCCTGCTCGGCAAGACGCTCACCCAGTCCCTCAACCTGGTTGAGAACACCGACAGCGGCCCGCAGGAGAGCGGCCCCTTCCAGGTCGGTAGCCTCAACGTTGCCGTCGAGCAGATTGTCCTGCCGCTCATCAGCAGAAACCCGCAGCCGTAAGGCGAGCGCGCCGCGCTCCGTAGTAGCCCCGAAGGGTTGTCCCGAACCCTTCGGGGCTTTGCGCGTAAGACGCAACCTGCCGATAATTGGGGCAACCAACCCGATTCCAGGTATCTCTCCACCGCTGAAAGTCGCTCCCACCCATGCTCTCTCGTCGCAGCCTGACCTGGCTCGCCATAGGCCTCGGCCTGTTGGCCCTACTGGCCGTGATCGTCTGGTCGCTGTCGCGCCGCGCCGATGCCCCCGCCAACGCGGTGCGCGTCACGCGCGGCTCTATCAACGCCACTGTCGAGGCGATGGGGCGTGTCCGCCCCGACCGCCAGGCGCAACTGTCGCTTCGCGGCGGCGGGCGCGTGGCCGAGGTGAAGGCCCAGATAGGGGATAAAGTCGCGGTGGGGCAGGTTCTGCTGACTCTGGACCCGGCGCAGGCTGAGCGCGATATCAGGCAGGCCGAGCTGGAACTGGCGGCGCGGCGGCAGAAACTCGACCAGGCGCGGGCGGGCGGCTCACCCGCCGACATCGAGGCGGCTCAGGCTGCCGTGCGCGAGGCGACCGTCGCCCGCGAGGTGGCCCAGGCCCAGTACGACGACCGCGCTAAACAACCCGACGCCAGGACCAGCGAGGAAGCCGCCAGGCTCGAAGCCGCCAAGGCCGCCTACCAGCGCGCCCGCGCCAGCCTGGAGAAGGCCCTGACCGGGGCATCGCCTGAAGACATTGCAGCCTTGCAGACAGGCGTCGAGCAAGCCGCGTTAGCCCTGACCACCGCTCGCGCTCGCCTCGACGAGACACGCCTCACCGCGCCCTTCGCCGGTGTCGTGCTGGATGTGACCGCGCGGCCCGGCGAGACCGTCGGCGCGGGCGCGCCCCTGGTGTTGTTGGCCGACGTCACGCAGCAGCACCTCGAAGTGGATGTGGAGGAGGTGGATGCGCCGCTGGTCCAGGCGGGCCAGTCGGCAGAGGTGCGTCTCGACGCTTTCCCCGGCCAGACGCTGGCAGCCACGGTTACGCGGATCGCCCCCGCCGCCACGACTCGCCAGGGCGCGACGAGCTACACGGCCTGGCTCGATCTGGCGGCCACCGACCTCGCCCTCAAGCCGGGCATGGGCGCGACGGCCAGCATCGCCACCCGGGCCAAGCCCGATGCCCTGCTGGTTCCGGTCCGCGCCGTGCAGAGCGTGGGCCGCCAGAAGATTCTGCGCGTGCTACGCGACGGCCGCCCCGTCGAAGTCGAGGTCACCACCGGCCTCAGCGACAGGCAGCGGGTGGAAATCCTCGATGGGTTGCGCGAGGGCGACCTGGTGATTGTAGAATAAACCCTCCTCCTCATCAGTGGACGATCAACTCGAAATGGAGCTGTATGCGTTCCCGTTCCCTGTTCGTTATCCTGTTGCTGGGGCTGGCCGCGTGCGCAGGGGCCACGCCCACGGCCCAGGCGCCCGCCCCTGCCACCCTCACCCCGCCGCCGGCAGCCCCCACGACGGCCCCTACTGCTACATCGACCCCGTCTATGACGGCGGTCGTCACAGCGGCGGCCAAGACGACACAGCCGACGGCGACCGCCGTCCCGACTCAGGAGTCGCCGCCGGGGCAGAAGATCGGCAAGGGCGTGGCCGACGTGGCCGCCGTAGACGCCATCGACATCAGTGGCAAACCCGTCGAGGTCATCTTCTGGCACATCTTTACCGCCAACCAGGAGCAGGGCCTCAAAGACATCATCGCTGCCTTTGAGGTGCAGTACCCGAATATCAAGGTGCGTCCCGTCTACAAGGGCATGTACGACGTGACGCGCAAGGCGACGCTGACGGGCATCGCCGCCGACCTTGTCCCCGACATGGTGTGGAGCTTCCCCTACACGGTGAGCGAGTACGCCCGCGAGGACGTGGTCCAGCCGCTGGACCCGTTCATGCAGAGCGGCAAGTATGGCCTGGGCACGCCGTCGGCGGGCGCGACAGCGCCGCTAAGAGCCAACATCGACGCGGCCCTGCTCGACGCCTACAAGTACCAGGATTTCCAGGGCCAGACGCTCAGCCTGCCGCCCGGCGTCAGCGCGGACGTGATGTACTACAACGCCGACTGGCTCAAGCAGTTGGGCTACGCCAGGCCGCCAGAGACCTACGACCAGTTCATGGAGGTGTGCGCCAGGGTCAAGGCGACGACGCCCGACAAGTGGTGCACGGGCCTCCTGCCCGATGCCTCGCGCTTCGTGGCCTTCGTCTTCAGTCGCGGCGGCGACATCCTGACCGCCGACAACCAGCCCGCCTTCCGCGAGAAGGGGCTAGACGTGCTACGCTGGTACCGCGAGTTGTTCGACCAGGGCTACGCCTATCAGCCAGGGCAGCAGTTCGGTGACCAGGCCGACTTTGGCCTGGGCAAGACGCTGTTCGCCTTTGGTACATCGACGGGCGCGCCCTTCTATCGCCGCGTGGTGACGGACCCCGCCACCAACAAGGAGCGTTTCGCCTGGTCCTTCGCGCCCTACCCACGCACGACGGCCCAGCCGGTCGTCAACGTATTCGGGCCGAGCGCGGCGATTCTCAAGACGACGCCCGAACGCTCGCTGGCGGCGTGGCAGTTCCTCAAGTTCTGGCTGAGTCCCGAGTCATCGGCGACGTGGGGCATTCAGAGTAACTATTACCCCGTCAACCGCGCGTCGCGGGACACGCCAGCCATGCAGGCGTATCTCAAGGATAACCCGGTCTATGCCCAGGGCCTCGACCTGTTCCAGTACGCCCGCTCGGAGCCGACCGTGCCCGGCTGGCAGGCGGCGCGGGGCGGCATCGCCAATGGCCTCGTGGCCGTGATGACCAACAAGGCGACGCCGCAGGAGGCCATCGACATGATGGTGAAGGCGACGACCGAGGCATTGAAGTAGATTGATCCACCAACCCATCCCAACATTACGGAGGTCACCTCATGCTCGCGAATGTCAACGGCGCCGAGATCTACTATGAACGTGTCGGCCAGGGTCGCCCCCTGCTCGTCATGCACGGCGGGTTGGGGTTGGATCACACCTACTTTCGGCCTTACCTGGACCCACTGGCCGATGATGTTGAGTTGATCTACTACGACCATCGCGACAATGGTCGTTCCAGTCGCTCCACCGACATCAGCGCGGTCAGCCACGCCACGTGGGCGGACGACGCGGAGGCGCTGCGCCAGTATCTCGGCCTGGGGCGCATGGTGCTGCTCGGGCATTCCTATGGCGGCTTTCTCGCTCAGGAGTATGCGTTGAAGTACGGCGACCATCTGGATGGGCTGATACTCAGCAATACTGTCGCAGTCGTTGACTACATGCCCACCATTCAGGCCAACGCGGCGGCGCGCGGCGGGCCGGAGCAACTGGTGGCGCTTGGCGAGGCATTTGGGCGACCTATGAACGACGCCGAGGACTTCCGGGACATGTGGCGACGGTTGTCGCCCCTCTACTTCCACGATTACCGGCCCGATCTGGGCGAGCAGATGGACGCGGGCGCCGTGTACAGCGCCGAAGCCTGGAATCACGTCAACGCCCACCTGCTGCCGGTGTTCAATACCCTCGACCAACTCGCCCAAATCAGCGCGCCCACCCTGGCGCTGGCGGGGGGCGACGACTGGATCATGCCCCTCGAGCAGGTGCAACGCCTGACCGACGCTCTGCCCAACGCCGAGGTGGTCGTATTCCAGCACAGTGGTCATTTTCCCTTCATCGAGGAGACCGACGCCTATCTGACAGCAGTCCGGGCGTGGCTGACGCAGATAAGGGCGGCCTGAGGTCGGCGCGAGACACGACGTGAGGAGAGGCCATGTCCAACGACAGCATCGACCCGCGCTGGCTACGGGTAGCGGAGGAGGCAGCGCGGGCGGCGGGGCGTCTGGCCGTCGCGGCGCGGGGCAAGGTGACAGTGAGCAGCAAGGGGCTGCGCGACGTGGTCACCGAGGCCGACTATGCCGCGCAGGCGGCTATCAAGGCTATCATCGGCGCGGCGTTCCCCGACCACGCCTTCCTGGCCGAGGAGCAGGACGCCACACCCGGCGGGCCGAGCGACCTGACGTGGGTCATCGACCCCATCGACGGGACGACGAACTACAGCCACGGCGTGCCCCTGTTCTGCACGTCGATTGCCCTGACGCGCGGCGGCGAGTCGCTGGTGGGCGTGGTCTACGACCCGCTGCGCGACGAGATGTACGTGGCGGTCAAGGGTCAGGGGGCGATGCTGAACGGCGTTCCGATGCGAGTCAGCGAGCGCGACCGGCTGATTGATGCCATCGCAGGCATCGAGTGGGCCAGCCCGCAGGCCCTGCGCGTCGATAGCCTGCGCCGCCTCGCGCCGCTAGGGGAACGAGTGATGACGATTCGCTCGCCGGGGGCGGCGGCGCTGTCCCTGGCCTACGTGGCCCTGGGCTGCTTCGACATCTACTTCAACGTCCACTTGCAGCCGTGGGACACGGCGGCGGCAGCGCTGATGATTCAAGAGGCCGGGGGCCGGGTGACGGGGCTGCGCGGCGAACCCTGGCGGCTCGACAGCGGCGGCATCCTGGCGACCAACGGCTTGCTCCACGAGGCAGTGCGGGCGGTGTGGGACGAAGAGTGAGCGGCAAGCAGGGGCGGCCCCCCGTGGCTGCCCACGACCTTGGCGGCCCCCGTGGCTCTGTTGGCGCGGTCGTGGGGATCGGCGGTGGGCGGACAGGGCGGGCACGGGGGCCTGCCCTTACGGATCGTGCCTTCGCGCCTTCGTGACCTTCGTGCTCTGTCAGGACGATGTGCCACCGAGGGTGGTCGTGAAGGCTACCGCCCCTTAAACTCAACGACGACGAGCTTGCCAGGGGCGGCCATGACGCCGAGGGCGGGGCCGACGCCATCGGGCACGTCGAGGGAATAAGTGCCGGCCGGGATGTCGGGGAAGATGAACATGCCGCTGGGGTCGGACATGGCCTGGCGGTTGGCGTTGGGGCCGATGGCCGTGACGACGAAGCCACCCAGCGGCTTGCCCTCACGGTCCACAATCTGGCCGACAATCTGAGGTGGCGAGTCGGGGGCCTCGCGGGTCTCCACGACGCGGGGGCTGAGCGCGGGCGGTTGCCGAACAGCGGCGGCGCCGGTCTGACACGCCTGGCGCGCCGCCGTCTGGCGGCTGCGAATCTCCGCCATGTCGGCGATGATGGCGGCGCGGGCGAATACGTCCTCCGCCTGGCATGGATGGCGTTGGTCCATCAGTGTGTCGCCCTGTATCACATATGCCTCGGCCAGGCGCGTAGACACGTCTCGATAGTTGGGCGCGCGCTCCAACAGTGCGTCCAACTTCGCCGTCGTATAGCTCCAATCCTTGTCCCAGCGACTGATCGCGTCGGTGTAGGCCTGTGCCAGGTCCAACTGCTCGGCCGCCTCTGCATTCTGCGGGTCTTCGGCCACGACCGTCTCAAGGCGCTGGATGGCCGTTGCCAGATCGCCAGTGTCCAGCTGCTGCACGGCGTCGGCCATCGCGGCCTGGGCCACCATCGCGCTCACCGTATCCTTCTCAAAAGTCGGGTCGAGCTTGCGCAGCTTATCCAGCAGGCCGAGGGCATCGCTCCAGGCCCCGACACTGACGGCGCGCCGGGCATCGTTGAGGAGGTCGAAGGCGGAGGGGCCGACGGCGGCTGGCGGAAGTCGCACCCCCTCGGGCAAGGTAGTCGTGACGCCGGCGGCGGTCAACTGGCGGTGGACATCGGCCAGGCGTTCCTCGGCGGCGGGATAGTCGGGAGCGAGGCGTAGGGCGGCGGCCAGGTCTTGCTCGGCCAGTTCCAACTCCCCCGCGCCAATCAGCGCGTCGGCGCGGGCAACGAACAACGTGGCGGCCTCGCGCTCGCGCTGGTCGCGAATCGCCAGACCATCATGATAGCCGCGCCAGCCGACGCCGGCAATGAGCAGAAGCAGGGCCAGGCCGAGAACGGCCGCACCGAGGCCCCAGTACGAGACGCGGCGCGACTGACTTCGTGGCGTGGCGAGTGTGTCATCCATACATATCACCTGAGCGAGCCGTGCGCCTATTATAGAG
>WBZS01002705.1_pt1 | contig 10383 bp, 10 predicted proteins | sample 5204201 | NCBI WGS metagenome assembly WBZS01 (sample SAMN12344357, study PRJNA552823) | activated sludge metagenome | biome: Activated sludge suspended growth; feature: Nitrification reactor; material: Wastewater; isolation source: activated sludge from nitrification reactor of wastewater... | reverse complement strand
ATAATAAAATAAGCTTGGGCAGTGTCACAACGATAGCTGCGCAACCAGTCAATTTGCTCACTCAGCTGCAATGAGGTGGGTGAGATGTACCGACTTGTTTTTTCATGGGTTCGCAAATTCAATATGAATGCTGCATCGCGTTCGGTCACATCACGCAGGGTCAGGCGATGACCTTGGATGCGACTGGCCTTTACGATACGACTGTCATTCATTTCCGGGCATTCTTAAACGGCAAGCAGCGTCCACCTGAGCCAATTGAAATTCAGTGCCGGCTTGTCCCGGATCGATGCGAAGACGATTTTCAAACCCTTCATTGCTGTCGAGCGTAAAACGCACCTCCTCATACCTGCCCGGAGGAGTTTCGGAAATCTTTTTTCTCAGGGAGTTGTTTTCGGTGAAATTTTTTTCACCCAATTTCATGAAAAAAACTTGAAGCGTATCTTCACGCTTTGTGCGTATACGAACACTCAATTCAATCACCTGACAGCGCGAAAATCCCGCCCCATCATGCGCGTGGAAAACAGTCTGCGGGTCATCTCCCCCGAGCAGCCAGCCGTCGGGCGCAGCATGCACGTCGCTCAACGTCAGGGTTGCATTGTTGGATGCGCCGGCTTCCCGTGACGTCCAATGCATCAGCACATCGCTCGACGGTTGCTGCGCGACGACCGGAAAGTATTTGATGAACGATGCATGAATGCGACGGCCATATTGATAGGCTGGCGTCCAGTCAGGCATGTCGAAGCTTGGGCAACGGATGGGTTCACGTGACCCCAACTGCTCTGCTAAACAACGAATTTCCTTCGCTCGAAATTGGGCGTTGTCGGCGTAGTGATCGTTGACACTGAAGATGCCGCGCGCAGCAGCCAGCGCCAGCATGGCCATCAAAATAACGATGGACCGCTTCACCATTTGCTGACGCCCGCCCCGTTTGCGCGACCACGCAAAAACAGTCAAAGCCAACGCCCAGGGCAAAAGCAGGGTCACCCAAAAGAAATGGAACCTGAAATACGCAAACTGAAATACATCCCAGGCGCTGCGGATGGATGGATCTCGGACACTGGTGCGACCCAACGCCACCAGCATCAGGTACCCCGCCACAATGAGCGCTAGGGGCAGATAGACGTAAGCTGTCCGCCACTCCACTGAGTCGCCGACTCGACGGGTGAGCCGTCCTAGTAGCCAGAAAAGGCTGGCCGCGAGTAGGGAGACAACGCCCACAGCAAACACCAATTCCACGCCAAAGGCGGGAAATGGTCGACCAACCGCCCTGCCAACCTTTCCGAGCAAAAATACCCAAAATTCGGGTTTGTCGGGCCAAGTCAGTTCGTAGCGCAAGGCGGGATCGGAATCGGGCGCCACACGCGTCAGGTAGAGTTGCAACGATGTGGTCAACAAACCGGCCATGGCGGCCACGAAACCGCCTACGCGCACTCGTGAGCTCAACGGTTCGTCCGGCGCATGGACATAAGACATGAAGATCCAGACGCACCCAAGCGTCAGCGCTGCGATGGCTCCGGAGATGTACGACAAGCCCGCCAAAAGACACAGACACAATACCGCTGGCGCCATCATTCTGGATCGACATGTCAGAACCACATATGAAGTACCCAGCAGGAACACCAGAGGCAGCGCCTGGTGGTAGGCCAGGTTTTGCTCCCCCCAATAACTACCGGCTTGAAGCATGAAGATCGTGGCCGCAAACGCGACCGCGCGTACTTCTGCCATGGAGATCGCCCAACCTAGCAGCCGCCACTGAAGCCATAACAAGGCCCCGAGCACCAGCAACATCGACAGAAATTGATAGGCGATGGAATTTCCGTCGAGCCAGCGCTGCGCCACGGTATCAAGAGCGAATCCAATGGGCGAAATGGTGTTGTTGACCACCTGAAACAGCCGTGCGAGCGCAAACGAGTCCACATTGCCGTCACGATAGGCACGCCAGTCGTCGATGAACGGCATGTCCGTACCGTAGCGAAGCCATGCCACCAGGTTCGCGGCAAGCATGGCCAAAGGCAATGCAATGCAAGCGCGGGTGAGCCATCGCTCCAGCAGCGATGGCTCAGCGTTGGGCATCGGGCGTAAAAATCCAGTAATGCACGACGAACAGCAGGGGAGCGCACACCATTACGGCCGCAAGCGGCGCCGCCCAAGCCGGACCGCCGATCCAAGTCATCCAAGCTTCGACGACCAGCAACCCCAACCCGAGTTGCAACACGTGGCTGGCAGCGACATACCAGAACGACATGCGCCGACCAGGTCTGGCAAATACCCTACGGCGCAGCAAGGTGAATGACAGGCCGATGCCCGCCAAAAACGCCAACACATAAGCCGATCGATACCCCATCACCTTCAACAGGCCAAGATAGAGCAAGTAGGTCGCCAGTGTATTGAACCCACCGGCCATCAAATACCGCACCCCGGCGCCGATCAAGCGGCCTCCTGCGAGCGTGTCAGCGAAAGAAATTCGTCATACTGACGGATGTAATCTTGCGGATCGTAAGGATCGGAGGCCAGCACCATCAGCACCGCGTCCTCTGAATATCCGTACTGAATACCCCAAGTCATGGGCGGCAAATACAAGCCCAGGTTGGGGCGATCCAGCCAGAATTCCTCGCGCTGCGTCCCGTCATCCGTCACCACGCGGAGTTGGCCTTTGACCGCCACCAGAAACTGCGCACACTGCCGGTGCGCATGCTCTCCCCGAATTTGCTGGTTGGGCACGGCGTAGACCCAGAAACAGCGTTTCGGCACGAATGGCAGGTCCAGATCAAACTCTGCCGCACACAGAAAACCACGCAAATCCTGCACTTCGCGCAGGGTATGCAACTGCACGCCGCGCACGGCGCTGACCAAAACACCGGAATACGCGGCGCCACGCACCTGCTCGGATGCCACTGCCGACCGAGCAGGTGCATCGACATAACCGACGATGATGGCGGGATGCCCTTGCACCACAGCACCCGAAGGAACGTCGTGCGTGACGACGGTCCCGGGCTCGACACGCGCACGGGCCCCGATGCGGACGCCAGGTGACACCACAGCCCCCTCACCCACGTGCGCGCCATCCTCCAGCTTCGCGCCCCTTGCTACACACGCCAGAGCCCCTACGCGAACGTCGACGCCGACCTCGTTTGTCAGCACGACAGCGGAAGGGTGGACAAACGGATCAGACACCTTGAATCAACTCTTGAAGAAATGCTGAATGGTCAACGCTACCGCCTGGGGTCGGTGTTTGGTGTTCTCATAAGCGCGCCAGGCGTATGCGCCGACGATCCCCAGACTGAGCAGGTTCAGTGCACCAAAGAACAGGATGGCGACCAAGGTCATGGCATAGCCGGGGACAGCGATCATCCCGAGCATCCGACCGAGGACCGCAACCGTTCCGAGTGCAACCGCGGTCAACACACCCAAGGTTCCCGTCCACAACAAACCGCGAATCGGCAAGTCCGTGAACGAGAATACGCTGTCGGCCAGATAGGATACTTTTTTCTTCCAGGTCCATGCGGAGCTACCGTGCTGCCGTATCTGGCGCTCATACGGTACCTCGGCGCGGCGAAATCCGAGCCAGAAGATCTGCGCAATCAACGAGCTACGGCTCTCCTCCAACGCCAGCAGCGCGTCTCGAAAGGACTGGTTGCACGCAAAAATATCGACGCCGCCAGCCGGCATTTGAGGCACAACCCAGCGGCGATAGGCAGACCAAAAAAAACGGGCAGTCCAGCGCTGCAACAACGGGTCGCTGCGGGCCGCGCGAACGCCCACCACCACATCACAGGCGCCGCCGGACAGCACACTGAACATCTGGACAATCAGCTCTGGCGGCTCCTGCAAATCGGCCGCCATCACCGCAAACAGCGATCCGGTGGCGTGCATCAGCCCCATGCGCACCGCTGCGAATGCCCCAAAATTTCGCGACAGCAACACGAGCTTGGCAGCGAAAGGCTGGTCGGGCAATTGCGCCAGCAGCAGCTCATGGCATCGATCCGGACTGCCATCCACGACGAAGACCACCTCAAGCAGACCATTCAACTTGCCGTCCAGCGATGCCAGCGCGCGCAGCAGATCCGGAATGGATGCTTCGTTCTTGTACACCGGAACGATCACACTGAGATCACGCACGCTCAGACCGCCTCCTGCTCAAAACAGGTCACTGCGTCAATCACTTGGCTGACTTGCGAATCCGTCATGCCAGGAAAACAGGGCAACGTCAGCACCTGATAGCACGCAGCCTCCGACACGGGCAGGTGCACATCCGCATAAGCGCCGACATGCATCGGTTGGCGGTGATCCGGCACCGGGTAATGCACGTCACTGGCCACGCCGCAAGCCGCCAGATGCATGCGCAACGCGTCGCGTCGCGGACTCCGTATGACGTACAAGTGGGCCACGTTCTCGTCCGCGCCAACCACTGGCGCCTGCAGCGACAAGTCGGCAAAGGCTGCGGTGTAACGCGCCGCAATCGCACGCCGCTCAGCGTTTGCGGCATCCAGCCTGGGCAGTTTCGCTGCGAGCACCGCGGCCTGCAACTCATCAAGCCGGCTGTTGCGCCCGCCACGGCACACGACTTCGTACTTGGATCCCCACCCATACTGACGCAAGGCGCGAAGGCGATCAGCCAGCGCGTCGATCCCGGTCACCAAGGCACCGCCATCTCCCAGCGCGCCCAAGTTCTTGGTGGGATAGAAGCTGAAGCACGCCATATCACCCCACGCACCGGCCGCCCGACCGGCCAGTCGGGCGCCATGCGCCTGCGCACAGTCCTCGATCAGCGACACGCCAGCGGCACGACACAACGGAGCGATGACGGCCATATCTGCCATCCGCCCGTAGAGATGCGTGGCAATGACGGCGTGAATCGATTGCGACCCCAGCATCTCGGCCAACACCTGCGGCGCAAGATTAAGCGTCACCGGATCGACGTCCGCATATACCGGCTCGGCGCCCACTGCCAATATCGCCGAGCTGCCGTAGAAACCCGCATTGGCCACTGTCAGCACGCGTTGGCCAGGGCCAATATCCAGGCCGCGCAGGGCCAGCTCAAGCGCGTCCGTCCCATTGGCAACGCCAATGGCATGGCCAACGCCCACATACGCCGCAAACGCCGATTCAAAAGCCTGCACCCAAGGGCCCAGCACGTAGCGCTCACTTGCGACTACTTGCCCCAGCACAGCGGTCAGATCCAGCCCACGGGCAGCCAGCTCCGCTGAAAACAAGGGAACGCTCGGTGGGCGTGTCATCTCATCGGCTCACTGAAGCGCCCGCTGCAGGGCCACGCTCACGCAGCAGCTGACGCAAATATTGCCCATATCCGCTCTTGGCCAGCGGCTGCGCAAGCCTGTCGAGCTGCGCGTCGTCGATGAAGCCCCTGCGCCACGCAATTTCTTCGGGGCAGGCGATCTTCAGGCCCTGGCGGCGCTCCAGCGTGGCAATGAACTGACCCGCGTCCAGCAGGCTGTCGTAGGTACCCGTGTCAAGCCATGCGTAGCCGCGGCCCATCATTTGCACGCTCAGCTGCCCTTGCTGCAGATACACATCGTTCACAGTGGTAATTTCCAGCTCGCCACGTGCGCTTGGACGAATCGACTTGGCGATGTTCACCACCTGGTTGTCGTAGAAGTAGAGGCCCGTCACCGCATAGTGGCTTTGCGGACGAGCCGGTTTTTCTTCAATGCTAATGGCTTTGCCAGATGCGTCGAACGTCACGACGCCGTACCGCTCCGGGTCGTGCACGTGATAGGCAAACACCGTCGCCCCCTGCGCCTGCGAATCGGCTCGCGCCAACAAGGGCTCAAAGTCGTGGCCGTAGAAGATGTTGTCGCCCAGCACCAGCGCGCTGGGGGCGCCACCGATGAAGGATTCACCAATGATGAAGGCCTGTGCCAGGCCGTCCGGGCTGGGCTGCACGGCATAGTTGATATTGACACCCCATTGGCTGCCGTCACCCAGCAGTTGCGTGAAGCGCGGCGTGTCCTGCGGGGTGCTGATGACCAGGATGTCGCGGATGCCGGCCAGCATCAGCGTGGCCAGCGGGTAGTAGATCATGGGCTTGTCGTACACCGGCAGCAGTTGCTTGCTGAGTGCCAGCGTGGCCGGGTGCAGCCGGGTGCCGGAGCCGCCGGCGAGGATGATGCCCTTGCGTGGTGTGGTCATGGACGGTTCTTAGAGGATTTCGGAGAGCATGCGGTCGACACCCTGCTGCCAGGGCGGCAGCGTCAGGCCGAAGGTGGATTCGAGCCGGCGCGTGTCCAGGCGTGAATTGTGCGGCCGCCGTGCCGGCGTCGGGTAGTCGGCGGTGGCGATCGGCGCCACCTCGGTTGCTTTTATTTTGATAGCTGATTGCGCTTGTCTGGCTTGCGCAATCACGTGTTTGGCATAGGCAAACCAGGTGGTGTGGCCGGCCGCTGCCAGGTGGTAGGTGCCGGCCTTGCCGGGTTGCGTGCGCCATTGCGCCAGCGCCTGGGCGGTGACGTCGGCGATCAGCTCGGCGCCGGTGGGCGCGCCCCACTGGTCGTCGATCACGGTGAGGCGCTCGCGCTCTTGCGCCAGCCGCAGCATGGTCTTGGCGAAGTTGCCGCCGCGCGCGGCATAGACCCAGCTGGTGCGCAGGATCAGGTGGGCGCAGCCGCTGGCGACGATGGCCTGCTCGCCTTCGAGCTTGGTGCGGCCGTACACGCTCAAGGGACCGGTGGCGTCGTCTTCGCGCCAGGGCCGATCGCCGCTGCCGTCGAACACGTAGTCGGTGCTGTAGTGCACCAGCAGCGCGCCGCACGCGGCGGCTTCGCGCGCCAGCACGCCGGGGGCGAGCGCGTTGAGGCGCTGCGCCCCTTCGGGCTCGCCCTCGGCCTTGTCGACGGCGGTGTAGGCGGCGGCGTTCACGATGACCTGCGGCTGCACGGCACGCACGGTGGCGGCCAGGCCATCCAAGTCGCCGATGTCGCCGCAGAGCGCGCCCGCGCCATGGCGATCGAGGGCGATCAGCGCGCCCAGCGGCGCCAGGCTGCGCTGCAGCTCCCAGCCGACCTGGCCGTTCTTGCCGAGCAGCAGAATTTTCATTGTGCGGGCTCGGCCCCGTATTGCGTCGCCACCCAATCGCGGTAGGCGCCGCTTTGCACGTCCTTCACCCAGCCGGGGTTGGCCAGGTACCAGGCCACGGTCTTGCGGATGCCGGTGTCGAAGGTTTCGGCCGGGCGCCAGCCCAGTTCACGCTCGATCTTGCGCGCGTCGATGGCGTAGCGGCGGTCGTGGCCGGGGCGGTCGGTGACGTGGGTGATCTGCGTGCGGTAGCTCTGGCCGTCGGCGCGCGGCGACAGCTCGTCGAGCAGGTCGCAGACGGTATGCACGATGGCGAGGTTGGTTTTTTCGTTCCAGCCGCCGATGTTGTAGGTTTCGCCCAGGCGGCCCGCCTCAAGCACGCGGCGGATGGCGCTGCAGTGGTCGGTGACGTAGAGCCAGTCGCGCACCTGCTGGCCGTCACCGTACACGGGCAGGGGCTTGCCGGCCAGGGCGTTGACGATCATCAGCGGGATCAGCTTCTCGGGGAAGTGATACGGGCCGTAATTGTTGGAGCAATTGGTGGTGAGCACCGGCAGGCCGTGGGTGTGGTGCCAGGCGCGCACCAGGTGGTCGCTGGCGGCCTTGCTGGCGCTGTAGGGGCTGTTGGGTTCGTAGACATGGTCTTCGGTGAAGGCCGGTGCGTCGGGCGCCAGGGTGCCGTAGACCTCGTCGGTGGACACGTGCAGGAAGCGGAAGGCGGCTTTCTCGTCGGCCGGCAGACCGGCCCAGTAGCCGCGTGCGGATTCCAGCAGGCGGTAGGTGCCGACGATGTTGGTGACGATGAAGTCCTCGGCGCCGTGGATGGAGCGGTCGACGTGGCTTTCGGCAGCAAAGTTGACGATGGCGCGCGGGCGGTGTTCGGCCAGCAGGCGATCAATGAGCGCGGCATCGCCGATGTCGCCCTGCACGAAGATGTGGCGCGCATCACCGGCCAGCGCGGCCAGGTTGGCCCGGTTGCCGGCGTAGGTGAGCTTGTCCAGATTGACTATCGGCTCACCGCCACCGGCCAGCCAGTCCAGCACGAAATTGCTGCCGATGAAACCGGCGCCACCTGTGACGAGAATCATCCAAAATTCCTCCATCGCATGCGTCTCGCCACTGGCTGCAGCGCCCACCGCATGCCTGACCGATTATTTCATGCTCTGTGACACTGACAGTCGCTTGAAACGCGACAATTAGCAAACCCTCTGGGAGTTGGGGGTGCGCAGCGGCGTACATTGCCCCTTGGGTTCATTCGTCGCACTACCAAGGAATTGCAGTTATGGCAACTTCAAAGAAAAAAGATCCGTTCGGTGAGCATCAGGCGCAAGTCGGCAGCCCAGGCACAGACGGCGTTCCTGAGAGCAACGTGTGGTTGGCCGGGCTTGGGGCGTTTGCCAAAGCGCACGCTGAAGGCAGCAAAGCGTTCGACGCGCTCGTGAAGGAAGGTGTTGCAATTCAGCGCAAGACTCAGGCGTTGGCAGAAGATCGCCTGGCAGAAGCCAGCAAGCGCATGGCTGAAATCACCTGGCAAGTCGGCGATGGCGCGTTGCCATGGGGCCGACTCGAAGGAATCTTCGAACAACGCGTCGCGCGTGCGCTGGGCCGGCTGGGCATGCCCCCCGCTGAAGAAATCGCCGAACTCACGAAGCGCATGGATCGGTTCGAAAACCTGCTGGCGTCCATAACTGAAATCAAGCCCGCGCCTGAAAGCGCTTCCGGAAAGCGCCGTGCTGTGGCGAAGAAGCCGCGCTGAGGTCGCGTGCTCAACGCCTCTTGGCCAAGGCTTGAAGACGAGAAGCTGATCTTGCATTCGCGCGACTGATCCATCGCTGCAGAGGGTGTTGCGCCCCATTCTTCTTCTCGAAAGCTTTGCATTGCCCCGTTGCGTGGACAATTCGGACTGACCAGAACTGACCCCCAATGCCTGCTTATGCCTTGCCCAACCGGGCAACCCTGCCCCCTCAGGGCGAATTTTTGAGGCGCCAGTTGACGCTGACCACGGTGCTGGTGATGGTGTGCCACGCACTGTTGTTGTGGGGGCCGTCTATTTGGTGGTGGCAACAGGACCCTCCCAGTCACCCAAGCGAGTCTTTCATCACGCGCATGATCGTTCCTGCGCCACCGACACCGGCTCCACCGGCTGAGCCCCCGCCTCCCACACCACGCCCCATTCCACTTGCAAAGCCACAGCCGCGCCCCAAGCCAGTCCCGCGCCCGCGCCCCGCGCCCGCCGCTGCGGTTGAGCCACCCGACCGCCCACCACAGGAGTCCAGTCGGAACGATAAGCCCACCTCGTTGCCGTCCCTTCTGGTCCCGCGCGTTGGCGCGACGTTCGGCGGCACCGCCATGCCCGAGCCGATCACGCCCTTGCTACCAGAGCCTGAGGAAATCGCCGCGCGGGCGCAGATCAGTGGCGCCGGGGATGCCAAGGCCGTGGTTCCGGGGGCAGGCGATCTGAGCTATCAAGTCATCGGCCTGTCCAATGGGATCGCGTACAACAACGGCATATCGACGCTCACGTGGCGTCACGACGGCATTTGGTACGACAGCAAATGGTATTTTTACCATGTGAAAGTCGGCGAAGATACGTTGCGGGCCAACGGGCTGGTCACGCCTCAGGGCCTGGCGCCGGTAAGCGCACTTCAGCGCACCAAGATCGAACAGTCGGTTCGTTTCGACTACTCCGGTCGACGCCTTCAATTCGATCCCGGCGCGACGGAAAGCGAATTGCCTGCGGGCGGTGCATTGGATCGATTGAGCACCCTTGTTCAACTCGGCGCCTTGCTGGCTGGCGCACCAGAGCGCTACACACCCGGCACTGCCATCCGGATCCCGCTGACGGGCAAAGGCGATGTCACATCTGCGGCATTCGTCATCGAGGCGGAAGAATCGATCACAGCGCTCGACGGCAAGACCTTGAAAACGCTGCGCCTGGCCCACACCCCCACGCGAGAGGGCGATCCCAAAATTGAAGTCTGGTTGGGCCCCCAGATTGAATACTTGCCGGTGCGTCTGCGCATCACCCAGCCCAATGGCGATTTTGCCGAACACACGGTGCAGCAGGCGGTGGCAGTGCGGGTTCCGGTCTATCAGCCCTCAGCGCAGGCGCCGGCGCCCGCGCTGCCCGCACCTCAGGCAACCCAATGAGCCATAACGCTGTCGACCGCGGCGAATAATCCGCTGGAGCGGTGGCGACACCTGAAAGATGACCTCAATGACCCGGAAAGCGCCCCGCCGCACCGCCGAGCGCATTCTTGGCACCACGCTGGAGCTGTTCAACCGCTTCGGCGAGCCCAACGTCTCCACCACCACGCTGTCGGCCGAGCTGCGCATCAGCCCCGGCAACCT
>WBZS01002704.1_pt1 | contig 10383 bp, 12 predicted proteins | sample 5204201 | NCBI WGS metagenome assembly WBZS01 (sample SAMN12344357, study PRJNA552823) | activated sludge metagenome | biome: Activated sludge suspended growth; feature: Nitrification reactor; material: Wastewater; isolation source: activated sludge from nitrification reactor of wastewater... | reverse complement strand
CGCGCCGGTCTCGCGAGACATGATCCTCGATCCGATGGTCGTCGACGTGATGGAGCGATGGCTCGGCCCCGAGCGTTGGCTCCTCGAACACCAACGCTTCGGTGTTGTGTACCAGGACGCCCGACCGGGCAAGGAGTCGGCGTACACCCGCATCGGGTGGCACAGCGACTGGCAGTCGGCGCCCCACCGGGACATGTGGCCGTCGGTGGCCTTTACCATCCACATCGACGGGACGAGCCCCGCCAACGGGTTCCTCCGGGTCGTGCCGGGGAGCCACCTGTGGGCGACCCCCGCTCCCTACCGCAACGCCAACGGCGTGCCCGTCCCCGACGGGTCGGCACCCTGGGGTGGGTACACCGACGAGCCGCCGCCGTTCGAGATGCCGCTCGGCTTCGAGAAGGTCCCCGGCGAGATCGCCACCTACTGCGAGCGTGGCGACGTGCTCTTCCACGACGCCTACCTGTGGCACTCGGCGGCGCGGGCCTCGGCCGAGGGCACCATGCGCCGCCACGTACGCGGTGGGTTCTACGCGACCGACGAGGCGGCCAGCACCTCCGAGGACGACTTCGTGAAGAACGCCGCTCGCTAGTCACGAGGAGCGTTCGCCGCGAGGCTAGGAGCATGACTCAGCCGATGCTCACCGATCGGTCGGCACTCGTCGCGGCGATGGCCGCCGGCCACGTTCCGAAGTGGTTGTTCTTCTGGGGCCACACGGCGCAGGCGGATGGTTCGATCGGACGCCACGTCCTCAGCCAGTGGTGGCCCGCGCCGTTCGAGATCGACGGTGTCACCTATCCAACGGCCGAGCACTGGATGATGGCTGCCAAGGCCCGTCTCTTCGGCGACGCGATCGCTGAACGCGCTGCTCTTGCAGCGGGTCATCCGGCGGAAGCGAAGGCAGCCGGTCGGCTCGTCACAGCGTTCGATGAGCCGACCTGGCGAACGGCACGGGTCGAGATCGTGGTGTCCGGCAGCGTTGCCAAGTTCGGGCAGCACACCGACCTGCTTCAGTACCTCCTGGGCACCGGTGATCGCGTGCTCGTCGAGGCCAGCCCGCGTGATCTCATTTGGGGCATTGGGCTCGACGCGAAGGACGATCGAGCCACTGATCCGACGCAGTGGCGCGGCCAGAACTTGCTCGGGTTCGCCCTCATGGAGGCCCGCGATCGTCTGCGTCGGTCGACGACGGGGTAGTCGCCAGGGAACCCGGGGCAGTACCACGACACCTACACCGAGGAGCTGACGACACTCATCGAGGCGAAGGACCGTGGCGACGAGGTGGTGGAAGACGAGAACGCTGCGCCGAGCGACGGCAAGGTGCTCGACCTCATGGAAGCTCTGCAGGCGAGCATCGATTCGAAGCGTTCGGGCACGAAGTCGCCGGCCAAGAAGGCCGCAGCGAAGAAGAAGCCTCCTGCCAAGAAGGCAACTGCGAAGAAGGCCCCGCCGGCAAAGAAGACGCCGGCCAAGAAGAAGTCCTCAGCACGCAAGGCGTCATAGCGGCCCCGCCGCCGTCGGGGGAGGAGCTGAGTACGGTCTCGCTCATGTCGCAAACGCGTTTCGTCGTTGTCGGTGCCGGTGCGATCGGTGGTGTCGTGGGCGCACGTCTCCATCAGGGAGGCCACGACGTGCTGCTCGTCGCCCGCGGTGCCCATGGCGCTGCGATCGCCGAACGGGGCCTCACCATCGACGACCCCGCCGGTTCGGCGACGTTGCGCATTTCGGTCGTCTCCGATGCGAGCGAGGTCGACTATCGCGACGGCGACATCACGCTCCTGTGTGTGAAGACGCAGGACACCGTCGGCGCGCTCGACTCGATCCGCCGTGGTGGCGGCGCCTCATTTCCGATCGCCTGCCTGCAGAACGGTGTCGCGAACGAGCCGATGGTGTTGCGGGTGTCGCCGTCGGTCTACGGAGTCGCAGTGATGTGTCCCGGCGAACACCTCACGCCCGGGGTCGTCGCCGTGTACTCGGCACCCAAGTCCGGCATCCTCGATCTGGGTCGGTATCCCGCCGGCCCGGGCGGCGAGGTTCCGGCGGACGAGGTGGCGGAGACGATCGCGGCAGCGTTCCGCGACGCCGAGTTCCTGTCCGACGTCGTGGCCGACATCATGCGGGCCAAGTAATCGAAGTTGCTGATGAACCTCGGCAACGCGATCGAGGTGGTGTGCGGCCCGGGCAACGATGGTGGTCTGTTCGAGATGGCCCACCGCGAGGGCAAGGAGATTCTGACGGCGGCCGGCATCGGCTTCGACGAGGGGGTCGACCCGAGGCGCGACCAGATGCGGATGCATCGTGCCGCGGGCCGGCGACGGGACGGCGGGTCCACGTGGCAGAGCGTGCATCGTGGCCTCGGCAGCGTCGAGACCGACTACCTGAGTGGCGAGATCGTGCTGACGGCCCGTCGCCTCGGCCTCGACGCGCCGGTCAACCGGGTGTTGCAAGAGCTCTCGGCGAGTGTGGCTGCCGGGGAGTTGGCGCCCGGATCGCTCGCGCCCGAGTACGTGATTGCCCGGACCCTACGGTGAACCCTTGACGCATTCCCATATCGGCATATGATGGCCCCATTTCCCGTGCCGCGACGACGTCCGACGTCTTCAACGCCATTGCCGAACCGGCGCGGCGCGATGTCCTCGGTGTGCTGGCGCGTGGCGAACAGCCCGTCGGCGAGATCGTCGCAGCGCTCGACCTGACCCAACCGCAGGTGTCCAAGCACCTGTCGGTGCTTCGCACCGTCGACCTGGTCCGTTGTCGGTCGCACGGCCGTCAGCGCCTCTATCGGCTGAACGGTCCGGCGCTTCGCCCGGTGCACGAGTGGGTGTCGGCGTTCGAGGCCGAGTGGAACGACCGCCTCGACCGGTTCGACGGCGTGTTGGCCGACCTCCAGCGGGAGGGTTGAGCCGTGTTGGCCAACCGACTCGGCTCAGCGGTCATCGCCTCGCGTGGCGACCTCGAGATCGTGATCGAGCGATCGTTCGACGCTCCCGCAGCATTGGTGTTCGAGGCGTGGACGACGCCGTCTCTCATCCGTCGGTGGTGGGGCTACGAGTCCCAGCCGCTCGTCGTGTGCGAGGTCGACCTTCGCGTCGGCGGCGGCTGGCGGTACGTCACCCGTGACGACGTCACCGGCCTCGAGATGGGCTGGCGGGGGGGAGTACCGCGAGATCGAACCGGGCGTCCGCATCGTGTCGACCGAGTGCTTCGAGGACCACCCGGCCGGCGAGACCCTGAACACCCTGACGCTCGCCGAGGTCGACGGCGTGACGACCCTGACCGTCGTTGTGCTGCACACCACTCGCGCCAACCGCGATGCCCAGCTTGCGTCGGGGATGGAGCGAGGCCTGCAGCACGGTCTCGACCGATTCGAACGACTGATCACTCCGGCCTCGCCGCCGCCGACCAACGCAGAGGAACGACCATGACCGAGATCGCCGACCGCTACCGCAAGATCGCCGGCACCTTCACCCAGCGGGTGTCCGAGGTCCCCGCCGACGCGTGGGACAACCAATCGCCGGTGCCCGAGTGGACGACGCGCGACGTCGTCCGCCACCTCGTCGAGTGGGTGCCACCCATGATCTCGAGCGGGTCCGATGTCGAGTTCTCCGTCGGCCCCTCCGTCGACGACGACCCGCTGGGCGCCTGGACCAATCTGAGCGACACACTCCAGGCCGTGCTCGACGACCCGGCGACGGCGGACAAGATGTTCGTGCACGACCGTGCCGGCACGCATCCGCTCGAGCGGGCGATCGCCATGTTCGTGATGGGCGACGTCCTCATGCACACCTGGGACCTCGCCCGCGCCGCGGGCCTCGATGACACCCTCGACGCCGCGGAGGTCGCCGTCGCCTACGAGGGGATGTTGCCCCTCGACGACATGTTGCGGCAGAGCGGTCAGTACGGGCCCCGCGTCGACGTGCCCGCCGATGCGCCCCTGCAGGACAAGCTGATGGCCTTCGTCGGCCGCCAGCCCTGAGGCCCGGCAACCGCGTGCAGTTTTCGCCCAATGAGGGCGCGAACTGCACGCGGTTGCCTCGTCGTCGGCTCCACGGGACTGTCACCGGTCCTTCGTAGGGTGTGACCGAACTTCCCCTTCCATCACCAACTGGGAGGGAACTCATGGATTCCGTACGACTCGCCCGTGAGGCGTCGAGGACCCACGGCGTCCTGTTGCCGTCCGTGCTCGAACGCGAGGGGGTCACCCCCAAAGAGCGGCGGACGAGGGTGGCGCGCGGCGAATGGCGCCGGCTCTCGAGCGGGATCCTCGTGATCGCCGGTACGCCGGAGACGTTCGAGATGCGCGCCATCGCAGCCTTGGCCGCTCGTCCTGACGCGGCGTTGAGCCACCAGACCGCCGGACGGTTCCTCGGCGTCGAACTCGCCGACGATGAGATCCACCTCACCGACAGCGGCGGCAGCTCCCGCTGCTCCGGTGCCCGGCTGCACCGCACCGAGCTCCTGCCGTGCGATGTGACCCGACGCAGCGGGTTCCGAGTCACGACGATGGAACGGACTCTCGTCGATCTCGGTGCAACCCTCGGGAGCAACCAACTCCGGCGCTGCATCGAGGACCAGGTGATCTCCGGGCGCACGACGTTCGAGCGGGTCGAGGCGACGTTCGATCGGCTGGCGCGACCGGGTCGGCCCGGTATCGCCCGCACCCGGGCCGTGCTCGCTCAGCTCGATGGGCAACCACCGACCGAGTCCGAACTCGAGGCGATGTTCGAGCGCCTCCTCGACGTCCACGGGTTGCCCCAGCCAGAACGACAGGTGACGTTCGAATGGTCACCCGAGGAGCAGGGACGGGTCGACGGCTGGTATCCCCAGGCGAGCCTGATCGTCGAGCTCGACGGTCGGCGATTCCATGCCCGGGTCGCAGCATTCGAACGCGACCGCAAACGGGATCAGATCGCGTTGATGCACGACCTGAACGTCGTCCGGTTCACTCATCTGCAGATCACTGATCAACCCGAGTGGGTGATTCGAGTGCTCCGATCTCGTCTCGTCGGGAGACAACCGCGTGCAGTTCGCGCCCAATGAGGGCGCGAACTGCACGCGGTTGCGCAGGGCGCTCGGCCCCGGGCTCAGCCCCGGGCCGTCGCCGGTGACCATGACGGGTCACGTCCGGCCAGGCCCACGAGCTGATCGAGGAGGGGAGCGCCCGACGACACCGGGAACCGCGGTCCGAACGGCCCGTCGCCGCGGGGTGCGTCGATCGGCGGCGAGAACTGACCGAGCATCTGCAGCAGCGCCCGGATCACGTCCGGCTCGGCGTTGACCGGCTGGCCGGTGGCCCGCCCGAGGTCCCACGCGTGGACGACCAGCTCGTTGAGGCCGACGAGCCCACAGACCTCGCCGGGGAGGACGACGCCGCCGACGCGTGTCACCCCGCTCCACGCTGCTGGTGACCGCCACGCGTCGGTGAGCTGCGACAGGCCCGCAGCGATGTCGCTCCGCCAGTCATCGGAGAGTCGAGACCGGTCGCCGTGCGGTGTCGACTCGCTGTCGGGCCCCGTGTCCTTGCGGGCGGCAGCGGAGAACGCTGTGGCCAACCCAGCGATGTGGTCGAGGAGGTCGCCGACGCAGTAGGCGGGGCACGGCGTCGGCGCCCCGAGCAACTCGTCGGGAACGGCGGCGACCAGGGCTGCCATCCGGAGGCCGGCGGGGGCGAGGTCGATCGGGGTCATGCGGGCTCCTCGGTGCGGCGCGCGGCCGGGTGGCCGCTGTCGGGTACGACGAAGCAGCGGCGCCGAACTCATCGGCGCCGTCGTCAGGTGTTGGCCGGGGTGTCGCCGTAGGAGCGGCCGCCGCGAAGCCAGTTGATCGCTGTGTGCCGCTCGGCGGCAGCGCTCGCGTGGCCGGCCACGATGTTCGGGTCGGCGTCGGAGATCGACCGGTCGCCGACAGCGAGATCCCCGTCGACGAGCCGGAACTCCCCGTCGGCGAAGTTGCCGAACCACGACGAGCGCCCGAGCTCTGCGAAGTCGAGCGCCCGGGGATTGACCCGTTGGTCGACGAAGCGCCAGTGCCAGAAGAACTGGTGGTTCTGCGCCGCACGAAGCTCGTCGTCGCTCCGTAGCGTTGCTCCGTCCACGAGTCCGGCCGGAACCCCGTTCGGCCACCCGGCGATCGTCGCGAGCTCCTCGGCGGCATCGCTCGGATCGTCGGACGGGGGCGGGGCCAGACCGAGCGCCCACGCCAATACCACCGCGCCTTCGAGGCGCCACCAGTCGTCGATCGTCGATTGGGCGCTCAGCTCGCCGCACGGCACGTGCGGCGAGGTCTCGTGCGACTCGAACTCCTCCCCGAAACCTCCCGTGGCGATCCAATCGATGAGGCGGGAGCGCTCGTACTCCCGATCGATCGACGGCTCGTCGAGGTACTCGAGCTGAGCCCGGAGGTGCAGGGCGAGGAGGACGAGGAACCGGCGGGCCACCCTCGACGGAGACGGCGGATCGGCCATCCAGTCCGGTGGTGTCGCCTGCGGATGTTGGGGGGTGCCGCCGAGGAGGAGGCGGGCGTCGGCGTCGAAGAGGCCCGAGATCCAGAACACGACGCCGTCGAGCCGGTGGGCGAGCGCCTTTGTCAGGCGGCCGGCCGGATCGTCGTCGTGGAGGTACGGGTGGCGCTGCCCGTCGTCGCCCGACAACGAGATCGCGAATCCGAGCTCGGAGAGCGATTCGATCATCGGCCCCGAGCGGGCGTCGACTCCGTGACGGGCGAGGAACTGCTGCATCCCGGCGAGCTGGGTGTCGAACCCCGGTCGCTGCCAGTGGTTCGGGTCGTTGCGCACGAGCACGCGGCGGACGGCGTTGGGGTCGTCGATCGTGAGGCGGATCTCCCGCCAATCGTCATCGGGACCGTCGGCGCGGAGGTCGAGCAGCCCGGGGGTGGACCGCAGCACGTCCAGGACGGCACCGAGATCGGGCTCGGGGCTGTACACCACGGCTGGTGTCGGCTCGAACGCCATCACGGGAGTCTAGGGACCGGGCGGTCGCTAGTTTGGGGACATGCCCGATTCGATCCGGCTCGCGGCGGTCAACGTCGGGACACCGAAGGTGCTCGCGGACCACGGCGGCGACCGGGTGTGGAGCGGTATCGGCAAGCGGCCGCTGCCGCCCGACACCACCCTGTACCTGTCGCTCGTGAACCTCGCCGGTGACGGCCAGGCCGATCTCACGGTGCACGGCGGGATCGACAAGGCCGTGTACGCCTATCCGTCCGAGCACTTGCCGGCGTGGGCGGCCGAACTCGGCGAAGCGCTCGGCGACGCACCGTTCGGGGAGAACCTCAGCACGATCGGCGTCACCGAATCCGACGTCTGCATCGGCGATCGGTGGGAGTGGGGCGAGGCGATCCTCGAGGTGTGCCAGCCACGGTCGCCGTGCTTCAAGCTCGCCCTGCACCGCCGGCGCGCCGACATCCAGCAGCTCTTCCGTCAGTCGGGTCGCGTGGGGTGGTACCTCCGGGTGCTGCGCCCCGGCGCCGTGTCGACGGGTTCGGAGATCGTGGTGATCGAGCGCGACCCGGCCGGTCTCACCGTTGCCGATGCCCACCGGGCGATGGGGGACCGCCGCTTGGAGGACCGGACGCTGGTCGAGGCGCTGGCAGCGCACGATCGGCTGGCCGACGAATGGCGGCTGCCGCTCGTCGAACGGCTCGCCCGGCGGTAGGGGAGCCCGGCCCTTCGACGGCCCGGCTACCCGATGGTGGCCTCAGTCGCCGGCGGCGAGCGACGTGAGTTCGAAGCGGTCGACGTCGACGAGGCCGCGATCGGTGATGCGGAGCTGGGGCAACACCGACAGGCCCAGGAAGCTGAGCTGCATGAACGGCGCCTCGATCGTGATCCCGAGGGTGCGACCGGCCTCGACCAGCGTGTCGAGCTCGGCGGCGACCTCGCCGGCGAGACGATCCGACATGAGCCCGCCGATCGGCAGCCGCACCTCGGCGAGCACCTCACCGTCGAGCACCACGACCTGCCCGCCGCCGATCTCCCGCAGGCGGTTGACCGCGGCGGCCATCTCGGCCGGGCCGGACGGGCCGCGGTGTCCGATCGCCATGCAGTTGTGGGCGTCGTGGGCGACGGTGGATGCGATGGCGCCGCGCTCGATGCCGAAGCCGCTCACGTAACCGAGGCCGACCCGACCGGTCTCGCGGTGCCGCTCGACGCACGCGATGCGGGCGACGTCGTTGGCAGGGTCGTCGGCATCCATCGTGAGGTGCGTCGTGGTGAGCGAACCCCCGACGACCCCGATGACCTTGGCGTCGCCCTCGGGTGCAGCGAGTGCGAAGTCGGCCGCGTCGAGCGCGGTCTCGAGGTGGATCGACGACTTCATCCACTCGGGCGCAGGCGTGTCCTCGATGAGCCCAGGGGTGATCTCACCTCGGGTCGCGACGACTCTCCCGCGCTGCCAGACGGTGGTCGGCTGCCACGAGCCGAGGTCGTCGAACGCCAGGATGTCGGCCTGGTAGCCCGGCGCCAACGAACCCAGGTGGGTGAAGCCGTGGTAGAGCGCGGGGTTCGTCGACGCCATGATGAGCGCGTCCTCGGTCGACACACCGGCGGCGACGGCGCGGCGGCAGCAGTCGTTGATGTGGCCGACCGACCGCAGTGTGTCGGGCTCGCGGTCGTCGGTGCAGAAGGCGATCAGGTCGGTGCCACCTTCGAGCACCATCGGGATGAGGTCGTCGAGGTTCTTCGACGCCGAACCCTGCCGGATGAACACCCACATGCCCTTCATGCGCTTCTCGGTGGCCTCGTCGAGCATCGTGCATTCGTGATCGGACTCGACGCCGGCGGCGAGGTAGGCGTCGAGCTGTTGGCCGCGGAGGCCCGGGGCGTGGCCGTCGACGCGACGGCTGCCGGCCGTCGCGATGCGGGCCAGCATCTCGGGGTCGCCGCTGATGACCCCGGGGAAGTTCATGACCTCGGCCACGCCGATGGCCCCGTGTCCGTCGAGCAGGTCGGCGACGTCGGTGTGGGAGAGCTCGGCGCCGGCCGACTCGAACGGCGAGGCCGGTACACACGACGACGCGCACACTCCGAAGTGGAACGGGAGATCCCCCGCGGCAGCGATCAGCGCGGCGACGCCGGGGATGCCGAAGACGTTGGCGATCTCGTGGGGATCGGCGGCGACCGCGGTGGTGCCGTGGGGGAGGACCGCCCGCACGAACTCGTCGACCCAGAGCTTGGTCGACTCGAGATGCATGTGAGCGTCGACGAACGCCGGGGTCAGCGCGGCGCCGCCCACGTCGACGGTCTCGAGCGCCTCGCGGTCGCCCCAGCCGACGATGCAGCCGTCGGCGATGGCCAACGACGTCTCGAGCCACGAGCGCGTGGAGGACACGAAGACGCGCCCCCCGGTGATCAGCAGGTCGGCCGGTTCGTCGCCACGGGCGACGGCCAGGCCCCGGGGAGTGACGGAAGGGCGTGCCATCGGCTGACTGTACTCGTGCCGGACGTGGGAGGCTTTCGGCATGCAGCAGGTGGTCATCACGAAGGTCGGCGGTCCCGAGGTGCTCCAGGTGCGGGAGGCGCCCGATCCGTCGCCGATGCGTGGCGAGATCCGCATCGCCGTTGCGGCGGCGGGGCTGAACTTCGCCGACGTCTCCGCCCGCGTCGGTCTCTACCCCGACGCACCCAAGCCGCCGATGACGGTCGGCTACGAAGTGTCGGGCACGGTCGACGCCGTTGGCGGCGGGGTCGACGGGTTCGCCGTCGGCGACCGGGTCGTGTCACTCACCCGCTTCGGCGGCCAGTCGTCGAGCGTGGTCGTACCGGCGCACCAGGCGGTGCATCTGCCCGACGGCCTCGACCTCGTCCACGCTGCGGCGATCCCCGTCAACTACCTCACCGCCTACCTCATGCTGGTGCGACTGGGGAACGTCCGGAAGGGCGAGTCGGTCCTCATCCACGCCGCCGCCGGTGGCGTCGGGTTCGCGGCGCTCCAGATCTGTCGGCTCCTCGGCGCCGTCACCTATGGCACCGCCAGCGCCGGCAAGCACGAACGGCTGCGCGAGGCCGGCCTCGACCACCCCATCGACTACCGCAACCAGGACTTCGCCGCCGAGGTCAACCGGCTCACCAAGGGCCGTGGTGTCGACGTGATCCTCGACGCGGTCGGCGGCCGGACCAGCCGCAAGAACTACCAGTTGCTGCGACCGCTCGGTCGACTCTTCCTGTTCGGGGCGTCCGCTGCCTCACAGGACCAGAAGCGCAACATCCTGAAGGCCGGTGCCGCCATCGCCCAGTTCCCGGTGTTCCATCCGTTGGCCCTGATGAACGCCAACAAGGGAGTGTTCGGCGTGAATCTCGGCCACCTGTGGGATGAGAAGGAGATGATGAGCGAGGTGCTCACCGAGCTGTTGGGGTGGTGGTCGGAGGGC
>WBZS01002703.1_pt1 | contig 10389 bp, 7 predicted proteins | sample 5204201 | NCBI WGS metagenome assembly WBZS01 (sample SAMN12344357, study PRJNA552823) | activated sludge metagenome | biome: Activated sludge suspended growth; feature: Nitrification reactor; material: Wastewater; isolation source: activated sludge from nitrification reactor of wastewater treatment... | reverse complement strand
CACCTCGCCGCTGTCGCCCACCTTCTTGCTGAAGGCCAGGGCCAGATCGCCCGTGCCGCCCGCGATGTCCAGCACGCGCTGGCCCGGCTGGGCGTTGGCGACCATGACGGTGTAGGCCTTCCACACGCGGTGCAGGCCGCCGGACATGAGGTCGTTCATCAGGTCGTACTTGCTGGCGACAGAGTCGAACACGCCGCGCACGCGGCGCGCCTTGTCCTGCTCGTCGACCGACTGGTAACCGAAATGCGTGGTGGCCATGGGCAGCGATCCTGGGGTTGCGGGCGGCGGCCTGACGACTTCAGGCCGGGCGCGCCGAAAATAGGTGATTCAAATCAGCCGCCACCGCTTTACCAGAAAGCGCTGACAGCTATAAAAAAATGAGTTTACGATGGCTGCGCCAAGTCAATGGTGGTGACCGCAGGCGCCCCCCGCTTTGGCCGCCATCGGCGCGTCGCGGTCGACACCGGCGTCGGCCAGGCGCTGTTCGTATTCGCCCCACAGCCGGTCCTGCTCGGCACCCAGGAAGTAAAGATAGTCCCACGTGAAGATGCCAGTGTCGTGCCCGTCCGAAAACGTGGGCTGCACGGCGTAGTTGCCGACCGCTTCAAGTTGCGTGATGGCGACGTTGCGCTTGCCGGTCTGCAGCACTTCCTGACCCGGGCCGTGCCCTTGCACCTCGGCCGAGGGTGAATACACCCGCATCAGCTCGAACGGAACGCGAAAATGCGCGCCGTCCGGGTAAGCCAGCTCCAGCACGCGCGACTTGGCGTGCACGGTGAGCGCCGTGGGAGGATCGTTGCGAGAGGCGCCTTGTGCGCGAGCCATGGTAAATGTCCTGGGCCGAAACAGCCCGATAGCAGGGATGGGCCGATTGTGCCCGCATCCCCGCCGGCGCGCCCAGGCGCTCCGGTATAGTGCCCAGCCCATGAATACCCCCGCCATCCAGCGCGCCTTCTTCCTGCTGCTGCTGGCCGTCGTCACGCTGGCGTTCTTCGGCGTGCTGGCCCCGTTCTTCGGCGCGGTGTTCTGGGCCATGGTGCTGGCGCTGCTGTTCCACGGCATGTTCCGCCGCCTGCGCATGGCGCTGCGCGGGCGCGACACGCTGGCCGCCGTATTGACGCTGGCATTCATCGTGTTGCTGGTGGTCGTCCCGATGGTGCTGGTGGGCGGCGCCATGGTGAACGAAATCGCCTCCTTCAGCCAGCGCGTGCGGGCGGGCGAAGTCGACTTCCGCGGCTATTACCAGCAGATCATCCAGGCCCTGCCCGCCTGGCTGACCGACCTGGCCGGGCGCTTTGGCGTGCTCAACGTCCGCGACGTGCTGGACAAGCTGAGCGGCGCGCTGACGCAGGGCGGACAGGAAGTGGCCACGCGCGCGCTGCAGATTGGCCAGAACACGCTGCTGCTGGTGGTCAACCTGGCCATCATGCTGTATTTGCTGTTCTTCTTTTTGCGCGACGGCCGGGCGCTGGCCCAGCTGATCCGCGACCACATTCCGCTGGCGCCGGAGATGACGGACGACCTGGCGCGCAAGTTCGCCACCGTGGTGCGCGCCACCGTCAAGGGCAGCATCGTGGTGGCCATGGTGCAGGGCTTTCTGGGTGGCCTGGCGCTGTGGGTGCTGGGCATCCATGGCGCGGTGCTCTGGGGCGCGCTGATGGCGCTGCTGTCGCTGGTGCCGGCGGTGGGTGCCGCGCTCATCTGGGCGCCCGTGGCCATTTACCTGATCGCCACCGGATCGACCTGGCAAGGCGTGGGGTTGATCGCCTGGGGCACGCTGGTGATCGGCATGGTCGACAACCTGCTGCGCCCCATCCTGGTCGGCAAGGACACCAAGCTGCCCGACTACGTGGTGCTGCTGTCCACCATCGGCGGCATCTCGGCCTTCGGCATCAACGGCTTCGTCATCGGGCCGGTGGTCGCCGCGTTGTTTGTGGCAACCTGGACGCTATTTAATCAGGAGCATGAAGCGCCCGCAGGACAAGCGCAAGAGCCGCAAATTCCCTCCAGCCCGGACGATCTTTGAGCAATGATCGGCCCGCACGCCAGTGCAGGCCGCACCGTTACACCAGGACGCGCTCGATGCCACCCGCGTTGGCGCGGTCCACATAGTCCTTCAGCCAGTTTTCGCCCAGGATGTGGCGCGCCATCTCGATGACGATGTAGTCGGCCTCCAGCAAGCCGCCGTTCGGCAGGTCGTCCTCATAGCGCTTGAGGCCCTGCAAGCAGCTGGGGCAGCTGGTCAGGATCTTCACGTTCTGCTTCTCGCCCGCCAGACCATCGGCCCGCAGCGCCGCAGCGCCCTTGCGGATTTCCTCTTCCTTGCGAAAGCGCACCTGCGTGGAAATGTCGGGCCGCGTCACGCCCAGCGTGCCGCTTTCGCCGCAGCAGCGATTGTTCTTGAGGACGTTGTCACCGATCAGCGCCTTCACCGTCGTGGTCGAATCCTGCAGCTTCATCGGGTTGTGACAAGGCTCGTGGTACAGGTAAGCGCCCTGCTGCTCCGCGGGCAGCGTGATGCCTTTTTCCAGCAGGTATTCGTGGATGTCGATGATGCGGCTGCCGGGGAAGATTTTGTCGAATTCATACCCCGCCAGCTGGTCGTAGCAGGTGCCGCAGCTGACCACCACCGTCTTGATGTCGAGGTAGTTCAGCGTGGTCGCCAACCGGTGGAACAGCACCCGGTTGTCGGTGATCATCTTCTCAGCCTTGTCGAACTGGCCGCTGCCGCGCTGCGGGTAGCCGCAGCACAGGTAGCCCGGTGGCAGCACGGTCTGAACGCCGGCGTGCCACAGCATGGCTTGCGTGGCCAGGCCGACCTGGCTGAACAAGCGCTCTGAGCCGCAACCGGGGAAGTAGAACACCGCCTCGGTGTCGGCCGAGGTGCCCTTCGGGTCGCGGATCACCGGCACGTAGGCGCGGTCCTCGATGTCGAGCAGCGCGCGCGCCGTCTTGCTGGGCAGGCCGGCCGGCAGCTTCTTGTTGACGAAGTGGATGATCTCTTCGCGCAGCGGTGGCTTGCCGACGGTGGCGGGCGGGTGCCTGGTCTGGTGGCGGCCGGCGACCTTGAAGAAATCCACCGCGGCGCGCTGCGCCTTGAAGGCCACGCCCGTCATGGCCGCGCGCGTGGTGTTGATGACGCGCGGGTCGGTGGCGTTCAGGAAGAACATCGCCGCCGCGTTGCCGGGCCGCACGCTTTTCTTGCCCATCTTGCGCAACAGGTTGCGCATGTTCATGGTGACGTCGCCAAAGTCGATCTTCACCGGGCACGGCGACAGACACTTGTGGCACACCGTGCAGTGGTCGGCCACGTCCTCGAACTCTTCCCAGTGGCGCAGGGAGACACCGCGGCGCGTCTGCTCTTCGTACAGGAAGGCTTCGACCAGCAGCGATGTCGCCAGGATCTTGTTGCGCGGGCTGTACAGCAGGTTGGCGCGCGGCACGTGGGTGCTGCAATCGGGCTTGCACTTGCCGCAGCGCAGGCAGTCCTTGATCGAATCGGCAATGGCGCCGATGTCGCTCTGCCGCATGATGATCGACTCGTGCCCCATCAGCCCGAAGCTGGGCGTGTAGGCATTGCTCAAATCGGCCCGCAGCCGGCGTCCAGGGTGCGCGGGCAGCTCTTTATTTCGGAGCAGCTTGCCGCGGTTGAAGTGGCCCTGCGGATCGACCCGGCGCTTGTAGTCGGCAAAGGGTTCGATCTCGGCGTCGGTCAGATATTCCAGTTTGGTGATGCCGATGCCGTGCTCGCCCGAGATCACGCCATCCAGCCGGCGCGCCAGCGCCATCACGCGGTCCACCGCCTCGTGCGCGGTTTGCAGCATGGCGTAGTTGTCGCTGTGCACGGGGATGTTGGTGTGCACGTTGCCGTCGCCCGCGTGCATGTGCAGGGCAATCCACACGCGGCCCTTCAGCACGCGCTGCTGCACGTCGCCCAGCGCGGTCATCAGCGGCTCGAAGTCGCTGCCGGTGAAGATGTCCAGCAGCGGCGCGCGGATTTGCGTCTTCCAGCTGGCGCGCAGGCTGTGGTCCTGCAGTTGAGGGAACAGCGCGTCAATATCGCGCAGCCAGCCTTGCCACAGCGTGCGCGACTCGCGCACCACCGTCAGCGCCTGCTGCACCTTCTCGGCCAGCAGTTCTGGCGCGGGCGCCGTGGTGCCGCCCAGCGGCAGGTTGCCGCGCGACAGGAAGGTTTCCAGTTCGTCGGCCAGTTCGATCTTGTTGCGCAGGCTCAGCTCGATGTTGATGCGCTCGATGCCGTCGGTGTATTCGGCCATGCGCGGCAGCGGAATCACCACGTCCTCGTTGATCTTGAAGGCGTTGGTGTGGCGGCTGATGGCGGCCGTCTTCTTGCGGTCGGCCCAGAACTTCTTGCGGGCATCGGCCGCCACGGCGATGAAGCCCTCGCCCGCGCGCGAATTGGCGATGCGCACCACCTCGCCTGTGGCGCGGGCCACGGCATCCGGGTCGTCACCCGCGATGTCGCCGATCAGCACCATCTTGGGCAGCCCGCCGCGCTTGGACTTGGTGCTGTAGCCCACGGCGCGCAGGTAGCGGTCGTCCAGATGCTCCAGCCCCGCCAGCAGCACGCCGCTGCGCTTGGCCTCGGCGAACATGAAGTCCTTGATCTCGACGATGCTGGGCACCGCGTCCTTGGCGTGGCCGAAGAATTCCAGGCACACGGTGCGCGTGTGCTCGGGCATGCGGTGCAACACCCAGCGCGCGCTGGTGATCAGGCCGTCGCAGCCTTCCTTTTGCACGCCCGGCAGGCCGGCCAGGAACTTGTCGGTCACGTCCTTGCCCAGACCTTCCTTGCGGAAGGTGGCGCCGGGAATGTCGAGGCGCTCGGTCTTCACCAGCTTCTTGCCGCTGGCGTCGAAATACTTCAGCTCGAAGCTCGCCACCTCGGCATCGTGGATCTTGCCCAGGTTGTGGCCCACACGCGTGACTTCCAGCCAGCCCGCGTCGGGCGTCACCATGCGCCAGCTGGCCAGGTTGTCTAGCGCCGTGCCCCACAGCACGGCCTTCTTGCCGCCGGCGTTCATGGCGATGTTGCCGCCGATGCAGCTGGCCTCGGCACTGGTGGGATCGCAGGCGAACACCAGGCCGGCGGCTTCGGCTGCGTCGGCCACGCGCTGCGTCACCACGCCGGCTTCGGTATGGATGGTGGGCACGTCGCCCTCCACGCCCGGCAGCGCGATGCGCTCGACCTTGCCCAGGGTGATGAGCTTTTCGGTGTTGATGACGGCCGTCTTCCAGTCCAGCGGGATTGCGCCGCCGGTGTAGCCGGTGCCGCCGCCGCGCGGGATGATGGTCAGGCCCAGTTCGATGCAGCCCTTGACCAGGCCGGCCATTTCTTCCTCGGTGTCGGGCGTCAGCACCACCAGCGGGAATTCGACGCGCCAGTCGGTCGCGTCGGTCACGTGGCTCACGCGGCTGAGGCCGTCGAACTTGATGTTGTCCTTGTGCGTATGCTTGCCGAGCGCCTTGCCGGTGCGGCGGCGCAGCTCGGCCACCTTGGCAAACGAGCGGTCAAAGGCATCCACCACGCGGCGCGCGGCCACCAGCAGCTCGCCCACCAGCGCGTCGCGGCTGGCATCGTCGCCCGGCGTGCGGCGCTTTTCAATCTCTTGCAGGCGGTGGTTCAGCGCCTCCACCAGCATGCGCTGGCGGCGCGGGTTGTCCAGCAGGTCGTCCTGCAGATACGGGTTGCGCCGCACCACCCAGATGTCGCCCAGCACCTCGTACAGCATGCGGGCCGACCGCCCGGTGTGGCGCTCGCCACGCAGGCTGTCCAGAATCTCCCACGCCCGCGCGCCCAGCAAGCGAAGCACGATCTCGCGGTCGGAAAAGCTGGTGTAGTTGTAGGGGATCTCGCGCAGGCGGGGCGCAGCGTCGCCAGCGGCGAGCAGTTGGTCGAGCGTGGCAGGAGCGTTCATGAGCTTAGGCGTTGCCCAGCGCGGCCCTCGATGAAAGAGGCGGTGACAGAAGGCGTCCGGCTGGGCGGCAATTTTACTGCGCTGCAACATTTTGGCCGCTTGCCCAGGTAAAGCACGCAGGGCGGGTCAGGTCATGTGCCGCCCCAAGGCTTCAGCGGGTAATCCCTGAAGCGCGGGACCGCGAAAAGCCGCACGGCGCCCGCAAAATGACGGTGCGGTGACACTGCGGTGTCACACACGGCCGTCAAGCTGGCGGCTTTCAACGCTTTTCTTGGTTCATCAGAGGGAAATGCTCATGCCGATTCGCCGTTTTGTCCTGGCCGCTACCGCCGTGGCCGCCTTCACCGCCCTGCCCGCGCACGCGCAGACCGAGATCCAGTGGTGGCACTCGATGGGTGGCGCCCTGGGCGAGTGGGTGAACGACCTGGCCAAGGAGTTCAACAGCAGCCAGACGCAGTACAAGATCGTGCCCACCTTCAAGGGCAGCTACGACGAATCCATGACCGCCGCCATTGCCGCCTTCCGCGCCGGCAATGCGCCGCACATCCTGCAGGTGTTCGAGGTCGGCACCGCCACCATGATGGCCAGCAAGGGCGCCATCAAACCGGTGGGCGAGGTGATGAAGCAGGCCGGCGTCAACTTCGACCAAGGCGCCTATATCCCTGCCGTGGCGGGTTACTACACGGCGCCCAACGGGCAGATGCTGAGCTTCCCGTTCAACAGCTCGACCACCGTTTTCCATTACAACAAGGATGCCTTCAAGGCCGCCGGGCTGGACCCCGAGAAGCCGCCCACGACCTGGCCCGAAGTGGCATCGGCCGCCGCCAAGCTGAAGGCGGCCGGCCACAAGTGCCCGTTCACCACCAGCTGGGTGAGCTGGACGCAGTTGGAGAGCTTCAGCGCCTGGCACAACGTGCTGTTTTCCACGCAGAACAACGGCTTTGGCGGCCTGGGCACGCGCCTGGCCGTCAACACGCCGCTGCACGTGCGCCACATGGAAAACCTGGGCAACATGGCCAAGCAGGGCCTGTTCGTCTACAAGGGCCGCAACAACTCGGCCGACGCCACCTTTGTCTCGGGCGAATGCGCCATGATGACCGGCTCGTCCGGCCTGTACGGCAACGTGGTGCGCAACGCCAAGTTCGGCTACGGCATCGGCACGCTGCCCTACTACCCCGACGTGCCCGGCGCGCCGCAGAACACCGTGATCGGCGGCGCCAGCCTGTGGGTGATGGCGGGCAAGAAGCCGGAGGAGTACAAGGGCATCGGCCAGTTCTTTGCCTACCTGAGCAAGCCGGAAGTGGCGGCTGCCAGCCACCAGCGCACGGGTTACCTGCCGGTCACCAAGGCGTCGTTCGAGCTGACCGAGAAGTCGGGCTTCTACAAGAAGAACCCCGGCGCCGATGTGGCCGTAACGCAGATGATCCGCAAGACCACCGACAAGTCGCGCGGCGTGCGTCTGGGCAACTTCGTGCAGATCCGCACCATCGTGGATGAGGAGATGGAAGGCGTGTGGGCCGGCAAGAAGAGCGCCAAGGACGCGCTGGACACCATCGTCAAGCGCGGCAACGAACAGCTGGAACGCTTCCAGAAAGCCAACCGGGGCTGATCGACCCACGCGCGGCCGGCGCCGCGCGTCCCGTTACCTTCCATGCCCGCCGCGGCTCGCGCCCGGCGGGCATTGTCTTGCGGGCTTGTCTGACAGGCGCCACGTTGGCACGCCCGTAGCCTTGGCGCCATCGATTGACTTGACCGAACGCCATGGCCAGCAAGACCCACACCGCACCCAAGGCACCCGCGAGCCGACCCGCCGGCAAGGCGTACACCGCGCCCGGCATCACCGTTTTCTTTGACAAAAAACGCTGCATCCACTTTGGCGCCTGCGTGCGCGGCCTGCCCGAGGTGTTCGATACCGAGCGCAAGCCCTGGATCAAGCCCGAGGAAGCCACCATCCGCAAGGTGACCGAAGTCGTGCGCCGCTGCCCGAGCGGTGCGCTGCATTACGTGCTGGACAACGGCCCAGCCGAAAAGCCCGAGCCCGCCACCGTAGAGCCGCGCCCCAACGGCCCGCTGTTCGTGCGCGGCGCGCTGCGCATTGCCACCCGCCGCGGCGTGGTGGAGGACACGCGCGCCGCGCTGTGCCGCTGCGGCGCCAGCCAGAACAAGCCGTTCTGCGACGACTCGCACGACGAATGCGGTTTTCGCGCCGCTGGAACCACCACCGTCAACCCCTGGGGCAAAAAGTCATGAACGTGCACAAGAACGTCGAACGCCACCGCTACGAGGCCACCGAAGGCGATCAGGTGGTGGGCTACATCGACTATCGGGCGCGTGGCGATGCGGTCGAGCTGCCACACACGGTGGTCGAACCCGGCCACGAGGGCAAGGGTGTCGGCAGCGCGCTGGCGCGCTTTGCGCTGGACGACATCGCGCGCGCTGGGCGCAAGGTCATGCCCACGTGCAGCTTCGTTGCCGGGTACATCGAGCGGCACCCGCAGGACGCGGCGCTCGTCGCGTCCTGATGTTTCAGAATCAAAACAGCGTCGCGCGCTTTACCATCCACGCAATGTAGCTATCAGTTTCATAGCTTTTTGATTGCTGAACAGGGCACGGTGATACCCCCCGCATCCGGGTAGGCACTGCCCCAATGCGCCACGGGCTGCCGCTATGATGGCCGTCCATGGAAAAGCGCGTTCGCTTCAAATCGGCCTGGCTGCCGTGGCTGCTTGTGGCACCTCAGATGGCCATCGTGCTGGTGTTCTTCTTCTGGCCGGCCGGGCAGGCCCTCTATCAGAGCGTGCTGCAGGAAGACGCCTTCGGCACATCGTCCGAATTCGTCGGCCTGGCCAACTTTCAGCGCCTGTTCAGCGACCCGGGCTACCTCGATTCGTTCAAGATCACCGCCATCTTTTCGGTGCTGGTGGCCGTCATCGGCATCAGCGTGGCGCTGCTGCTGGCCGTCATGGCCAACCGCGTGGTGCGCGGCGCGGGTTTCTACAAGACGCTGCTGATCTGGCCCTATGCCGTCGCGCCCGTGGTGGCCGGCGTGCTGTGGCTGATGATGTTCGCCTCGCCCTGGGGCGTGGTCTCGTACGTGCTGCAGACCTTCGGCTTCGAATGGAACCACCTGCTGAATGGCCAGCACGCCATGGCGCTGATCGTGATGGCCGCTGTGTGGAAGCAGATCTCCTACAACTTCCTGTTCTTCCTGGCCGGCCTGCAGTCCATCCCCAACGCCGTGATCGAGGCCGCCACCATTGACGGCGCCACGCCCTGGCGGCGCTTCTGGACCATCGTGTTTCCGCTGCTGTCGCCCACCACCTTCTTCCTGCTGGTGATGAACGTGATCTATGCGTTCTTCGACACCTTCGCCATCGTCGACGCCGCCACGCACGGCGGCCCGGGCAAGGAAACGTCCATCCTGGTCTACAAGGTGTACTACGACGGCTTCAAGGCCATGGACATGGGCGGCTCGGCCGCGCAGTCGGTGGTGCTGATGGTCATCGTCATCGTGCTGACGGTGTTTCAGTTCAGGTTTGTCGAAAAGAAGGTGCAGTATTAAAGGCCGTCCAAAGACCATGGAACGCAAAGCGCGCAAAGGTTTCGCAAAAGGCGCGGAAGAATCCCCTGATCTTTTGCGAGTTCTGCACGCCTTTGCGACCTCTGCGTTCAAAAAGAAGCTTCTTACTACCCCATGATGATCGAACGCCGCCCCGTTCTCGACTTTGTCTCGCACGCCGTGCTGATCATCGGCGTGGCCATCGTGGCCTTTCCGGTCTATCTGGCCCTGATCGCCAGTACGCAGACCGCCACGCAGATCGCCACCGCGCACCCCATGTCATTGCTGCCGGGCAGCAACTTCATGAACAGCTACCGCCTGGCCCTGTTCGGCGGCAAGGTGGAAGGCGGCGGCACCATCGCGGCCGGCTGGCCCATGATGTGGACCAGCCTGGTGATGGCGCTGGGCATTGCGCTGGGCAAGATCGCCATCTCGCTGCTGTCGGCATTCGCGCTGGTGTACTTCCGCTTTCCGTTCCGCGGCCTGGTGTTCTGGATGATCTTCATCACGCTGATGCTGCCGGTGGAAGTGCGCATCGGCCCCACCTACCAGGTCATCTCGGACCTGAAGATGCTCAACAGCTACGCGGGCCTGACGGTGCCGCTGATCGCCTCGGCCACCGCCACCTTCCTGTTCCGGCAGTTCTTCCTGACGGTGCCCGACGAGCTGGCCGAAGCCGCGCGCATCGACGGCGCCGGGCCGATGCGCTTTTTCAAGGACATCCTGCTGCCGCTGTCCAAGACCAGCATGGCGGCGCTGTTCGTGATCCAGTTCATCTACGGCTGGAACCAGTACCTGTGGCCGCTGCTGGTGACCACCAGCGAAGAGATGTACCCCATCGTCCTGGGCATCAAGCGCGCCATCTTCGGCGAGATCTACGTCGAGTGGAAC
>WBZS01002702.1_pt1 | contig 10389 bp, 4 predicted proteins | sample 5204201 | NCBI WGS metagenome assembly WBZS01 (sample SAMN12344357, study PRJNA552823) | activated sludge metagenome | biome: Activated sludge suspended growth; feature: Nitrification reactor; material: Wastewater; isolation source: activated sludge from nitrification reactor of wastewater treatment... | reverse complement strand
CGGCGCGCTCCTCGTCCTGCTGCATCAACATGCGGTAGCGGGTTTCGTTGTAGGCGTAGTTCTGGAAGGGGATGGTCGGCTCCTTGGAGTCGATGATGAGTGGGCTTTGCCCCTCGCCGGCTAGGGCTGGGTTGTAGCGATACAGTGGCCAGAAACCCGACTGGACGGCGAGCTTCTGCTGTTCCAGGCCCTTCTTCATGTCGATGCCGTGGGCGATGCAGTGGCTGTAGGCGATGATGACCGACGGGCCAGGGTACTGTTCGGCCTCGATGAAGGCGCGCAGGGTGTGCTGGTCGTTGGCGCCCATCGCCACGCGGGCGACGTAGATATAGCCGTAGGATATCGCTAGCAGGCCCAGGTCCTTCTTGGGCAGGCCCTTGCCATTGGCGGCGAACTTGGCGACGGCCGCGCGCGGGGTGGACTTGGAGGCCTGGCCGCCGGTGTTGGAGTATACCTCGGTGTCGAGGACCAGCACGTTGACATCGCGGCCGGTGGCGAGGACGTGGTCGAGACCACCGTAGCCGATATCGTAGGCCCAGCCGTCGCCGCCGATGATCCACACGCTCTTGCGCACGAGGCTGTCGGCGATGCTGAACAGGTTGGCCGCTACGGGGTTGCCCGCGCCTCGGTCACGCAGGCGAGCCTTGAGCACGGCAACGCGCTCGCGCTGCGCTCGCAGTCCAGCCTCGGTAGACTGGTCGGCGTCGACCAGGTCCGTGACCAGATCGGGGCCGACGATGTCGGCAACCTGGGGCAGCATCTCGCGGGCAAACTCGAGCTGCTTGTCGAGGGTCAGGCGCATGCCCAGGCCGAATTCGGCATTATCCTCGAACAGGGAGTTGGACCAGGCGGGGCCGCGCCCGTCGGCGTTCATGGTGTACGGGGTGGTCGGCAGGTTGCCGCCGTAGATGGACGAGCAGCCGGTGGCGTTGGCGACGATCATGCGATCGCCGAAGAGTTGGGTGGCGAGCTTGATATAGGGTGTTTCACCGCAGCCGGAGCAGGCGCCGGAGAACTCAAACAGCGGTTCTAGCAACTGCGAATTCTTGATAGTGCCGGCGCTCATCAGGGTGCGGTCTGGCTCAGGCAGCGTGCGGTAGAAGTCCCAGTTGACATTCTCCCGCTCGCGGATGGGCGGCTGCTCGGCCATGTTGATGGCCTTCCGGCCGACCTGCCGCTTGTCCTTGACGGGGCAGGCCTCGACGCAGAGGGCGCAGCCGGTGCAGTCCTCCGGCGATACCGCCAGGGCGTACTTCATGCCCGGGAACTCCTTGAACTTGGCGTCGATGGCCAGGAAGGTGCCCGGCGCGTTGGTCAAGAGGGCGGGGTCGAAGACGGTGTGACGGATCACGGCGTGGGGGCAGACGAAGACGCACTTGCCGCACTGGATGCAGATGTCCGGCTCCCAGACGGGGATCTCCAGGGCGATATTTCGCTTCTCAAATTGGGTCGTGCCCAGGGGGAAAGTCCCATCGACGGGCAGTGCGCTGACGGGGAGGGAGTCGCCGTTGCCAGAGATCATCACCCCCAACACGTCGCGGACGAAATCGGGAGCGTTCGCCGGAACGGTGGGGCGCATGACCACGTCACCGCCGACGGTCTTGCCCGTCAGGTCGACCTCGTGCAGATTCGCGAGGGTCTGGTCGACGGCCTGGAAGTTACGCTCGACGACGGCTGCGCCGCGTTTGCCGTAGCTCTTCTCGATGCTCTTCTTGATTTCGGCGATGGCCTGCTCACGGGGCAACACGCCGCTGATGGCGAAGAAGCACGTCTGCATCACCGTGTTGATGCGGCTGCCCATGCCGGTCTTGTAGGCGACATCGTAGGCGTTGATGACGAAGAGCCGTAGCCGCTTGGCCAGGATGGTTGCCTGCGTCTCGCGCGGCAGCTTTGCCCACACGTCGTCAGGGCTATAGATGCTGTTGAGCAGGAAGATGCCGCCGGGCTTGGCATACGTCAGGACGTCCATGCGCTCGAGGAACGAGAACTGATGGCAGGCGACGAAGTTGGCCTCGTCGCGCCCGATGAGGTAGGGGGCCTTGATGGGCCGTGGGCCGAAGCGCAGGTGCGACGTGGTGATCGAGCCGGACTTCTTGGAGTCGTAGACGAAGTAACCCTGGGCGAAATTGTTGGTTTCCTCGCCAATGATCTTGATGCTGTTCTTGTTCGCGCCGACGGTACCGTCAGCGCCGAGGCCCCAGAACACGCATTCCACCGTGTCGTCGTCGGAGATGGAGAAGCTGGGGTCATACTCTAGACTGGTGTGGGTTACGTCGTCGACGATGCCGAGGGTGAAATGGTTCTTGGGCGTGGGGCGAGTCAGCTCGTTGAAGACGCCCTGGACCATCGCCGGCGTGAATTCCTTGGAGGCCAGGCCGTAGCGGCCGCCGATGACGGATGGTTTGGGAGCGTCGGGGCCGCCCTCGCTGAGGGCCGTGACCACATCCTGATACAGTGGCTCGCCCGCGCTGCCCGGCTCCTTGCAGCGGTCCAGCACCGCAATACGGCGGACAGTGGCGGGGAGGGTGGCCAGGAAACGATCGACTGAGAAGGGACGATAGAGGCGAACCTTTAGCAGGCCGACTTTCTCGCCGCGAGCGTTCAGGTAGTGGACAGTCTCTTCGACGGCTTCGTCGCCGGAGCCCATGATAACGATGACGCGCTCTGCGTCGGGCGCGCCCACGTAGTCGAACAGATGATACTGGCGGCCGGTCAGGGTGGCGAAGCGGTCCATCGCCTTCTGCACGATGCCAGGGGTGGCGATGTAGTAGGGGTTGACCGTCTCGCGGGCCTGGAAGTAGACGTCGGGGTTCTGGGCCGTGCCGCGCACGAAGGGGCGGTCGGGGGTGAGCGCGCGCAGGCGGTGCGTATGGACCTGCTCGTCATCGATCATGGCGTGGAGCGCCTCGTCGTCGAGTAACTCGATCTTGGCGACTTCGGACGAGGTGCGCCAGCCGTCAAAGAAGTGCAGGAAGGGAACGCGCGACTCCAGGGTGGCCGCATGGGCGACCAGGGCGAGGTCCTGGGCCTCCTGGACGGAGGCGGACGCCAGCAGGGCAAAGCCAGTCTGGCGAGTCGCCATCACGTCGGAGTGGTCGCCGAAGATGGATAGGCCCTGGGCGGCCAGGGCGCGGGCGGCCACGTGAAACACCGTGGATGTCAGCTCGCCCGCGATCTTGTACATGTTGGGGATCATCAGCAGCAGGCCCTGGGAGGCGGTGAACGTCGTCGCCAGCGCGCCGCTCTGCAGCGCGCCATGAATGGCCCCCGCCGCGCCGCCCTCGGATTGCATCTCGATGACGGTGGGCACTGTTCCCCACAGGTTACGCTTGCCGACAGCCGACCAGGCGTCGGATAGCTCACCCATCGACGTTGATGGGGTGATGGGGTAAATTGCAATGACTTCACTTAACTTATAGGCAATGTTGGCAGCTGCCTCATTGCCTTCAATAGTGATCTGCTCACGGGTCATGGCATCCTCCTAGGGCGGGACAAGCACCCCCCTAGTATAACCCCGCGACTGGGCGGGGTGGGTGAAGAATAGGCAACGCTACAGGGAGGCTCTTCTACGCTACCCGTATGCGTGCGTCGGCAACCCACACACCCTCGCCGGGGGGCAGGGCATCGACTGGGGACAGGTTGATCTCGGCAATCTCGGGCGTGGCTTCGGCCAGGCGCGAGACGCGAAGGAGCGCCTCTTCGAGTGCGGGAAGGTCAACGCCGCGCCCGTCGATACCCTCTTCCAGGATGGGGAAGGCCCGGACTGCCCGCACCATGGCGCTGGCGTCCTGGTCTGTCAGGGGCGTCACCCGCAGGCATATGTCGCCGATAGTCTCGGCGTAGCGCCCCGCCAGGCTGAAGGTGACCATCGGGCCGAACGCGGGGTCCTGGACGACGCCGATGCGCGTCTCGACCCCCTGGCGCGTCATGGGCATGACCAGGACACTCTTCTCGCCGTGGTCGTGACCGGCGAAGTGTTGTCGCATCTCGCGATAGACGCGGCGGACAGCGTTGGAGGTTGGGATATTGGCGCGGAAACCTTCGCCCTCCGCGGTCTGGGGCGGGGGTGCGGCCGACCAGCGCATGGCGACAGGAAAGCCGACTGTTTGGGCCAGCTCGACGGCCTGGGCGCCAGAGCGGGCGACCCCGCCGGGGCCATTAGGCAGGCCTATCGCGTTGAGGATGATTCGTGTCTCGTCGGCTGTCAGCCAGCCGGGGCCGCGTTCGGCCAGGGCCGTCGCGGCGACGCGGCGGGCCGCCTTCGCATCATCATCGTCGAAATCGGCAATGATCGCTGGCGGGCGTCGGCGCCACTCTGCATAGGCGACGAGCTTGGCGAGGACGTGGGCGGGTGTCTCAGGCGAGGCGTAGACAGGGATACCGGGCGGGCCGGGGGCGGTCGGGTCATCACCGGCCATCCGACCCAGGAGAACGGGCTTGTGGGAGCCGTGAGCGCGCGCCTCAGCGATGCCGGCCGCGATGGCCCGCTGCACGGCATCGTCATCAGACAGGCCGACGCCGACGTAGACGACGACAAGGGCATCGATTTCTTCGTGGGTCAGCAGGGTGGCTATCCCGCGTTGGTAGCTCTCTGGGAGGGCAGCGACGTGGATGTTCACCGGGTTTGCCGCGCTCGTGTTCGGTGGTAGCACGGCGCGTAAATGGTCCTGGGTGTGCGTCGAGAGGGTGGGAACGGTCAGCCCGGCGGTCCGGCAGGCATCGGCGGCGAGGAGGCCGGCCCCGCTGGCATTGGTCAGGATGCCGATGCGGCTACCGTCGGGTAGTGGCTGCGTCGTGAGGGCGGCGGCCAGGTCGAACATCTCTTCGAGGGTGTTGGCGCGTAGGACGCCGGTCTGGCGGAAGAGGGCTTCGACGGCGGCGTCGCTGGTGCCGAAGGTGCGACCGCTCTTGACGGCGACAATGGGCTTGGCGTGGCTCACGCGGCGGGCCAGGCGGGCGAAGCGTTGTGGGTTACCGAAGGACTCCAGATACAGCAGGATGGTGTTAACGTTGGCGTCCTCTTCCCAATACTGGATGAGGTCGTTGCCCGACACGTCGGCCTTGTTGCCGAGGCTGATAAAGTGGTTGATGCCCAGACCGCGTTGCGCGGCCAGGGACAGCATACCGACGGCGACGCTCCCGCTCTGGCAGGCAAGGGCGACATGGCCCGGCGTGGGCTGAATGGGGGAGAAGGAGGCATGCAGGCGTAGGTCCGGCTGGGTCGTGATGAGGCCGAGGCTGTTGGGGCCAATGAGGCGCATGCCTGCGTCGCGCACCGTGGCGACAAGCTCATCCTGGAGGCGCTTGCCTTCTGTGCCCGCCTCGGCAAAGCCGGCCGCGACCACCACGACGGCGCGGACACCGCGAGCGGCGCAGGCCCGCACGGCGTCCAGCACGTGATCGCGCGGCAGGGTGATGATGGCGAGGTCGGGCGCTTCAGGCAGCTCGGCGACGCTCGGATACGCGCGGATGCTGTGGACGGCGTCTGCGTTGGGGTTGACCGGATAGATGACACCTTCGTATCGGCCCCGAATGATGGAATCGATGACCTGGTGACCGACGCCACTCGACTTGCGCGACGCGCCTATGATCGCGACGGATTGGGCCTCAAAGACCGGGCGTAGCGAAGCGATGGTCGAGACCCGATCACGCATTTCGGAGCGGGCCGTGCTATTGGCGCTCGGCATGACCGACAGGTCGATCTCAATGTCGCTGCCGTCCCAGCGTGTCTTTACCTGGAAGCCAGACTGGCGGAAGGTCTCGATCATGGGGCGGTTGTCCGAGTGAGTCACAGCCCAGAAGCGCGTGATGCCTTCCCGCGCTCCTAGCACGGCCAGCCGCTCTAGCAGGAGGCTGCCCAGGCCCTTGCCCTGGAATGAGTCATCGACGGCGAAGGCTACCTCCGCGCTTTGGGGGTCGATGGCAGTATAGGAGGCGGCGGCAACGATGCGAGGATGCCCGTCGATGGTGCGCTCTACGACCAGGGTGAGCTGATCCTTAGGATTCGAGGGGTCGCACATGGCGGCAAGAAGCTCGTCGCGAGGCGGGCTGGGTGAGAAGAAGCGGTGCAAGCGAGATTCGAGGGATAGGCTGGTGAAGAAATGCCGTAGTTCGGCGAGGTCTTCGGGGTGGGCAACGTGGATGGTTGCGGTCGTTCCGTCGCGCAGGATGAGGCGGCCCGAGTCGGGGCGATCCTGGTAGACGGGTGGCAGATACACAGGCCGGACTTGTGTTGACATAGTAGCCGCCTAGGGGGCTGAGCGGACGACCTCCACCGTGCAATGGGCGCGCGCGGCGACAGCCGTCGAAACACTGCCGAGGACAAGGTAGCCGCGGCGGGTGATACCGCTAGCGCCGAGAAAGATGGTGTCAGCCTGCCACGCTTCAGCGTCCTCGATGATAGCGTGCTTGGGGTCGCCCTCACTGATGAGGGTGGTCGTCGCCAGGTGGGCGCGGGTGAGGATCGCGGCGGCGCTCTCGACGGTCTCGTCCACCCAAGTATGGGCCTCTTGCTCACTGACGGCAAGCACGTCACCGGGGGGCGGGGCAAATGGGTTATCGGCAACATTCACGCGTGGGTCAACGACGGCCAGGACCAGGGCCTGGGTGTGGGGAGGCCAGCGGCGCTGGGCGATGGTGCGGAGGGCCGCGCTCGCGCCTGGGCTACCGTCCACGGCGACGGCCAGACGCGGATCACCCGGCGGGCGGTTGGGTATGGCCCGCGCGATGCGCACCGAGCAGCGTACCTCGGTCAATGCCTTTTGCGAGACACTGCCCAGCACGAACCGACTGAGGGCTGAGTGGCCATGAGCGCCGAGAACAACGAGGTGGGCGGGCCAGGCCTCGGCCCGTTTGATGATGGCCCAGGCCGGGGAGTCGGCGACAGCTTCGGCGCGTACCGTCCAGTGGGGGAAGTCGTAGCTGATGCGGGCGGCGGCGCGATCTGCCATTCCTTGCGCCTCGCGCACGGCCTGCGCCGCCTGGGAGCGGGCCATCTTGACGGCGGGCGGGACCTGCTCGCCTGGAACCTCGGCCGGTTCATAACTCGATGGAGGCCAGACATCGGCGACGGACAGCACCAGGGCCTCGACGGTCTCAGGCAGACCCGCGCGATGCAGGTCTTCCAGAGCGATATCGGCGCTGGGGGAGCCGTCGTAGGCGATGAGGATGTGTAGGCTGTCACTCATGCTGTCTTCCTATCTGTCAGAACGTACGGGCAGCCGCGGAGGCGGGCCGGGCGCCGCCTCCGTCTACGCCGATAGTATACCAGCCTCCGGTGAGCGCCTCGTTAAGATGGGGCTACCGGGGTGGTAGGGACGTTCACGGGGTGGTGGTCATGCGACGCTCCTATTAAGGGTGGAGCGGGGACGGGCGAACAAGGACGACCGGTAATGTCCCGTGACGTAGAACATCGTGGGCGACGCTGCCGAACAGAGTCTGACGCAGCCCGGTGCGGCCGTGGGTGGCAATGACGACCAGGCGGATGCCGGGCGCTGCGCTTTCGCGCAGGAGGACGTCGCGGGCTGTTCCATCGGCGACGATGAGACGAGCGGGGCGACCCTCAAGCCGGAGGCGTTCCACCCAGTCGCCCAGGTAGGTGCGGGCCTCGCTGGCGTCGAGGAGGGCCGTCTCTGGCGGGATGATGGGCTGGGTGAGCAAGAGGTCGTCGGCCAGGCTTGTCGGCTCGATGGCGTGGACGAGCAGGATGCCGGCGTGGAGAACGCTTGCCAGCTGGCGGGCCACTGGCAGGGCGGCCTCGGCGAAGGGCGAACCGTCGAGCGGAACGAGAATCTCCACGGGAATATCGACAACCGACGGTAAGCTGGGGTGGGAGGCGCGCACAACCCAGACGGGGAGAGGACTGGCAGCGATGACCTTCTCGGCGACGGAGCCGAGCAGGAGGTGGCGCAGCCCCCCGCGACCGTGAGTCGTCATAACGATGAGATCGGCGGCGTTGTCGCGGGCGGCGGCTAGAATCGCTTCGGCGGGGTCGCCTGGGATGACGAGGCGAAGGCACGGCGGGAGGCGCGACGAGGCGGGCAAGTCCTCCGCCATAGGGTCAGTCGGTAGGCCAAAAGCCTCGGCGGGGAGTTGATCGAGGTAGGCGGCGGCTTCGTCGGTGTCGTGCCGCGCTGCGCGTACCAGCAGCAATTGGGCGCGGCTGCGGTGGGCGAGGTCGGTCGCAGTTGGGAGGGCATACTCGCCAAGGGGGGATCCGTCCAGGGGTACGAGAATCGTCCTGAGCATGTTGATCCTCCGAAGGGTGGTGCGTTCCAGGTTGGAAGGTTGATGGTCTCACCCGCTGTCTCTGGGGCTTGCGCCGTCAACCTTCCAAGCTTTGAATTTAGTAGCGATAGATGGCGGCGATAGGGACGCCGTCAGGGAGGTGGTCGGGGGGCACGACGAACAGCGCGCCGTCGTGGAGCATCGTTTGTACGGCAACCATCTCGACCAGGTCTATGTCGTCGCTGTCGCGGCTATCGTGCAAAGTCACCTGCTGAAGGACCGGCTCGTAGCGGCCCCATTGCTCGCTGCCGCGCGCCAGGAAGAGGGTGTCCACCCGGCCGATGGCGGCGGCGGGCACGATGTCGCTGAGGTCCTGGGCGGCCAGGCCCGTGCCGCGGAGGCGCTGGTAGCGGGCCATTGCCTTGTCGCCGGCTTGCCGGAAGACTGGCTCCACCAGCGGCCACGATTGGGCGTGGATGTTCGCGGGCAGGCTGCCCTTCACCGCGCCGACGATGCTGCGCGGCGTGACGTGCGGATAGCCGCTGATCTCACGGTAGATCGTCAGGAGCGAGTCGACCCCGGCCAGGACGAGGGGGGCCTGCTCGCCACTCAGCCGAGCCTGGACGGCGCGGTCGACGGTGCGGCAGTAGCGTTCCAATTGGGTCTTGGTTTCGTCGGGGCGCGAGCCAACGCCGTAGTACATGCTGGTCCCGTGTCCACCGCCTGTTGCTACGGCGTAGGAATGTTCGCGCCGTTCGAGGCTGTCGAAGCGGAGCGTTTCCTCAAGGCCCTGCGGTGCGCCGGGTAGATCGACCGGCTGGCAGGTATAGGGCGTGCAGCTATAGAGTTGTGCGCCCTGCTGGTCGAGGGCCAGAACGTAATAGCGGACGGCGCTGTCGAGAAGAGGCAGGAGCGGCGAGACCGCGAAGCGATGGCTGACGACGACGCGCTCATCCAGGGCGATGGGGACGCGGTAAACGCGGTACTGCTCGTAGGCCAGATATACCGCCAGGCCGCCCGCCTGGCTCTGCCAGAAAGCGGTGTCCTTCAGCAGACGCAAGGCGGGGGCGAGCAAGTCTCGTACCTCGGCGGCGCGCATGCCAAGCGCCATCAGGCGATTCTCTGCCTCACGCAGCAGGTTGTGAAGGCGAATCGGGTTCTGCGCTGCGTCGATGCCGGCCGCGTAGGCTGGCATGAACAGAGAGACGTGCCAGCCATTTTCGGTTTCGGCCAGGTACTTCAGATCGTCACGGGTGAGGGTGTCCATTCGGAGCCTCCGGTCGTGAAATTGATCGTGCGTTACCAGGGATTGGCGCGTTCGACGGGCGTGATGCGTGACACGTGAGGCGTGAGAACTGGCAGCGATCTCTTCTCACGCGTCACGCATCATGTTTCACACGGCTTACGGGTAAATGCCCCGAATCATGGTCGCCTTGGCGACGCGGTCAATGGCGCGGATGTAGGCGGCGGTGCGCATGTCAACACCCTTGTCGCGCATGACGCCTAGCACGTCGCGGAAGCTGCGGGTCATGATCTGGCCGAGGCGCTTGTCAATCTCATCGTCGTTCCAGAAGAATTGCTGCAAGTCCTGGACCCACTCGAAGTAGGAGACGGTGACGCCACCCGCATTGCACAGGATGTCGGGGATGATAAAGATGCCTCGTTCGTGCAGGATGTCGTCGGCATCGGGGGTGGTGGGGCCGTTGGCGCCCTCGGCGATGATGCGGGCGTGGATGCGGTCGGCGTTGGCACGGGTGATCTGGCCTTCGAGGGCGGCCGGGATGAGCACGTCGCATTCCAGCTCTAGCAGCGCGGCCTTGTCGATCGGTTCCGTCTCTGGGAAGCCGACGACGCTCCCGGTGGCCTGCACATGGGACACCAGGGACGGGATATCGAGGCCGTGGCGGTTGTAGATAGCGCCGAAGACATCGCCGACGGCGATGATGCGCGCGCCCGCATCGTGCATGAGGCGCGCCGATGCACTGCCGACATTGCCGAACCCCTGGACCACTATTTCGGCGTCGTGGACCGGGATTTCCATCACTTGTAGGGCTTCAAGGGTGGTGACCATGACGCCGCGGCCGGTGGCATCGGCGCGGCCGAGGGAGCCGCCAATCTCCAGAGGCTTGCCGGTCACGACGGCGGGCACGGAATAGCCGCGAT
>WBZS01002701.1_pt1 | contig 10389 bp, 9 predicted proteins | sample 5204201 | NCBI WGS metagenome assembly WBZS01 (sample SAMN12344357, study PRJNA552823) | activated sludge metagenome | biome: Activated sludge suspended growth; feature: Nitrification reactor; material: Wastewater; isolation source: activated sludge from nitrification reactor of wastewater treatment... | reverse complement strand
CCGATACTCGCACAGCCAACCAGATACTCGTGCCCGCCGGCGTTCATGTAGCGCGCGAGTCCCGCCCACAGCAGGGAGATGACGGCACCGTTGCGGTAGGTCGGGTCGATGCAGGAACGGCCAACCTCGACCATCTGACCGCGCAGGTGATGCAGGCGTGTGAGGTCGAATTCGCTCTCGGAGTAGTAACCGCCGACGCGGCGTGAAGCAGATGGACTGAGAATGCGGTAGGTGCCGACGACGCGCCCGCTCGCTTCGTCGCGCACCAACAGGTGTTCGCAGTACGGATCGTAGCGATCCTGGTCGAGGCCGGGTACGCGCGATTGCAGCCGGGCGCCAAGTTCGTCGGCAAAGACGCGGTAGCGCAGCCTCTGCGCCTCCATTACTTCGTTGTCACTGCGTGCGAGTCCAACCCGCAGGCGCGGTGCCGGGCGCTGGCGCAAGGCCGTTTGAAAGTCGAGCATCGGAATGTCCTCGTCGTGGCGGTTTCCGGCGCATTCTGACCAGCAGGGATTGCTTTCGCGTGACAGATAGATAACGGGAGAGTTAAACCAGCGCGACGGTAACGGGCTGGCGCGAATCCGCACAACCCGCGTGCCGAATCGGACGCGGGTTCCTGCGGGGAACTTCGCGCGTCAGACGGGAAGTGCCAGAACGATCGTCGCTATCGAGGTTCCGATTGCGGCGCCCGCCAGTACATCGCTCGGGTAGTGCAGGCCGAGAATCGGGCGCGACGCGCTGATCATCGCCGCCAGCACCGCCAGTGCTGGCATGAGTTCAGCGAACTCGTGACTTACGATCAATGCCATGGAAAATGCATGAAGGGTATGGCCGGACGGAAAGCTGAACTGATCGAGCGGAGCGCCCGCGACCACGATTGCCGGGTGGACCTGAAACGGCCGCGGGCGCAGGGTCTTGCGCTTGAGCCACTTGTACACCAGGAGCCCGGCGACGCCGGCGACCAGCATCTGCATCACCACGTGCCACGCCCTGGGTCCGTAGAGTATCGGCAAGCCGACCATCAGCGCATACCAGACCACGCCGTCGCCCGCCCGGCTTGCGAGGCGGAACATCGCACGCATGGCGCGATATCGACTGGCGCGATTGAAGCGCACGCACAGCGCGAGATCGAACTCGCTAATCTGTCGTAAGGACAATGCTGCCTTGGGCATGAGCGTGGCCGCGATGACGGGAAATGGCAGAGTCCAGCTTCTCGACGAGACGCGAGACAATCAGTCCCCACTCGAGATGGCCCACGCTGCGCGACGCTGCTGCCCGCAGCCGCGCCAGATTCGGCCGACTCGCGGCGAACACGGATTGCCTAACGAAGGATTGCGCGTCATCGAACGGGGCAAGCAGGCCGTTTTCGTCATGGCGGACGAGTTCGGCCGCCGCCGCATAGTCGAACGCCACCACCGGGAGCCCGCTGGCCAAGGCTTCGACGGTCACGTTGCCAAAAGTCTCGGTGGTACTGGGAAAGAGAAAGAGGTCCGCCGACGCATAGTGCTGCGCCAGATCCTCCCCGCTGCGCAGGCCGGCAAACACGACGTTTCGCGGCTGCTGCGCTTCGAGGGTACGGCGGGCGGGTCCGTCGCCCACCAGGACCAGGCGTGCCTCGGGGCGTTGCTCACGGATCGCCGCGAAGGCCTGCATGAGCAAACCGAGATTTTTCTCGGGGGCGAGCCGGCCGACATGGGTCACAACCAAATCCTCGTCGCCAGCGCCCCAACTCTCGCGCAGCACGGCACTGCGCCGGTTCGGATCGAATAGTGTCGTATCGACGCCACGCGCCACCACTTCCACAGTCCGATATCCGGCGCGTAGCAGGAGAAGCTGCATGGCACGCGTGGGCACCAGCGTGAGATCGCTTCGATTGTGGAAGCGGCGCAGGTAGGCCGTCACCGATCGCTTGAGCCAGCCCAGTCCGTAGTAGCCACTATAGGCATCGAAGTTGGTGTGGTACTCGGTGACGACCGGCAAGCGCAGCGCCCGGGCAGCGGACAGTGCCGACCAGCCTAACGGCCCCTCGGTGACGATCAGTACTACGTCCGGAGCCTGGAGCCGCCATTGCGCGAGAAGCGCTTTACGCGCGGGGAGACCCATCTTCAAGTGCTGGTAGCGCGGAATCGGAACGCCGCGTACCAGCATCGCATGCAGGTTTGCCTCAGCCGCGGGCGCATCTTCACTGCCCTGGCGCGGGCGAACGAGCTGGATGCAATGGCCGATGCGCAGCAACCCGTCGACGAAACGGCCCGCCGACATCGCGACGCCATTGACCTCGGGCGGATAAGTCTCCGTCACCACGGCGATGCGCAGTTGTCTGCGTGCACGCACAAGCTGTTCGACAATGACATCACCGGTTTCCATCGCGGCATGGTCGCGCACCGACACGACATGCACATTACCGGCAGGCTACCGCTTTGTGAAAAACGCAAAGGGAATGGTCGAGAGCCTTCACGCGCCTGACCTTGACCGCGGCGTTCGGATTTCGCGAAGCCTCGGTTGCGCCGACCGAGAGTCCCTCGGCAATCCGCACTGCGCCGAGCGCGATTGTCGCGTCCGTCGCAGTGCAAAACTGATGCGGGCAGTTCGCTGCACCTCCATGTTTGCAACAAATCACATGTCCCGAATGCCGACTGGCATCATTTGTCATCTCTCCTTAATCGACGCGCAGTAGATTGGTAATTCGTTGTATCTACCCTGAGCGGAGGAGGAAACATGAACGATTTTGTGCGCGCGCTCGCCATACAGCGCTGGGACGACCACCGTTTCTATCACCATAGCCGGATCAATCAGTCGCTCCATTTCATCAGCGCGGTGAGTTTCCTGATTGCTTATGCGCTGCTGTTCAGCGATCCCGCGCTGGCGGCGCTTATCGGCTGGCTGGTGTCGATGGTGACGCGGCAGATCGGCCATTTCTTCTTCGAGCCAGACGGTTACGATGACGTCAATCACGCGACCAACGACTACAAGGAAGCAATCAAGGTCGGCTACAACATCCGGCGCAAGATCGTATTGCTGTCGCTCTGGGCGGCGTCCCCCGCGCTGCTATTCGTCGACAACACGCTGTTCGGCCTCCTTGCCCCGGCGGATTCCTTGCCGGCATTCGTGCATGCGACAGGGTTGATCTGGTTGGCTCTTGGTGTCGGCGGGTTGCTGTTTCGCACGATCCATCTGTTTTTCTTGCGCGACACCCAGACGGGACTGGTGTGGCTGACCAAGATTCTGACCGACCCGTTCAACGACATTCGCCTTTACCATCGGTCTCCGCTTTACCTGCTGCGCGGGCAACTCATCGATCCGATGCATCACGTTCCAGACCGCGATCCGCTCAAGCAGCACGCCTGAAGGGCGCCGCGTGGTCGTGAGCGGTTTTCAGGCGAAGAACGATGCTGGCTTTGCGCAGCAGCATCTCGCGGAGAACCCGAAGCTTGATGGACCGGTTTGTCGTTGTCTGGTGCGACCACCACCAACCGTCGTCGTGCATCTTCCGGGCTGCAGCGACAAATCGGTTCGCAACCGCGTCGAAATCCGCATCGCTGTAATTGAGACTAAAGATGAAGCGCCCGGTTCCGACCCAGCTCAAGGCCAGGTCCTCGACGCGCAGGTAGTATTGGAACATCCAGTTGTAGCGCGACGGCTGCGTGTAACAAACGGTCCACACCGAAGCCATGTTCTCGACATGGACGGGAATCGGCATGTCTGCAAGAAGGGCGTTGAGCTTCACCGCCCGCGCGTTCCATACTTCATCGAGATTCTCGTAGAGATCGCGAATCTCCGGCGATGCGAGCCGTACCAGGAACTCGTTCATCGCCGCCATCACGTATGGGTGCGAATTGAAGGTGCCCCTGGCGAAACAAACATCCGCCGGACGGTCGCCGCGATAGCGCCGCATGAGATCCTTGCGACCACACACGACGCCGATTGGCAGCCCGCCGCCGAGCGTCTTGCCGTAGGTGACCATATCGGCCGGAACACCGAAGTATTCCTGCGCCCCGCCCGCTGCAAGGCGGAAACCCAGAAAAACCTCGTCGAAAATGAGGACGATCTTTCGTTCGGAGCAGACCGCCCGCAATCGTTGCAACCACCGCGTGTATGCCGCGCGATCGAAGTGCGCATGGCGGCCGCTATCGAGCAGCGAAGAATCACTCGGTGCGCCGGCATTCGGATGCAGCGCCTGGAGCGGGTTGACCAGAACGCAGGCAATGTCCTTGCGGCGCGCGAGTACGCGCAGGGTGCCTTCGTCCATTTCCTTGAGCGTGTAGGTCTCGTTGGCCGGACTGGGGTTTCCCACGCCGGGCTGAACATCGCCCCACCAGCCATGGTATGCCCCGCAGAAACGGACAAGGTGGCTGCGGCCGGTGTGGTAGCGCGCCAGGCGCACGGCCTGCATCACCGCTTCCGTGCCGGACATGTGAAACGACACCTCATCCATTCCAGAAATCGCACAAAGGCGCCGTGCGTTGTCGGCAACGATCGGGTGCAGCGGGCCAAGCACAGGACCGAGTTCGCGCGCGCGCTCGAATGCGCGATCGAGACACGCCTTGTAAAAGTCATAGCCGAAGACATTCACGCCATACGATCCGGCGAGATCGTAGGCGCAGTTCCCGTCGAGATCCGTCAGCGTCACGCCAGAGGACGAGGCAACGAATGCGCCGGCCGAGAGTTGCTCGCGTACCTTACTGCGAAACTGAAAGGGAACTCGATACAGCCCGGTGAATTGAAGGTCCGAGATGTAGTTCGCGGCCTGCGCCGTCAACGCGGCGGATGCGGCGAACCGCTGCCGGTAGATCGCTGCCAACTGCGCAAAGCCGGCGCGTCGGCGCTCGGCAATCTCGGCCGGCGCACCGTCAACACAAAAGAACTGCTGGTCGTCGTACTCGTAGAACGGGACAAGGCGCGCGAACCGCTGCGCCATTCTGGAGTGCCCTTGCAACGACGGGTGCTTGGCCTTGGACAGCGTAAGGCGAGTGGCCAGGCGCTTGAGCAGCACTATTCCGACGATTGACGCCGGGACGACATAAAAAAGGGTCTGTTCCACCGACCCAAGGTTTACCTCAATTCCGTTACAGCCCCATGACCATGCGTTCGTCGCTCTTGCGTTTCCTGCAACAGGAAGACCTGAATTTCCTCCTGACCAATCGAATTCCGCGCCACGCGCTGACACACTTCATGGCCTGGTTCAGCAAAATCGAGCAACCGCTGGTGCGAGATGCCTCGATCGCCGTCTGGCGGATGTTCTGCGACGTCGACCTGAACGACGCAAAGAAATCGCGTTTCACCAGTCTGCACGACTGCTTCGTGCGAGAACTGAAAGCCGGAACAAGACCGATCGACCCGGCCCCTCAAGTGCTCGTCAGTCCGTGCGATGCGATAGTCGGCGCATTCGGCGACATCCGCGGCACGGAACTATTCCAGGCAAAGGGGGCGCCCTATTCGCTGGAAGATCTCCTTGGCGACCCGATCCTTGTCGACTACTACCGGAACGGGCATTACGTCACCCTTCGCCTCACGGCCGGGATGTACCACCGCTTTCACGCTCCTCATGACTGCACAATCGAGCAGGTCCGCTATATCTCGGGCGACGTGTGGAACGTGAATCCGGTCGCGCTACGCCGCGTGCAACGGCTGTTCTGCAAAAACGAACGCGCGATCATTCGGGCCCGCCTCGCGGGAAGTGGCGACCTGCTGACGCTGGTGCCTGTTGCCGCTGTGCTGGTAGCGAGCATTCGCCTGCATTTTGCCGACGTGCTGTTTCACCTCAAATACGCCGGACCCGCAACGATTTCATGTGACGCCACGGTTGCGAAGGGGCAGGAACTGGGCTGGTTTCAGCACGGGTCCACCATCATTCTGTTCGTGCCGAGAGGCTACAGGTTCTGCGACGAGGTCAATTCTGGCATGCGAATCCGCGTCGGCAAGCCGCTAATGCGCCGGCAGTCCGCCTAGGCAGCGAGTTTAACGAATCTGTAACAGTCCGATCGTTCGCTTTGGCTAGAATCGGCATCCTGAACTTCCAGGACGTTGCCTCAATCGCCCGATCGGTGAGAACCCATGCTCTTCTTTGACTTGTTTCGACGTGACCCCGAGTTCATAAAAGTTCCAGCCGGCGGCTTCCTGTTTCGCGAGGGAGAGCCCGGGGATGTGATGTATGTGCTGATTCGGGGAGAAGCGGAAATCGTGATGGCGGGTTTGCCGATGGAACTTTGCAAGTCGGGAGACATCGTGGGGGAATTGGCGATGGTCGACGGATCGATACGCTCCGCGACCGTCGTTGCACATACCGACTGTGAATTCGCCGTAATCGACAAGAAGCGCTTTGAATTTCTGGTCGATGAGGCGCCCCGCTTTGCCATCGATGTCATGCGGGTCATGGCCGATCGACTGAAGCAGTGCAACCTGCGCCTGATCGAAGCCACTTCGCAGAACATCCCGAAAGCCTGATACCGGCCAGTCGTTCTACGCGGCCGGACTTGCATCAGCGCGAAGGGGCCGGGCCGGCCTTCTGAACGCTGGTCTGGAAGGCGCATGGATATTGGGCCTCCGGGCACCCCGCAAAGCGGTCGCGTTTTCGGCCAACGCCTGACACGCGAACCCTCGGCCTCGACAGTGACGACTTGTGGGTCGCTATCGACGCTTTGGGGTGCGCAGTTTTCGGGTCTTCAAAAAAGTAGTCGCTACCTCTGCGACCGCATTTCCCCGGCGGTGATCGAAGCGCAATCCTGTCAGTCCCGACGCCTGAGAAAGGCGAACCATCCCGCGACCGCTGTGAAGGTGGCGACAATGGCGGCGATGATCCAGAAGCCGCCAGGATCCTGCGCCAGTGGAATACCGCCGACATTCATGCCGAGCAGACCGGCGATCATGTTGATCGGCAGCGCCAGCACCGTCACCATAGTCAGCAGGAACACGCTGCGGTTGGTCTGTTCGGTGGTGTGGGCTGAGATCTCTTCCTGCAAGAGCTTGGTCCGCTCCTGGAGTGCGGTCAGATCATTGAGAACAGCCGAAAACTCCTCGCTTGCGGCACGCAACTCCTGAACGTCGTCCTCATGGAACCAGGCCGGCGGACGACTGAGCAAGCGAAACAGGGCGCTCGGTTCCGGCGCCAGCAGGCGGCGCAAGCGCACGAATACCCGACGCAGCGAACCCAATTCGCTTCGCTTGGTCTCGACCCTTCCGGCGAGCAGACTATCTTCGATGCGGTCCACCCGCTTCGCCGAGTCGCGCCCGATCTGCTGCAGAACTTCCGCCTGATCGCGCAAGAGGTGCGTGAGCAGCGAAATGGGCGAGGCGAACGGTTCTCCGGCTTTGACCGCAACCCGCAGCCGGTCGATGCTGCGCAGCGGGTGCAGGCGCGCGCTGACGACGAAACCCGGGTGGACGCACATCCAAAGAGTCGCGATCTGCGACGGCTCGAACGAAAAATCGAAGATCACGTCGTTGAGCAGGGCGATCAACCAATCGTCGGCCTGCTCGATGCGCGTTGAGCCCTCTCCCTCGTGAAGTGTCTCGAAGTACTGTGCCGGTAGCGGCAGGTGATCGGCCAGCCACTTCGTCGAACTGCCGTTGCCAAGACTGAAGTGCAGCCAAACGAATTCAGGGTCCTGCGGGTCGCGGACCTGATTTGCCCAGTCGAGCGCCGCAACCGAATCGATCGGTCGCGCTACCGACTCCGGCGAGAACACGTAGCCGCAGATCAGGCCAGTCGGGTCGGAACCGTATGAAGTTTCGGCGCTCAGAGCAGCCCCGGCTCATGCAATGCAGGCGCAAATCGTCCGCTCACGAATTCAAAAGATGGACGGTACGAACATTTCCTTCGGAACGGGGTTCCTCAGATATTCGGGATTGTGAACCCGATCGGGAAGCTTGATCGGTTCGCGTTCGATCTCAGCGTAGGGGACCTGGCTCAACAGGTGATGGATACAGTTGAGCCTGGCCTTCTTCTTGTCGACTGCCTCGATGATCCACCAGGGCGCCTCGGGAATATGGGTCCGTTCCAGCATGGTCTCCTTGGCCTTGGTGTACTGTTCCCAGCGACGACGGGATTCCATGTCCATCGGGCTCAGTTTCCATTGCTTGAGCGGGTCGTGAATGCGCATGAGAAAGCGCAGATGTTGCTCGTCGTCGGTAATGGAAAACCAGTACTTGACCAAAATGATGCCCGAGCGGATTAGCATCTTCTCGAACTCGGGCACGGTGCGGAAGAACTCCTCGTAGTCGTCATCGCTGCAAAACCCCATGACCCGTTCAACCCCGGCGCGGTTATACCAACTGCGGTCGAACAGGACGATCTCACCGCCGGCCGGCAGATGCGATACGTAACGCTGGAAATACCACTGGGTGCGCTCACGCTCGCTCGGTGCCGGCAATGCCGCAACTCGGCATACCCGCGGATTGAGTCGCTGCGAAATGCGCTTGATGACTCCGCCCTTGCCGGCGGCGTCGCGCCCCTCGAACAGAACGACCACCTTCAGCTTCTTATAGACAACCCAGTCCTGCAACTTGACGAGTTCTCCCTGGAGGCGGAATAGCTCCTTGAAATAGGAACGACGGTCGCGGTCCATGGTGTCGTCGGCCCGAGTCGTGACCTCGGCGACAAGCTTGTCCATGCGATCGTCGTCGATCTCCATTTCCATTTCTTCGTCAAAGCTGTCCATCATCTCGGCGTGGACCCGACGCTCGAATTCGATTTGCTCGCTGTTCTTGCCAGCACTCATGAGAACTCCTGTTGGGCCGCACGAATTGGGAAAATGCGATGAAATTTGCGGTTCAACGCGAGGGCCGTCTGCAAAGAATCGACAAGAATGGGCATGATCAATCCGATGCCCTTCCGACCGTCGCTGGAGCCTTGTGCGAAAGACATGCCGGCCCACGGATGGCAGCGATCAGCAAGGCAAAGACCAGTGCGCAGCCTACGCCGGACCCGACCTGAAGGATCGGTTCATCCGGCAGCAGCGAGAGGATGCCGAAGGCGATGGCGCCGCTCGAAACCGGCACCCCTGGGAAGTTGAACAGACCGGTCCAGACGCCAGCCAAATTCGGAGGCAGCCAACGAGTGCAGATCGACGTTGCCACCGCGTTGGCCGTGTCGTGGAACGCGTTGACAGAACCAAACCGCAGGGCGATCAAGAGCGCCACCCCGAGCAGGAGAAAGGACACCCAGGTAGCCGCGCGGTCATCAGCGTCACGGATATCCATCACAGGGCCATACCTGCGAACAACAGACCAAACGCGAGCATCCAGAACGGGATGATGGCAGTCACCGGACCGGGCTTATGATCGAGGCAGGGACGCAAAATGGCGGACCACGGAATGGCAGTACCCGCAGTGTTCAAGCTGGCGCTCCGGGAAGAGTAGCTTTCCGACTGTAGTCGAGGCAGATGACGTTCTTGTTACAGGACAGGGAGAGACTCGCGCGTTCCATCGCGCCGGCCAACAGCAGGCCGCTGCCTTCTGGAGGAGGCGCCACAGATTCACCGAACCTAGTCCAGCCCGACGCGCGACCTGTCGCCGCTATGCCAGCCAACCGGTCGGCGATTGCCGGCGTGCCAGCGTTGAACACCCACTCTCAAGCCGACAGTCCACTTTGGCGGCGCGAGCTGGCATTCAGGCGCAACCAGCGTCGCCCGCCGCAGTCAGGGGTCGGGCGACCATGCGTTGCTCGGCTACGATGTGCCGATACAATGCACCCAACTGCGCGGTCATGGCGCGATCGGACCATTCGCTGGCCAGCAGGCGCGCCTCGTTGCCAAGACGCTGGCGCTGCTTGTCGTGATTGGCCAGATGCGCCATCGCTGCGCCGAACGCTCGGACGTCGTCTGCAGGCACCAACGCGCCGCGCCGGCTTTCCAGCAGATCGCAAGTTCCCATCGCCGCCAGTGCCACGACCGGAAGTCCGCTCGCCATGGCCTCGATCAGCACCAGTCCCTGGGTTTCGGTACGCGAAGCGAACACGAAGAAGTCAGCTGCCGCATAGCACTCGGGCAGTTGCGCCGCACGATCGAGGTAACCGATGAAACGAATGCTGTCTGCGCAGCTCGATCGCTGTGCAAGACGCTTCAGGTGCGAGATGGCGGGTCCGTCACCGGCGATGAGCAACAGCAAATCAGGTGCGATTTCGCGCGCGTGGCCGAATGCTTCTATCAGGTAATCGATGTTCTTCTCGTGCGCGGCACGTCCGACGAAAAGCGCCACCGGCCGCTCCAGCGGTATATCGTGACTGGTGCGAAAGCGGGCGCGGCACTCGGCGCGGTCGGCCACCGCGAACTGCTCGATCGGCACACCGGTCGGAACGACGTGGAGCGGAGTGCGGATGCCATATTCACGCAGTCGTTGCGCCATGGCCTGCGAAGGAACGATGGTCGCCGACAAAGCGTTGCACTGCGCCCG
>WBZS01002699.1_pt1 | contig 10398 bp, 12 predicted proteins | sample 5204201 | NCBI WGS metagenome assembly WBZS01 (sample SAMN12344357, study PRJNA552823) | activated sludge metagenome | biome: Activated sludge suspended growth; feature: Nitrification reactor; material: Wastewater; isolation source: activated sludge from nitrification reactor of wastewater... | reverse complement strand
TGATCCCCCAGGAGTGGAGCAGGTCTACCACATGGCGCAGGCCGTGGGTCTCGCTCTCGTCCAGGCCCAGCCACACGTAGCCGCGCTGGCGGAAGTTCAGGCCCGCCGCCGCGCCCTCGCCCAGGTAGTCGTCGGCGTGGCGCAGGATGTCCAGGCTGCGGCGGGTTTGCTCGGCGATGGCGCGGGGAACCCAGGTGGTGCGGATGGCTTCCAGCGAGGCGGTCGACGCGCCGTTGGCAAGCTGGGGCTTGGCCTCGACCAGAACGATTCGCAGCGTCGGGTCGGCGCGCTCTAGCGCCCATGCGGTGGCCGGCCCTGCCTGGCCACCGCCCACAATGGCCACATCGGCGCTGAGGCCGTCAGGCCCCCCGAGCAGGCGGTCAACATCGCTGCCGCGGTAGAAGCGCGGCTGAGCATCGGTCATGGCACGGTCCTCGTGTAGGCTGGGTGCATGACGGAGGATAGCCGCGAGTCTCTGCGAGCACATTGCACGCGTGGCCTTGACAGCCGCGCACACCCAGCGTATAGTTGTTGCATTACTAAGCACCAGGCAAGGGGGCCGACGTGAACCCGTTCGATGCCTACGTCGATGTCCAGGTCGCCGGTGACCGGCTGCACATCCACCCCGAATCGGTGAAGCGCTTGATTCGACAGGGGAAGCTGCCGGCTCTCAAGGTGGGCAATAAATGGTTTGTCGAGAAAGACTTTTTGGAGCAATTCGCGTTACGCTACGATCCCCGGCCGGGTAATAAGGCGACTCTGTTTTAGCACACAGTCGAGCGGAGCCGAGGGTCCTGGGAGCAGGGAAGTATGTCCAACGTTCTGGTCCTCAACGCTACCTACGAGCCTCTCAGCGTCGTGTCCATACGCCGCGCCATTGTCCTGCTATTGAAGGAGAAGGCGGAAGTGGTCGAAGCCACACATGCCCGCCTGCGCGCCGAACACGTCGATCTGTCCGTGCCGTCAGTCATCCGCCTGGTCACCTACGTACCCGTTCCACCACGGCTGCCACTGCCCGTGTCGCGGCGCACCGTGCTGGCGCGTGACAACTACACCTGCCAGTATTGTGGCGCGCAGCCCGGCAAGACCCAGCTGACCATCGACCACGTCGTTCCACGCAGCAAGGGTGGCGGTACGACCTGGGACAATGTGGTGGCGGCCTGCGCTCCGTGCAACCGCCGCAAGGGCAATCGGACCCCAGACGCGGCCGGCCTGCCCCTCCGCACGGCCCCGGCTCGCCCGCGCTACCTGGCCTTCGTCCTGCTCAGCGAGCGCGGCCGCGACGACAGTTGGGAGAAGTACCTCGATATTTACACGTAGGTCGCGTTGAGTCGCGACTTACGCCACGCGGGGCGGTTCCCTGTGAGCCGCCCCGCGTCGTTGTCCTCTTTCAAGCCGTCGGCCTGGCTTGCTCGGCGCACCGGGGAATGGCAGTATGGGTCACGCCGTCGCCCGCCCGAATCCTCGCTCAGCAGCCGGGCGCGCTGAGCGGCCTGGGTGGGTCCTTCGATCCGTCCTGGCGCAGACGCCATACCAGCGCCATGGCCTCGACGAAGATGTTCGCGCTCATCTTCGATTGCCCGATACGGCGACGATGGAAAACGATGGGCAACTCTACTACCCTTGCCTGCATCTGATAGCAGCGGTAGAGCATTTCCACCTGGAAGCCGAAACCCGTCGTCGTCATGTGGTCCAGGTCCAACCGTTCCAGCACGGCGCGGTGATAGCATCGATAGCCGGTCGTCACGTCGTGGTAGGGCAGGCGGAGTAACGCGCGCGTATACATCGCCCCCCCCTGGCTGATCGCGCGGCGATATCGCGACCATTCGATGGTTGCCCCGCCCTTGACGTAGCGGGAGCCGATCACCACGTCGGCGTTGGCGGCTGCGGCGACGAAGCGAACCAGATCCATCGGGTCGTGCTGGAAGTCGGCGTCCATCTGGAAGATCAACTCGTAGTCGCGCGCTAGAGCCCAGCGGAAGCCTTCGACATACGCGCTTCCCAGGCCCAGCTTGGCGGGGCGGTGAAGGACACGTACCCGCCCCTGGGTCGTCGCGGCAAGCTGCTCGACTACCTCGCCGGTGCCATCGGGCGAGGCATCATCGACGATGAGGAGGTCGAAGTGGGGTGGCTGGTCCAGGATAATGGGGACGAGCTTCTCGATGTTTTCGCGCTCGTTAAAGGTTGGGATAATGATCAGTGATTTCACTATCGGTCTCCACAAAAGCCTAAGTGGCTAGCCGACAGGGGTAGGGGAACTGAATGGCCGCCTGCCTTAGCGCTACCTAGCTTAGCATAAGTTGCCTCTAGCGGCAAGAACTGTCCGCGATGACATAATCATCGGCTACCCGTCGCTGGCCCCTGGGGGCCGCCTCAATGGGTCGCGCTCAGCCAGCCAGGCGATGAGAGGCGCCGCGAAGACCAGGCTGACCGCCGCCAGGCGCAGATATGGCTTGTAGCTGTCGAACCAGCCGACACGCCAGCCAAAGCCGGTGACAACGTGCACCAGCATGGCGGTGAAGGTGAACAGAAGCATGCGATTCGCGACCGGCGTGCCGACCAGCAGCGCGCCAATGCCGACCAGCCACGTCACGTACCAGGGCTGGAACCACAGGCCCCCGAAGAGCAGGTAGAGGAAGAACGCCTGGAAGCAGGCGTAGGCCAGTGACATGAACGTGCCGCGCACGCGCGTCATTTCCCGTAGATAGAGGACGCCGAAGATCAGGTACATCGTCCAGCGCGCCCAGGAGGCCGCTGCGTCTTCGCCCACGATGTCCGTCAGCGCATCGCGCAGTACTGTGCCGATAGAGGTGGTAAAGAGGCCGCTGAAGCCTAGCAGCGAGGCATAGGCATGTTCGGGCGTGGTATAGAAGGGGGCAAATAACAAGGCCGCGATACCCAGCCCCATGAGTAGCCCGCCTGATAGCGGAGCGATGCCGCGCCGACCCAATGTGCGCAGGCCGCCGACCAGGAACATGGGGATCAATAGCACCGACAGCCATTTCATCGTGGCCGACAAGACCAGGACTGTCAGCGCCAGGGCCCAGTGGCGGCGAGCGACCAGATAGAAGGCGAGCAGGACCAGGGCTAGCATGGTAATGTCGTTGTGGCCGTCGCCGGCGACATTGAACAGCACCAGGGGGTTCCAGGCCATCAGGTAGGCCCCCGCCCAGGCATATGCAGGCTGCATGCGACGCACGGTGAGGTACACCAGCCAGACGCTGGCGGCGTGAAAGCCAATGAGCGCGAGCTTGAAGACGAGTACGAGGCGCAGCAGATCCTCGCCCGCCAGGCGCACCAGAAGCGCCGACAGCTGCGTGAAGCCCGGCCCATACGCCGTTGTCAGATTGCGAAAGATGGTGTATTCGAGGGTCAGGTCGGACGTGACCTGCTCAGGCGGCACGACGTAGGGGTTCAGGCCCTGAAAAGTCCACATGCGCGCATATAGCATGTAGTTGAATATATCGGCGGCGGTGACGGGAAACATCAACAGCAGAATCATCGAGAAGATGACGAAGAAGGTGACCATGACCGCGCCTACCTGCGTCATGCTCACCCTGGAATCGGCGCTCGCCTGTCGTGTCAGGCGCAGCACGACCCAATAGCCCGCGAAGTACAGGGCGAACAGGGCGAGCATGGTGTCCAGGTAGTACCACGCGCCAACATTGGTTTCCCCGACAATCTTGGGCAGGTCGATGAGCGGTGAGCCGAGATAGTCGCGCAGGGACATGGGTAGGCTCAACCGCAGCAGATATACGGCGGCGCTGGCCCCGCCGAGGGCCGCCAGTAGCCACGCGGCGCGTCGCGAGACGTCGGCCGAGGTTACGGGGGGCGGCGCCACGTCAGGGGTAGCAGCCGACTCGGTCATAGGCGCGCTCATGGGCGCGTTGGGGGTTGGGGTGGAGAGATGTTCACGCGTGGGCCGTCGGTGCAGCATTGACATTGAACGGCGAATATTCTATACTCTGTGCAGAGGATAACCAAATATTGGACCTTCGGGGCAGGGTGAGGCTCGCAAGAGCCAATTCCCGATCGGCGGTGGGGCGCTTAGCGCTAAGCCCGCGAGCCTTTGGGCAGGATCTGGTCAAATTCCAGAGCCGACGGTATAGTCCGGATGAAAGAAGGTTGTCAGGTTCACGCCACGGCCGTCGCCGGCGGCGAGAGCCGATGCGCATGCCCCCGAAGCTTTCCTGGCTTCGGGTGTTTTTGTGAGTCGGCGCGTCACGCCTGACCCCAGGTTGTTGCATCAGTGCAGCTGCCTGTTCTTGACTGCCCCGCCCCCTGTCGGCGGGGCAGTTCGCCTGGCGCTGGAAAGAGGCATGCTGTGGAATTCCCTGAGTGGCGTGTGAAATCAAGTGGGTTGGAGCCTGTCACGCGGCGTATCCGCCGTGGGGATGAGGTTGGCGCCCTCGACCACCAGGTTCGTCGCTGGCTGCCTGCGCTCATCGCGCCGCTAGGGGGCGTCGTCTTCCTGGCGGTATGGGCGGCCCTGGCGAGCGCCTACCCGCCGTTCATTCTACCCGGTCCAAACGAAGTCGCGCGGCGGTTTGTGGCTGCGCTGGCCGATGGCACGCTGGCCCGCCACACGGCCGTAACCGTCACCGAGGCCCTGCTCGGCTTCGCCATCGGCTTTCTGGTCGCGGTTCCCCTCGGCTACATCATTGCCAGGCAGCCTGTCGTCGAGCGTGCCCTGACGCCGTACATCGTCGCCTCGCAGTCGGTTCCCATCATTGCCCTGGCGCCCCTGCTCATCCTGTGGTTCGGGCATGGGCTGACGGCCAAGGTGATCGTATGCAGCCTGATCGTTTTCTTTCCCATCCTGGTGAACACGGTGGTCGCCCTGCGCAGCATCGATGCCCAGAGTCGCGACCTGATGCGTAGCCTCAACGCCACGGCCTGGCAAGTGTTCCGGCTGTTGGAGGTTCCAGCCTCGCTGCCTATCCTCCTCGGCGGCGTTCGCATGGGCGTGACGTTGTGTGTGATTGGGGCGGTGGTGGGTGAGTTTGTGGGGGCTGACACGGGGCTGGGGGCGCTGGTCAATATCGCGCGCGGCCTGTACGACACCCCACTGATGTTTGTCGCCATCATCGCCCTGATGGTCCTGGCGATGTCGCTATATTTTGCCGTGAGCCTGCTAGAGCGGCTCACCACCCGACAGTAGAAGGATCGAGGACCTATCGTATGGGCAAGCGACTGCCAATCGCGGCGCTGCTGCTGGTGATTCTGGCGGTAGTGGCCGCCTGCGCCCCACAGGCAACTGCGCCGACGGCTGCCCCGCCCGCTGCGGGCAAGGCCGTCACGCCCGCCGTGTCTGGGGTGTCGGCCGCCGACGTGACGCTGTACATGGGCTACATCCCCAATGTGCAGTTTGCTCCGTTCTACGTCGCCCAGGCGAAGGGCTACTTTAAGGACGAGGGTATCAACCTCAGCCTCGACTATGGCATGGAGAATGACCTGCTGAAGCTGCTGGCGGCCAACCAGGCGCAATTCGTGGTTGGCAGCGGCGATCAGGTAATTCTGGCTCGCTCGCAGGGTCTGCCCGTGGTGTATGTGATGAACTGGTATCGCCGCTTCCCGGTCGCCGTCTTCTCGCTTCAGCCGTTGACCTCGCCCCAGGACTTGAAGGGCAAGAGGGTTGGCATCCCCGGCCCGTTCGGCGCCACCTACGTTGGCCTCAAGGGCCTGCTGTACGCGGCCAAGGTGGACGAGAAGCAGGTAGATATGCCCACGGTAGGCTTCACCCAGGTCGAGAGCCTGTTAAGCGGCCAGGTGGACGCCGCTGTCGGCTACTCGATGAATGAGCCGCTTCAGCTACAGCAGGCCGGCAAGAAGCCCTATGCCCTCGAAGTATCCCAGTACATTGATCTGGTTGCCAACGGCCTGATCACCAACGAGCAGACCATTCAGACGAATCCTGACCTGGTGCGGCGCATGGTGCGTGCGACGCTACGCGGCCTGCGCGATACCCTCGCCAATCCAGCCGAGGCGTTCGATATCACCCTCAAGGCCGTACCTGAGGCGGCCAAGACAGCCGATGCCCAGCGCGCCACCCTCGACGCCGCCATCGCCTTCTGGCAGAGCGACCAGCTGGGCAGGAGCGACCCCCAGGCATGGGAAACGTCGGCTACCTTCATGAAGGAGGTGGGGTTGATTCCCACCGCCATCGACGTGAATAAGGCCTTCACCAACGACTTCATCTCACCGAATCCGCCGTGACGCTCCTCGCCATCGACATCGGTAACACCAATATCAAGTACGGCCTCTACCGCCACGGGGTCTTGACCGACGTGGTCTCCGGGGCTACTGACCGCATCCAGACCGCTGATGAGTATGGCGTCTTGCTCACACGCCTCGTCCCGTGGCAGGTGGATGGCTGCATCGTCAGCTCCGTTGTACCGCCGGTGACGGAGGCGCTCACCCACGCGGTGCGCGCCTATCTGCGGGTGGACCCGATGATCGTGCGGCCTGGCATCCGCACCGGCTTGACCATGCGCTACGAGACGCCCCATACCCTCGGTTCGGACCGGGTGGTGGCGGCCGTGGCGGCCGTACATCGCTATGGCGCGCCGGTCATTGCGGCTTCCTTCGGCACGGCGACGGTATTCAACGTGGTGGATGCCGAGCGCGCCTTTCTGGGCGGGGCTATCGCGCCCGGTCTACGGGTGGCCGCCGACGCGATGAGCCGCTCGGCGGCGCGGCTGACGCAGGTCGAACTTGAAGCGCCGCCCTCGGTCATTGGCCGCTCGACGCAAGAGGCCCTCCAGTCTGGCGCGGTATTCGGCTTCGTGGCGCTGGTCGAGGGTATTGTGGCCCGGCTACGCGCTGCCCTGCCCGGCGGCCAGGCCGTCCCGCTGGTGGCAACCGGCGGTCTGGTGGAGATCGTCGCCGCCCATACCACCGCCATCGACCACGTGGAGCCTGACCTGACGCTGGCGGGCCTGCACCTACTGTGGGGGATGAATCGCTGAGGTTGGGACACACTTTAGACCACAATTGGACCGCCAGTAACGTAGTCGCAGCCACATGGGTGTATAATTTGGACCCATGGGAACTCTCGTGAACACGATGTTGCCCCGCTATCTGCGCGGCGCGCTTGTCGCCGTACTCATCCCCATCCTCCTGTCGCTCGTAGCCTGTCAGTCGACTGCTGCGTCTCCTGTCGCCTCGTCAGTGCCAGGCGCGGAGGTCGATCGACCAGCCCCCGATTTCGTCCTCAGTGACCAGACAGGTAACCAGGTGCGGCTGCAAGACCTGCGGGGTAAGGTGGTGTTGCTCAACTTTGGCTACACCAACTGCCCCGACGTCTGCCCCATTGCCCTGGCCCAACTGGCCTCAGCGCGGCGCGCAGTCGCGGACCAGGCCGACCAGGTGCAAATCGTGTTTGTGACGACCGACCCGGCGCGCGATAAACCGCCACGCCTGGCTGAGTACCTGCCTGCCTTTGATAAGACGATCATCGGTTTGACCGGCCCCTATCAGGCGCTGCGCCCGGTGTGGCAGGCCTACAAGGTGCGCGTCGATCCCGGCGGGCCTGGCTCGCCCACACCGCCGGCGGAGGCGTGGGATACTCGGAGCTTCGATACGATCGGACATACGGCCATAACTTTCCTCATTGACCCAACCGGCACGATTCGAAATATGTATCCCGCCGAGTGGGAAGGCGAGAAAATCGCTACCGATATTCGAGACGTTTTAAAGAAGTAAGTGCTACGATGGCTGGATCGGGTGGCAGGGTGACGATGGGAAGCGGAGATCACGGGCAGCCAGGCCCCACCAGTTGGCGGGTATGGCCACTCCTGGGACTGGGGGCGCTGGCCCTTATCGGCATGCTGGTCCTACGCTTTGGTGGATCCGTGCCGTGGTCCTGGACGGCGTCGGACGCAACGTCCAGGCTCCAGATGAGCGCGGCGCTGGACGACCTGACACTGGCGCTGGTCATCGCGCCGGCGCGGCCCGGCTATAATACTGCGACCGTGATTCTTGCCGACTCGAATGGGCGCCCCATTGACGACGCGGAGCGGGTTGACGTTCGCTTCTCCTATCTCGATGTCCGGCAAGGAACCCAGATTTTGGTGGCCCAACCCCAAGGCCAGGGGGAATACGTCGCCCAGGGCAACACCATCACGACCGATGGTCGCTGGCAGGCCGAGGTGCTGGTGCGGCGGCCGGGTAGCGGCGATATCCGGACTGCCTTTCGTTTCGTCATCACTCCCGATGGGGCTGCCGCCTTGCTTCCCACGGATGTGGTAGCTCTCGGCGCTGCGCTTGAGGTAAAGAACCCTGTGCCGGCCAGCCCAGAGTCTATCAGCCGAGGGGAACAAATCTACCGTACCGAGTGCCAGCTGTGTCACGGGCCGCGCGGTCGCGGCGATGGCCCGGCCGGGGCGACGCTGCGACCCAAGCCTGCCGACTTTCGCATCCACCTGGCCGAAGGGCATGCCGACGGCGAGCTATTCTTCTGGATCAGCGAGGGCATCGCGGAGACGGCTATGCCGGGCTTCAAGGACCGCCTGTCCGAGCTAGATCGCTGGCATGTGGTGAACTATATCAAGCTCTTCGCGCCACCAGCGAAGTGAGGGCTGAGAGAGTGGGGACTGGGGAATGGCGATGAAAGGTTATTCGAGGCGATGGCTCATCGTAGCAGCCGGTCTCGCCGTGATGGTGCTTCTCGTGAGCGGTTGCCGTGAGAATGTGAGCCTGCGCGGGCTGGTGTTCGACCCGCCGAAGCAAGCGCCCGATTTCACCCTGACCGACCACACGGGTCGACCCTTCTCCCTGGCCGACCAGCGCGGCAAGGTGGTACTGCTCTACTTTGGCTTCGCATCGTGCCCCGACGTGTGCCCGTCGACCCTGACCGATCTGGCGCGGATGAAGCGCGAGTTGGGCCGCGACGGCAACCAGGTACAGGTGGCGCTCATCACCGTCGACCCGAATCGAGACACGCCGCAGGTGCTGGCGGACTATGTAACCGTCTTCGATCCTAGCTTCATCGGCCTGCACGGTAGCGAGGAGCAGGTGCAACAGTTGATGAAGCAGTACGGGGTGACGGCGGTGCGCAAGGACTTGCCCGGCTCGGCCCTGGGCTACACCATCGATCATACGGCGTTCGTGCATGTCATTGACCAGTCGGGTCGCTGGCGCGAGCAGTTTCCCTTTGGGGCTTCCGCCGAGGATATGGCGGGTGACGTTCGCCAGCTGATTCGCAGCGGAGGAAGACTATGATGCGTCTACTCGGCGCTCTGATTGTGGTCGTCAGTCTGACCCTGGCCGTCGGCGCGTGCGCTCCGGGCCAGCCGATGGGCGCGGCGGGTAAATCGTCGACGACATCGAACACGGCCCCGGCGGCCTCAGTCGGCGCCATCCAGGTCATCGAGCCGTGGGCGCGGCCGGCGGTGGGTGGCGGGAACGGCGCGGCCTACATCGTTCTCAAGAACGGCGGCGCGGCCGATAAACTGGTTAGCGCCAAGAGTGACGTTGCCAAAGCGGTGGAACTCCACACCATGGAGATGAGCGGCAGTATGATGCAGATGCGGCCGGTAGACGGCATCGACGTGCCCGCCAACGGCCAGGTCGAGTTGAAGCCGGGCGGCTACCACGTGATGCTCATCGGGCTAAACAAGGAACTCAAGCCCAACGACACCTTCGATGTACGACTCCAGTTCGAGAAGGCGGGGCCTGTCGATGTCAAAGTCCAGGTTCGCCAGCCCTAGCGAGGCTCAGGTGATACCGATGCTCCAACGCGCAATGCGCCGGGGCTTTGCGTTTGGCCTCCTGGCCGCGCTGGTCCTTGGCGGCTGCACGCCCACCACTCAGACGAGTCCCGCGCTGCCGATCGTTACCGTCACCCAGGGGCGCGCTGTGACACCCGCCCCGGCTGTGACGCCGGTCGCCAGTACGAGCGGAACGGAAGGCGCGGCCGTCGTCACATCGTCGGGGCGCGAGATCGTGTTTGCCATTCAGCCGGGCACCGCCCAGCGCCAGGCAGCGGGCGAGGTGGTCGCCATGTTTCCGCCTGAGGTCAAGATGACCCTCGGTTCCAAGGATATCCTGGTCATCCGCAACGATGACAGCGTGCCTGTGAGCATCGATGGGCTACTTCTGGACCCCGGCCAGAAGGCGACCCAGAAGTATTTCACGACAGGGACGTTCACCCTGGTGTGCTCGACCGACTATCACAATGAGCGTGTCAAGATCGTTGTTGAAGGCCCAGGCAAGTAAGGTTGGCCTGGGGGTGCGTAGCGATGCATGGTCACGCCTGGTCGCGACTTTCACCGTCACCCTTCTCTTTGGCCTGACCGGCTGCGCCTCGTCGGTAGCCCCGACGGCCCCGACGCCGTCGGTGAAGGCCGGCGTCGCCCCCGCGGCTACCCCGACCGACATGCCTGCGCCATCGGCAGC
>WBZS01002698.1_pt1 | contig 10401 bp, 9 predicted proteins | sample 5204201 | NCBI WGS metagenome assembly WBZS01 (sample SAMN12344357, study PRJNA552823) | activated sludge metagenome | biome: Activated sludge suspended growth; feature: Nitrification reactor; material: Wastewater; isolation source: activated sludge from nitrification reactor of wastewater treatment... | reverse complement strand
AAGGCGGTCGTTTTCGGATTTGGTCAGGGGCAAGAGCTTTCCGAACATACGGCGGCGAAACCGGCCATGCTGTTTTTCGTGAAGGGCGAAGCAACCGTTGGCCTTGGTGACGACGTGCAAGAGGCGCAAGCGGGAACTTGGGTCCACATACCAGCAAACCTGAAGCACTCGATCAAAGCGAAAACGCCGGTGGTCATGCTGCTGGTGCTGCTGAAGTGAATGGGCAATCCCGATCCGAAAAAATCTGGCCGACAACTTGACAAAAACAGACAGGTCTGTATACTTCAGGCATGGAACGCACCAAGACTACTTCCGAAGCCCGCCAGCGAATTCTCGAAACTGCCGACCGGCTGTTTTATCGGGATGGCATCCGGGCCGTCGGCATCGACCGGATCATTGCCGAGGCGGAAGTCGCCAAGATGAGCCTTTACAAGCACTTTCCTTCCAAAGACGACCTCATCTTGGCCGTGCTGAAGTATCGGGAAGAGAAGATTCTGGAATTCTTCGGCACGGCAATGGAGCGCCACGGCAAGCGCACCAAAGACAAACTGCGGGCCTTTTTCGCCGCTCTGAAAGACTGGTTCGAGAGTCCCGGTTTCCGGGGCTGTGCGTTCCAGAATGCCGCCGTGGAACTGGCCGACCCCAAGCATCCGGGGTCGGATTTCGTGAAGGGCCATAAGCGGCGGTTTCAAGAGTTCCTCGCCGGTCTGGTTGAGGAATCGCTCGGCAAAGGGGCGGCGAAGGTCGCACCTGCCGTGGGACTGCTCGTGGAAGGGGCCATCGTGACAGCGGTAATTCAGGGTTCGCCCGATGCCGTGGATGTGGCCCGTGACGCCGCCATGAAACTGGTGGCGGAAGCGAAGGGTGTGTAACCCTTCTCTTTTTTTTGGCATCACACAGACAGACCTGTCTGTATTGTTCGTGAAAGTGAGAAGGGCTGTGATCTGAAGAGACGGGCTATTTCGGCTCGTCGGTTCGCAGCCAGATTGGAAAGCGCAGGAGACATGACCATGCAACGCCTCAATTCCGTCAATCCCCAATTCGCTCAAGGTCGCACCAAGGAACTGCTCGAAACCGTGCAGCAAGCCTTCGGCGTCGTCCCCAACACCGCCAAGGTGATGGCGAACTCGCCAGCCGTTCTCGACAGCTTTCTCGCCTTCAGCACGGCGATGGGGGGAGCCAAAATCGGTACGAAGCTGCACAACCAAGTGAAGCTGACGACCAGCGAAACGAATTCCTGCGACTACTGCACGTCGATCCTGAGTGCTGTGGCTCCCTCGGCGGGCCTGTCAGCCGCCGACATTCTCGCCGGTCGCACGGGCAATTCCGAAGACCGCCGTACCAAGGCGGCGCTGGCGTTCGCCCATAACGTGCTGGAAAGTCGGGGCAAGGTCAGCGACCAGCAACTCGCCGCTGTCCGGGAAGCGGGGTATGGCGATACCGAAATCGTGGAAATCGTCGCCAGCGTCGTCTTGGGTTGCTTCACGAATTTCCTCAACAACGTGGCCGACACGGAACTCGACTTTCAGAAGGCCGAGCCGGTCGAAGCCTGTTCGACTTCGACCTGCGGGACCGCCGCCTGCACGGTCCACTGAGCGAACCGTGATCTGACCGGGTGTTTGGCCATTCCAAGCACCCGGTTTTCCTCGCCTCAACATCCTCTCGAACGGAGTCTGTCATGACCGTCATTCGACCGCCCTTCACGCTGGAAACCGCAACCGCCAAGGTCCGAGCCGCCGAAGATGCGTGGAACAGCCGTGACCCGCAGCGTGTGGCGCTGGCGTATTCGGAAGATTCCGAGTGGCGAAACCGGGATCAGTTCCTTCGAGGTCGGGACCAGATTCGAGCGTTCCTGACCGGCAAATGGGAACGGGAACTCGACTACCGCCTTACCAAATCGCTGTGGAGCTTCATGGACAACCGAATCGCCGTTCGCTTCCAGTACGAGTACCACGATGCGGCAGGCCAGTGGTTTCGGGCCTACGGCAATGAACTGTGGGAGTTTGATGATGGAGGGCTGATGCGGCGTCGGGAGGCGAGCATCAATGACGTGCCCATTGAGGAAAGCGAACGGAAGTTCCGCTGGTCTGCTCCCGGCCCACGACCCGCTGATGACGCCGGGATTCCCGCCGTCCGTTGACCATCAATTCGTCCACTGTTGACCAGACACCTGCAACTGCCGAGGACTCCTGCCATGCGTTCGTTTTCTAGTGACATTGCCTTTACTCCTGCCGTGAAAGGCATTCAGGCCGACAAAGGCTCTCGATCCAGCTACGCCCGTATGGAAACGGGAGGTAGTTGGGAGACGAGCGTAACCCCAGAACTGGAAGCGTTCCTCGCTGAACTGGATATGTTCTATCTCGGAACGGCGAACGCTGAGGGGCAGCCGTATATCCAGTATCGGGGCGGTTCGCCGGGCTTCCTCAAGGCGGTTGACGAGAAAACCTTGGGCTTTGCCGACTTCGGCGGCAATCGGCAATACATCACGCTGGGCAATCTGTCCGAGAACCCGAAGGCGTTCATCTTTCTGATGGACTATGCCCGCAGCCGCCGCATCAAGCTCTGGGGCAATGCCCGTGTGGTGGAAGACGATCCGGCGCTACTCGAACGACTGCGTGATCCTTCCTATCCCGGCAAGGTCGAGCGGGCCATCCTCTTCCAGATCGAGGCGTGGGACGTGAACTGCCCGCAACACATTCACAAGCGGTTCTCGCAAAAGCAGGTCGCTCCGGTCATCGAGCAATTGCAAGGCAGGATCGCTGAGTTGGAAGCGGAACTGCGAAGGCTCAAAGGCGAGTGAGGCGTGTTACAGCGATTGCTGTCGTATCGGAATAAGTGGGAGTAGAAACTCTCTTCCCGTATCGGAGGGAGAGGACTCTCCGATGCAATTTCCAGACACGACCAACATTCTCGATGCTGACGCCGCCGAAGAACTGCTCCGCTTCTTCGACCGCTTTCCCGTCTTGAAGATCGCCGGGTTCAGCCTCTGGACTTTCGATGAGATGACTCCCGAAGCGGCAAAGATCATTGCCGAAAGCGGGATGGACATTCTCTTTCTCGATTCGGTGAAGATCGTCTCACGGGAAGTGATCCGCATTCTGGCCGAGTCGTCCGTCAGTTTTCTCAGCTTCGGCGGTTTGGAAGAAATCTCGCTCGAAGTCGCTGAACTCCTTTCCGGCTTCCGTGGGTCATGTCTCAAATTGGATGGGCTGACCGAGCTTTCCCCAGAAGTTGCTGCGATTCTGGCCCGCTTCCCCAAGCTGCTCTCCTTGGGCGGGATCAAGACCCTTTCGGTCGAAACTGCCAAGGCTCTCGCTCAACATCGTGACGAGTTGATGCTCGATGGTCTTCTGTACTTGCCGGAAGACGTGGCCAAGTCAATCGCCCGGCACGAAGGCACGCTGCTCACGTTTGAGAGCTTGCGGTTTCTGTCCGATGGTGCGGCGAAGGCGTTGAAGATGTACCGGGGGAAGCTGGAAATGCCGCAGGTGGAATCTACCGTCCCCAATTCGACGCCGTGATGCTCAGTTGCAGTACCGTCGCAATCGACACCCAGATGAAGTACGGCACCTGCGCCACGGCGACCCAGCGGTAGTGCTTCCAGATCGCCACCGCCGCCCAGATGATCGTGCCCCACACGATCAGAATGTCTACTGAGGCCAACGGCAGGTTCCGCATCCCGAATTGAATCGGCGTGAAGATCAGGTTGGCCACGAGGTTGATGGCAAATGGGAGCGCCACCAGCCACGACACTTTCTTTCGGATCGCCTGCACGAACACGAATCCGAAGGTGATGAGGATGATCGGGTAGAGAATCTGCCAGATCATCCCGATGGTCCCCGGAGCCGGGGTCCAGCTTGGTTTGGTGAGGGAGTTGTACCAGTCGAGCCAAGTCATCGGCGTTCCTCGTTTTCCGCAGTTGATCTGACGGTCGGCGGCGAAGGCAATTCAAGATAGAATAACGACTTCGATTCCCACTCGATGGCATGGCCCCGGTGGTGTGCCGCTGGAATCCATCCGGCTGATTGCTGGCGGGGAACGGACGCTGGATCACCCAAAGGAAGACTTGAAGATGAAAGCCGTAAGTCGTTGCCTCGAAGCCAGAAAGCGAGCCGTTTGATGCCGCTACTTGGCGCTCACATGTCTATTGCGGGAGGGCTTCACAAAGCAGTCGAAGCGGCGGCGGCTCTGGGGATGGAGACGGTCCAGATTTTCACGCATAGTCCGTCACAGTGGGCAGTTAAGCCCGTAAACCCAGCAGCCAAAGAACTGCACCGAGATGGAAAGTCCTTGACGAAGAGCTGTATCGTGGCAATGCCGAATCGGTTCGGCGCGGTCGTAAATGACAACGTGCCGTCTGCGTCGATTTGTGGCTGGACAGCAAATAACTCGTGGTTGCCGACATTGGTCAGGGTGTAGGCGAACACGGACTGAGCGGATTCATTGGTGGGACCAGGAACGAGGACCGCCCAGTTCGAAATGACAACCGCGCCTGCGTCTTCGTTGACGGTGGGGGGCGTCGCTGCGATCGACGGAATGTCGTTGACGGGGGTAACGTTCAGTGTGACGGTTTTTGGCAACGAGGTGTCGATGCCGCCGTTGGCCGTGCCGCCGTCGTCTTGGACGGTCACCTCGAAGGTGACAGTGCCATTGGCGTTCGCCGCCAACGTATACGTGAGCGTTCCGTTCACGTTCAATGCGGGTGCGACGGCGAAGAAACCAGGATTACTGATGTTTTGGACATGATAGGCAAACACTCCCTGCGCGGGTTCCGTGGGATCCGAAATAAAGCTGGCGAAGGACGGAAGGGTTTGTACAGGCGCGTCTTCAAGCACGGAAGGAGGGGCCGTGATCGAAAAAGTTGGCCGATCGTTGACGGGAAGCACGTTGATGGTGAACGTCTGGGACAAAGAGGTGTCACGCCCCCCGTTGGCCGTGCCGCCATCGTCTTGAACGGTCACCGTGAAGGTGGAAGTGCCAAAACGATTGGCGGCCGGGGTAAAGGTTAATGTTCCATCGACCGCCACGCGGGGCGTGCCGGAGAACAGACTCAAATTGCTGACACTGGTGACGGTGTAGGCGAGAGCGAGCTGGGTCGACTCGTTGGTGGGACCGGGTACGAGCGTCGCCCAGCCGGTTAACGTGGTAGCGCCTGCGTCCTCGAGCACGGCAGCGGGATCGAACGCGGTGAAGGTTGGTCGATCGTTCACGGGGGTCACGATCAAGGTAAGCGTCCGTGGAAGCGACATGTCTAGGCCGCCGTTCGCCGTGCCGCCATCGTCCTGTGCGATGACGTCGAACGTGATCGTGCCGTTCGCGTCTGGATTCAAGGTGTAGGTTAATTTTCCAGCATCGTCAATGGCGGGCAGTACCGCGAAGAGGGCTGGATTGCTGATGTTGGTCACGGTGAACGCCACGAGGGTTTGAGTCGTTTCGTTGGGGCCGGGACTGAATGTGGCGAAGTTGGCCACGGTTTGGGCGCCAGCGTCTTCGAGCACGGCAGGTGGATTGGAGGCTGCCACGATCGGCCGATCGTTGACGGGGGTGATGGTGATCGTGAAGGTTTGCGGCGGGCTCAGGTCGACGCCACCGTTCACCGTGCTACCTCCATCGCGAAGCCGAACGGCCACCGTGGCCGTGCCGTAGGCGTTTGGAGATACGGAGTAGGTGAGGGTGCCGTCGGCAGCAACGGCGGGTTGTACCGAGAACAACGCGTTGTTGTCGTTCGTGAGTTCGAAACTCATGCTTTGGCCCGCTTCGTCGACCGCCAATGGCGTATCGGGCGAGGGATAAGGCAGAATGTTCGTCGCCCATCCGGAAAGGGATTGGGCAAGTGCGTCTTCGAGCACGGTTTGATCTGCACCCTTGGTGAAGCTGGGCGCATCGTTCACGGCCGTGACGACGATCGTAAACGTTTGAGGCAACGAGGTATCGACGCCGTCATTCGCCGTGCCGCCGTCGTCCTTCAGCACCATCGTGAAAGTGGCCGATCCATTCTGGTTGTGCGCGACGGTGAAGGTCAAGGTGCCGTTGCCATCGACGGCGGGCGCGACCGAGAACAACGAGGGATTGGAATTTGATAGGAGGATCGACGTGATCACCTGATTTTCCGATGGTGGGCCTGCGGACACGGTCGCCCAGTTTGAAATCGTGGTCGCGCCTGAATCTTCAAGCACCGTTGGTTGTGCCCCCGCGACGAACGTTGGTGCGTCGTTGACTTCCACGATCGTGATGGTAAGTGTCCGTGGCGTGCTTTTCTCGATGCCGCCGTTGGTGGTTCCGCCATGGTCGTTCAACACGATGGAAACCGTGGCAATACCATTCGCATTGGGCGCGAGCGTGAAGGTGAGATTTCCCGTTGGATCGAGCGCGGGCTGCACGCTGAAATATTCCGGGTGGTCGACGCTTACTTCGAAGGTACGGGTTGCATCCTGCCCCGCTTCGTCCGGCGGGCCGACATGGATCGCGGTCGCCCAGTTGGAGTGCGTTTGCTCGCCGGGAGCGTCTTCAAGGACGGTGATATCTGGCCCCTGGGTAAAGGTCGGTCGGTCGTTGACGGCGGACACATGAATCGTGAATGTCTGGGTCGCCGTGGTATCCACCCCGGTTGCCGTGCTGCCATCCGTTGCAATGCTGGTAGAGGTTCCGGCGTCGTCGCTCAAATTGAAGGTCAGTGTGGCTGAGCCGTTCGCGTTAGGATTTAACGAGTAAATCAGCGACCCCGTCGAACTGATCGTGGGCCCGCTCGAGAACAATCAAGGATTGGAGTTCGTCAAAACGTTGAAAGTTAGCGTTTGCCCGGATTCGTTGGCCGCACCAGCGCTAATTCCCGTGGCCCAATTGGCGATTGAGTGTGGGCCAGAATCTTCGAGGACGTTTTGATCAGGTCCCGGGGTGAAGATGGGCACATCGTTCACGGCGTTGATGGTGATGGTGAACGTGAAAGGTCCGCTCGAGTCCACTCCCCCGTTTGCTGTGCTGCCGTCATCCCTGAGATGGACAGTTACGCCAACCGTTCCATTCGCGTTCGGAGCGGGCGTGAAAGTCAGCGTGCCATTCGCAGCAATGTTGGGCTGGACGCTGAAAAGCGGATTGTTTCCGTTCGTAACCGAGACCGTGACGATTTGTGATGCCTCGAGGGGGCCCGCGCTGATCGTCGCGAATCCAGGAACACTGATCGGCCCCGAGTCTTCATTCACCGTGTAGTTGTTCACGCTGGTGAAGGTTGGCGCATCATTGACGGGGAGGACCGTGATCACGAAGGTCTGTGGGTCGCTCGTGTCGTTACCCGTGTGCAACGTGCCGCCATCGTCTTTCAAGTACACTGACACGTTCGCGACGCCCGATACGTTGGGAACCAAGGTGTACGTGAGTGTCCCCGTGGAAACGTCAATCGCGGGAGGCACGAGGAATAACGACGAGTTGTTATTGCTGACGAAGACGGTCAGGGTTTGGCCAGCTTCGTCGGGCGTCGGTGGGAAGACCACATCCGGAGAGATTCGCGTCGCCCAGCCCACGATGGTGTGAGGCCCAGAGTCTTCCAGGACGGTTTGGTTCGGTCCCTTGACGAACGTCGGCTTTTTATTGACGAAGAAGAACTCGACGGTCGCGGTCGCGTCGGTCGTGCTGAAGGCGGTGGTGCCACCATTCGTCGTCGTGTCGGCGATTCCGCCGTCAGCACCTAGGGGCGAAAGGCCAGCGGTGAGGTCCCAGGCGCGGAAGGTGAACGTCGCCAACGCGTGGAATTCTGGGTTGGGAACGAAGCGGAGCCGATTTTGTGGTGCCGATTCCAGCAAAAGCGCTGCCGACGCCGTAGGTGAGCCGACGTCCGCCCACGTAATCCCTCCGTCACGCGAGTACTGCCAGGTACCATTCGTGTTGTCTACACTCGTGATGGCGATGCCGCGAGGCGCCTGGCCACTGAACGTGTATCGTGGATCGTCGGCGTCGGTGATCGTCGGCGTGTTGCCCAGGAAGTAAGGAATCGCGGTTCCGAGGTTGGTGAAGTCGTTCTCCAGGAATCCGTCGGGATGTTCCAAGGGGTTCGGCGGGAATGCGTACGCCGAACCTGTGAGCTGAGGAGCGGCGTTCGTTCCCGGTTGGAACAGGAACCTCGCCCGATAAATGTCTTCGGTGGGAAGCGGCGGAACCAAGCCAGGGACGAACGGGATTTGGTCCTCGCCGTTGAGTCCATCCTGATCTTGATTCATGCGATCGCCCGCGTAATTCTTGCCATCGAATGTCCGTAGCGATCCTGCCGTCGGCCTGTAAACGGTGGCGTAGGGCGCCGTACCGGCGATGATTGGCGTCGTCACATGATCGTCGAACCTCGTGCCCTGGAGGTTTGCACCTGACAGCGTGCCACGCGCTACCAATGGCACTCGCGTACCATCGGGGGCGATCAGCGTGATCGCCAAGTTCTGGATGGCGGCATGGGTGACATTCACCTGAACGCCCAGATTTTTCACGACGAGCGAATCAGGCACGGAGATCGTCGAGATGCGGGTCGAGGGACTGCCGCTGCTTCCCGCGGTGATCGACGCGGAACTCGCGGAGCGGTAGTTGGAGATCACGCCGACAGGACCCATGAGGCGTTTAATGTTGTCGACGGTGAACGACGTGGGATCGATGTCGCGATTGAACACGAAATCGAGCGCGTTGTTCGTCTGGTTGAGAACCAGATTGTCTCGTGAGATCGTGACGTTTGGCACTTGCGTGGCGGTTACGTAGGGCCCAGGCAAAATGATGGGTAGCGTTTTTGAGTCGAACGGTAAATCGAATGGACCTTGCTTTGTCGGATCCTTCGGCGTTGGAATCGCGAAGGTGTCTTGCTGTCTCGCGGGCACTGCGGGCGGACCTACGACAGCTAAAGTATCGAACTCTCGCGTGATGCCGTCTTGATCCTGGTCGACGAAATTCCCCGCGTTGCCCGCCGCCGTGGTACGAATCCGATCACGAATATCAGGCCGAACGGCAAAGCTGTAGGTGCCAACTTGGCTTCGTTCTTTCCCCGCGATGAGCATGACGAGAAACCGGGAGGCAAGGCGACCTGCGTTTCGTACCGGGCTGATCAAGCCGAAGGTCGCTGCCGTGTCGAGCGGCGTGATCGTGTAGTCGGCCGACGAGATCACGACGTCGTTGGCGATTCCCGCGGGCAGATTTGGGTGATGGTAATGAATCTCCACGTCGGAAGGGTTGAAGGTCGACACATCGATCGGTCGGTCAAAGGTGATTTCGAAGCCTGAAAATCGGCGGGTGCCGTCCGCCGCGAAGGTGTGGTTGTAAGGAATCCCCGTACCACCGGTGATATTGGCGATCTGATTCGATTTGATCACGCCCATGGTGCCGGAGACGATGCGAGGCCCCGCGGCGACCGGCGACGCCTTCCGCGTTTCCGGTGCGAACGCCAACGTCTTCGACGATGGAGTTCGCGATTACCTTACCGGGTCGTCCGGCCAAGACCTCTTCTTGGCGGACATCGATAGCTCGAATTCCTCGAAACGCGACACCATCCGCGATAAGGCATCGAACGAAAACCTTCTCGACATCGATTAGTCCGTGTCGCGGTTACGTCGTCTCACGGAAAGTTTCCACAATCGCAAGGGCCCCTGCGACTCAATAGCTACGAGGAGCAGGGGCCTTCTAATTTCAATTGGCTTGTTGGTTCTTGGCTGGCTACAATTCCTGACGGTTTCGTCGTCCCGTTCACTCTTCCCCGAGTTCGTGGATGGTCGCGGTCGCGTGTAGCCGTTGTCGTGGTCCGTTCCAGGTTCGGCCGGAGCACCAGGGGCGTGATGTTGCCTGCCCGCATTGCCAACACGTCCAACGGGTCATGGCGCCTTCTGGCTCGGAGGGAACCGTAGCGATTCCCCGTACGCCCCTTCCCGAGACTCGGTCATCCCCTCCTTACGATAACACCGAGGCGTATCAGGCGAGCAAGCCGACGTCGTCGCTTACGAGTTTTCGCGAATCCGTGATTACCTTAGCTTCGGTGTCACCACCGGAAGAAAGGTCGATCAGCGACCTTCTCAAGGGAAACGCGACGAGCGTGGGTCGGTACGTCATCGATAAGGAAATCGCTCGCGGCGGCATGGGCGTGGTCATGCGTGCCGTCGATGGCGAGATTCGCCGCGAGGTGGCGATCAAGTACTTGCTTGAAGAGAAAGACGCGGAGCGCCGAGCCCGCTTTGTCGAGGAAGCCCAGATCACCGGGCAGCTCGAGCATCCCAATATCGTGCGCGTGGAAGATTTGGGGCGCGATGGGGACGATTACCATTTGGCGATGGAATACGTCGAAGGCCAGACGCTCACCGAGGCCGCCGCGAAGCTCGATCGCGCGGGGAAGCTCGCGCTGTTCCGCAAGCTGGTCGACGCCGTGCAGTACGCGCACCGCAACCTGGT
>WBZS01002695.1_pt1 | contig 10412 bp, 3 predicted proteins | sample 5204201 | NCBI WGS metagenome assembly WBZS01 (sample SAMN12344357, study PRJNA552823) | activated sludge metagenome | biome: Activated sludge suspended growth; feature: Nitrification reactor; material: Wastewater; isolation source: activated sludge from nitrification reactor of wastewater treatment... | reverse complement strand
CCGCAGCCAGTCAGGCACGTCGGCGTCGGTCCCCGGCGCGGTCAGGGTCTCGGGATCGGCGCCCTGCGCGGCGGCCAGGCCCTCGAGCCAGGCGAAGGCCGCGTCGTCGTCGCTCGAGGCGATCGCGGGCGTTTCGGTCGCGGCGGCCTCGGGCTGAGCGGGCAGCCCGGCCGCGGGCTCGGCCTCGACGGTCGCGGCGCGCAGCCAATCGGGCACGTCGGCGTCGGTCCCCGGCGCGGTCAGGGTCTCGGGATCGGCGCCCTGCGCGGCGGCCAGGCTCTCGAGCCAGGCGAAGGCCGCGTCGTCATCGGTCGAGGCGATCGCCGGCGTCTCGGTCGTGGGCGCGACCGTCTCGGCGGGGCGCAGCCAATCGGGCAGATCCGCGGGATCGACTTCGGGCAGTGCTTCGAGCGGCCGGGAAGCTGCCTCGTCTTCGGCCGGAGCCAGGGCCTTGACCCACTCAGGCATCTCGGCCGTATCGGCATCCGGCGCAACCAACTCGACTTCCGGCGCGTCATCGGTCGACCAATCGACCGGGGTATTGGCGCGCTCGATGGCCTCGGGTGATGCCGGCTGCAGGAAGTCGGGCAGGTCGACCTCCGCGCTCGGTTGGCTCAATTCTCCGGCGTCGACGCCCTGACGGGCTGCCAGCGATTCAAGCCAGGCGAATGCATCGTCGGCGTCCATCGCGTCCGGCGTGCTCGCGGCCGCCGGAGCGGCGGCTTCCGGCTGAGCCGGCAACGCGTCGACGGGTTCGACCGCGTCGGTCGGCGTGCGCAGCCAATCCGGGATGTCGTCTCCGGTATCGGTCTGCGGTGAGCTCAATTCGGCCGGGTCGGCGCCCTGGCGGGCGGCCAGGCTCTCCAGCCACGCGAATGAATCGGCATCGAAGGAGCCGGGTTCGGCGGCGTCGGCGGTCGCGGCCGCCGGGGTCTCGGTGGCCGTGGTCAACCAATCGGGCAGGTCGATGCCGCCGGCGTACCCGCTGTCCTGTGGTTCGATCGCGCGCACGTCGATGGTGGCGTCGGGGATGGGCGGTTCTTCGACCGTGGCGGCCGGCAGCGTGACGTCGTTGACGGCCGGCTCGGCCGACTTCAACCAGTCGGGCAGGTCGCCGAGCGTGCCGGTCTGCTTTGAGGCAGAGCTCAGCCAGTCGGGCACCGAGGTATCGAGCGGCGCCGATTCGGTCTCGGGTCGAGCCGACTCGAGCCACGCGGGGATGTCCGCGGCGGCCTCCATCGTGTCGTCGCCGTCGTCGGAATCGAAGGCAGCCGGCTTGGAGGACTCGGGCGGCTTCGCGCCACCGAGCATCCCGGTCTGGCCGGTCGCGCCGCGCAGCCACTCGGGCGCGTCATCGGCGAACACGCTGTCGTCGGACGGGGCTGGCGCGTCGACGCGCATCCAGTCCGGCGACTGGGTCGCTTCACTGGCGCCGGTTGCAGCGCTCAACCAGTCGGGCATCGCGGCATCGCCGGAGCCGGCCGCGGATTGCAGCCAGTCGGGCAGTTCATTGGCAGATGCAGGGTGGGTCTCTTCGGGTTGGCCAAGCAGGGCGCCGGCACCGGCCGCGCCAAGGGCGGCGGCGGTCAGCGGCGCACCCTCGTCGGGGGCAGGCTCGGAAGGCGAGGCGCCCAGCCAGTCCTTTTCGTCGGGCGCATCAGCCGGTTGACTCTTCAGCCAGGCTGGAGCCTCGTCGGACGCCTCGGCGCCGGCGCCGCGCAGCCAGTCGGGCAGGTCGTCCGATGCCTGTGGCACGCTGCTGGGCGCGGCCGTCTCGGGGTCGGCGGTCAGGGCGCTCAGCCAGGCGTCGTTGCCGTGCGCGGTCGGTTCGACCGCGGCTGTCGGATTCGCGACCTCGGTCAACCAATCGGGCAAGAAGTCCGTGGTCGGCAGCGGAGCCGGCTCGTCGACGGGCTCGGCGGGTTCGGCGCTCAGATCGGGTGCGGCGGGCATGGGCTCCGGGGCGGTGCCCAGGGCGCTGTTGAGGATGCCGGTCGTGGCGCGCATCCAGTCGGGCAGATCGGGGGTCGGGCCGGCCGTCGATCCGGAGGCTTCGTCGCTGACCAGGAGCGACGTGCCCGAGCGGACCCAATCGGGCAACACGTCCTCGGACTGGGTCGACAGATCCGCGCCAAGCGTGTTGGACCACTCCGGCTGTTGCGGTGACGCGAGCTCGGGCGAATACGCGATCTCGGTGATGCGGATCGCATCGGCATTGACGGACGCCGCCGACGTGCCGGCGCTGGTGTAGGCCTCGTAGGGATCGAGCGCCTCCAGGCGGGCGCGGCAGGCGCGTGCTTCGTCGGCGCGGTTCTCGCTGGCCGCGATCTGGGCCATCACGCGATTGGCTTCAAGGTTGTGTGGCAGCCGTTGGAGCAGATCCTGGCAGAGCGTGCCGGCCTCGGCGCGGCTGCCGTTCTCCCAAAGCACCTGAACGAGCAACGTGATCAGGTCCGGCCGGTCGGGTTGTTCGGCGAGCCCGGCGCGGAGTTCGGTCTCGGCCTGAGCGTACAGGCCCTGTTTGTAGTACAGGCGGGCGAGGGCGCCGCGGGTCAGCTGCGCGCGATGGGGAACGATGCCGTCACGTCGGCCGTACAGCCGCCGCAGCTCGTCTTGCACGGCCGGGTTCGACGGGCTGGCTTCGAAGGCGCGTTCCATGTGCCAGAGCGCGGCCTCGAGATTGCCTTCGTCTTCGCGGACGATGGCCATACCGACGTGTGAAATGAAGTCGTCGGGTTGTGCGGAGAGGACGCGCTGGAAGACGTCGGCGGCGTCGCCGTGCCGGCCGCGCTCGAGCAGGGCCTTGCCCATCAACCGATAGGCCTCGAGGTCCTTCGGAAAATGGTGCAGGATGTTCTTGCAATAGGCCAGCGCTTCTTCCAGGTTCTTCTGGTCGATCAGTTGGTCGATATGCTTGTAATACGTGCGCAGCGCGATGTCCGCCATCACCAAGACTCCTGCCGTCCAGAATACACTGAATTGCGCCGGATTATGTCGGCACGCCGGTAAATTCTGGCTAAAGACACGGCGGATGCGAGTCTTCGGCTCGCATCGGCGCGATCGATACCGACGGCCCGCATCCGTGCGGGCTGCCCAACGGTCTAGAGCCGCTGGACCCGTTTCACCCGGTCCAACATCGCATCCACGCCGGGTTCGCGGCGCGGCGCGGGGCCGAGCGGGTCGGGCGCATCTTCCGTCGCCCCGGCCAGGCCGTACAGGCTGGCAACCACGCCCGAAGCCAGGGCTTCAAGGTCATAGCCGCCTTCGAGCACAAGGCCCAATCGATGATTGCAAGATTCGTGCGCGACGTCGCTGAGCCGGCCGACGAGCTGCTGGTAGCCCGTCGTCGTCATCTGCAGCCCGGCCAGCGGATCGCGCCAGTGGGCGTCGTAGCCGGCCGAGACCAGCAGGAGGTCCGGCGCGAAGCGGCGCGCGAGCGGCGCCACGATCTCGTCAACGATGCGCAGGAACGCCGTCACGCCGGCGCCCGCGGGCAGGGGCACGTTGCAGATGTTGCCGACCCCGATCTCGTCGATGGCGCCGGTCAGGGGATAGATCCCGTCCTCGTGCGTCGACACGAACAGCACGCTCGGGTCGCCGGCGAAGACGTCCTGGGTGCCGTTGCCGTGATGGACGTCGAAATCCACGATCATCACGCGCGCGAGCCCGCGAGCCTGCGCGTGCCGGGCCGCGATCGCGACGTTGTTGAACAGACAGAAGCCCATGGCGTGTTCGGGCGGGGCGTGGTGCCCCGGCGGCCGGACCAGCGCGAAGCCGGCGTCGGCGACGCCGTCGAGCAGCGCATCGACCAGCCCGCAGGCGCCGCCGGCGGCCAGGCGCGCGGCCGCGAGCGAGCCGGCCGTGATGTACGTCGGCGCGTGGTCGATGTATGCCGGCGCCTCGGCCAGCGCGCGTTCGAGAAACGCCAGATGCTCGGGCGTGTGCACGCGCAACAGCTGCGCGTCGCTCGCGGGCGTCGGCTCGAGCCTTGGCAGCGAAGCCGTGCGCGCGTCGGCGGCAATGGCTTTGAGGATCGCCGGAACGCGCGCGGCGCGCTCGGGGTGTCCGTCGAGGTCGTGCTCCAGCGCCGGCGCAGGAATCAAAAGGAGGCGTGGGTCGCTCATTGCTGGTTGGAGATTGTAGTCCGATCTGGTTCAGACACCGGGAGGAGGGAGGAGGATCGCTCCTCACTCCTCACCGACAGTTCGCTTCAACGGCGACGTCGTCGAGCAGCCAGCTCGAGGTGCCGGACGCGTTGGTGGCGATCTCGAAGCCGAGGGTGATGGTGCGACCGATGTAAGGGGTCAGATCGATCTGCTGTTGGACCCAGCCCGAGGTGGAGGTGGCGACGCTGAGCTCCGACTGCCACACGATCGCGCGCTCCACCACGACGCGGGCGACATCGGCCGCGGTTGTGGTCTCGGCGCTCGCGATCCAATGCCAGAAGGTCAGGCGCGGGTGCTGGGCGTCGACGTAGAGCGTGCGCTCGAGCGCGGCCGACTCGTCTTCGACGCCGCCGAGCCAGGCCACGCGTCGCCCGCTGTGCGCGAACCAGCCGGCCGGCGGCAACGTGACGAGCCCGGTATTCGAACGGGCTTGCGCGATCCAAGGCGCAGCCTTGGTCGACTCGAATCCGCCGCCGGACAGCAGGCCGATCGGCGGCGCCGACTGTTGCGCCACGATGGGCAGGAACTGGCGATAGCTCGAGGCGACGGCCATCGCCACGGCGGCGCCGGCGTTGACGATGCCGTGCCCGCAGGCCTCGGCCGTGCAGGGCACCGGCACGACGTCGTCGCAGCCCGAGTTGCACATACTCGATGCGGGCAAGGGCGTGACGGTCTGGGTCAGGATCGCCGCCACCTGATCGGGCCCAAGAGCCGGGGCGGCCGACAGGACGAGCGAGGCTACACCGGCCACGTGCGGCGCGGCCATGCTGGTGCCCTGCAGGTACGCGTACGACATCGCGTCCGCCGATTGCGCGCCGCTGTTGTACGTCGAAAGGATGCCGTTCGGGTCGAGCGCGCTCGACATCTCACCGCCCGGGGCGCTGATGTCGACCGTGGCGCCGTAGTTGCTGAACGACGAGAGGTTGCCGTCGGGGTCTGTGGCGCCGACCGAGATCACGCCGACGCAGTTCGCGGGCGTGGTGAAGGCCGCGTCCATGGCGCTGTTGCCGGCTGCTGCGACGACGATGGCGCCGGCGCCGCGCGCCGCGTCGATGGCGCTCTGATACGTGGCCGAGCACGCCCGTGTGCCGCCCAGGCTGAGGTTGATCACGCGCGCCGGGTGCGGGTTGTCGGGCACTCCCGACACCGATACCCCGGCCGCCCAGCGGATGGCGTCGGCGATGTCCGACGACGACCCGCCGCACTTCGCGAGCACGCGCACCGGCAGGATGCGCGACTGCCAGTTCAGGCCGGCCACGCCGACGCCGTTGTCGCCGGTCGCTCCGATGGTGCCGGCGACGTGGGTGCCATGCCAGCTGCTGTCCTCGCCGGACCAGAACGGCCCGCACTCGAAATCGATCGTCCAGTCGCCGGGGTCGCTCGCATCGGCGTCGCGGCCGTCGCCGTCGCCCGAGTACGTGCTCTCGCTGACGAAGTCGTAACCGGGCCAGGCGCGTCCGACCAGGTCGGGGTGGTCGAACAACAGGCCTGTGTCGATCACGGCCACGGTCAGGTTCGGGTCGCCGGTCGTCAGATCCCAGGCTGCGGCGGCGTTGAGCCCGTAGTGGCTTGCGGCCGGCGCGGCCAACGACCATTGTTGGGCAAAGAACGTGTCGCCGGGCGTGAGCAAGGCCTGGTCGCGGTAGTCGGGCTCGGCGTAGGCGACGTTCGGGAAGGACTCGAGCTCGGCCGACAGCCGCTCCGCCGTGGCCGCGTCGACGGGTTGGGTCAGGGCGAGGATGTGAGCGCCGTCACCGGTCTGGCGGATATAGTCGAGCTCCACGCCGAGCGCCTGCCCGGCGAGTTCGAGCCCGGCCGGCAGCTCGGGCAGGTCCATGGCGCTGATCATCCCGCCCTCCGCATAGCGCAGGATGAGCCGGTCCACCTGTTGAACGGGCAGCGGGGGTTTGTGCGGAACGGCCGCCGGCAGCGGCGCCGACCAGGCCGCGGATGTGGGCAACGCAGCAAGCGCCAGGGCAACCGTCAGGCCGACGCGCCCGATTTGATGACTTAAGACCACGAGAGACCAATTCCTTCGCATGGGATCGCTATCGACAGGCTAGCACTTCTGCTTGACAAAAAGCCACGGAAAAAACATTGATAACCATTCGCGGATCAGGTTATGCGGAGGCTGCGGCGCGCGAGGATGGAACCGGTCGGGCTTCGTTAGCCAGAACGCAGCCGGCCGCCTGCTTCGCCAGATCGACGAAGCAGGCGGCCGGCTGGAAGTGCCCCGGGTCGAGCTCAGGCTCGAGACGGACCTCTCTCAGACGATCTCGGCGGTCGCGTCGCTCTTGCTGCGCCACACCGCCCAGACGAGGGCGGCCAACAGCGCCAGCCCGATCAGGACCGTCACCCAGTTGATCTCCTTATAGACCACGACGACGGGCGCCACGATCACGGAGACCAGGTTGACCACCTTGATCATCGGGTTCAGTGCCGGGCCGGCCGTGTCCTTGAGCGGATCGCCGACCGTGTCGCCGACGACCGCGGCCTTGTGACGCTCGGAGTGCTTGCCCATGTTCTGCTTCGGGTCACGCGGCTCGTCCTCGATCAACTTCTTGGCGTTGTCCCACGCGCCGCCCGCGTTGCTCATGTACACCGCCAGCAGCTGGCCCGAGAGGATGATGCCGGCCAGGAAGCCGCCGAGCGCCTCGACGCCCAGGAACATACCGACCAGGATCGGCGGTACCACGCTCAGCACCGAAAGCGAACCGAGTTCCTTCTGCGCCGCGGCGGTCGAGATCGACACCGCCTGCCGATAGTCCGGCGCCTTATGCTTGGGTGAGCCGACCGGCTCGAGCACGCCGTCGCGGAACTGGCGCCGCACTTCGTCGACGATCAGACCGGCCGCGCGGTTCACGGCGTTGATGGCCAGCGACGAGAACATCCAGGGCAGGGCGCCGCCCAGGAGCATGCCGATGAACACCTCGGGCACCGAGACGCGGATGCCGTTGGCCAGGGCCAACGGATCGACCTTGGAGACGTCGGTGATGAACGACCCGAACAGGGCCACGGCCGCGATCACGGCCGAGCCGATCGCCACGCCCTTCGTGATGGCCTTGGTCGTGTTGCCGACCGCGTCGAGGTCGGTCATGATGCGGCGGGCCTTCTCGTCGAGCCCGGCCATCTCGCCGATGCCGTTGGCGTTGTCCGAGATCGGGCCGAACGAGTCCATGGCCACGTTGTTGCCCGTCAGCGTAAGCATGCCGATGCCGGTCATGGCCACGCCGTAGAGCACAAACGCGATCTGGATCACCTTCTCGTCAAGCCCGGTCTTGGCCGCCAGCGGCGCGTAGTCGAAGCCGACCGTGAAGATCAGGATCGAAACGAAGATCGTGGCCGCGATCGTCAGCACCGACCAGACCGCGCTTTCCTTACCGACCACCATGCCCGACAGGATCGTGGTCGCCGGGCCGCCGCGCATCGACTTGACGATGTCCTTCACCGGCTGGCCGTGCGTGCCCGTGAAGTACTCGGTCACACGCTCGATCAGGATCGCGAGGACCACGCCCGAGATCACGGCCAGCACCGGCCGCAGCCAGCCGCCCGGGATCTCGTTCGCGCCGGCTACGGCGCTCATGTAATACCAGCCCGCGATCGTAAACATCACGGCCGACATGGCCGCGGCATACAGGAAGCCCTGCGAGATCGCCTTCATCGCGTCGCCGCCGGCTTCCTTCTCGGGCGTCTTGACCAGATAGGTGCTGATCATGGAAGAAACGACGCCGATGCCGCGCACGAGCAGCGGGAAGACGAACCACTCGCTGTGGCCGGTCATGGCCGTCAGCGCCAGACCCAGGATCAGGCCCGACACGATCGTCACTTCGTACGACTCGAAGATGTCGGCCGCCATGCCGGCGCAGTCGCCGACGTTGTCGCCGACCAGGTCGGCGATCACGGCCGCGTTGCGCGGATCATCCTCTTCGAGGCCGGCTTCGACCTTGCCGACCAGGTCCGCACCGACGTCGGCAGCCTTGGTGAAGATGCCGCCGCCGACGCGCATGAACAGCGCCAGTAGCGTGCCGCCGAAACCGAAGCCGAGCAGGGCATCAGGGGCCGCCTTGCCCAGGAAGATGAAGATGATCGTGCCGCCGAACAGGCCGAGCCCGTCGGTCAGCATGCCCGTGATCGTGCCCGAGCGGTAGGCGATGCGCAGCGCGCCGGCGAACGACTTGCGCGATTCGGCGGCCACGCGGACGTTGCCTTCAACCGCCATGCGCATGCCGATCTGGCCGACCGTGAGCGAGAAGCCGGCGCCCATGATGAACGCGATCGCACGGGCAAACGCGATCCAAAGCGTCACGGTTGCGGGGTCGGTGATGCCGAGCTTACCGAAGTGTTCGACGGCCTCGCTCGTCGGGGGGATGATGTAAACCGAGAAGAACAGCGCCACCGTCAATACCACGATCAGGGGCAGGATGGCGCGCAGCTGGCGACCGAGGTAAGCGTTGGCGCCGTCGCGGATCCAGCCCCAGATCTCCTGCATTTTGGCCGTGCCCTTGTCCTCGCGCAAGATCTGCTGCCGCAGAAACACGGCGTAGCCCAGACCCAGCAGCGAGATCGCGAGCACGGCGTAAATCCCAAACTGTTCGAATGACGTAAGATCCTGCATTGTGTCTCCTCACTATCCAACGGTAATAGGGTTCGAGATGCGGAATCTCTCGGTCAGGTCGCCACGCGGCCTGACGCGGAAGTCATTGGGAAGGGCGCCGGTTTGAGGGGATGGTTCGACGGCGCGTGCGCAACGCATGGCCCATTTTGGGGCCCGACGCGACCGATACAAAGTCACTGTTTGAGTCTGCACGTGCTGTCTCCGTTGTCAATCACCGCAAAACGGCGCGTCACAAGGACCACGCCGGGCGATGGGCACGAAGGCACCCGTCTTCCATTGTTCTTATCAGTTCAGCCGCACGCACACCACGGCTCAGAAGTGGCGATTTTACATGGGCCGTTTGGGGGTGTCAAACCGGGTAGGGAGTAGGGGGCGGTGAGCGAGCGGCGAAGGGCGAAGGGCGAAGGGCGTAAGCCCCCTCCCGGAAAACGTGCGAGGCGTGGTGGTTGTGCTCGCAGCGGGTGCGCGTTTTCCGGGAGGGGGTTGGGGGGTGGGCTTTCCGAACGTCCCCCGCCTGACTAAGCCAATCCTGAGCACCTGCAGCCAGGGATTGCAGCCTGGGCGAAAGTGCTTAAAATGAGGCCGCCTGCATATGAAGCCAGCACGCAGCCGCCGGTTGTGTGCTTTTTCTTGTCCGCGATTGGAGATGTGCTTGCATGATCGAAGTCAAAGGACTCACCAAACGCTACGGTGAGCGCACGGCCATCGACAACCTGACGTTCCACGCCGCGAAAGGCGAGGTGGTGGGTTTCCTTGGGCCGAACGGCGCCGGGAAAACCACGACCATGCGCATCCTCACCGGTTACATGCCGGCCTCGGAAGGCTCCGGGCGTGTGGCCGGGTTCGACCTGATGACGCAGAGTTTTGAGGTGCGCAAACGCGTCGGGTATTTGCCGGAGTCTGTGCCGCTTTACCCGGAGATGACCGTGATGCAGTATCTGGACTTCATGTCCGAGCTGCGTCAGATCCCGAACCGCCAGGATCGGGTCGACGAGGTCATGGAGATGGTTCGCATCGCGGACCGCGCCGATAGCTACGTCGGCAACCTGTCGAAAGGCCTGCGCCAGCGCGTTGGCCTCGCGCAGGCGCTGCTCCACAAGCCCGATGTGCTGATCATGGACGAGCCGATGGACGGCCTTGACCCGCAGCAGCAGATCGAGGTCAAGCGCCTGATCCGCGAGATCGGCAAAGAGCACACGGTCATGCTGTCGACGCACATCCTGGCCCATGCCCAGGAGCTTGCCGATCGCGTGATCATCATCAAGGGCGGCCGGATCGTGGCCGAGGATACGCCGCAGCGGCTGAGCGTTCAGCGCGCCGGCGGCGGCCGGGTCCACCTGCAGGTGGCCGGCGACGGCGCCGGGCTTGCCGAGGTCCTGGGGGCTCTGGCGGGGCTGAGCCAGGTGCGGGCTGTCGCGGACGGCCAGTTCGAAATCGACACCCAGCCGGGCGTCGACGTGCGCGGCGCGATCGCGTCGGCCGTGGTCGGCGGTGGCTGGCAGTTGCTCGAGCTGCGCCGCGAGGCAGCGACGCTCGAACAGGTCTTTATTGAATTGACCGGCGGCGCGCCGGAGGCCTCTACCGCGCCCGTCTCACAGCCGGCGACCGACGCGACGGCGGACGAAAACGTC
>WBZS01002694.1_pt1 | contig 10413 bp, 8 predicted proteins | sample 5204201 | NCBI WGS metagenome assembly WBZS01 (sample SAMN12344357, study PRJNA552823) | activated sludge metagenome | biome: Activated sludge suspended growth; feature: Nitrification reactor; material: Wastewater; isolation source: activated sludge from nitrification reactor of wastewater treatment... | reverse complement strand
CAAGCGGAAGGTCCATTCGGCATCGTTCAAGGTGAAGGTAGCGATAGCAGCAGTGAAGGAGGTGGAAACGGTCAGTGAGTTGGCTTCGAGATTTGGAGTTTTTCAATGTGCAGAGGAGGCATCAGAGTCTATCGGAGTGCACGCCGCGGGAGGTGTATCGAGGAGAGAAGCGAGTGGCAGGGCCGAAGGCACGGGAGTGAGAGGCAAGGAGGCGTCCCCGGTGGGGTCTGCGGCTGCGCTCGGCATCGCTACGCTCGCCATTGCTCCGCCGCGGCCCCCACCGGTGCCGAGCGAAGCTTGCGTGCGCAAGCATAGCGAAGAAAATGCCTTTTTTGGTCTAGACATCGGGGTCCACCGTACACCCTGATCGGTCTGGCAAAATCGAAACGAATAAGTTGCCAGTGCCTGAACATCTTGATTGACCCCGTTTGAGATCTTTATCCGGGGTTGATCGCCCAAGTCGGAACGTTCGGGCGTACCTTGCCGTTGTCCAACTCAGGTCCGCCATCGAACCCGAAGCTGATGGTGCTCATCCTGAAAGCAATCAGGCCCCTCGAGCGACGGAGGCAATGAAGCCCGCGGCGCGAATTCCCGGGGCTGACTGAACATTCGCGTGGACGGGGTGGCTGGATCCAATGAGTTCAATACCTTTTCAAGACGTTCATCGTATGGACTCTTGTCCACGCGCCGCCCAGCTATGGCGATCAGTGCGTTGGTAAGCCTTTTCAAACGACTGCCTGATCCCATCAGCTGCGCATTCTTGTTTTGTTTTTGCATACCCACTGAACGCGGGTTTTGGGCGTTCATTCTATTTACCGGTGGCTGCATAGGAACCGAATCGTATTCGAGAGACGGTCGGCCTCCCTTGCCTGACGCCACCATGGGTTCACATCTCCGCGGAAACGCCGTTTTCCCACCAGAAAAAAGTTGAATCGTAATACCCGATCGGATGCCCGGAAGGTGCCTCGGAAAAGTCCCTTCGTTGGTCTCTCCGTTCCCTTGATGCTCCCGCTGGTGTTCAATTTCTATAAAAAAGTGGAGTGCAAACCGTGAATTTTTCGTGAAAAGGAAGATCTCTCCGATGCGTTTCAGCCTGATTCCGCGCGAATTGAAATTCTTTGACATGTTCGACGATTTCGCTTTGCAGCTGACCAAAGCGGGAACACGGTTCCACGAGATGCTCATTGCATTCGACAATCTTGATCGTCGTAGCAGCGATCTGAAACGTGACGAGGATGCTTGTGACGCGTGCGTTGCGAAAATCATCAACGCTCTTGACCGAACGTTTATCACTCCGTTCGACCGTGAAGACATTCACAAGTTGGCCACGAGTCTTGACGACGTGATGGACAACATGGAGAAAACCGCCTACCGTCTGGACGTTTTTCGCATTGACAAACCAACGCCCGAATCGATCAAGTTGGCACAAATCATCCAGGAATGTTGCGCTCGACTGGAAACCGCCATTAAGTTGTTACGAGACCTTCGTAATTCGGAAAAAATCCATGCTCTTTTGCGAGATATCGGCCAACTGGAAAACGACGCTGACAAAGTGTACCGAAAGGCCGATGCCGCGTTGTTCGCCAATCTCGTAGTGACGAATGGTAACGCTGAAAAGATTACAGGATATTCAGAGCATCCGCTCCACCCCATCACCGCAATCGACATTTTGACGTTGATTAAATGGCGCGAGCTGTATGAATCCTTGGAGGAAACGGTTGATGCCTGTAAACGCGTAGCGAACGTGATCTCTGAGATCGTCATCAAGGGTACCTGAGCATGCATATCTTTGAGATGATCAAGCATTCCGGTGAGATCAACTACGCGGCATTGCCGATCGTGGTGTTGTTGCTGATTGGGTTGGCGCTGGTCTTCGATTTCTTGAATGGGCTTCACGATGCGGCAAATTCGATCGCGACGGTCGTATCCACACGCGTGCTAACGCCCAAACAGGCCGTAATCTGGGCTGCGTTTTTCAACTTTATTGCCTTTCTAGCCTTCAATCTCGAAGTCGCGGGAACGATTGGCAAGGGGATCATTCATCCCGAAATCGTATCGAACCTCAACCTTGTGATCGCTGGAACATTGATCGGCGCCTGTGCCTGGAACCTTCTCACGTGGTATTGGGGATTGCCGACCAGTTCTTCCCATGCACTCATCGGTGGCTTAGTGGGTGCGGGTCTCGCGTACGCCGGGTGGGAATCCCTGATCTGGGGTGGAATTCTCAAGACCTGTATTTTCATCGTCGTGGCTCCCCTCGTTGGCCTCGTGGTGGGATTGGTGATCATTACCGCGGTCTACTGGATTTTTCGCAATGCGAGGCCCCGTCAAGTCGATACTCTATTTCGGCGCGGCCAACTACTTTCAGCGGCGTTTTATAGCCTCGGGCATGGTGGCAATGATGCTCAAAAAACCATGGGGATCATTTTGTTGTTGTTGATGACAGCAGTAAGCCAATCGCCCGAAGCGTTCCCGCAAGGTGTCGAGGCAAAGGACCTTCGCGTTCCTTTGGAAGTCGTCTTAGCTTGTCATCTCGCCATGGGAGTAGGCACGTTGATGGGGGGCTGGCGAATCGTCAAAACGATGGGGCAGGGGATCATTCGGCTGCGACCTGTGGATGGCTTTTGTGCCGAGACTGGGGCGGCGTTTACTTTGGTTCTCACCATCGTCTTCGGCATTCCAGTCAGCACAACCCAGACGATCACAGGGGCAATCGTCGGCGTCGGGTCCGTTCATCGGTTTTCCGCCGTTCGATGGGGCGTTGCCGGGCGAGTGGTTTGGGCTTGGATTTTCACGATCCCGGGCGCTGCAATGGTTTCCGCCTCATGCGTGTATCTGTTCGAAGGGATACGGCGAATGCTTTAAAAAAAGCTGCGCGACCATCGGCCGATGGCGGCGACGTTTTCATAATTCCCGCGAAGGCAATCGTTCTAGGTGAGTTTGCGTTAGGCGGATGGATGAAGAAAATCGATCATGCGCAATGTGAACACCATTCAGTTCTCGCACGATGACCCCCTTTTGCGGAACGACTGGGCGAATTAGGCTCATTCGGTTGGACTTGTACCATTCGCGAGCGTTCCCGCCTCTAAGTCGATCGTCCGCGTCGTCGATCAACGCGCCCGGCTTCCGAGTTGCTTAACATCAAGGAGTTCACGACCTTGGCCGAGGCGAAACTTTTCGCCGCGCGTTGGCACCTGAACGGAAGAATTCTTCACTCCGATACGTTCATATCGCCTGGTACAAACAACGGGGTCCCAGTCAGCACGGTTCTATGATAGGCCCGGTGTTCAAATCGATCGCCGTGAAGGTGGTTAGCCGCGTGGTCGATGAGCGGATGAAGGTGATTTGGGTGGGAGTTCGATCGGACCAACGTAAACCATGTCAAGCGAGGGGCGGTCATGTCGGAGTCTTTGTTTTCCGTCAAAGATCAAGTGGTGCTTGTTTCTGGTGGCAGTCGAGGCATCGGACGAGCGATCGCTGAAGGGTTCGCCCAGCGTGGGGCTACGGTCATCATTACTGGGCGCGACATTTCAGTCCTCGAACAGACCGCCCGTGAGATCGATTCGTTCGTAGAGTCAAAATCTACGACCCCACGCGTGAACGGTATTCGTCCGATGGTTTGTGATGTTGCGCGACCTTCGGACATCGAACACCTGGTGCAATCGGTGATCTCCGAGTTTGGCCGCATCGATACGTTGCTCAATGTGGCCGGCGTCAATCGGCGCATGCCGTCCGAACAACTCAAAGAAGACGATTACGATTTCATCATGAACGTCAATCTCAAAGGCCCCTTTCTATTGTCGATGGCGGTTGGCAAGCATATGCTCGAGCGTCGGCAGGGAAATCAGATCAATATTGTTTCGCTCAACAACGATCGGCCGCTCAAGGGAGTATTGCCTTACGCGATGAGTAAGGCGGGAATGGGCCACATGACGCGAGCGCTTGCCTTGGAATGGGGACCCCGTGGAATCCGCGTCAACGCCATCGCTCCCGGCTTTATTCTTACGGACTTAACAAAAAAGCTCTGGTCCGAACCGCACATGCAGGCATGGAACCAAGCAAACTGCCCGCTGCAACGTATGGGGAATCCAATTGACCTGGTGGGTGCGGCAATCTTTCTGGCATCGCCTGCTTCGTCGTTCATGACAGGGCAAATCTTTTATGTTGACGGCGGCTTTTCCAGTGGCCTCGCTTGGCCCATCGATTTTGGAAAACAATGAGTCGCCGTTCCTGTCTTCGTCCGTTCCGAGCGTGAACAAATATTTACGACGTAACGTACCGAATCGGAATCGTCCACGCGCATCGCGTGTATCGTCCAAACCAAAAAGCGGGTCGGGGAACCTGGTATCGCCTTGCCGCACTCACAGCCCACGGCGCGGAAGTTGCTGCCTACGGCTTGGGACCATTCGCATAGGTGATAATTCGCGGCAAAATGCGCAGTTTTCTTCCGTAAACTGCGCATGCATGTTCCTGGCCATGATTGGATTCGCATCGATGTTGGCGGCTACGGTCGTGAAGAAGTTTAGTTCGTAACCCATTTGACCGTTTACGCCTGAAAGATTACGGAGGCAAAGGTGGCCAAATCAACAGAAGCACCTGCTAAAACGCTAGTTGCAACGGGCACTCCTGGATTGGACGACGTGTTGGGCGGTGGCTTCACGCCGAACCGACTTTACCTCATTGAGGGTAATCCGGGGGCGGGAAAAACGACACTTGCCCTTCGCTGCCTGCTTGAGGGCGTTCAACTCGGCGAGAATGTGGTATACGTTACCCTTTCTGAGACAAAGCTCGAGTTAACGGCGGTTGCTGAATCGCACGGCTGGTCGCTGAATGGGATCGACGTTCTAGAGCTTACGGTTACCGAGGCTGAATTAGAACCCGATAACCAGAACGCCATGTATCAACCATCCGAAGTCGAGCTTGGTGTCACCACGAAGGCGATCCTGGCCGAGATTGAGCGGGTCAAGCCGAGGCGGATCGTGATCGATTCACTATCCGAGATGCGGCTGCTCGCTCAGAGCCCGCTTCGCTACCGCCGCCAGGTCCTTGCCCTCAAGCAGTATTTTATCGGTCGCGAGTGCACGGTGTTCTTGCTTGACGATCTGACGAGCGAGGCCGCGGACCTCCAACTCCAGAGCATCGCTCACGGTGTCGTCTGCCTCGAACAACTCTCGCCCGAATATGGCGCTGAGAGGCGACGATTGCGCGTAACCAAGTTACGGGGGCAAAAATATCGCGGTGGGTACCACGACTTTGTTATTGATACCGGCGGGCTCGATGTTTTCCCGAGACTCATCGCGGGTGAACACACTCAAGCGCAGAAGCGGGGATTGCTCAAAGCGGGCAACGCGGAACTCGACTCATTGCTGGGCGGAGGTCTCCCCTATGGCACGAGTGCGGTTCTCCTTGGCCCCGCCGGCAGCGGAAAATCCACCCTCGCGCTCCAATACGCGCGCTCAGCCGCCACGCGCGGGGAACGATCCGTAGTGTTCGCATTCGACGAGCGGATCGAAACAATCCTGGACCGGACGGCAGGTCTGGGAATGGACATCACGGAATACGTCGATCGCGGCCTTATTGTCATCAAGCCGGTCGACACTGCCGAGCTTTCGCCGGGCGAATTCGCCCATCTCGTCCGCCGTGCCGTAGCGGGAGATGATGGCAATCAGGGAGCGAAGGGGGTTCTCATCGATAGCCTAAATGGTTATTTAAGCGCGATGCCTGAAGAGCGATTCTTAACGTCTCAACTCCACGAACTCCTGACCTACCTGGGACATAAAGGAGTGGTGACGTTTCTAATCGTCGCGCAGCATGGATTGCTAGGCCATATGGACACTCCGTTCGATACTACGTACTTGGCTGACACCGTCATCCTATTCCGGTACTTCGAGGCTCAGGGCGAGGTGCGGCAAGCGTTGTCGGTGGTGAAGAAGCGAAGCGGAAAGCACGAGCGAACGATTCGTGAGCTGAGCTTGAGTGAAAATGGTATGACGGTCGGGAAGCCGCTGAAGGAATTTCACGGCGTGCTTTCTGGCATTCCGACTTACCACGGCCCCATCAGAGCCATGTCGGGACAAAAGGATGGTTGACGAGAACGACGATCTCGAAACACGGGTGCTCGTTCAGGCGCCAACGGCGCGCGATGCGATGGCGACACGCGACATATTAGCAGCCGTTAGCATCGCGACCGTCGCTTGTCCGACGGTTGCGGATATTTGTCGTGAGGCGATCCGCGGAGCCGGCGTCGTCATGTTAACCGCCGAAGCGGTGCTTGCCGACAAGGAGGGCCAACTTCAGGCAATGCTTCGTGGGCAACCGGCATGGTCCGACTTGCCAATGATCGTCCTCACGCCACCTGGAGCTGAGTCGCCGCGCCTATTGCAGCAGCTTGAGTCCGTGGGCTTGATGACGCTGATGAAACGCCCCGTCCATGTCTCAGCAATTGTCAGTATGGTCCGCGCGGCCTTACGCGACCGCAAACGGCAGTATGTGGTGCGGGGCCATCTTCTTGAGGAGAAGCGGCAAGCCGCGAGGCTTCGGGCTGCCGACGCCCGCTGGCGTCTGGTGGTTGATAGTGTCGAGGACTATGCCATCTTTACCCTAGACTTAGAAGGCCGAGTCTCCACATGGAACCCAGGTGCCGAGCGGGTGTTTGGGTGGACCGAAGCAGAAATACGAGGCCGGGAGGTCGATATTCTGTTTACGCAGGAGGATCGAGCGGCCGGTGTCCCGTCCCGAGAGCAGGCAGTCGCAGTCGAAACAGGGCGTGCGGAGGATGAGAGGTGGCACGTCCGAAAAGATGGCGTTCGCTTTTTTGCCAGTGGGGTGATGACTCCGTTGCGGGACGGCCACCTGATGGGGTACACGAAGGTTTGCCGCGACGTGACCGCCAGACGTCAGGCGGAACAGCGTGAGCGATTTTTGGTAAACCTGACAGACCGGACGCGACCAGTCGCCGACGCGGAAGCAGCAATGTGGGCGGTAGTGACCGCACTTGCCGACCACTTCGGGGTGACTCGGTGTGCATACACCGAAGTAGACGAAGGTGCAGGGACAATAACCGTCCATCGTGACTTCCATGAGGGTGTTCCAAGCCTTTCGGGTATTCACTCGCTCGAAAGCTTTGGACCGGCAGTCATCCGTGAGCTTCGGAAAGGGGAGACGGTGGTTGTGAACGACACCACCCAGGACAAACGTATTCAAGGAGCGGAGGCAGCCTATGCCGCTCTCGGATGCCGAGCGTATTTGTCCGTGCCTTTGGTAAAAGCCGGACGACTGGTGGCAACCCTTAATGTCATGTCCGCCCTTCCCCGTGACTGGTCTGTAGCGGATGCTGCATTGGTGAAAGAGACGGCCGAAAGGGCATGGCAATCGGTTGAGGCGGCCCGCGCACAGTCGAGACTGGCTGAGAGCGAGAGACGGTTTCGCACCTTGTTCGAGTCGATGGACCAAGGGTTCTGTGTGATCGAGGTATCCTTTTTCGAAGGACAGCCTAACGACTACCGATTCGTTGAGCTGAACCCGGCATTCGAGCGTCACTCCGGGCTGCCTCAAGACCTGCTCGGCAAGTCGATCCGTGAGACGGTGCCTGGGCTGGAGGAATTTTGGTTCGATACCTACGGACGCGTGGCGGTTACCGGCAAGCCGACCCGGTTCGTTCACTATGCCGCGCCACTTGACCGATGGTTCGATGTTTATGCATTCCGGCTTGAGGATCCTGAGCGAAACCGGTTGGCGGTCTTGTTTACCGACGTTTCTGACCGAAAGCGGGCAGAGGAGACATTGCGTGACGCCGACCGAAAAAAAGACGATTTCATCGCGCTGCTCGCCCACGAACTACGAAACCCCTTGGCTCCCGTTCGCAACGGCTTGCAGGTGCTCCGACTTTCACAAGATTGGGCGGCACGGGATCGCGCCCAGGCGATGATGGACCGTCAACTCACTCACATGGTGAGGCTGATCGACGACTTGCTCGATGTGTCTCGCATTAGTCGGAACAAGATGGAGCTACGGCGGTCTCGCATTTTGCTCGCGGACGCGGTAAGCAGTGCGGTGGAGACGGCCCGCCCGATGATCGAAGCAGCAAAACACGAACTGCGGATCGATATCCCGAGCGAGCCCATCCTTCTCGACGCAGATCTGACTCGGATCGCTCAGGTATTCGCCAACCTTTTAACGAACAGTGCCAAGTACACCGAGCGAGGCGGACGAATCGATCTCGTCGCACGGCGAGAAGGTGACAACGCCGTGGTTTCCGTCTTCGACACCGGGATTGGTATTCCCGCTGAATCGTTACCGCTCATTTTCGATATGTTCTCGCAGGTGGACCGGAGTATCGAAAGGTCGACTGGCGGGCTGGGCATCGGCCTTGCCCTGGTCAAGGGACTTGTCGAGATGCATGGTGGTACGGTCACGGCCGTCAGCGCAGGTCAAGACCGGGGAAGCGTATTTACTGTAAAGTTGCCCGCCGTGCCGCTTCACGCAGCATCTGGCGGGAAACTGCCCGGGGATCCAAACGCCGGCTCGGCCGTCGGACCAGGTCGGCGAATCCTCATTGTCGATGATAACCAAGACTCGGCCGAGTCGATGGGCGAAATGCTTCGGTTGTTCGGTCACGAAGTCGCAGTCGCACATGATGGGATCGAGGCCGTCGAGCAGGCGGATGCGTTCCGTCCGCAAATGATTCTGATGGACATCGGCATGCCACGACTCAATGGGTACGACGCCACGCGACGGATTCGTGCCCAGCCATGGGGGAAGGACATCACAATTCTCGCACTAACCGGATGGGGCCAGGAGGGGGACCGGTCCAAATCGAAAGAAGCTGGGTGCAATGGGCATTTGGTCAAGCCAGTGAGCCTGCCCGATCTTCAGAATGCCTTGGCAGATTTCGCGCAAGCCGAGGTGTGGTAAATCGCCGTCCCGGGAAAAACGCGTCTTGCCAAGACCGGTTTGTGAAAAAGAGTTCTGGCCAATGGATTCAGGACACGTTCTCCGAACGGAACTTTGAGTGTTTCGCGCATAGGGTGCCGGCCCCGTTCTTCAACAGCTCTCAGGCAATAGTATTGGCGAGGAAGGTGTCGCGATTTTAATTTGGGCCGTCAAAGGCATTTTTGCAACGAATTTCATGAGGTTGTTGATCTTCGTAGATATTGGGAATGATAAGTGTATACCCCAATGAAAACAGGTCATTCCTGACATCAGCTCGATGGCGAACTTTTTCGAAGACGGCCGATAAAAAGACGCGAAGAAGGCGATCTGCCCATTGGTCAGGTGAATGGGCTAGGAGCTACTGTCACCGAGCAGCTTAGCTTTGGGTGGATCGACGACGAATGGCAACAGGTTCACATTGAATGGGCTGGTTGACAACTACTTCTGACAATAGGGCCTAGTTATTAGGGGTTGGCTGTTTGGATGGCTTTCGACAAACTTGTTTCCGAGTTGTTTGGATTTGGCCGAACGCTCGCCCAACCGAAAATCAACGTGAAGCAGACGAATAACACGGTAAGCAAATGGTAGCCTACCTTGAGCCACCACTTCGAGAGATGTTCCTTCACTTCCAGGACTGCCTGAAGCGCTAAACGAATTCCCCAAAAAATGGTTACGTAAGCACAAAATCCACGTGCGAGATTTGATCCATCCGCCAACTCTCGGGCGTTGAACAGACTGATCAAGCCAAGCGAAGTGATCGACAGCACGACATATCCGCCGTAGACCCAAAAGAGTTGGCGGTGAAGGTTCGGCAACGATCGGAAAGATTCAGGCCAATTCAAGTGGACCGGCACCAGGGCCGACGCCACCAACACGCCGAGCTGTCCGACACCCGCGAGGAAAATTAAATCAGCAAGCGACATAAAATGCACCCCAATGGTCAAGGAAAGGCAGCACCACGCCGAGCACGAAGGGCCGATGGAACAGGCAAGGAGCCGGGCCAATCACCGCGATGACCGTGAACAACCAGCCGCGTACACCTTGGCCCAAGCCAAGCCATCGCCCCCACCGACTACGCTCGAAAAGTCCGGCGATCGCTTGAAGTAAGAAGTATGCGGTGGGCCAACCATAACCTCCCCGAGCGGGGACGGAGATTACCAAGTCGTGCACGAGCCCGCTGATCAGGAAGCCAACCACAAGCGCCCACGTCGCGGGAAGACTTTTTTTCAACGGGCGAAACACGAATCGGTGGGTCAAATCGCGAAAAGCAGTGTTCCAGCGTCTGCCCCAAAATTCGAACACACCCGTAGAAAGGATCGGTGCGTTCATCAGCGGGACTGCGTCGATGCCCTGGCTTCGCCACAGGCACGCAAGCAGATGGAATATCCCAAAATGAAATACAAAGATCAAGCCAGCCATGCCCACCCAACCCGCAGCGAGTGGGCTGTACGAACGTAACGATGCATACGTGGATAAAAACAC
>WBZS01002693.1_pt1 | contig 10414 bp, 9 predicted proteins | sample 5204201 | NCBI WGS metagenome assembly WBZS01 (sample SAMN12344357, study PRJNA552823) | activated sludge metagenome | biome: Activated sludge suspended growth; feature: Nitrification reactor; material: Wastewater; isolation source: activated sludge from nitrification reactor of wastewater treatment... | reverse complement strand
CCGGCCAGTCCTTCCTGGGCGCGATCGGCGACGAGGAACTGTGGCGCATGTTCCAGCAGATCGGCATCGAGGGCGTCCACACCGGGCCGGTGAAGCTGGCCGGCGGCATCAGCGGCTGGAAGCTGACGCCCAGCGTCGACGGCCATTTCGACCGGATCAGCATGGCGATCGACCCGCTGTTCGGCACCGAGGACGAGTTCCGGACGATGTGCGAGGTGGCCGCCCGGCACGGCGGCACCGTGATCGACGACATCGTGCCCGGCCACACCGGCAAGGGCGCCGACTTCCGGCTGGCCGAGCTGAACTACCGCGACTACCCCGGCATCTACCACATGGTCGACATCCCCGAGGAGGCCTGGCACCTGCTGCCCGACGTCCCCCCGGGCAAGGACTCGGTCAACCTGGACGCCTCCCACGAGCGGGGGCTGGCGGAGGCCGGCTACATCATCGGCGAGTTGCAGCGGGTGATCTTCTACGAGCCCGGCGTCAAGGAGACGAACTGGTCGGTCACGCCGCCGATCCACGACCATCAGGGCATCCTGCGCCGCTGGGTCTACCTGCACTACTTCAAGGACGGCCAGCCCTCGATCAACTGGCTCGACCCGACCTTCGCCGGCATGCGGCTGGTGATGGGCGACGCCCTGCATTCGCTGCTCGACCTCGGCTCGGGCGGCCTGCGGCTGGACGCCAACGGCTTCCTGGGCGTCGAGAAGAACGTCGCCGGGCCGGCCTGGTCCGAGGGCCACCCCTTGTCGCAGGCCGCGAACCAGCTGATCGGGTCGATGGTGCGCAAGGTCGGCGGATTCACCTTCCAGGAGTTGAACCTCGGCGTGGACGACATCGCCGAGACCGCCGCGGTGGGGCCCGACCTGTCCTACGACTTCATCACCCGGCCCGCCTACCAGGTGGCGCTGGCCACCGGCGACACCGAATTCCTGCGGCTCACCCTGCGCGAGGCGATCGCCGCCGGCATCGACCAGGCGTCCCTGGTGCACGCGCTGCAGAACCACGACGAGCTCACCTACGAGCTGGTGCACTTCGCCGGACGCCACGCGGCCGACCACTACACGCTGGGCGGCCTCGACTACACCGGCGCCGACCTGGCCGAGCACATCCGCGAGACGCTGCGGCAGCGGATCACCGGACCGGCCGCCCCCTACAACGCGCTGTTCACCCAGAACGGCATCGCCTCGACCACGGCGTCGGTGATCACCGCCAGCCTGGGCATCACCGACCTGGACGCCATCACGCCCGAGCAGGTCGAGCAGATCAAGGACGCCCACCTGCTGCTGTGCATGTACAACGCCTGGCAGCCGGGGGTGTTCGCGCTGTCGGGCTGGGATCTGGTCGGCGCCCTGCCGCTGCCCCGCGAGGAGGTGTCGGGGCTGATCTCCACCGGCGACACCCGGTGGATCGAACGCGGCGCCTACGACCTGCTGGGGGTCGCCCAGGACGGCGCCAGCTCGGGCATGCCGGCGGCGCGCGCGCTCTACGGGCCGCTGCCGCAGCAGCTCGCCGACCCGCGGTCGTTCGCCTCCCGGCTTGCGCCGATCCTGCAGATCCGCAAGCAGCACGGGCTGTCCACCGGCACCCTGCGCGATGTGCCCGACGTGCCGATCCCGCAGATGCTGATCCTGGTCAACCGGCTCTACATCGGCGCGACCCAGGTCACCGTGCTCAACTTCGGGCCCGAGCCGATCGTCGGCCGCGTCCAGTCCGAGCAGATCCCGGCCGGCCGGGTGTTCGACCTGACCACCCGGCGCAAGATCGCCGACGTGGACGGCCTGGGCGGCTTCACCGTCAGCCTGCCCCCGTTCGGCGGGGTGGCCACCCTGGTCCGCGAGGACTGAGAGCCCCGACCCGCTCGATCGGGTCAGCCGGCCAGGATCACGGCCTTCTGGGCCTCGAACTCGGCGTCGGTGAGCACCCCGGCGGTGCGCAGCTCGCCGAGCTGGGTGAGCAGGGCGATCTTGCGCTGCATCGGATCCTCGGCGGGCGGCGCCGGCGCTGCCGGGGGAGCGGGCGGCGCGACGGGTGCCGGCGCGACCGGCGGCGGGGATGCCGCGGCCTGGGCCGCGGCGTTGGCCTGGTCGGCGGCGGCCCAGCGCTGGGCCTGCCGGCGCTGCACGCGGCCGTGCACCGAGCTGGCGACGGCCACCTTCGCGGCGGTCTTGAACAGTCCCATGGTTCCTCCTCAGCCTTCCGCGCCGTCGACGGCGGCGTCGAGTTCGTCGTGGTCGAGCAGGCCGTCCAGCAGCATCCGGGCGCCGGCGGCCTCGAAGTCGTGCACCACGTGCAGCAGGCCCAGGTGCTCCACCAACAGCACGGCGGCGGCCTCGCCGTCGGCCAGGTCGGCGGTCACGGCGTCCAGGTCGGCGACGTCGAGCAGCTCGCTGCTGGCGCCGTCGAAGTCGGCCGGAGCGCCCACCGACGAGGCCGGCACCCGCTCGACGCCGGCGTCCGTGCGGCGGACGAATTCGACGTCGAGGACGCGCAGCTGATGGGCGTCCACGGCGTGCAGCAGGGCCTGCCAGGCCGCGGCGGCCGGGATGTCTGGAAGAGCGATGGCGATGGCTTCGACGGGACCCAGATGGGCCTCGAGCCACTCCGGTGAGGCGGTCATGGCGTCACCCTAGTGGCGGGTGCCGGGCCCCGTCGCCGGCGCCGTGAAATGGCTCAAAACCGGCCTTGCGCGGCCCCTATACTTCTAGTGTGAACGACAAATATTCGTCCGGGTCCGTCACCCTGGTTGAGCCCGACGTTGCCGAGATCGCTGCCGCGCTGCCGTCCGAGGTGGCGGAGGCCTTCCTGCTGGTGGCCGGCCATGCCACCGCCCACGAGCCCGTCGCCGACCTGCGGGCTGCCCGCGCCCACCTGCGGGTGGCGGTCGGCCGTCCCATGGTGTTCCGGGTGCGCCCGGGAGAGGCGTTGCGGGTGAGCCTGCGGCTCGCCGCCCAGCTGAGCCGCCGTCCGGACGGCTGGGCCCGGGACGCCCTGGCCGCGCTCGGGGCGTCGGCCACCACGCGGAACGACGTCGAGGGGCGCCGTGCCCTGGTGGACGCCGCCGCCGCCGTCGAGCGGGGCCTCGCCGACCTGGAGGTCGCGGCCGAAGCGGCCGCCTGACACCCACCCCGGGGCCTGCTCGGTAGGCTCCGGGCATGACGGCCCCTCCGGCGGACCCGCGATGATCGCGTTGCCGTACCCCGGCAGCGATCTGGTGCACGGGTTCTGGGTGGGGTTGGGCGTGCTGGCCGGCCTGGTCTGGTACGCGTGGGAGAAGCGGCGGCTGGGCCTGCGCGACGATCGGCTCTGGGTGCTCGCCGGCATGGCGGTGACCTTCGGAGCGATCGGCGCCCGCGTGCTCACCTGGCCGTCACAACTCGACCCGAACCGCTTCCCGTCCCTACTGGAGTGGTGGGCGCTGGGCAATCGCAGCATCCTGGCCGGCCTGGTCGGCGCCTGGGCCGGGGTCTGGCTCGGCAAGCGGCTGACCGGCTATCGCGAGGACACCGGCGAGCTGTTCGCGCCGGCCGTCGCGCTGGCCATGATGGTCGGCCGGGTCGGCTGCCTGTTGACGGAGAATCCAGGCACGCCGACCGGTGGCGACTGGGGCATGGTGCTCAGCGCCGAACAGGCGGCCCGGCTCGGCGGCGTCCCCGGGGTCGGGCTGCACCCGTCGTTCGCCTACGAGATCGTCTTCCATGCGGTCGCTTTGACGCTGTTGCTGCACTGGCGGGGACGCCTGGCGCCCGGCGCGCTGTTCCGGCTGTACGTCGCCGGCTACGCACTCTTCCGGTTCGGGGTGGAGTTCGTCCGCGGCAACGAGGAGGTCTGGTTCGGCCTGAGCCGGCCGCAGTGGTTCCTGCTGGCGGTCTCCCCGCTGCTGGTCCGCTCGGTGGTGCGCGTGCTTCGGACGCCGCGTCATCCGGTTGCCGCGACGCCGTAGCCGGCGGGAATCGGGGGCTCCGGTGCTGTGCATGGATCTGCAAATGGGCCACTATGGGTCGATGAGCGGGCCGGATTTCCAGCCGCCGGGTTCGTCCGGCGGTGCGATGCCGCCCGGGCAGGGACGGCCACCGGCTCAGGGCCCACCTTCTCAAGGCCCGCCGTGGCAGGGCCCGCCCGCTGGTGGCCCGCCGTACGGTCAGGGCCCGCCGCCGGGCCAGGGCCCGCCGCCGGGCCAGGGGCCGCCGCCCGGGGGTCCTCCCTGGCAGCCGCCGGGCGCACCACCTCCCCAGCGATCGGGCTCGATCCTGCTCGGCATGGGCCTCGGCCTGGCGCTGCTGTTCGGCGGCGGCTGGCTGTTCTTCGCGGTCGCGGACAGGATGAACGGCGAGGTGGCGAACTTCGTCGGGCTGGCCCTGCCGGTCGCCTACCTGGTGGGGTCCATCGTGCTCGCCACCCGGCCCAGCACCCGCCGTTTCGGTGCCGGCCTGCTGCTGGCCATCGGGGCCGCACTGGTGATCCTGGCCGGGGTGTGCTTCGGCCTGCTCTTCATGATGGCCAACCAATGACCGCTACGATCGGCTGATCCAGCGGGCGACGAGGCCGCCGTCCGTCGCCGACCCGGGCGGAGAGGCCGGGTCCCGTCCCGTGAGGGGGAGCGATGGCTCGACCCGTGCCCGCCGTCCTCGGCCCCGGACAGCCGCTGCGCGGCGACCGGATCCACCGCTACGTCACCGCCTTCTGCCCGGCCTGCCACGAGTCGAACCCGCCGCTGGCGCAGGTGCGGCGGCTGTCCGGCCAGCTGCTCGAGCGCGACGACCGGGTCTGGCTGCAGCGGGCCTGCCCCGACCACGGCATGGTCACCACCCTGTACGACGAGGATCCGCAGATCCTGCGCTACCTGGAGAAGTGGCAGGCGCCGACCAAGCGCCACGAACCCGACGATCCGACGAACTTCCGCCAGGTGCCCGAGGCGTACGCCTACGGGTTGCCGCCGGCGCAGACCCAGCACACCTGCATCCTGCTGGCCGACGTCATCGAGCACTGCAACCTGCGTTGCCCGACCTGCTTCACGGCGTCCGGGCCGACGCTGAAGGGCGTGGTGCCGCTGGAGGAGATCCTTGCCAACGTCGACACCCGGTTGAGCCGCGAGAACGGCCGGATCGACGTGCTGATGCTGTCCGGCGGCGAGCCGACGCTCTACCCGCGGCTGGCCGAGCTGCTCGACGAGCTGGTGGCCCGGCCGATCGTCCGGATCATGGTGAACACCAACGGCTTGCTGATCGCCCAGGACGACGAGCTGGTGGCGCTGCTGCGCACACACCGTTCCCGGGTCGAGATCTACCTGCAGTACGACGGGCCGTCGCCCGAGGCGTCCATCCATCACCGGGGCGGCGACCTGACCCGGTTCAAGGAGGCGGCGATCGCCCGGCTGTCCGAGGCCGAGGTGTTCACCACGCTGACCATGACCGCCGCGCTCGGCGTCAACGACGGCGCCATCGGCGCGGTCGTGTTGCGGGCGCTGGAGACGCCGTTCGTCGGCGGGGTGGCACTGCAGCCGGTGTTCGGCTCCGGACGCGGCCACGGCATCGACCCGCAGGACCGGCTGACCCACACCGGCGTCCTGGCCCGGCTGGCGGAGCAGACCGGCGGGGTGGTGGCCTGGCACGACCTGACCGCGCTGCCGTGTTCGCACCCGCACTGTGCGTCGGTCGGCTACCTGCTCAAAGACGACGCCGGCGTGTGGCGTTCGCTGTGTGCGCTGATCGGGCACGACGAGCTGCTGGCCTGGCTGGACCTCGATCCGGACGCCTTCGCGAACCGGATCGCCGACCGGGAGATCCCGCTGCGGCTACGCGATCTGATGAAGGGCTCGCTGCTCGACCTGATGAGCGAGCAGGCGTCGCTGTCCCACCCGCGGACGGCCGAGCTGTGGCAGAACATCTGCACCCAGTGCGATCTCGGCATCGGCACCCTGACCACGCTGGCCGCAGGCAAGCTGCCCGGCCAGCAGGAGCGGCTGCGCCGGCTGCTCGCCGAGCGTGTGGTGCGCGTCACCGTCAAGCCGTTCATGGACATCTCGACGATGATCGAGGAGCGGCTCACCCAATGCTGCGTGCACGTCGGCACCAAGAGCGAGGCGGACGCCCACCAGTGCGCCCCGTTCTGCGCCGTCCAGGCCTGGCCCGAGCTGGCCCGGCAACGGCTCAGCACCGCCACCACCCGGCGCGAGCTGCGGCTGCCGCGGGCCAGCGGCGTCCGGTCGTGAGCGGCGAGGCGGACGCTCGGCGGATCGCCGCCGGGCCGTCGCCGTCCCGGATCGTCCGCGGTCGATCGGGGACGCCGGACGCCTCCCCGCCTGAGGCTCCGGCCGAGCCGATCGGGACGGCGACGCCACCGGAAGGCCCCGACGCGGCCCCGGCTGCCCCTGCCTTCGATCCGCTCCGGCTGTGCATCTTCGCCACCATCGCCCTGCTGGGCTGGCTGCTCGGCCCGCTCGCTTTGCTGTTCTTCGCCGGGCTCGGCTTCGCCGGCTACTGGCGGGCACGGCGGGCCGGCATGACCCGGTCGAAGTGCCTGCTGCGAGACACCCGGCTGGTGCTTGCCTACCTGGCCGCACTTGCGGTCGCGGCGCTGGCGGGCATCTGGTACCTGCTCGCCGGCTGGTTTGGCTGAACCCGGCTCAGCCGGCCGGTGCTGCGCGTGGCTGGTCGCCGCGCTCCGGTGCGGGCGGCACTGGGATCAGCGGCAGCAGCCCGAGCAGCAGCAGGCAGGCCGCCCCGTACAGCAGGTACAGGTCCCGGAAGCCCTCGTTGAGGGTGCTCTGGAAGGTGCGCCGCAACTCGGGTCCGAGCCGGTCGATCTGGGCCAGGTAGTCGGTCAGGGCCTGGTCGAAGGCGCCGGGGACCGCCGCGTCCAGCGTCCGTAGCTCGCGGACGGTCTGGTCCACCTCGGCTCGTGCGTCCACGATTCCGTGACGGGCCTTGTCGAGTGCGCGGTAGCCGCTGGCCAGCTTGGCCCGCGAGCGGGCCAAGCTGAGCCGGGCAGCCAGCAGCTTGTCCCGTCCGGCGGTCAGCTTGGCGCGGGCGATGGTGAGCGCGGCGCGCTTGCCGGTCAGGACGTCGCGCTGCCGCACCAGCCGGGCACGTTGCGCGGCCAAGGTGGCGCGGGCGGCATCCAGGGCCTCCCGCTGTCCGGTCAGCGTGGAGCGCTGCTGGCGCAGCGCGGCGAGCTTCGCGGTGGCTGTGCCGCGTTCCGTCATCAACTGGGCGCGCTGCTTCTCCAGTTCGTCGATCGACCGGGTGAGTCGCGCGATCTGTGCCTGCGCCGCCGGATCGTCCGAGCCTTGCAGCGCCGCCAACGCGGCGCGTTGCTGGGCCAGGGCGGCGTCGATGCCGGCGACCGCCCGGTCGATGCCGGCGATGCCTGTGCGGACGCCGGCGATCGCCCGGCTCAGCCCGGCCAGACCCTTGTTCATGCCGGCGATCGCTGTGGCCTGCTTGGCACGGGCCTTGGTGATCCCGGCGATCCCCTTGTTCATGCCGGTGATGGCTCGGCTCATGCCGGTGATGCCGGTGGTCATCGAGGCCTCGGTGGCGTTCATCGACCGCACCGACCGGTCCATCCGGTTCAGGGCCGCGCGCATCGTGGTCAGCGCCCGCCTCATGGTGCGCAGCTTGCGGGACATCTCGGCGTGGGTGGTGGTCAGGGTGTGCCGCACCGTGCCGAGCTGGGCGATCCCGGTCTCGACACCGGAGGTGATGTCGGCGATCACGGCCGGGGCCTGCTGGGCGAACATCCGCCGGGCCACGGTGGCGGTGACCGGGACGATGGTGGTGACGTCCGCGGTCTGCACCAGCTCGACCAGATCCGCGGGCAACTGGCCGCCGCCGTTGAGGTCGAGGTCGATCGTGCTCTTGGCGGCCAGGTCGGGGAACTCGACGCCCTTGAGCGCGTCGGCGAACCGGTCGTCCGTCTTCCAGCGGGCGAACTCACGCTGCAGGGTCGCCGCGTACGGCAGCTCCGGCGCCTTGATCGTGGACGGCAACTGGGCGATCAACCGGTCCTGCATGCCTGCGCCCGCGTGGGCCAGGAAGCCGACCATGATCGCCGGCGCCACCGTGGTACCGATTGACCGGATCAGAGACACCGTGCCCAGTGCCGAGTTGGCCTGTCGGGGCTGGGTCAGCTGCAGCATCAGGTAGTTCAGCGGCGAACCGATCACGAAGCCCAGCCCGAGGCCGATCAGCAGCAGCGTGCCGACCACGCTGGGATAGCCCGGATGCGGGATCAGCCAGGCGACCGCGCTGACCGCAGCGGCCGCGGAGATGCCGCCACCCAACGCCAGGACCCGTTTCGCGCCCCAAGCGTCGGTCAGCCGTCCGGACAGCGGGGCGCCCACCCCGGAGGCCAGACCGAGCAGGATCACCAGATAGCCGCCGCTGCCGCTGGGCAGTTCGAGCGCGTTCTCGGCCAGCTGGGGAACGAACACCACCCCCATCAGCACGAACCCGGAGAGGAACGACAGCACCAAGGTGAGAGCGACCGGACGATGGGTGAAGTAGCTCAGGTTGAGCACCGGGTCTGCGGCATGCCGCTCGGCGAGCACGAACAGCGGCAGCAGCACCACGAAGGCGGCGAGATACGGATAGACCTCCACCGATCGCAGCGAGCCGGCCAGGTCGAAGAAGTCGAGATTGGTCAGCCCGTAGAGCAGGGACGTGATCATTGCGACCAGCAGCGCGATGCCCAGCAGATCCAGCGGGGCGACGGACGTTTCACGGTGATTGGGCAGCACCAACGCACCGGCGATCACGATCAGTGCGGTGATCGGCACGTTCACGTAGAAGATCCATTGCCAGTTGTGCGGGCCGGCCAGGCCGAGAATCAGGCTGCCGGCGGACGCACCGAGCAGATTGGCGATCCCGAAGACGGCGCCGACAAGGCCGAGCGCCATGCCGCGTCGCTCCGGGGGCACCTCGGTGCCGATCTCGGCGGTGGCGATGGGCAGAATGCCGCCCCCGCCGATGGCCTGGATCACCCGCGCCGCGATCAGCATCCAGAAGCTGCCGGCATCCTGGGCCAGTCCGCACAGCAGCGAGCCGACGCCGAAAAGCACGATCGCCGTCAGGTAGACCGGTTTGCGGCCGATCCGGTCGGCCAGCTTGCCCATCACCGGGATGGCTGCCGCGTAGGCCAGTGTGTACACGGTGATCATCCAGATCCCGAGCTGCTGGTTCACCCCCAGGTCGTCGGCGATGATGGTCCGGGCCGGAGTGACGATGCCGGTGTCGATGGCGCCGATGAAGATGCCCAGCAGATACAAGCTCAGCCCGAGGACCCACCTGCGCTGGGGAGCCCCGGCCCGGCGTCCGGCGCTCACGGTTGTGCCTTCGGTGAACGTCGCAGTTCGCGGTCGAAGCCATCGAGAGCCTCGGTGACCACCGTCAACACCCGGACGCAGGCGTCCAGTTCGGCGTCGTCGAAGCCCTGCAACGCCTCGGCGTGGAGGGCTCCCAGCGGGGTGAAGAACTCGCGGGCCACCTGGCGTCCGTAGTTGCCGAAGCGCAGCACGACGGTGCGCCGATCGGCCACCCCGCGCTCGCGCCAGACGTGGCCCGCTGCGGCCAGCCGATCGACCGCGTAGGTCACGGCAGCCGGGGTGAGGTCGAGTTCAGCGGCCAGTTGCCGGACGGTGAGCGGGGTGCCGGCGAGGTCGGCCGCGTAGATCGCCGTCAGCGCCCGGAGGTCGGTGGGGTGGAGACCCTGCTGAGAGGCGAATCCATGTCCCACCCGCTCCGAGGCCCAGCCGACCTCGCGGACCCGCTCGGCCAACAGCCGCTCCAAGCGCTCGCGATCGGTCATCAATCCATTGTAGGCAAATAGTTAAGCAATTTGACCATCAATCAACTGTCGGATCTGGAGCCAGGTGTTCGGTGGTGGATTCGATCGGCGGATCCGTCCGAGCGTCGCGTGTCCGCCCAGAGCGATCGGGATCGACCCGGCGTCGTCCAGCTGATCGTGTGCCGGAAGAACGACCGACGCCGGAATGCCGCACCCGGCAAGATGTCGTCCGCGATCCGCTTCAGTTCGTCGAGGCTCACGCCGGCGTCCTGGACGGTAACCGCGTTCAAACGGGCGATGGCTCGCTCGACTGGCTTCGCCCCCGGGAGGTTCCATCGGCGCAGTCTGCCGGGCGCCTCGACCGAACACTGGCAGGACACATCGTTGGCACTCGGGTTGAACGAGTGCTAAGCCCACGATAGATTCTCAGTTAGCACTCTCACCTAGAGAGTGCGAACGGCCGCCGGCGGCACCCGCGACGACGCCCCGGCTGAGAAACCGACAAGCAACGGGCTGCGTGCCCAGCACAAGAAAGGGTTTTGACGTGGCAGTCACGATCAAGCCGCTCGAGGACCGGATCCTCGTCCAGCCCCTCGAGGCCGAGCAGACCACCGCCTCTGGCCTG
>WBZS01002692.1_pt1 | contig 10418 bp, 19 predicted proteins | sample 5204201 | NCBI WGS metagenome assembly WBZS01 (sample SAMN12344357, study PRJNA552823) | activated sludge metagenome | biome: Activated sludge suspended growth; feature: Nitrification reactor; material: Wastewater; isolation source: activated sludge from nitrification reactor of wastewater... | reverse complement strand
CGAAGGAAATTCACTCGCCGATCGAGCTGCTGGGCAAGGTCTTCCGCGAGTTGCGCGACATCGCATCGACCGCGCTCAATGAGCGCGTCGAAGATGCGGTTGTCGGCGTGCCCGCGTACTTCGATCAGGTGCAGAAGCAGGCCATGCGCCAAGCGGCGGAAGCGGGCGGCCTCAACGCGCGCCGCCTACTGCCTGAGCCGACGGCGGCGGCGGTGGCGTATGGCGTCGACCGCAGCGTGAACCGCGTCATTGCCGTGTACGATTTCGGCGGCGGCACATTCGACGTCTCGATCCTGCAGATTCGCGGGCAGGCGTTTCACGCGCTGGCGACGTCGGGCGATCCGTTGCTTGGCGGCGACGACATCGATCGCCGCGTCGTCGATTACCTGGCTGAAGAGGCGAAAGCCGAATTCGGCATCGATCTGCGCGATGACTACATGGCGCGCGCGCGGCTGCGCATGCTGGCTGAGCAAGCGAAGCTCGAACTGACGAGTGTCGAAGGGCATTGGGTCCAAGCAAAGCACATGGCCGATAAGATCGACGATCGCGGCCATGCCACGCATGTTCACCTGAACATCGAGCTAACGCGCGACAAGCTCGAAGAGTTGGTTGTCGATCTGATCGATCGCACGCGCGCGCCGTGTCACGATGCGATCAAGCGCGCACGTGTCGAGGAGCGCGGCATTCAAGACGTTATCCTTGTCGGCGGGATGACGCGCATGCCGCTCGTCGAGGCGACGGCTGCGGACATCTTCAAGCAGACGCCGCGCCGCGATTTCGATCCGCTCACGGCGGTTGCATTCGGCTGCGCAGCGCAGGGCGCGGTGCTGGCCGGTACGTTCAAGTCGCTCGCCCTGCAGGAGCGCGCCGTGATCAGCACGGGCGTTGAAGTCGGCAACGGCAACCTCGTGCCGATCATCCGCGCGGGCGCCACGATCCCCAATCGCGTCACGATGCGCTTTGGCGTCGCCGACAAGGGCGCGGACGCGGCGGCGATCCGCGTGTTTCAGGGTGATCTCAAAGTCGCGTCAGACAATCGCGAAGTTGCCCGTCTCGTGCTGAACGATCTGCAGGCGACGCGCCCCAAGCGCGGCGAGATGCTGGCTGAACCGAACATCGATGTGACGTTCGATATCAGCGAGGAAGGCATTCTCTCGATCTTCGCAATCAACGCGCACGACAAGTCGAAGAGCGTTTCCCATAGCGTTCACGCCGACACTGGTTTGTCGGAAGAGCAAGTCGCAGAGCTTCGTCGGCTTGGCGATCTTGAAGAAGAGGAACAAGCAGCATGAACGAATTTCTCTCGATCCTGCACCCGCCGTCGTGGACGATCCTTCAAACGATCGGCACTGGCGCGACGCTCACGCTCGGCCACATCATCGGCAAGATGGCGTTCAATGGCGCGGTGAATTTGCTGAACGCTGGCATCAAGCACGCGCGCACAAAATAAAGGCCCCGCCGAAGCGGGGCCAGTTGAGCGCCTTTGGGGGCGGGGCGCTTACGATGCGCGGCTGAAGAGCGGGAGCGGTTCGACGTTGCTGTCGTTCGCGGGGCGCGTCTGGCGCGGGCGACGCGGCTTCGGCGCTGCGTTCGTTTGCGGCTTGCGCGCCGGGCGGCGCCCGCCGTTCGAGTTGTGAACCGGCAGGCGGTAGGACGGGCCGCACGCGACAATCAGCGCATAGACCAGAGCGGCCTTCAGGACGTCGCCAAGATTGCGTTGCGGCGTTGCGGTGCGCTGGGCGTGCTCGATCGCGTCCTGTTCGTACCGATAGAGACGTTCGCCGCGCGCCTGCTTGGCGATGGCCGTCAGGTACGTCGGCGACTCTTCGGTGAATTCCGCGGTGGCTTGCGTGCGCGTGTGGGCGAAGTAGCCGCTGAGATTGCCGATCGAGATCAGGATCGCGCACACGGCGAGCGCGAGGCCAACGTGTGCTTGGTGGCGATACTTGGCCGTCTTGCCTTCACGCTGCAGGAGCGCGATCGAGACGGTGACGCCAAGGGCGCCGAACACGCCAGCGCCGACGGCGAAGACGGTCTTGATCAGCGCGTCGGTTTGGATCGTGAAGCCGTTCCATTCGATCGCCTGGGCCTGCGAGGCGGTCTGCCAAGCATAAACGGCTTCGCCAAGGCTGGCGGCGGCGAGAACGGCGAAGCCGGTCGCGAGCAACCATTTACTCTCGCGGCGGGGGAGGGGGGTGACTGCGGTCATGCGGGGCTCCTATGGATGGTGTACACCGGCCATAGCGGTTCGCTTTGCGCTTGTCAATCCGGTGTACACCTGCTAGATAGGGCGGATGGCAAAACGTGTTCGGACAACGGCCCGCGTCGAGGCGGAGGATCGCGCCTTGCAGGAGCTGAAGGATCAGGGGCTCTTCGTACAGATCAACGTGCGCGTAAAAACGAAGGCACGCATGGCGGTGCTGAGGAAGCTGCGTAAGCGCTTTCCAGATGAAACCGATCCGATGATCGCGTGGATTGCGATGGAAGAGTTGGCTGCGAAGGGGAACAAGTGAGCGCGAATCGTGCGGCTTGCCCAACACGAGGCGAGATCATTGAGCTTTATGCGTGGTGGGAGCGGAACCGCGACACATGCAACAGCTACACGGCGATGGAGTTTGCGAGCATGGCCGGAAAACTGTTCAGGCACATCGAGCTTACTGATGCAGAATTTCGTGATGCGTTTGCGCGAGCGAATGCCGAAAAAGTAGTGCCCGCGACCCCTAACCCTTTGACTGCTTAGGGGCGTCAACGGCGCGAGTTGTGCCTGAATTTCGTTGTGCGCCTTGCGATCGAGCCAGCTTGGGAAGCTGACGTTCTACCTCTGAACTACACCCGCTAGGCGTTGGTTTTCTTTCAGATTGTGCGCGGCGACGCAAGACGGTTGTGCCTTCAGTTGTGCCCGCCCGTTCCTGTTTTCATCCGGGTCATGCGGGCGCGCATGGCCTCGGCCACGGCTTCGGCGCTGACGTATTTGGTGATGATGTCGCGCACGTCCTGGGTGCTCCAATCGACCAGCCGGGCGATCTCCTCGTCGCTGAAATCGGTGTAGATGCGGAGCTGGGTGACGAACGTCCCTTTGCCATCGTGCAGGGTGCGTTCGATCTTCAGCTCGCTCGCGATGTCGCCGATCATCGAGCCGATCGTGTTGGCCGTGTAGTTGCCGCCCCTGAGCGCGCTCGTGATCAGCCAGGGGCTCGATGATCCGTAGGCTTCATCTCGAAACGCGAGCAGGCGCGCCACGGGCGGGAGCACAGGCAGGATCACAGTGCGCGGCTTCTTCTTCTGCGTCCGCGCTCGGCGCGCGCCCTTGCGTGGTGAGTAGGAAATCACGGGGCCGTTGATCCAGGCGCGCGCAAAAACGCTGATGTCTTCGCGCCGGGCGCCCGTGTTGAGCGCGAACGTGAGCGTGTCGCGCGCCGCCGCAAGCCGCATGATCATCTTCGCGCGGAACGGATTTGTTGGCGGCATCGCCAGCCAGACGCGCTCGATCTCGGCGCGGATATACGCAAAGAATTTCTCGCGCATCGCTGTTTCCCAAATCAGATCGGAACGATCGCTGCTCGACGCCTCTGCGATTCCAAGCGCCGGGTTCTTCGGGATGTTGCCGTGCTTGACGTTCCAATTGAGCGCGCGGCGCACCACCTGCAGGCGATAATCCGCGGCGCGCGGGCCGCGCTCTTCCGCGATCCTGGCGTGCCACGCTTCGAGCACGGCGGGCGCGCGCTGCGCCTTCAAGCCGATCGTCTTCATCCTGCCCAGGTCGCTCTTGCGCAGATCGGCCATGATCCGCGACCATTCAGTTTTCGTGCTTTCACTGAGGCGCTTGAATTCGGTCGATCGCTCGAAGGCGTCGATCAGCCCCGCGACGGTTTCGAGCGTGGGCGTGCTCGCCTTGGCGGCGGCGTACCGTTCGGCGAGCTTGGCTGCGGCGGCGCGGGCCGCGTCCTCGGCCTCTTCGAGCGTGGAGCCGGAAAAGGTTCCTAACTTCGGCCCGCTCCGCCCGATCTTGTAGCGCGTGTAAACCTGCCCGTTTTTACGGACTATCGTTCGCCGCACGCCGGGGGCGCTGAACGCTTTGTTCAAGTTCGTCGAGCGCTGCGTCGGCATCCTGATCTCCCCCCGGAGAATTGGCCGGAAGCAATTTGCTTTTGTCAATAAACGCGATCCCGCCACGGCGCACGAGGATCGTTTTTCCCAGGCGATCCGCGAGGGAAATCATGCGCTCGATCTCGGCGTCGGGAGGGTAGGCGCGGGCGGTCATGTGCGCTTTGCTGCGATCCGATAACCGCGCGCGTTCAGGCCCGCGATAAGAGCTTTGCGAAGGCTCTCGGGCGTCATGTTGATCGGCTTCTTCTTTAGCTTCTCTCGCGTCTTATGGTCCTCGCCCTGCGCAAGCGCGTGACGGACGGTGCGAATGATCGCTTCCATCTCGTTTTCGATCATGTGATCGATTTCTTGGCGGTCGACGTCAGGCATTGTGCGTGTCCGACGTTGCCGTCGCAGGGCGAACGTGGCCCGCCACAAGTGCGCCGCCCGGGAGCGCGGCAATCCGCACGGTCGAGCTGACGCGCTCACTGACCTCGTTGAATTTCGAGACGATGGCGTCGCCGAGATCGACGCCCGCGCGCATCGCGAGAATGTCGAGATAGGTGGCGATGTCGGCGAACTCTTTGCCGAGTGCTTCGCGCGCTTCGTCGAGTGTGAAATCGCCGCGCTCAATCTTCTTGATGAGGTTCGCCGCCTCGCCAAGCTCGCCGCAGACGGCGTTGCACCACGCGCTGAGCGCCCAATCCGATCCATCGGGCTCCGAGTGCGCGGGCTCGCCCTTCGGGTTCTTGAACTGCGGAAGCCGCATCGTGTTGGCACGCCGCAACGTCGCAAAGTCTAGCGTGCTCATTTCTCACTGCCTCCATTGTGGCCGGGCGCGACCGCCTGTTTCGGGCGCTGATCTTGCGCGGCGGCGCGGTACTCACGAACGATGTTGAAAGCGACCTCGCCAAGCTGTTCGTCAGGCGTGCGGCCGTAGGCGTAGTGCGTGACGTGATCAGCGGTCGCGCAAAGACGGTCGAGGAGCGCGCGCAGCTTTGAGCTTTCGTCGCGCGCAAGCTCGGCGGCGATCACGGGCGCGTCGTTTTCCCACGGCGTGCCTTCAAGGCGCTTCCACCACGGGTGAGCCATAAAGCGCCGCTTGGCTTCGGCGAGGGCCGCGACAAAGTCCGTCATGCTGACACCTCGAACACGTCAACAAAGACGCCCTTGGAACGCACCGCGTCTTGGAGCTTGGCCGCCACGGCGAGCGCTTGCTCGCGATCCGCAAAGCGTAGATGCGGGCCGGTCATCCAGCCGCCGGACTTCATTTCGCGGCGCACCTCGTAAAGCAACTTCATCGCTCGGCCTCCGCCTTCGTCGGGCTATTCGGTTCCGCGCGTGCGAACGGCATCAAGTGAACGCACGCGGGGTGCAGCGCGGCTTCCTCCGCGAGCGCGTCGAGCACATCGGCGTCGAGAAAGTCTTCGGGGCGGAACAGCGCGAACACCGCCGGATCGGTGATGTTGAAGCGCTCGTTGAAGAACCAGTGCAGGAAATCGTCGTGGTCTTCGGCGTCGATCTCCTGCGGCGTCATGCACTCCTGGCAGACACAATCGCCACCGATATCCCGATAGTTGTCCCCATCGCACGACACGTCGCAGTGGCAGCGGTCGCAGTTGTTATCCCAGCCCATCGCGATGCAATCGGAAACCGACGGCTGGTGAATGTCTTCTGCCGTGGAGACGTTGCCCAGATGCGGAACGTCAGTGACGTGAAGGTCGTAGGTGTCGGGCTCGCCGGGCAGCGGCAGTTCTTCGCCATAGTCCGCGTACCAAAGCTCGCGGGCGCGATCCGCCGTCTGCGCGAAGAACACACGCCAGTTGTATTCGCCCGGCGTCCCCACGGCGAAGGCAGGAAGGAACGACAGTGGGGGAGGCGCCACGGCGAGCGCTGGAACAACGGGCAGGATCGCGACAGCGCCCGCGCCGACAAGTAATTGCCTACGGTCGATGCTGCTCATGTGCGTTCCGCCTTCTGGAAGCCATGCGCCTGCTGTGGAAGGAAGACGTGGATGACGATGCCGTTGCGCTCTAGGCGCGTCAGTGGCGTCGGCTGTACGTTTTCCGGCAGGCGCTGCCCGGTCATCGCGAGCCATAGCGGCACGTCGGTTTCGGGCGCTTCGGGATCGACAATCGCCCACGCGCGCAGCGTGTCGTCTTGGAACGCAACGCTGATGATCTGTGCGCCTTCGGGCGCAAAGATCGACGCGCCGCCCCAGCCGGGCGCTGACGCAACGCTCACGTCGTATTTGTAGATGCGGCGAACGTTGCTCACCTAGCCAACCTCCTTTGCAATGCACGCTTCATCGACCATCCAAATCGATTGCCGCCCGCGCATCGCGATCTCCGGTGTAAGCGGAGAAGGAGCTGTGAAGCGCCATGCGAAACGTTCTGGCGACCAATTGCCTGCGATGCGGTCGCCCACTGTCTCGGGTTCAACGTCCGTCATCTGGCGTGAATATTTGAGGACCGCTGTGCCGATCGCGCATCCACGCGGGATCGCGTCGCGGTAGCTTTCGCCAAGCCATAACTTGCACAACGCGTGCAGCTCGGGATCGAGATCGCGATCGACCGGGCGCTTCGCTGCGTGGATGATCATGCGCTGGCCCACAACTCGCTCTGGCGCGCGCCAGTGGCGCGTTTCGTGAAGTTTCGCGCCGACGATGATGAGCGACGCCCACGGTTGCCAGAGCGAGATTGCGGGGATTTGCATGTTAGCCGCCGCGCGCCGCGATGAGCGCGTTGCCGCCCGGCGCGCAAATTTCAGCGTCGATCGGGCAGAGGCCGTTCCACTTCTCGATCCCGCGCTGCCGGAGGATTTGCGGGTTGCGCGCGAGTGCTTGGCCTTCGATCTCAACGGCGCGCGCGAGGCCTTCTGCCTCCGCAACGCGCTGACGCGCCCGCGCCTCGATCACGCGCACCTGAGCCTCTTCGGCCTCGGCGTTCTGTTGCGCTTCGACGCGCTGATTAATCCGCTCGCGAATGCTGTCGGGCAGCGCGAACGGGCCAACAAGCGCAAGGTTTTCGATCACGATGCCTTCCGCCGCCAATGGCGCCCGCACGCGCTCATGCACGGCGGTAAGCAGACGCGCGCCTTCACCGGAGACAAGCTGCTCGGATGAATAGGTTGCGCCTTCCTGTACGAACGCGTCTTGAATGCGGCGGCGCACCGGGCCGTCGATCATGTCGGCGAAGCCAAGTCGGTAGCGTTGCACGGCGACGCTCGCGGTGTCCGGTGAAACGCGAAGCTGGATCGAGACGGCGACGCGCGTCGGCACGCCATCGGAATTGTTGAATTGCATCGCGGGACCGCCCGCGTTTTCCTGATCGCTCCAAACTTCGGTGCGGACCGTTGTTGGAAACTTCAGAATGTAGGAACCGAATTCCGACATATACCAGCCGACGCCAAGCTCTTGCTCTTGAACGCCAGCGCGCGACCCCATGTCGCGCACACGTACGCCGACTTCGCCAGATCGGATGCTCTCGCCGCACGACGCAAGCATCGTTGTGGTAAGCAAAATTGCGATCATTTTTTTCATTTCGTCTCCTCTTTGGTGGCCAAAGTTTTCCAGATCAAATTGATCGCGATGATCGATCCACCGATCAGAACAAGCGCGCCAGCGAGGGCGATGATGTTGTCGCGGACGTTCATCATCGACGCGCCCAGCGCGAACGCGGAGAAACCGCACGCGCCGATCGCGATCACGCGAACGGCTTTTTCCATTACGAAACGGCGAATGTTGCTCACGTGTGCTCTCCTTAGTATCCGCCATGCATCTTGATCTCGCCGATCTCCTCGGCGGCGTGGATGCACTTGATGCACTCGATGTAGTCGCCGCGCGCAAACGCAGCCTCGGCGTCGCGGTAGTGTTTCGATGTGCGGGAGTAGGGCGCGTAGCTGACGTGATCGATCGCGGCCTGCGCCTCGATCTTCTTTTGCGCGACGAAGGCGTCGATCAGCTCGATCAGATCGCCGCTCTCAACCTTCACCGGAAAGTCGGGGCGGCCCATATCCTTCGCGCGGTGCTGCGCTTCGGTGCGCCAGTGCGCGATGTCGGCGTCGGTCATCATGGCGCGCCTCGCAAAAACGCAAGCGCGGTGTTGACGCCGTCGAAGATGAAGAAGGCCGCGACGACGATCGCCACGGCGAGAACAGCGTTGCTTGGCCCGTCCGTCATGGGACGCGACAAAGCAGATTGCTATCTGGCTGTCAAACGGCAAACAGCAAAGTGCTGTCGCCTATGATGAAAAGCTATTCGTCCGGTTCGATGTAAACCCGCAGTCTTGCGGCGGTTTCGACCTCGACGTTTTCGATCGGCTGCTCGCCCTCGCTAAGCGAAAGGAGGGTGTAACGGCCCGACTCTTTCGACGGAACGATGCGCTTGAAGTAGCGTCGCCCGTCGACGAGATCGACGACGCATTTCTTGAATAGACCGGCATCGATGTCAGTGAGTGTGCGAACAATCACAATACCGCCATCAGCAAAGTCGCCCATAGACTTGCCGCGCAAACGAAACGCGATGTCTCCGACTTCTGATCCTGGCGGCGCATCTATGTGCTCTACTTCTTGCGCCCCTAGATAATGAACCATTTCCCCTGCGCCCACATACCCTATCAGCGGAATAGTGGGCATTACGGTATTATCTTGTCCAGTCAGTAACCACCACGCCGTGAAAGTTTTGAGCCAGCGCGAGTAGGCCTGGGCGTGGCGCAATTCGATTTTCCGGCGCCCGCTCTCGTGGTCGGCCCAGTTCTGCGGATGCGCCTTGAACGCACGCGCCGCATCCGACGCATACCGATATCCGGCTTCGATCCGCTTTGAGCGCAATCGATCGCCGGGCGAGTCTAATTTTGCCGCCATCGAGGGGATTTTACGTCAAATCCTACAAGCAATCTGCTTTGTCCTTTGACAGCGACATAGCAGATTGCTATGGGCTTCTCCTGAATGGCGAAGACGAAACCCCTCAAGACGATCCGCGACATCGTGGAGCTTTGGCCGTCGCACGCGGACTGCGCCGCTGCGGTCCTTGGCGATCCTGAAGCCTCATACCGGCCTCGCGATTGGGCCGCGCGCGGACGCCTCCCGGTGGAGATCATTGGCGATTTCGTCGCGGCGGCGCACGCGATCGATCGGCGCGTCACGCCGGAACTTGTGCTCGGCATCCTGAAGGAAGCGGCGTGAGCCGGGGCGCCATCAGCGATGCGGCCCTGGTCGCTCATTGGGGCGAAGGGAAGTCCGCGCTCGCGATCTCTTACATCTACGGCGTTCGCCGAAATGAGATCGTATCGCGGGCCTTCCGGCTCGGCCTCGGCGAGCGGACGCCTGCGCCCGCTGCAACGCCAGCGCGGCCAGTGAAGAAGGCGCCCTACGATCCGAACATTGATCCGCGCCCCGATTGGCTTCCGCGCCCGGCGTGGCTGGCGGTGCTCTATGCCTAGAAAGGCTGGCGTTGCGCCGCGCGCGGGTTGGGATGAGGCAGCGGAGATCGCGCGCGACAACCGCGATTTCCGCATCCTGCGGCTCGCGCTCGATCATCCAGAGATGAAGCAGATGGAGATCGCTGCGGAGCTGCGCTGCAGCGTGCAGCACGTCAACGATCTGCTGCGCGAGGATGCGCGCGCCTGTCCAGCCGATGCGATCCGCGACAAGCGCCGTCAGGCGCGGGAGATGGCGCGATGAAGCTGCTCGTCTTCTCGCTCGTGTTCTTCGTCTTCCTCATGCCGCTGCTCGCGGGTCTGCGCGGGGCGACGCCGTGAGCGCAGTAAAGCAATCCGTTTCCGGGGGCGGCGACGCTTTCGGGATGCGCGGGACAGGCGGCGCGCCAGAGCGCGCGTCGCCTGTCTTTATTGAATGGCCGACGCCGCCAAGCGTGAACAATTCGACCGGCGTTGCGCGCAATCGGAAGATCAATTCGCGGAACCTGCGCGATTGGAAAATGAATGTCGCCTGGATGGCCGCGAAGCAATTCGGCGCTGGCGTGCATCGCCGCGTTCAAGTGCCGGGCCGCGTCGTGATCCTGATCGGCGTGGAGATGAACAAGCTAAGCGCCGACATCGACAATCTCACGAAGGCGCTGATCGATCAGCTCGTCGTCGAGCGCGTGATCGAGGGCGATAGCGCAAAGCATGTGCTGGGTGTCGCGACCGCATGGAATCCGCCCGGCGTGAAGCTGGCGCGCATCGCTGTCGTTCCGTCGCAAGTTCTCAACCTGCAATTCATGCCGACGCCAAGCGGCGAAAGCGGCGGGTTCTTTCTCACGCAATTTCCAAGTTCAGTAGCAGGAGAGTGAAGATGGCAATTAGTTTGAGTGATTTGAGAAGCGTGCAGGC
>WBZS01002691.1_pt1 | contig 10420 bp, 8 predicted proteins | sample 5204201 | NCBI WGS metagenome assembly WBZS01 (sample SAMN12344357, study PRJNA552823) | activated sludge metagenome | biome: Activated sludge suspended growth; feature: Nitrification reactor; material: Wastewater; isolation source: activated sludge from nitrification reactor of wastewater treatment... | reverse complement strand
CGGCGGGTGCCCGTCGGGGCCGCGCCCACCTGCTCACCGGGCGTCAGCGCCTGCGCCGGGTCGACGTCGACGAAGGCCGTCATGCCCCAGCTGAGCGGCGCGTCGACGGGGTCGAGATCGACGTGCACGTTGTAGGTCACGTTGCCCTGGTACTGCGACGCGCCCAGGTCGATGCGCGCGATGCGCCCGCGCAACACCTGGCCCTCGAGCGCCGGCAGACGGACCTCGGCCCGCTGGCCGACGTGCAGTTGCAGGACGTCCTCTTCGCTCAGGTCGAGCGTCTCGACGTGCCATTGGCTCAGGTCCGCCAGGACGACCACGGGCACGCCCGGCGAGGCCACCTCACCCAGCTCGGTCGCCACGGTCGTGATCGTGCCCGCGAACGGCGCGCGCAGCTCGGCCTGATCGAGCGTGGCCTCGGCCAGCTCGAGCGCGGCTTCGGCCTGGGCCACCTGCGCATCGGCCAGGTCCTTCTGGGCCTGCTCGGCGTCGTCGGGCAGCAGATCGCGCTGGGCGCGTGCGCCCTCGAGTGCAGCCTGGGCCTGATCGACCGCGGCCTGGCGCTCGGTCGTCGCCAGGCGCACAAGGACAGCACCGGCCGCGACGGTGTCGCCGTCGGAGACGAGCACCTGGCTGACCACGCCGCCGGTCTGGAAGGCCAGCTGCGCGTCGCGCACCGGCACGATCCGGCCCTCGGCGCTGATGATCTTGGCCACGTCTTCGCCCGCCGGCGTCGGGGTCGGCGTCGCCGGCTCAGGCGCCAGATAGGTCTGATACCCCCACCACCCGGCCGGCACAAGCACAGCCACGACCAGCAAACCCAGCAGGACTTTCGCGAGACTACGCATCTTGTCGCTCCCAGCTTTTCGCGGTCAGGGTCGTGGAGAGATGGGCAAAAACCGCATCGAGGTGGGCGGCTTTGCCGCCCACCTCGATGCGGTTTTTGCCGTCTCTCCCGACTGTGACCGTGTCAAATTAACTATCGTCCTTCAACGCCTCGATGATCCCGCGCCCCGAGGCCTGCCAGGCCGGCAGGAACGCCGACAGTTGCGAGACCACCAGTGCGATCACGGTGCTCGAGATCAGGGCCGACATCGGCAACAGGTACGTCAACGAGTAGCCGGCCAACACCTCGATCACGCGCACGAACATGCGCGACGTGAGCAGACCCAGGAACAGACCGAGGCCGCCGCCAAGCACGCCGATGAGCAGAGCTTCGCCCAGCACCATCTGCCGGATCTGGCCGCGCGTGAAGCCCAGGCTGCGCAGCGTCGCGATCTCGCGTCCGCGTTCGAGCACGCTGATCGTCATCGTGTTGACCACGCCGGCGGCCGAGACGGCCACCATGATGAAGGCCAGGGTGTCGAACAGCGCGAACGACTGGTCGTTGATCGTGAAGACCGCGGCCAGCAGATCCTGCACGGTGTCGATGGTCAGGTTCAGACGCTCGCCGAAGCGGCTCTGCAACGTGTCGGCCAACGCGTTCGCGTCGACGCCGGGTTCGGCGGCGATGATGTACCGATCCGCATCGCGTACGCCGAAGTAGCGCACCAGATCGTCCCAGCTGCTGTACACCATCAGGCCGTTGCCGTTGAAGTCGACGACCTCGGCCGCGACCTCGAAGCCCTGCGTGCCGCGCGGCGTGTCGAGCGTGAACGTGTCGCCGGGGTGCAGGTTGTAGCGGCTGGCCAGCCCGCTGGCGACGAAGATCGCGCCGCCCTGCTCGAGCCGATCGAAGGCCGCGTCCGCGCCGCCGGGCGGGGTCTGCACAAAGATGAAGCTGCTGATCCGCCGGCGCGTCTCGGGCTCGATCGCGATCAGCACAAGTTCGTCGTCGCGCTCGCCGGTGTGATACACCTCGACGTCGCGCTCCGGCGTGAGCGTGGCCACGCCGTTCACGGTCTTGAGGCGCTGGGCCGCGTTCGGGTTGAGCCGCACGGCGGATTGCACGATCAGGTCGCCGCCGGTGGCGGCTTCGACCCAACGGCCGAGCTCGAAGCGGAAACTCCGGCCGAGCGAGGTCGTGCCGATGCTCATCGCGATCCCGAGCATCAGGGACGCGATCGTGACGATCACGCGGCCCTCGCTGCGACCGAGGTTCTGGGCCCCGATGCGGCCGGCGAAGCCGTACACACCGCTCAGCCCCGAGAGCCAGCGCGTCAACGGGCGGAAGAGCGCGCCGGAGACGAGCGCCGCGCCGGCCAGGAAGAGCAGCAACGAGGTGTTGACGACCGTGAAGGCCATCGACGCGCGCAACGGCACTTCCATGAAGATCAGGTAGCCGACCGCGAGCAACGCCGGGCCGAACTTCCAGCCGAGGCGGCGCCAACCGCCGGCGTCGGTCTTGGCCCGCGACTTGATCGCCTCCATCGGCGTCACGCGCGAGGCCTCCCAGGCCGGCCAGAGCGCCGAGAGCAGCGTCACGGTCAGGCCGAGGCCGAGGCTGCGCACGAACGCGACCGGCTGGATGTCCATGCCGGTCGGCGCGGAGCCGGCGATGATCGCCAGGAAGGCGGACATGCCGGCCGCCATGCCCAGACCGATCGCCACCCCGAGGATCGAGCCGACCAGGGCCAGAGCCAGGGCCTCGAGCAGGACGACACCCAGCACCTGTCTGCGGGTGAGCGCGATCGCGCGTAGCACGCCGAAGGCGCGGGTGCGCTCGGCCACGCCCATCGCGAACGTGTTGTAGATCAGGAAACCGCCGACGACCATCGACACCAGGCTGAACATGTCGAGGCCCAGGTTGTACGAGGTCATGCGCTTGGAGAGTTCTTCGCCGCGCGCGCCCGGGTAGACCACGCGCACGTCGGTGTCGGCCACGGCGCGCTCGACCCGGGTCTTCAGGTCGGCGAGCGCCGTCGGCGAGTCGGCGATGGCGTGCGTCACCACAAGGTCGATGCGATCGAGCTTGTCGGCCCGGCCGGTCAGGTCGTCGACGACAGAGCGCGGCACGAAGGCGACGGCGCCGCCGTTGAGCACGCCCGCGCCGCGCTGCGCGATCAGGCCGACCACGCGCAATTTGAACGTGCCGGTCAGGCTGAGCAGCGCCAGGTCGTCGCCGACGCCCACGCCTTTCTCGGCCGCGTAGTCCTGCACGAGCACGGCCGAGTAGCCGCGATCGCTGGTCTCGAGAAACCGGCCCTCGACCACCTCATAGTCGCGCACGTCGCGGTCGAGCGCGGCGTCGATGCCCATCAGCACGAGGCGCGCGCCGGCGCCGACGCCGGTCGGGCCGATGCCGTCGTCCCAGCCGACGCGGTCTGCCGCGGGCAGGCTGATCGTCTGCGCCGATGGCGCGGCGGCCACCACGCCCTCGAGGCCCTTGACGGTGCGCAGCAGCGTCAGGTCGAAGCCCTCGCCGCCGCCGCGGGCGCGGCTGGTGATCGCGAGTTGCGCCCGCCCGCCGGCCTCGTCAAAGACCGCGTTGAACGAAGTCAGCAGCGACGCGTTCGTGATATTGACGGCCAGCACCGCCGCGATGCCCAGGGCGATGCCGAAAGCCGTGAGCACCGTGCGGCCCTTGCGGGCCAGCAGGTTGCGATACGCGAGCGTGAGAAGGAGCGTCATGCCTCACACATCGTCCACCGCCAGCCCGACTTGCTCAGGCTCCGACTCGAGCGCGGCCATCTGCTGCGCGACACGCACCACGTCGTGGCCGTCCTTGAGGTTGTCGCTCTGGATGGCGATCTCGCCGTCCTTAAGGTAGACGACGCGATCCGCGAACGACGCCGCCCGCGGGTCGTGGGTCACCATCACGATCGTGGCGCCGAGCCCGTCGCAGATCTTGCGCAGCGTCTCGAGCACGATCGTGCCGGATTGCGAGTCGAGGTTGCCGGTCGGCTCGTCGGCCAGCACGATCTCTGGATCGGTGGCCAGGGCGCGGGCGATGGCCACGCGCTGTTGTTGGCCGCCCGAGAGCTGATCGGGCCGATGGCCGCGGCGATCGCTCAGACGCACCAGCTCGAGCAGGTCGCGCAGGCGTTGCTGATGGTCTTTGAGCGCGCGCCCGTCGGCCAGGAGCGGCAGGGCCACGTTCTCCTCGGCCGTCAGCGTCGGGAGCAGGTTGAAGGACTGGAAGATGAAGCCGACCTTGCGGCGGCGCAGCAGCGTGAGGGCGTCGTCGCTCAGCCGCGAAAGGCGCTCGCCGGCCAGCACCACCTCGCCCGAGGTCGGCCGGTCGAGGCCGCCGAGAAGGTGCATGAGCGTGGATTTGCCCGAGCCCGACGGGCCCATGATGGCCACGAACGTCCCGCGCCCCACGGCGAAGTCCACGCCCCGCAGGACGGGCACATCCAGCGCCCCCATGCGGTAATGCTTATGCAGCTTCTGACAGAAGACAGGTGTTTCAGCCATAAACGACAAAGATCCGGCCTTCCTGTGCCGGCCCCCCTCACTTTACCGTCGCGGTGACTTGAAATATGTAAATCAAACGTGAATTGTTCACATCGGGAATTCCACCGGATTAGTGGTTAGAGTTCGGTTTTTGGTGGTGGCTGGCGCGGGATGCCGTGGGTAAACCCGTCAGCTGTGACGAATGAAGGCGCCGGCACGGCGACGTGACTCTCTGACCTCTGAGCCATGGGTGTCTGAGACGGCGGGCCACAATCCTCACAGACGCCGAGCACAATCGTCGTGTAATGAAGACGTCAGTCTTCACGGCGTCTGGCCATAGGTATGCCGAAGGGATCGACGCGCTCGGGTACAGGCGGATCGCGGCCGTTCGCACGCGATCGCGCCCCTCGCTATAATCGCCCTATCGTTTCGGCCAGCCCTCCGGGCCGACCCGCCGATCCTTCGCTATCAAGGTAAGAGAGACAATGACCCGTAAAGTCGTTATCACCGGAATGGGCGCCGTCAACGGCTGCGGCCTGACCGTGCCCCAGACCTGGGACTCCGTCATCCGGGGTCGCCACGGCTTCGCGCCGATCACGGCCTTCGACACCACGAACTTCCTGGTCAAGATCGCGGCCGAGGCCAAGGGCTTCGACCCCGCGGCCTACATGGACGCGAAAGAAGCCCGGCGCATGGATCGCTATCAGCATTTCGCGATCGCGGCGTCCAAGGAAGCTCTGGCCCAATCCGGGCTCGAGATCAACGACGAAAACGCCGACCGCGTCGCCGTGATCGTCAGCTCGGCGATCGGCGGCGCCAAGGCCTTTCAAGACGGCGTGCGCACCCTCGACAGCGCCGGCCCGCGGCGCATCGACGTGTTCATGATCCCCAAGTTGATGTCGAACGGCGCCGGCGGTCTGATCAGCATCCAGACCGGGGCGCGCGGCCCGAACTTCTCGGTCGCCTCGGCCTGCGCTTCGGGCTCCGACGGCATCGGCATGGCCTGGTCGCTGATCCGCCACGGCGTGTGCGATGCCGCGATCGCGGGCGCGGCGGAGGCCACGATCATCGAATTGGGCGTCGGCTCGTTCGACCGCACCGGGGCGATGACGCATCGCACCGAGGGCGTGCCTCAGCCGTTCGACAAGGAGCGCGACGGTCTGGTGATGGGCGAAGGCGCCGCCATCCTGATCCTCGAATCCGAAGCCAGCGCCCGCGCGCGCGGCGCCACGATCCTGGCCGAGCTGGCCGGGCATGCGGCTTCGGCCGACTCGCACCACATCACCGCGCCGTCGGACACCGGCAAGCCGGGCTCGACCGCGATCCTGCGCGCGCTCGACTCGGCCAGCGCCAACCCCGACCAGGTCGGCTATATCAACGCGCACGGCACGGGCACGATGCTCAACGACGCCTCGGAGACGCGGGCCGTCAAGCTCGCGCTCGGCCATCACGTCGCGCAGGTGCCGGTGTCTTCGACCAAGTCGATGACCGGGCACTGCATGGGCATGACCGGCGCGCTCGAGGCGATCTTCTGCGTCAACGCGATCCGCGACAGCGTGCTGCCCCCGACGATCAACTACCGTACGCCCGACCCGGAGTGCGACCTGAACATCATCGCCAACACCGCCCGCGAGGCCCGCATCGATCTGGCGCTCAGCAACGCCTTCGGCTTCGGCGGCCACAACTCGGTGCTGGCCATTCGACGCTATTAGTATTGTGGATTGCTGATTGGGTGCGCCTTCGCCAATCAGCAATCAGCAATCAGCAATCAGCAATACCTGTGCTTCCAAAGTTCCGCAACCCCGCCTTGCTCGAACGCGCTCTGACGCATCGCTCCTATCTGAACGAGTTCACGGATATCAGCGAGGATAACGAGCGTCTCGAGTTCCTGGGCGATGCCGTGCTCGGCTTCGTGACGGCCGCGATGTTGTACGAGACGCTGCCGAACAAGGCCGAGGGCAAGATGACGCGGCTGCGCTCGGCGCTGGTGCGCAACGAGCGGCTGGCCGAGATCGCGCGCGCGCTCGGCATGGCCGGACAGATCCGCATGGGCAAAGGCGAAGAGGACGGCGGCGGGCGCGATCGCGATCACAACCTCGGCTCCGCGCTCGAGGCCGTGATCGGCGCCTATTACCTTGACTCGGGGATCGAGGCCGTGCGCGGTTGGCTTGTGCCGCTCCTGGCCCCCGCCCTGCGTTACGTTCTAGCCGAGCAGAACGACCATGATGCCAAGAGCCGCTTTCAGGAGTACGCTCAAGGCGTCTTTGGGATCACGCCGCACTACGACGTCCAGATCGCCGAGGGCCCCGAGCACGCGCGCAGCTGGCGCGCCGCGGTTTTCATCGGCGAGACCACTTACGGGTCCGGCATCGGCACGAGCAAGCGCGCGGCGCAACAGGCCGCGGCCTCCGATGCCCTGCAGCGGCTCGATCTCATGTGAGGCCCACGATGTCGACTTTGCTGGTCACCGGAGCGTCAGGGTATCTCGGCCACGCGATCGTGCAACGCGCGCGAAGCTTCACGGTCGTGCCCGTCTCATTCGCCCACGCAGTCGGCGGGTATCCGCACGCCGCGCGCGTGGATCTGCGTGATGCGGCGGCGGTCGACGAACTGATCCGCACGGCGGCGCCCGACGTGATCGTTCACGCCGCGGCCTCGAACCGGAACGCCGAGCACATCGCGGCCATCGTCCCCGCCGCCGTGGCCGTTGCCTCCGCCGCCCGGCGACACGGCGCGCGCCTGATCCACGTGTCGTCGGACCTGGTCTTCGACGGCGAGCACGGCCCGTACGGCGATGAAAGCGTACCAAGCCCGCTCGACAACCCTTACGCGCGCGCCAAGGCCGAGGCCGAACGGATCGTGACCCAGATCCATCCCGGCGTGGCCGTGGTGCGGCCCAGCCTGATCTGGGGCCTGACCCCGCTCGATCATCAGACCAGCTGGCTCGTCGAAGGCGCCAAGACCGGCGCACCGGTCTCGCTCTTCACCGACGAAGTGCGCTGCCCGGTTTTCGTCGAAGACCTGGCCGACTGGCTGCTCGAGCTGGCCGTCAAGCGCGAGCTCGTCGGTCCGTTCAACGCCGTCGGCCCGCAACCCCTCACCCGCTGGGACTTCGGCCAGAAGCTGCTGCGCAAGCTCGGCATCCGCCCCGGGCCGAACGTCAAGGCCGCGTCCTCAAAGGATCTGGGCCTCAACCGCGCCCGGGACCTGACCTTGACGGCCAAACGCGCCGAGCTCCTGCGAGCCCGTCTGCGCGGCGTCGATGACGTGTTGGCGGTTCTGTAACCCCGGCTGGCAGAGTCTTGTGAGGAGGAGCGAACCGCGAAGACGCATCGTGCTGCTTCGCGTCTTCGCGGTTAAGCTCTGCCCGTGAATCGAATCGACCGAAAGGAATCCCGTGTGGATATCGCCCATCGTCGCTTGCACAGCCTGCGCTTGAGCACCGCCCCATTCGAACACGTCGCCGAGGCCGTGCACTGGCTGGGCGCCGTGCAATCGCAGGATTTCTCCGGCGCGCTCTGGGGGCTCAGCCTGCGGATGCGATCGGCCGGCGAACGCGACCTTGTGCGCGCCTTCGACGCCGGCGAGATCGTGCGCACCCACGTGCTACGCCCGACCTGGCATTTCGTGCACCCGCGCGACGTGCGCTGGTTGCTGGCCCTCACCGCACCGCGCGTCCACGGCGTCAACGGCACGATCTACCGCCGGGTCGATCTCAACGCCGCGACCCTTGGCCGCTGTCAGACGATCCTGGCGAAAGCGCTCAAGGGCGGCACCTACCTGACCCGCGACGAGCTCAGCGAGCGGCTGGCTCAGGCCGGGATCGCGGATCCGACCGGGCTGCGGCTGGTCAGTATCGTCATGGCCGCGGAGCTCGACCAGGTGGTGATCAGCGGGCCGCGCCGGGGCAAGCAATTCACGTACGCCTTACTCGACGAGCGTGTCCCCGCGGTTCCGACGCTCGACCGCACAGAGGCGTTGACCGAGCTCGCCCGCCGCTATTTCGCCAGCCGCGGCCCGGCATCCGCGCACGACTTCGCCCGCTGGTCCGGCCTCACGGTGACCGACGCCAGGGCCGGCATCGAGGCCGTCCGCTCGGGGTTGAGCGCCGAGACCGTGGAGGGCCGGACGCTCTGGTCGACGCCGGACGACGAGGCCCGCGCGTTGGCGGCGCCAAGCGCCCTGCTCCTGTCGATCTTCGACGAGTTCGTGGCGGGTTACAGGGATCGGAGCGCGATCTGCGCGCCGAAGTTCGGCAGCGCGCTCGATGCTCTGGGCAACGGTCTGCTTTACATCATCGTCATCGACGGCCAGATCGTCGGCACCTGGCGGCGCACGTTCACCAAGACCACGGTGACGATCGAGCTCGTGCCGCTCCGCCGATTCACGACCGCCGAGAAGCGGGCCGTGAACGACGCCGCCGAACGCTACGGCGCCTACCTGGGTCTGGCGGTCGCCTATGTCTGACTCACCCTCTCAGTCGGCCGCGCGCAGCTCGAGCGTCAGGAAGTAGTCGCTGAACCCGAGCGCGTGCCAGAACGCGATGCCGCGCTCGTTCTTCGACAACACCTCGACCACCACGCGCTTGCCCGGCGCGAACACTTCGCCTAACAGCCGCTGCAACGCCGCTCGCCCGACGCCTGCCTGGCGATGCGAACGCGTCACATAGAACTGCCTCAGGAAGATCGACTCGCCCTCGTCGCGAAAGAGCGCGTACGCCAGCGTCTCCTGTTCGGCCGTCTCGAACAGCACCGCCTGATAGCGCCCGTCCAGCCACTCGGCCATGCGCTCGGCCAGCTGCGGGATCGACTGCGGGTTGTCGCTGCCTTCGTCGGCGATCAGCTCATGGTTGAGCCGGGCCAGGAGGGTGACGTCGGCTTGCGAGGCGAAGCGCATGTGCATGGGGGTGTTGGCGGGCGTGGGAAACACTCGAAAGGACCGGCAGGGCGGCCACAAGGGCCGCCCTTACCGCGGTGACCGGCCGGTCTTGCCGTTGCGGGCGGCCACGATCTCGGCCAGGATCGACACCGCGACCTCTTCGGGTGTGCGCCCGCCCAGGTCGAGGCCGATCGGGCCGCGCAGCCGCGCCAGCTGATCGTCGCTGAAGCCTGCCTCGCGCAGCCGCGCCCGCCGCTGCTCCTGCGTGCTGCGTCCCCCCAACGCGCCGACGTAGAAGGCCGGGCTGCGCAGCGCGACCAGCAGGCCCGGGTCGTCGAGCTTGGGATCGTGCGTGAGCAGGGCCACGGCCGTCGCGCGCGTGATGCCGAGGCCGACGAGCGCGTCGTCTGGCCACTCCGTGATCAGACGATCGACATGCGGGAAGCGCTCGACTGTGCCAAAGGCCTTGCGCGGGTCGATGACGATGGTGCGGTATCCGATCTCGCGCGCCAGCTGCGTCAACGTGATCGCGGTGTGCACACCGCCGACGACCACCAGGGTCGGCGCCGGCCAGTCGACCTCGACGAACACTTCGCCGCCCTCCCCCAGCGACGCGCGCTGCGAGTTGCCGGTGGCCAGCGCCGCCCGGGCAGCGGCCAGCCCGGCCTCGGCCAAGGACGCCGGGAGTTCGCCGTGGACGACGTCGCCGCTCTCATCGAGCACGAGCGCCGCGCCAAGTTGCTCGACCGGGCCCTTGATCAGCGTCGCGACGGCATACACCGCGCCGGCCTGCACCAGCTGCGCCACGGCGGCGACGTGCCCGGGATCCAGCGGCTGGACGAAGACGTCGAGGCTGCCACCGCAGGCCAGACCCACCTCCCAGGCCGTCTCATCGGCGACGCCGTAGTGCACGAGCCTGCCATGCCCGGCTTTGAGCGCATCGACCCCGGCCTCGACCGTCGCGCCTTCGACGCAGCCGCCGCTCACCGAGCCCGTCATGCCGCCCGTCGGTGTCAGGGCCAGCTTCGCGCCAGGTACCCGCGGCGATGAGCCCCAGGTCTGCACGACGGTCGCCAGAGCGACGGGCTGTCGGGCTGCCATCCAACGTTCGACATCAGGCAAGATATCTCTCATGACTGCACTCCAGTCGATGACTCATTCGGTGTCGTGCCCAATCATCCTACCGCACTCAGTCGCTCGGCGAGAT
>WBZS01000754.1_pt1 | contig 10420 bp, 14 predicted proteins | sample 5204201 | NCBI WGS metagenome assembly WBZS01 (sample SAMN12344357, study PRJNA552823) | activated sludge metagenome | biome: Activated sludge suspended growth; feature: Nitrification reactor; material: Wastewater; isolation source: activated sludge from nitrification reactor of wastewater... | reverse complement strand
TGGTGTTTCTATCTGCCACAGTTACATAGGGATTATCATTATAAGTTCCCTGATCATAAATATATGGGTCAATATTGCCGTATTCTGGATACCCACCACAGTTTGGTCCTCCATCAAAGCAAAGATTCGGGTCATCATAAAAACCAGTTACATCCCCTCTTCCACCACGGTAATATGTATTAAAAAGCCCTTCATTACAATAGCCCGATCTGTCACAAGGGTACCAAATATTTGAACCAGAGTAAGCAGCCAAAGCTGATTGATTGTATTGATAGTAGTAAGGATCGTAAGTTGTTGTAACAACCGAGTCTACATAGTCATAAACATAAACCGGTTCATCATATACATAAGTCACATAATCCATCGCTGGCTGTACGTAGGATGGTTGAGCATAGTATGCATAATCTGAAGGAGAAATATATGAATTTTGTGAGTAAGCTGAGTAAGAGTTAGCAGTCGGCCTATATGCAGAATTAGAAGAGAGATTTTGTGGGTAACAAACATTATTAACAGTATTTTGTTTTAAAATAATGTTTTCATCAACTCTTTGTCCACAGTTAGGAACGATTATATCTTTTGTTGTACCTGAGCCAAAAAGTCCTCCCCCAGATGCCAAATTACCAAAAAGTCCGCCCGATTCCAGTAATCCATTCCACATAGGCGTAAGGGCGGAATCAGCATGAACAACAGAAAAAGAACTTGTTAACAACAAAAAACCAACTGCTAATATTTTTTTACTCTCATTTAACATGAGCAAATTATACATATAATTTTATATTTAGTCAACATTAAAGACTTTACTTGAAGTTCAATTCTTCTTGCGCTGGTTGTTTACCAACTTCCACACCATACATGTCTACAACTTTCATTGCCTCCTCTACTGTTGTAATACCACGTAAAATTTTTAAAAGCGTATCTTCTCGCAAAGTTAAGAAGCCTTGTTTACCGGCCTCAAATTGAATTTCACGTTCCGACGGATTTGCAGCCGCGATTTCTTCGATTTCCTTACTCATATATATTGCTTCGTGTACAGCTGTTCGCCCTTTGTAACCATAACCATTACACTCTTTACAACCCAAGCCCTTGTGTAATTTATAAAAATTTTCTTTTTCATCAACAATAAACTCTTTTAAAAATTCTTTTTTGGCATTACTTTGTTTAAATTCTTCTAAGACATTGTTTATTAATTTTTTTTCCTCTTCTGTGGCTTCGTATTCTACTTTACAAGATGAACAAATTCTTCTTAAAAGTCTTTGCGCAAGAGAAAGTGTAAGTGATGAACCAAGAATTTTTGGATTTACTCCCATACCAATAAGGCGTGGAATAACTCCAGCTGCCGTGTTGGTGTGAAGTGTAGAAAAAACAAGGTGACCAGTAAGAGCTGCATTAATAGCGGTGTCCGCGGTTTCCCCATCACGAATTTCCCCTACCATGATAACATCCGGGTCCTGACGCAAAATGGCACGCATCGCACCAGCAAATGTATACGCCCCACCTGCACCAAGAGAAGTTTCATCCACTTGAGTTTGTACAATTCCTTTAATTTTATATTCTATTGGATTTTCAATAGTAATAATTTTCATATCTTCGGTGTAAATCTTTTGCATCATCGCATACAAAGTTGTAGTTTTACCGGAACCAGTTGGACCAGTTAGCAAAACAATACCATTTGGCTTGTTGATACATTCAAACACAAGTTTTTTTAAATAAGGTTCGTAACCCAAAACTTCCAAATCAACTTTAATGTTATCAGGATCAAGCAGACGCATAACCGCACTTTCTCCGTAGTTTCCTGGAATAAGTGACACACGCACTTCCACTTCTTTTCCAGCAATACGAATGGTAAAGCGCCCGTCTTGTGCTTTATTCTCATTGTTAAGCCTTACACCAGAAAGAATTTTTAAACGTGATTTGAAAAAATGAAAAGTTGCAACAGGAACACTCAAAACATCATGAAGCATTCCATCCAAACGCATTCTCACACGAATGTCGTCGTTCTCTGGTTCGACGTGAATGTCCGACGCATCAAGCGCATAAGCTCCTGCCAAGATAACTTCAAAAATTTTTGTAGTTGATTGTTTTCCTTCACTTAAAACCTTGTTGGCTTCTCTTTTAAAATCTTCCACACTTTTTATAATTTCAATCCACTCATTTATGAGCTGGTCGTTTACAGAAACAACTCCACTTTCAACAGCTTGCCCAGACGCCATATCGGCGTATCTACTCCAAGCTCGGCGCATTCCTTTGTGAGAAGTGATAAACAAAGTGATTATCAAACCTTCAGCTTTCATCTTTTCTATAATCGATTTAGTTTTAGAATTCTCCGGATCAGTACAGGCCACAAAAAGCCTGCGTCCTGCTCTGTGAAAACCGGCTAGCTCTGCATCACGAGAAACACTTTCCTCGATACTTCCAAGAGCGGTAAACTCGATAGAGTAAGTTGTCAGGTCGATGAATGGTATTTTTAATTTTAAAGAAAGTTGTTGTGCCAAAGATTCATCCTCACCTTCCCTGGCTTTTCCATACAACATTTTTACCAAATCATCTTTGAAAGCTTGCATATTTTTTCTGTGTTTGAGTATACAACAAAATTAAAATTGTGCGATATATAATATATTATATTGACTTTTTTTACGTATTTTTTATACTAATGATGTGCAAAGAAATGACTTACAAGTAAGTGTAATTTAAACAAATAACAAATTTAAAAATAAAAAATATGGAAGGAGCACCAAAAAGAAATTCAACAACTGAGAAACCAGCTAGACCCTCTCACGAGGAAATTGGAAGGGAAATAAACAGATTAACAATAGAAAGAGACGAAAAACTAAGGCAAATGGCTTGGGATCGAAAATCTCCAGAAGAAATAGAGGCAGAACGTGAAAAATATGAAGAAATGATTCGTAATGGTGGGGTAGCCAAAACTGATTAACAAACTAAAACGGATGTGTATAATCTAGGAACTTAAATTCAACAACTAACCACCAGATCTTAGTCTGGTGGTTTTGTATTTGCCTGCTTCCAAAAACGAAGTCATATGTTACAATTAAAACAATTCAAAAAAGGTTTTTGCTTTTGCACACACATCTAGCAAAATGTCTTCATCTACCTTTTCAACAAACTCAGCACCTCTTTCTTTCCAAGACATACTTTTTATTTGATCAGTTAAAATATAGCCTTTTATCTTATGACTCAAACCCAAAGAAGTTTCAAATAAATATTTTTTTGTTTTTGAAGTTATAGGGACAGCTATACATAAGCCAAACTTTTGATTGTAAACAATTCTACTCAAAACTAAAGCAGGACGTCTTCCTTTCTGTTCATGTCCTAAACTTGGGTCTAAACTAATATAAACAATATCTCCTCTGTCTGGTATATATTTTTTATCCATAAATATTTCTACCAAACCTCATTTCCAACAGGAGAACCCCAGTCAGTTTCTTTATACCTATTTTTCTTTGTGATCCCTTTTACCAATTCTTCTAAATTGTATTTTTTAGCTTCCTTTTTTGTATTCACCCTTTCAAAAGACATTTTGTTGTTAGTAATTTTCTTAGCTACCCTGTCTCCTTGGGACAACCCCCCCCCAATTGGGAAAAGGAAATCTGTGTGGAGATAAAACAATACGAGACGGTGAACCTGATGAAAAACTTTTTCGAACTTTTGAAACTTGCATCTATAAGAGTAGACTTCAATCAAAAATTATAAAAACAAAGCTGTTTTACAACTTTGTATTTAAGAAGTATAATTACATAGAAATATAGTTTTGAACAAAAATTTATATTTACAAAAATATGATTACAGAATTTGCAAATTTTATTAGAGAAAAAGGTGTGCTTGGTCTTGCAGTTGGTATTATCACTGGTGGAGCAGTAACAAAAACAGTTACAAGTATTGTGGACAATTTGTTGAGTCCACTTATCGGTGCGCTTACAGGTGCTGCTGGAAACTTGAATGACTTGGCTTGGACAGTTCCACTAACAACAATTACTTTCAAATACGGAGCCGTAATTTCTTCTTTGATCGATTTGATTGCTGTTTTGTTGGTTGTTTACCTTGTGTTTGTAAAAAGTCCTCTTAACAAGATCGACAAAAAATAATTTTTTTAAATTAAATAAAACCCGAGTTTAAATCTCGGGTTTTATTTTTTATAAACCTAAAAAATCTATTGCTTTTTGTGTGGCTACACGCCCGCGCGGTGTACGCTCAAGCATACCGATTTGTAATAAATATGGTTCAACAACTTCTTCAATAGTTTCGGCTTCTTCTGAAAGTGAAGCAGCAAGAGTCGAAAGTCCCACTGGCCCACCATTAAAATTTTTAATTATAATCGTTAAAAGATTTCTATCGTTTTGATTCATTCCCCACTCATCAATCTCAAGCATGTCAACTACTTTTTGTACAATTTCTTTTGTGACAGAAGTTTTATTTATTTGTGCCAAATCACGTGTTCTTTTTAATAAATAGTTTGCAGTACGAGGTGTCGATCGAGATCTTTTTGCGATTTCTTTTGTACCGTCTTCATTAATATCTACACCAAGAATTTTTGCACTTCTATCTACGATTTGTTTTATTTCTGCTTCAGAATAATTTTCCAAACGAAAAACTCCACCAGAAAAACGACTACGTAGCGGCGCTGACAAAAGAGCTACTCTGGTTGTTGCACCGACAAGTGTAAAAGGTGGAATGTCAAGTTGAATAGTTCTCGCAGCCGGGCCTTTTCCAATAACAATATCAATTACTCCATTTTCCATAGCCGGATATAAAACTTCTTCAATCATTTTATTAAGCCTATGAATTTCATCAATAAATAAAACGTCGCCATGCTCAAGATTTGTAAGAATACTTGCAAGATCACCAACTTTTTCTATTGCTGGACCAGAAGTAGTTTTCATATTCGCCCCTAAAGTTTTGGCAACCAAATGAGAAATAGTTGTTTTCCCTAGACCTGGCGGACCATAAAATAGCAAATGTTCTGGCTGATGATTACGCTCTTTTGCTGCCGCAAGTAGAACTTTCAAATTTTCTTTAACAGTTTTTTGGCCAACATATTCATCAAAAGTTTGTGGGCGAAGTGCCGAATCAAGCACCTGATCACGCTGTTTTACTTGCTGATTTTCTGAAAAATCTTTATTTTGTAAAGGTTTTTCTTCATTTTCATCTTGTTGTTTGTAAATGCTTGACATATAAATTATTTTCTGCTAAAATCCTAAAATAGAAATCTAGAGAGTAAACTATTTTTCTGTGAGTATAGCACAATAAAACATAAGAAAGCTTTGAGTTTTTTAATCTCTAAGTAATTGACTTTTTAAGCCCTACTTCTAATCCAATATTTGTCTTGGTACTACCGCATGTACGGTAACTAGCTGGGGTAACATATATGCGTGGAAGTCAGGCTCTCGCAAGGGAGGATTATTTAGAGATTAAAGGGTCTCAAGGTTTTTTAAATTAAAAAAGCAATGGCTGACATTGATAATAATACCGCCAAAACTTTTTTTGTGTCAATATGTTCTTTATAGAAAAATACTGAGAGAAGAATTGGAATTAAAATATAATGTGCATGAATTGTATAAACAATGGAAATTGGTCCAGTCATAATGGCTTTAGAAATTGCAAAAATTGCCAACGAACCCAAGAAAGCGGTCATTGTTCCATATTTTAAATCTTTTTTTGTAAATATAATTTTGAAATGTGAATTTTCATAAATATACAAAATATATGAAACCAAAAATCCAACAAACTGCCCTACAGCCAAACATAAGAAAAACCCATCCTGCCCAAAGGCCAAACTAGTTTTCGTAAAAAAATGTGTGATTGTCCCAGTAAAAGTAGAAACTATCAAGAGTATTATTCCTAAAAAAAGATTTTTTTGTCTAGTTTTTTCTTTATTATTTATCAATAAAACCGGCACTAAGATACTAAGCATTACACCAAAATAATTCGTCAAACTCAAATATTCTTTAAAATAAAATACCCCGCCAATAACGGCAATCAAAGGTCCTAATATTTTATTGATCGGAAAAAAAATTACTGAGTCAATATTTTTTAAAGAATAAGTTCGCGTTAAAAATGAAATTCCATAGGATATCCCACCAAGTGTTGAATAAAAAATAATTTCTAGATAATGTTCTGGAATTTTTTGATCAATAAAAATTAACAAAAGCAACCATACAAAACTTGGTAAAATAAAATTGAACATAGAGTTCACTGAAATATTTATACCTTTTTGAGCTACAACCTTGCTGGTAAAAATATGCACTCCGGCAAATAAAGTTGCAAGCAGTGTCCAAACAGTTGCTTCGAAACTCATACTTTATTTCTCTTTTGATTTTTGTTTACCTTCGAAAAGTCCGCCTGCAACAGTCAACTCACCTTTTAGTGGTGGATGCGAATCATAATTCTCCAAAATAATTTTTTCAGCTGTTACATCATCTATTTTCTTTATAGTTTTATCTATTTTCACTGTCGGGAATTTTTTTGGTTTTCTTTTCAACTGTTCTTTTGCTTGTGGAATATGATTTTCATAAATATGTACATCACCAAAAGTATGTACAAATTCTCCTGGTTCATATCCAGTTACTTTTGCAAGTATCAAAGTTAGTAGCGCATAACTTGCAATATTGAATGGAACTCCAAGGAAAATATCAGCACTTCTTTGGTAAAGATGCAACGAAAGTTTCCCGTTTTTTTGACTTACCTGGTACATATTGTGACAAATTGGAAAACGACAAGCATCCTCATTATCAGCCATTGTATAGAGATATTCTGGGTTCCAAGAGTTAACAATCAAGTTTCTAGCATCCGGATCATCTTTTAATTCTTGAACTACCCAGGCAAGTTGGTCTACTTTTTTCACCTCCCCTTTTCTTGTTGGCCACTTACGCCACATTTCCCCATATATTCTTGGCAAATCTCCATGAACCTTTGCAAACTCTGCATCATCTTTTATTTTGGTAATAAATTCTTCTTTTGTTAATTCTGCCCAACCTTTTTTCTCTCTATTTTGACTATATATTTTGTAAGGATAATCATCCCAAATATGCACCCCATTATCAACCAAGTATTTTATATTTGTCATTCCCTTCATGAACCAGATAAGCTCATGCAATACACCTTTCCAAAAAGTTTTTTTAGTTGTAAGCAGAGGAAAACCTTTTGATAAATCATATCTTGTTTGGCGTCCAAAGAGAGAATAGGAAACTGCTCTAGTTCCACGGTCTACATTTTTGATTCCCTTTTTTAAAATTTCTTGCACTAGGTCAAGGTACTGGTGTTCTGGATGATTACTTTTCTTAACAACTTTTTTTATAGATTTCTTTACAGTTTTATTTACCGATTTAGATTTTGTTTTTGCTTTGGTATTAACCTTTTTTGTAACTCTCTTTGTTTTTGCCATATTAATTTTATTTAAATTTTATAATATATTAGTCTACCATTTTCAAAAAACTACACCAATATTGACAGTTCCTTTTTTAAACTTTCGTAAAATTCCCTATTTTCTTCTCTTACCTCATCAAAAAATATTTTCTGTTTAAAATCCCTTTCTATTTTAGGCAAAGCCCAAGCCAAGGCTTCTTTTAAAGATTTTTCCCTTGTAAAACTTTGAACTCCGAAATCATAAAAATCAGTTTTTAAATGAACTACGGCATCTGCTGTTGCCATAATTTTCCCTTCTAAAGTTTTAGGTGAACTTTCGGCAGTGCGACAGCTGTGAAGTTTTATGATATCCTCGATTATTGTTTCTATTTCGTCTTTTTTAAAGTCGGATTTTTCTAAAAAACTTTTAGCGATCCTGAAACTCTCTTCTTCGTGTCTTGAATCAAACCTACTTATCACAGCATCACCTATATCATGCAACATAGCAGCCGCCACAGCAAGATCTTTGTTTGCTTTAAATCTTTCACAAAGCTTTTCAGTTTCTTCAGCTACAACAAAAACATGATTTTCAAAAAGCCAGTCTGACCAGTCTGCTCTGTTTTTATTTTTGGACAAATATATTTCTGAAACCAAAACCTTTAAATTTGTAAGTCTGTCCATAGAGTAGAACTAATATTTAGAAATCTCTTTTCTGAGTTTTTCTATTAAATCATCTTCATTTTCATATTCAATAAAATCTTTTGAAATTACTTTTAGCGAACCAGAAATTTCTTGTCCTTTTTTATAAATACAAATAATTGGAATATTTAATAAATCAGCCCAGCCAAGTTCAATACCAAGACCAATTTTTTGATAACTAACTTCTGCAATAACTAAATTACAATCTTTTTTAAAGAAACTTTTTGAATCATAAGCTTCACTGCTTACATCATGTGGAAATACAAATTCGTAACTCTTAACAAGCTCGCTGTTTTTAATTGGGTTGTACAGTTCATTTATAAAATCAAAACTTCTTGAGTGTGCTACGTATATTTTCATACTATTTCTTCTTTGCCAATTTTACCTCCTTCTTTTCTTTAATAAAATTTTCCCAATTGTTTTTTGCAAAGTTTCCAACTTTAGCATAATCCCTCCTTGGTTTACTTGAAAGTTTAGAGAAAACTAGCTGCCCAATATGCATTTTGGGACGTAAGATAATTGGTAAAGTATTTTGATTTGTAAGCTCAAGAACAATATTTAAATAGTGCCCCGGGTTTATAACTCCTGCAGTATTGTGGATCATAAGTCCAACACGAGCGAGTGACGACTTTCCCCCAAGTTGAATTAAAAAATCGTCTGACCCGAAAAAATCATGAGAAATACCAAGCACAGAGTGCCCTGGGTGTAAGATAAATTCCCCACCGTCCAGGATTTCAATTTCTTCTGTTTCTGGATAAATTTTATTTACCGGGTCGATAATCTTACTTTTAAACTCTTTGTTTACAATAAACTTATTGCCAAGCAAAATGTCGTAACTTGCTGGATTAAGTCTGGTAACATCAAAATTATCAATTCTGATTTTTTTCGCCTTCACTGCTTTTTCTATATCTTGATCTGAAAGAAACATACATTCTATTATAACTTATATTTCCTTTATTTAAAACTAAAAAGATTTACTATTTGCCCATGTGTAGAAAAAAGTTGAGTTTATCTTCGTCACTCATTGCCTTCCAGATTCTCACCAATCCCTCTCTTTTTTCTTTTTCCCTTTCTTCTTCCCTTCTTATGGTATCTTCGACCTCTTTTTCTTCCTCACCGGCCTTGGCTTCACCCACCCTCTTTCCAATGCTTTCAGATGAATTGCATAAGAATATTAGTTGTTGAACTTTTTGCGATTCTAGTTCAACTTTAACAAGCAATCTCTCATATCCTTCCACAAGCTTATCACCAGACATATTTAGGATATCTTTTTCTAACTCAAGCTTTTTTTGTCTTATTGCGGCTAACTCCTCTTTCACCACCCTAACTCTTTTAAGTTGTTCTGTTTCTAAACCAGCTAATTCACCAGATTTTAAATGTGTTGGTTTTGTTTCTGTCATATTATTTTATTTGAATTAATCATAATTACTTTTTAGAGTCAATGTCATTACTCTATATTAAAAATATTTTCAGTACCATAATAATTTGCCCAATTTTTGTTATAGAAATCAAACATTCTTTCCAATCTATCTTGTTTCAACTCTTCTACCCCCATCTCGCCCATAAATTTTACCAAATCATTTTTTACACTTTCAATTTCGTTTTCCGCTTCTGTAACAACTTCAAATTCTGCCAAGTAACCATAACCAGCATTTTTATCAATACAAACTGCCATATTATCTTTTTTATATTCTTCTCTTTGTCTTGACCATTTTGCTTGATACTCTAAACCACAACCCAGAAGTTTTTGATCAAGCTCCGAAAGAGTCATTGGTAAAACTTCCTCAAACTCTAGACGACTTACTCCGTTTTGACTTGAGTCAGTTCCAAGAGATGCTTTAATAACCAAGATAACTTTTGTGCCATTGGTCTCGCGTGTGCGAATAGAAAAATCTTTACCTTTTTCTAAAATATTTTCAAAAGCTTCTTTTTGTGTAACTACTTTAGAAAATTCTTCTTTAAATTTTGTTAAATCTGTGTATGTGAAATAATGGTTAAGTTGTGAACTTTTTTTAACTTGCCCCAGATCAAAACCTTTTTGTGCCAAATCACTTACCAACTTGTCGGCCTTACTCTTCTCTCCCAACAAACTTTTAATTTCTATTTCTATTTGTGACATACCCCAAGTATATTACAAATCAGCCCAACTTTCACCGTTGACGAGTATAAACAGAAGTGTTCCCCTCCCCTTCGGGGGAGGGGCTGGGGCGGGGGCAGCATGCAAATCCGGTGCCGACGGCCCCCACCCTCGGTCCCTCCCCCTGAGGAGGGGGAGGGAGGCGACGGGGGCGATGTTGGTGTGTCAGGCGACTTGCTGGGCTTTGGCGCGGCGCTGGGCGACGGCGTCGGCCAGCTTTTCGAGGGC
>WBZS01002690.1_pt1 | contig 10425 bp, 11 predicted proteins | sample 5204201 | NCBI WGS metagenome assembly WBZS01 (sample SAMN12344357, study PRJNA552823) | activated sludge metagenome | biome: Activated sludge suspended growth; feature: Nitrification reactor; material: Wastewater; isolation source: activated sludge from nitrification reactor of wastewater... | reverse complement strand
CGCTTCCTGAACACCAGACCCATCGCGGGTCTCCCTCCTTGTCGACAGGCCGGGCCCGCTGCCCGGCCGGATGCCTGTTAGGCCTACTCGTTGCCGACGGACCGTCCGCCGACAAGTTCCAACTGCGGCCGCACCGACTCTGCGGCCTTGATCCAGCCCGTCACCGTCGAGCGCGAGCGCCCGACACGATCGGCGATGGCCTGTTTCGACAGGCCTTCGGCATCGAGCGCCAACACGATGGCGAGCTCGTCGGCTGCGGCGCTGATCTTGCTCGTCGCGACGACCTCGTCGGCATGTCGACGGTGCTCGTCGGGCGAGCTCGTCGGAGTGTCGACGGCGCTCGCCGTCAAGGTGTCGACGAGGTCGTCGACCAACTCGACGGGCGAACTCGACGGACTCTGGACGACGTCGTCGGCGATCTCGACGGCACCCGTCGACGAACGGTCGACGAACTCGACGGGCATCTCGACGGGCGAACTCGTCGGGGTGTCGGGACCCAACTCGTCGGCATGTCGACGGTGGTCGTCGAGCAACTCGACAGCCGACGCTTCCTGGCTCATCCGGTGGCCCGCCTTGAGGAAACCGATCGTCGCGGCGAAGGCCGGCAGGTCGAGCATCAGCGGCAGCGCCCAGGCGACGCGGCCGTGCCAGCCGGCCATCTCGCCGACGACCGCCAGTGAGACGAAGCTGACCGCCAGGGTGATCACCAGGACCGCGCCGACGAGCACCGCCAGTGTCACCGCCAGCGCCAGTTCGACGAGGTTCCACGAGCGGAGCCAGGCCGCCACTCGCTGGCCGAACGGCAGGTGCGCCCACGGCGCCGCCGGCCGAGTCGTCGGGTCGCGGCGGACCGCGCCCATGAAGCTCGCACGGATCGTCGCGAACGTATGGAGCATCAGCACGGCGATCAGCGGCGGCAGCGCGTGGATCGCCCAGATCACGCCGAGCGGCAGTTCGTCGAGCGCGTAGGCCGTGATGTTGCCGATCACCGACAGCAGCGCCGCAGCCGCGACGATGCGGAAGTAGTAGACGTAGCCGAAGTCCTCCGTCGTCGAGCGATCGACCTTGAGGGGGTTGGGGAGCTTCACAGCGGCACCCCCACACCGAGAGCGTCGAGCAGGGCGCCAGCGACCGCAGCCACGGCGAACGCAACGAATGTCACAGCGATGATGAACGGGAACGCAGTAGCGGTCGCCGGGGAGAAGCCGCCGTGCACACCGAGGTCGGCCATCTTATGGCCGACCATGATCAACGCGGCCACGCAGGTGCCGAAGGCGAACATAGCCGGTGCTGCGATCACCCCTGCGATGTTGGACGCGGTCCCTTCCGGATCGATCTTGGCGAACCGCGGTACGACGACGGCCAGACCCAGCACGAACAGGACGAGCACCGCCGGGATCGTCGTCATGATCACGACGCTGGCGATCCGGCCCACGAGGGTCTCGGCATTCATCGCTGCACCGGCCGAGCCTGTCACCGCCATGACGCCGGCCAGGCCGGCGACGGCCCACCACAGGAAGCGTCGGGTGCCGCCGACCGGTCCGATGGCACCGATGATCGCAGTCGCGGTCGACGGTGCCGCGGTGTTGGAAGTGTTCATGTCGTTCATCGGTCGTCCCCCTCATTGCTTCGGATATAGCTGACGTCGCCGTTGGGCTCGACGTAGGCGGCGACGATGCCGCCGGTGCGGGCGAAGTGCCCCCAGAACGCGGCGACGGACGGATCGGCGGCCGGGTCGCCGTCGACGGCCCGGGCGAGCTCGCGCCGGAACGCGCGCTTGGACATGACCGCACCATGGCGGCGTTGCTTGCGATTCATGCTGCTGCTCCTTCCGCGCTGAGTGCCTTGATGCGCTCCGGCCGGAAGCCCGACCAGTGCTGCTCGCCGGCCACCACGACCGGCGCCTGCTGGTAGCCCAGCGCCATCACGTAGTCGCGCGCGGCGTCGTCGACGCTGATGTCGACGACGGTGTAGTCGATGCCCAGGGCGTCGAGCCGGCGGATCGTCATCGTGCACTGCACGCACGACGACTTGGTGTAGACGGTGATGGTCATCGGGTCACCGCCGCGTTGTCGTCGGTGGCCGCGTCCACCGGAATCGCGATTCCGGGGCCGAAGGCGCGGGGGTCGACTGCGAAAGGATCCGCAGGGGACCCCTCATGCTCGGGGAGCAGGATCCCGGACAAGTCGATCTGCCGAGCCGGTGTCGGCGTCGGCCGCTTCTCTTCCGGGACCGACATCCCTGCCGGCTCCACCGCAGTTTCGGCGACATCGGACGGCTCCACGACGACAGCGGCCGGGATCGTCGCCGGATCGCGGGTGAGCGCGTGGCCGCGCGCGGGTAGGCCGGTCGTAGCCAGTTTGGTAGATGCCGGGAGCACGCCGCGCGTCCAGCGCGCCAGGCGTCGATCACCGACGACAGACTCTTCATGCACCTTCGCGTAGCCGATCTCCTTCTTCTGGACCGTCGCCAGGCCGAGGTCGCCGAACAGTTCCGCGGCCACGGCGGAGTGGCCGCGTTCGGCCCACCCCTTCAGACTCAACTTGCGCCGATCCCCACGGCTGTCACGCTCGTCCAGCCAGACGCCGCCGCGGGTGGCCTCCTCGACCAGGCGCGTCTTGAAGACCGCCTCCGATTCAACTGCCGCACCCGATCCGCGGCTGGCACGCGACTCAGCGACGTAGGCGTCGTACAGGAACTCCAGCGGCAGCATCGGGAGAGAGGACGCGGTCAGCTCGGGCTCGTACTTGCGCCAGAAGGCGACGATGTTGTCGTTGCCGCCGCGGTACTCCTCCAGAACGTTGGCCACCGCCGGCGGTGTGCTCAATTCGATGATCGGGCCGACCTCGACGAGGGCTTGCCAGACGAACCATTCGCGCACTTCATCGCGCAGCAGGTAGTCGTTCTTGATCTCAGGGTTCTTCGCCGAACCCATGAACCGCTGAGCGAACCGGCACATATACAGACGCCGGTCGACCGCGGCGCTCTTATCCCGAATCTTCGGCAGCCGGTTCAGGGAGAAGATCATCGGTACAAACAGGCGAACTTCGATCGGGTCACGATTCTTGCGATTGATCTGCACCGGGTCGTGCGAACTGATGGCTTTGAGCTGCGCCGACGAGCTCAAGAAGGCGTCGGGGTCCGATTCGTCCGACAGGTTCGCGGCCGCACCCATCAGGCGGGTCAGCATGAAATCCCGCTTGCCGTCGAACTTTTCCAGGCCCAGTGACGCACACGCGACACCGCGCGGCCCGCCCACGATGGCCCGCTGAAGGACCAACATTGTGCCCTTGCCGTTCGATCCACTCTCCGAGAGGTATACGACGATCTTGTCGTCGGTGAAGGCCCTCGGGCACAGCAAGTACGCATTGATCTCGTGCATCACCGGAGCGAGATCAACGCCCATCGTCTCTTCGAGCCAACTCTCCGGATCCCACCAGGAGCCGTCGGGGTTCTGGATGCGCGGCAGCTCCGGCTTCGTCTCAGGCAACCTGGTGCGGATCTTCGCCAGGAAGACGTGCTCGTCCGGGTCGTACTGTCGTCGCTCACCGGTGACCCGGTTGTAGACGCAGTCGTCGAGCGCCACCAGATCAGCATCGGCGGTCTGGTACCGCAGCGGCGCCAGGTCTCGTAGGGCCGACAGCGACTCGGCGATCCACCGGTCATCGGCAGTAAAGGCCATCTCGCGCAGAAAAACCGTCAGCGGTGTGGTCCTGCCGGAACACTCGCGGTAGATCCCCTCGTCCGGGTCGTATACGGCCAAGAAGGCCGTGTCGCGATCGTCCTGGCTTTCGACGGCTTGGATCAGCGCCACCTCGCGATAGATCATCGCCAGCGCTGCCGCCTGCCGGGGAAGAATCTGCCGGAGCGCCCCCAGGGGTCCGAACACGACCTTCTTGCCCTCGTCGTCCCCGCTCTTTGCGGCCTCCTTCTGGAGATCCTTGAGCTCGCCGACGAGCGCGTTCGTCGCGTTCACCAGTTGCGTGGCCGCAACGGCCGGCGACGGCAGCGGCTGACCATGGCCCTTCAGCTCGGCCAGCTCCGCGATCGCAGACGCCGTAGCTTTGGCGACGACGTCGTCGAGAGTGTCCCGCACGGACACCTCGGTGCCGCTGTGCGCGGCAAGGGGTTCGTTGTACACTTCAGATGTCCTTCCAAGACATTGAAACCGTGTTGCAGCACGGCTTCTCCAGAACGCCGCCCCCTGGGCGGCGTTCTTGCGTTCATCAACTATTCGGTTCGTGCGCCGCTCTACGGCGCGGCCGCATCAGTCGCCGGCGCCTACGGCGTTGGCGGGGATGTACCAGCCCTTGTTCGGGGCGATCTGATAGGCCCCGGCGATCAAGCCCTCAGCGAGGTAGTTGTAGACCGTCGACGTCGAGACGCCCAACCGGTCCGCCAGCTCGCACACCGTAATCCTGTCGCTCCGTGTTGCGGTGGTGATGGTCATCGTGCCCCTCCTTTCGTATCCGCTTCCACGATTCCCAAGATACCCAGAAATTCTAGCCTTTACAACACATCAGCGCAGGTCAGAGGCGGTTTTCTAGTACAGTTAAATGTCTGCGAATATGCGACGGAGCTACATTTCTGCAGCACATCGGCACATGCAATAACTCAGCGACAATTGCACAGACGATGAAAAATTCGCCAAGACCAATGGGGCTCATCCCAATCAAGGGTGTAGTCGGGCCTTGGCCTTCGGACGTGGGCAGTCTCCTGGCGATGTGCTTGGTGAGAATGCGAGACCCGAGCGCGCTCGCGCGGAGGTGCTCGAGCCGACCACTGATCGCCTTTGACGACCCGTTCGACGTGCCGCGGCGCGCGGTGACGCGGCCGCTCAGACGACTCGTGGGCCAAGCCCATCGGGTCGCGGCGTTGCGCAGGGCACCCTCAGCCATACCGGCGGGACCAGTGGTTGCGGGCGCGGGGTTCGGCAATGTTAGACGAGGACTGCGTGGTCGAGTTCGAGGTGCCAGCCAGTCGAACAGCTGGGCCCCGTCCGTCGCCTAACGTGGCAGCAGATCGGCTGCAGGAAGACATACCGGCGGCATGCGGTACACTTTTTCCGTGCATCTGTACTTCCTGTGACGGCTGAGTAGGCCCACCGCGCTCGTTGAGTATTCCGAGTCTGCGGCGGCCGCTCGTTCTGACCCTTCTGGGTCGCCGTCAGTTGCGTACCTATCTGCCTGTTCGTGGCCGGTGGTGCGTCGTCTCGAAGGACTTCAATGCTCACCCCGACAAACCGTCATCCGGCGCGCCAGCGCGCGCAGCTCATCGCTTCCGACGTGTCTTTAATGCGCGGAGCCACGCCCGTTCTCCATCATGTCGACCTCACCCTCACTTTCTCATCGCGTGTCGCGATCGTGGGCGAGAACGGGCGGGGGAAATCGACGCTCCTGCAGGTGCTCGCTGGCGTCCTGGCCCCGGACTCCGGAACAGTCCAGTGCATCGGCACGATCGGTGTTGCCGAGCAAGAGATGACCGCCACTGACAGTCGAACTGTTGGACAGGCGGTCACGGAGGCGATCGCCGAACCTCTGGCCGCGTTGGAGGCACTCGACGCCGCCGCTCTCGCTCTCGCGGACAACACGGACCGGGCGGAGGAGCAGTACGCGGCCGCGTTGGAACATGCCGAAGCGCTCGATGCGTGGGATGCCGAACGGCGCGTGCAGATCGCGCTCGAAGCGCTCGACGCGGAGACGGACACGACCAGGCTTCTCGCAGACCTCTCGGTGGGACAGCGTTATCGGGTACGGCTGGCGTGCCTTCTGGGCGCCGATCACGACTTTCTCCTGCTTGATGAGCCCACCAACCACCTCGACCGAAGCGGGCTCGGGTTCTTGGCCACGCAGCTCCGAGCGCGGAGCGGGGGTGTTGTCGTCGTCAGCCACGATCGTGCGCTGCTGTCCGACATCGCGGAGACCATCGTCGACCTCGACCCGACGCCGGACGATCGGCCGCGCGTGTACGGGAATGGCTATGCCGGCTACCGGGAGGGGCGCCTGGCCGAGCGGGAACGCTGGGAACAGGACTACGACCGCCAGCAGGCCGAGCATGCTCGACTGCAGGACAGTCTCAGCGCCGCGCAGAACCGATTGGTCTCGGGATGGAGACCAGAGAAGGGCACCAACAAGCATGGGCGCGCCACCCGGGCCAGCGGGCTCGTGCAGAACGTGCACCGACGCCAGGAAGCACTGGAAGCCCACGCCGTCACCGTGCCGGAACCGCCTCAGCTCTTCCGGTTCCCCGACCTCCCCACACGCACTGGGGCGGTTCTCCTCAGCGTCGATCAGGTCAGCGTCGCTGGGCGGTTGACCCGGCCAGTGTCGTTCTCACTCTCCCACCGCGGCCGTCTCGTCGTGACCGGCCCGAACGGTGCCGGCAAGTCCACACTGCTGAGCGTGGTCGGCGGTGAGCTGGCGCCGGACACGGGAGCGGTTCGAACGCCTCGGAGCACGCGCTTGGGCTTTCTCCATCAGGAGACGACCCTGCCGCCTGAGCGGAGAGCGAGCGAGGTGTACGCCACGCACGTCGGCGCGCTGGTGTCCGAAGGCACTTTGCTGGAGTCGGATGCGATCGGGCTCTCTCAGCTTGGTCTGCTGCGCCCGCGCGAGGCGGGCAAACGAGTGGGTGAGCTCTCGATGGGGCAGCAGCGCCGGCTCGATCTGGCGCTCGTGCTCGCGATGCGCCCGCATGTGCTGCTCCTGGACGAACCCACCAACCACCTTTCCATCGCGCTCGTTGACGAACTCACCGACGCGCTCGGAGCAACCACGGCGGCGGTCGTCCTGTCAACGCACGATCGGCAGCTGCTCCGTGACGTTGACGAATGGCCGAGCCTCGAACTGACTTCGATGGTCGAAGGCGAGGCCCTGGTATGAGCGAAATGAACCTCAACCGGATACGTGCCCTGCGGCCACTGGCTTCGCGGGACTATCGCCTCCTGTTCGCCGCGGTCGGCATCGAGGTCTTCGGCACCGGGATGTGGACCATCGTGATGGTCTTCCAAGTGCTCGCGCTCGATGACAGCCCGCTCGCGCTCTCAGCGGTCGCAACAGGGATGAGCTTGGGCCTGTTCACCTTCTCGATCCTTGGTGGCGTTGTCGCCGATCGGTTCTCCAAACGCCGCATCATCATCACCGTGCAGGGATGCACCGCGGCTGTGATGATCGTGGTGGCAGTCCTGTCCCTCACCGAGACGATCGAACTGTGTCACGTCGGCGTTGCCTCATTCGCGATGGGCGCAGGAAGCGCGTTCTTCTACCCCGCCTACAGCGCGTATTTACCTCAGGTGCTTCCGCCTGAGCAGCTCCTCGCAGCGAACGGGCTCGAAGGCGCTCTCCGCCCCTCATTGGGGCAGGGCCTCGGTCCCGCCCTCGGCGGAGTCATCGTCGGCATATTCTTCCCCGCCATCGGGGCCGTCATCGTCGCAGCCTCGTACGCAATCGCGTTCATCCTCACCCTGTTCCTCAGCCGACGCGACGAGCCGACCACGGCCACGTCTCCGGAGCAGCACACGAGCGTGTGGGGCGACCTTCGAGCAGGCGTGAACTATGTGGTTCACACCCGCTGGTTGCTCTGGACCCTGATTTTCGGATCCTCGCTCGCTCTCATCATCCAGGGACCGATCGAAGTGCTGCTGCCCTTCATCACTCGCGACAGGTTCGAGGACGCCGAATCCACGTTCGGCTTCCTTCTCGCCGCATTCGGCATCGGTGGGGCTATCGGCTCACTCGTTGTGTCGTCGCTGAAACTCCCGCGTCGCTACCTCACGTTCATGATCGCCTGTTGGGGCGGCGGAACCCTCCCCCTCGCGGTCATCGGCGTCGCCGACAATCTGATCCTGATGCTCGCAGCCCTGTTCATCGTCGGCGCAGCGACCGGAGCCGGTGTCGTCATCTGGGGAACCCTGCTGCAACGCTTGGTGCCGCTCGACATGATCGGCCGAGTCGCGAGCCTCGACTTCTTCGTCTCGATAACCTTCATGCCGGTCTCGATCGCGGTCGCAGGACCGCTCTCGCTGCTCGTACCCATCCCGGTGATTTTCACCATCGCCGGCATCGCTCCACCCGTACTTGCGCTGATCGCGTTGCTGGCAGGACGTATGCGCGAAAGCGAGATAGAACGCCTTCTGGACGAACGGTGAGAGGCGACTGTCGACATGCCCAACGCTTCCGTCCGGGCGGGCTTCACCTGCCCGGACTTGACCACATTCTGCCGACTCGACGAGCTTGACCTCGTCGTCACCGGCCAACGCCTCGAGCCCGGCCGAGCGGTGCTGGCCTGCCGGGTTCTCACATCGGACGAGTGGTGTCGGCGCTGCGGCGCCGAAGGGACTCCTCGTGACACCGTCGTCCGGCGTCTTGCACATGAGCCGCTGGGCTGGCGACCCACCGTCCTCGAGGTCGCGGTGCGTCGCTACCGCTGCATTGGCTGCGGGCACGTCTGGCGCCAAGACACTACCCGGGCGGCCGAGCCGCGGGCGAGGCTCTCGCGCCGCGGGCTGCGGTGGGCACTCGAAGCGCTGGTCGTGCAGCACCTGACGATCGCCCGGATCGCCGAGGCGCTCGACGTCGCGTGGGACACCGCCAACGACGCCGTTCTCGCCGAGGGCAAGCGTGTTCTTATCGATGACGAGCACCGTCTCAACGGTGTGAAGGTCGTCGGGGTCGACGAGCACGCCTGGAGGCACACCCGGCGCGGTGACAAGTACGTCACCGTGATTGTCGACCTCACTCCGGTCCGTGACGGCACTGGGCCTGCGCGGCTGCTCGACATGGTCGAAGGCCGTTCCAAGCAGGCGTTCAAGACCTGGCTGACTGAGCGTGACGAGGCCTGGCGTGAGGGGATCGAGGTGATCGCGATGGACGGGTTCACCGGCTTCAAGACCGCTGCGGTTGAGGAACTCCCGGACGTAGTGACCGTGATGGATCCGTTCCACGTCACGCGCCTGGCTGGCGAGGCGCTCGATGAGTGTCGCCGCCGGGTGCAGCAGTCCATCCACGGCCACCGCGGCCGCAAGGACGACCCTCTCTACTCCGCACGGCGGACCCTGGCCACCGGCGCTGGCCTGCTCACCGACAAGCAGATCGACCGACTACAGCGACTGTTCGACCCCGCCATCCACGGCGATGCCCATGTCGAGGTCGAGGCGACCTGGGGCATCTACCAGCGCATGATCGCCGCCTACCGCCATGAAGACCGCCGCTGCGGCCGCCAGCTGATGACCGCGCTGATCGACTCCGTCAGCACCGGCGTCCCGCCGGCCCTGGTCGAGGTCGCCAAACTCGGACGGACGTTGAAGAAGCGGGCCGACGACGTGCTCGCCTACTTCGACCGGCCCGGCACTAGCAACGGACCGACCGAGGCCATCAACGGACGACTCGAGCACCTCCGAGGCTCCGCACTCGGGTTCCGCAACCTCACCAATTACATCGCCAGGTCCCTGCTCGAGGCCGGCGGATTCAGACCACGACTACACCCTCGATTGGGATGAGCCTGTTTGCTTTGGCCAGCGCGGCTCGGTATTCACCTGCGATCTGCGACAGCGCACTCTTCGTCGCGGCGAAATCATCGGGCCCATCGGCCTGCCGTGCGGGGACACCGATCCGCCCCGCCCCGTAGGCCAGGCGAAGCATCATCACGAGCATCATCGAGAAGCCGGTCGCGGCCATCTCGGCGTTTGGTCCTTGTGCGACGGCCCACGCGATCGCGCCCGCACCACCGAAAAGCAGCAGGGTCGCAGCAATTCGCAAGACCTCGCCGGTGCCCGATTGAACGTGAATATCGATCTTCTGCTCACTCATTCCTTCTTCTCCTTCTCGTTGTTGTCTGTGGGTTCGGGCGCGACGATCGCCGCGATCCCAAGTGCGGCGACTCCGCCGCTGGCCCACCGCCACGGCCCGCCGATGGCGATCCCTGCGATGACGACGGCGATGCCCGCCAGGACGGCGAGCACGATCAGTGCGGCCAGCCACCGGCCCTGCGTTCCCGTGTCGTCCATGGCTTTCTCCTGGTCTTCGACCGGGGTGGTCAGTGGCAGCGGGGGCTCCTGCCCGAGCAGGTCAGCAAGGGTGGTCATCGGTCCTCCTCGCCGGGAAAGCGATCGGGCAGGGTGAAGTCGATGTCCGACATGTCATCTGCCACTTCGGCCTGACCGGTATCGGTCGTGTCCATCTGCTGCGGTTCGGCCGGCTGCACCGGCGGGGGCTCCTCGCCCGCGTACGGGTCGATCTGCCTCGCCTTGTCCTCGTCGATGACGGTGTTCCAGCTGCCGTCCTTCTTCTTCGCCGGGGGCGCGACCGCGTCGGGGCCGACACCGGCCCACCCCCAGGCCCGGATCGAGTAGGCGGTCATGGCCAGTGCCGCGACGAGCTGGAATTGCAGCCACCCGTCGAGTCCGCCGAGCGTCACCCAATCCCACGG
>WBZS01002183.1_pt2 | contig 10430 bp, 10 predicted proteins | sample 5204201 | NCBI WGS metagenome assembly WBZS01 (sample SAMN12344357, study PRJNA552823) | activated sludge metagenome | biome: Activated sludge suspended growth; feature: Nitrification reactor; material: Wastewater; isolation source: activated sludge from nitrification reactor of wastewater... | reverse complement strand
AGAGACCCAATCTGTAAGATGAATCAGATACATACAGCGCACCAAGTCAGAGTCCCCATTTGAATAAATTTCAATGACATCACTGGCATACTGGCTCACCACTTCTTTGGTAAATTCCATACGCTCCTGATTGCGTTCAAAGTCTTTATTATTGCGTAAAAATACAACTGCTATTTTTTCATTCTTTTCTCTCCAGCCAACCAATTCGTTATGGTTCATTTCAGGCACCACATGATGCCAACACAACATTTTTGAATTTTCATTTATTTGCTGACGGAAACGAATAGATACACCTTCAAATTTAGCATCGGAATAAATTACCGGGATTTTTCCGTTAAGTTTTTCTGCAATTTCTTTTGCCTGTGTTTTAATGGCTTCTTCTTCGCTATCCAGTAATGCAATGGCATCCTGTAAATACTGTTTAAATCCATTTTCCAGCAATCCTAAATGATGCAAAATATACAGCAATTGTACAAATGATTGTCCGAATGCGGAACGTGGCGGCGCACCACCGTCAATCTGTACATAATCTATATCATTGGTTTCTGCGTATTCTTTAATAAGGCCACCTGAAGTAATACATACAATTTGCGCTTCTTTTTTAAAAGCCTGCATTAACGCAGATAATGTTTCTTCAGTATTGCCTGAATATGAGGAAATGATGACCAGCGTATTTTCATTTACAAATGCAGGAATCTGATATTCTTTGCTAACTATAATCGGAACGGCAATATCATCACGTAAAACATTAGCCAGAATTGTTCCTCCAATACCGGAGCCTCCTAATCCTGAAATCAATATATTTCTTACCGGAAATTTACTTTTTCCAATTTTTGCTGCTTCACCAATTTCAATTGCACGTTTTAGCTGATCAGGGAAAGCTTGTATTAAATCATCCATTTTCATAACTCTTGTTCTAATTTGACTGTAAAAAAACGAAAAAAAGAGCATAAATCATAGAAATGGAACATAGATTACACCGATGTTATGGATTTATAAGATTTCTTTAATCATAATATATTATAATCATTGCAAATCTGTTTTATCTGTTAAATCCGTGTTCTATATTTACAACATGCAAAAGTCAGCAGAAACAGGCTCAACAGGCGAAATTCTTGCACGGGAATACCTGAAAAACAAGAATTACACGATTTTATTTACGAACTGGAGACATAAACGTTCAGAAATTGATATTATAGCACAGGATGGAAAAGTGATTGTTTTTGTGGAAGTAAAAACCAGAACGAATCTTTCCTTTGGTAATCCTGAAGATTTTGTAGACGCCAATAAAATGAAGAAAATGCAGGAAGCAGCGGAAGCGTACATTGAACAATTTGACTGGCACGGTGAGTTGAGATTTGATGTCATTGCGATTGAAAAAAACAATGCAATTACTCATTTTGAAGATGCGTTTTATTAATAATCTGATTTTACTATCTTTGCATCATGACCAACGAACAATACAAAACACTTCAAGAAAGAGTTCTCTCTTTTAGGAGGTATCTTTGACGTCGATAATAAGATAGAACAAATTAAAGACGATGAGGCTAAAACCCTGGCACCCAACTTTTGGGATGACCAGCTCAAGGCGCAAGCCCTGATGAAAGAAATTAAGCAAAACAAAAATTGGGTTACATTATTCAAAAACATCGAAAAGAAATACGATGATTTAAATGTTTTGCGCGAATTTCAGGAAATCGGAGAAGCCAGTGACGAAGAAATTGACACGCAGTATCAGCTCATCATTGATGAACTGGATGAAAATGAATTCAAATCTACGCTTAAAAATGAAGAAGATAATCTGAGTGCCATTATAGAAATCAATGCCGGTGCCGGCGGCACGGAAGCCTGTGACTGGGCAGCTATGCTGATGCGTATGTATACGATGTGGGCAAACAAAAACGGCTATAAAATCACAGAACTCGATTACCAGGCAGGTGAAGTTGCCGGCATCAAGTCGGTGGCCATGGAAATTATTGGTGATTTTGCATTCGGGATGCTTAAAGGTGAAAATGGTGTGCATCGTTTAGTGCGTATCTCACCATTTAATTCACAGGGCAAACGAATGACTTCATTTTGTTCTGTGTTCGTACATCCGGTAGTAGATGATACCATCACGATTGAAATCAATCCTGCAGACTTAGAATGGGATGTTTTCCGGGCGCAAGGTGCCGGCGGACAGCACGTCAACAAAACGGAATCTGCGGTGCGGGTACGTCATTTACCAAGTGGTATTGTTTGCGAATGTCAGACACAGCGTTCTCAAATACAAAACAGAGAAACAGCAATGAAGATGCTGAAATCGAAATTGTATGAAGCGGAATTGCAACGACAATTAGAAGCTCGCGATGTGATAGAAGCACAGAAAATGAAAAACGAATGGGGTTCACAAATCCGTAGTTATGTACTGGATGACCGCTGGGTGAAAGATTTACGTACAGAATATAAAGTAACCAATCCTGATAAGGTGCTTGATGGAGATTTAAATGGATTTTTCAAAGCATATTTATTGCATAAAGAGCAGAAGTAAGCGATGAGATTCAGAGTATTAATATTAATTTATATCCTGACATTAACAAACAAATCAGTTAAAAGTCAATCCTTAATTTCATTTGCTGACAGCATCAGAAATGAATATAAAATACCTGAATTAGCATACGCGGTTGTTGCATCCGATTCGGTTTTTGAATTACAAACCTTAGGTGTTCAAAGAATCAACACAAATTACTTAGCAAAACAAAATGACCGATTTCACATAGGATCCAATACAAAAGCGATTACCTCATTTATAGCTGCTTTACTTGTTAAAGATGAAAGACTAAGATGGAATACTAAATTCTTTGACTTATTTCCTGAATTAAAAAAGAACAGTAAAAAGGTTTATTACAATATAACATTGCAGGATTTACTTACGTTTAGGGGGAAATTACCGCCTTATACATACACAAATGAACATCCTGCTCAAAAGGAAATTATTGGTGACAATGCTCAGCAACGCTATCTGCTTGCTAAATACTTTATTTCACAAAAGCCAATGAAAGAAGATGAAAATGGACTAACACCCTCTAATGCTGATTATATTTTAGTGGGATTAATGCTGGAAAAAGCATCCGGAAAATCATTCAAAGAATTAGTGCTGGACTTTGGAAACTCAGTAAATATTGAGTTTGGTTTTGATTATCCGAATTTAACGGATACATTTCAACCCTGGGGGCATGATGCCAGTTTAAAACCTGTTCCACCTCTTGATAATTATAAGCTCAACTGGTTATTGTCTGCCGGAAATATTAACGTAAGCTTACCCGATTATATTAAATTCATTCAATTGCAATTAAAAGGCTTAAAAGGAATTTCAACTATATTAGCAGACACCACATATAATCAACTAATTTATGGTATGCCTTCATTTTCTTTCGGATGGTTTAATTCAGTAGATTCAGCCACTCAACATCATATTGCAGAAAACATTGGAAATGCCGGTGCATTCATTATAAGAGTACAAATTATTAAAGAATCAGACAAAGGATATATTATCTTTACTAATTCTTGTACAGAAGAAACATCGAAAGGTATTGATATATTACTGAAAGTATTAAAAGACAGATATGGAAGATAAACTGATTGAAAATATCGATTATAATTTAGATGAATTAGGCAGAATGGTATTTACAGAAACCTATCATTTAAAACGTGGTTATTGCTGTGGAAATGAGTGCAAAAACTGCCCCTGGAAAGATATTTGCAAAGATGAACGTCCTAAAAAACCTAATTAAGCTCCTTTCAAGAAATAATTTACCACACGTTTTTCAAGCCAGTTATGTTCAGCTTTAATGTCTTCACAAAAACCTACATGACCGCCGCCAATCGGTATTTCCAGATGAAAAAAATTTGATTTTTTTGCCAATTCAGTCGGATAACATTCTTTTGTTAACAAGGGATCATTGTCTGCATTTATCAGGAGTGTCGGTGTTTTTAAGCTTTTGATATACGTAGATGCCTGCACTTGCTTGTTGTAATCATCAATGTTTTTAAATCCATGCATCGGCACGGTACAACGCTCCGTAAATTTCCATAAATTTTTAGCTTCCATGATGTGTTTGTAATTCATCGCATCCGGAAAACGGGCTTGTTTCTTCAGCACTTTTTCTTTTACCTGTTTGGTAAAACGTCGTTCATAAATCTGGTTCCAGCCTTTGCATAAATGCTGAAACGATGTTTCATAATGAATGGGTACAGAAACCGTAACAGCAGAAATTATATCCTTTGTAGAATTCCATTTCTCTTCCCCTAAATATTTCATCGTCATATTTCCGCCCATGGAAATTCCGATGAGGTAATATTCATCATATTGATGTTGTTTGGTAATATGCTGTACCACCCAATCCAAATCGTCAGTTTTTCCGGAATGATATCCCCAAAACTGACGATTATCTTCGCCGCTGCAGCCGCGGAAATTCCATACACATACATCAAAACCATTGGCATTTAGAATCTTTGTCAAGCCACGGGCATATACTCTGTCAGAACTGCCTTCAAATCCGTGAGAAATGATAATCAGTTTATTACTGCCGATTCTGCTCCAGTCCAGATCAAGAAAATCATCGTCCCAGGTTTCAATACGTTCACGCTTGTATACCACACCTTCCACCTTTCTGTACAGGTTGGGTACAATGGTTTGCAAGTGCTTTGTGTAAAGCCACTTGGGGGATTTTAATATTGGGGACGATAAGAGCATCTATGTTTCAAATTCAATATATACTAATTAGTTGAAAAAGTCAAGTTTAATTTATCGTTCAATTGTAATTTGATTCAGGAAACCAGATCTTGGAGGCAATTCAATATTTACATCATCTTGCATCAAACTCACAATGCCAACATTATTAACTTTCCTGGCAGTAGCACATGATTTACAACTTTGTTCATCTTTCGTGATATTTGAAATCAGGATATTTCTATTTATGTCTTTTATAAATACTCGATAATCATTTGAAGCCATTAAAACAAAATTTGAGTCTGTGTTAATCAACAAATCCGAATAGAAACCGTATCTATTGTAATTATTTGAGTCGACATTAATTCTAACTGAATCGATAAGTTCTGTAAAATTTGTTCCTTTTCTATATTTAAGTAAATAGACGCTGTCTAATTCTGACTTTTCAAAATCCTTGTAGTTAATTGTATAAATACCATTAAACTCATTGCAACCACCTCTGGTAAATCCACAACATGCACTAATAATACCAGAAATAATTAAGATGAATATTTTATTTTTAGTCATTTTTTATTAGTTGAAAAAGTCAAGTAAATATTCATTCACTTCGTCCGGACAGTCATTCTGTGTCCAATGTGAACAATTAGATATGTATTTAACTTCGTAGGTTGCATCAATATATTCCTCAGTTCCATATGTCAGTTCTTTTCCCAACGCCTTATCTCCTTCTCCCCAAATCAACAAAGTAGGTGATTGTATTTTATTTTTGAAGATAGCTCGGTTCGGTTTGGTCTGCAACATGGCACGGTAGTAATTGACAGATCCCGTCAATGCACCTTCCTGTTTAAAGGCCTTTACAAACTCACTCAAATCTTCATCTGTGAAATTCTGTTTATTGTACATCCAACCACGTACAAATTGTTTAAAAAATAAAGGTAATGTAAATTGGTAAACCATTTCCGGCAACAATGGAATCTGATGCATAAACATATACCAGCTTTTCAGCAACTGAGATGGATTGGATTTAAAACTTTTCAGCATGATTTTCGGATGCGGACAATTGCAAACGGCCAGTTTTTCTGTAAGTTCCGGATACAAAGCAGCAAAGGTCCAGGCCACCGCGCCACCCCAATCGTGTCCTACAATATACGCTTTATCAAAACCCAGCTTTGGAATAAGTTCTGCAATATCACTCGCTACCACATCTGTTTTATAGTGCTCAACGCCATGCGGTTTATCGCTCAAATTAAAGCCACGTAAATCCGGTGCCACTACGGTGAAATGCTCCGCCAGTACAGGTATCTGATAACGCCAGGTATACCAGAATTCCGGCCATCCATGCAACAAAACGACTAGTTTTTTGCCGCTTCCCTGTTTTGCAATATGGAGTTTGATGCCATTTACCGTGACATATTCATGTGTGATGGAATGTATGCTCATGTTTGTATGAATGTATAGTTATAAAAGTAATTTTATTAATTATATTTAGGAAATATGCAGCGCATAATTTTTCTAAAATTTCACACATGCAACATGAAATCACACAAGCAGGACCATTATTAAATCATGATGGCAGCCTGGCGCAAAAAGGCTGGGCAAAAGAATTGCTGTTAAGTTATAAGCGCAATGATATAAAGGCTTCTCCACTCAGAATCAAGGAATGGGATTATTATTGCATCCTGCAAAAAGATTATGGCATTGCACTCACTGTGGCGGATAATTCCTATATGGCATTGTATGCTATCAACGTGTATGATTTTACCACCAATAAAGAAATTACGGATATGGTGATGGTACCCTTTACGATGGGTAAACTTCGAATGCCGGAAAATTCCGCTCATGGTGACACCATCGTAAATCATAAAAAAGTGCAGATGTACTTTACCCATAATGACGGAAAGCGTGTGCTGGATTTTAATTTTCCTGAATTTAATAATGGAAAAGGCATCAAAGGCCATATAGAACTGGAAGCGTTGAATAAAGACTCTATGGTGATTGCTACGCCGTGGAAAGAAGACAAACTCGCCTTTTATTATAATCAAAAAATAAACTGTCTGGCGGCCAGTGGTGTTTTTATTTTTAATGAAAAAAAATACACATTTGAACCACATCATGCTTTAGGTGTATTAGACTGGGGTCGCGGTGTGTGGACATATAAAAACCGCTGGTACTGGGGTTCCGCTTCCGGATATTTGGACGGTAAACCCTTTGGATTTAATATAGGTTACGGCTTTGGCGATACGTCTGCCGCAACAGAAAATATGCTGTTTTATAACGGAGTCGCACACAAACTGGATGAAGTTAAATTCATCATCAATACGGATGATTACATGCAGCCGTGGAAATTTACCAGCAACGACGGACGTTTTGAACTGGATTTTGAACCGGCAATTGACCGCTATTCGAATATTAATTTGTTATTGCTGCAATCCAAACAACATCAGGTATTTGGTTATTTTACCGGAACAGTGATTTTAGACGATGGTACACCTTTGAAGTTGAATCACTTTTTAGGGTTTGCGGAAGATGTTTTTAATAAGTGGTAATTTACTTTTTATTATGCACTGCAATCTTCACGGCATTTTTCACGGCACGCAGTTTTTGTCCGAAGGTGATTTTTGAATGTCGTTTGATATTGTATTTTTTCGGAATAAAACCATCTTTCAAGGTGTAGCTGCAAATCGTTGTTCCATATTTATCAATACAGGAAAGTCGCACTGAATCTTTACCCATCACTTCCACTTTTCCGAAGGCATCATTGAAATTTTTATTAGCAATCCCCTGCCCGCCCTGATTCCATAAATTTAACCGCAAGTCATTTTTTACAATTGATGCCAATTTAGTATTTTCCTGCCCTAAGTTAGCGCTGACAATTTCCGGAAAGCCGCTGTGTTTGCCATCATCAATGCTGGAGGTGTGTACATCTCCGCTGCAAACGAAGACGTTTTTTATTTTATTATCATGACAAAAATTAATCAGTTTACCTTGTGTGGCAGGAAAAGAAAACCACATCGCACTCATCGCCGCAGCTACATATATTCCGGTGAGTTTGTTCGGTAAATAACGGTTCTGTGCGGCTTTCAGCAAACAAATATCCAGTATCTTTTTATAGTCTTTATTAAAAGAGGTTCCGCTTACAATGATTTTCCAGTCGGCTTTGGAATTCTTCAATCCGTTTAATAACCAGTTCAATTGTGTTGAATCCAATATTTGATGACTTGCAGAAGCTTTGAACTTCCACACCCCTTTTTTATTCTGCTGAAAGACTTCCGAATTTGGTGAACGCGTGCTGCGCGTATCTAAAAAGAACACTTCGGTATTTCCATACACAAAGGAGTGATAGGCTTCTTTGGGTTGTTCCCGATTTACATAGCCGGGAAAATACTGATGATAGGAAGTCAGCAGATTATCACGCAAGGAATCCGGAAACGGAATTTCTTTCATAACGGTTTTTCCGTTGATTAACTGCAAATCACAATACGAATGTTTGGAGAAATCATCCCAAATACCGTCTTCATCATCGAACACATAATCCACCGGTGTCGTGGACAACAGGTTTTTCATGTTGGGTAAATTGTAGCGAATTAAAAACGATTCTTTTATTTGCTCAGGATTTGCAATAAAAAAACGGTGATTATTTTGTGTAGGTAATCCCGGATAATAAGCATGATCCGGATAGGTCCAGTCGCCTAGATGCAGAAACAAATCAGGATGGTGCTTTTGCATTTCTATAAACACAGAATCATCTCTGAAATTCTCACTGCAGGAACCGAAAGTGAACGTAAAATTAGACGTAGTGTTGGATTTTGGAAAGGTTTTGAAGGAGCCAGTCTTTTCACTATTTCCATAACTAACTAAATAATGATAAGTTGTATTTGGCAATAAAAAATCAAATTTAAACAGGTTGACTTTATTACTTGTATCAATTCCTTTAAAATTAATCAGCATTGAATTATTGCTGTTTGCATCTTGATTTATATTTCCACCATCAAGTAAAATAGGAACATTCGATATTTTAATAAACCCTGTTGTATAGACATCCGTGAGAAATAACAAATTTGCTGATGAATCAGTTACGGCACCAATAATGGGTCCTGCTGTGATACATTGGCTTAATACATTTTTACCCAACATACACAACAATATGAATATCACCGATGCTTTTTTCATAAAATTCTCATTGCTCATTACGCACTACTCACGACTTTCCTTACTTTTGTATAAATCTACAAAATTTGTCGTTTCAGGATAAAATAATTTTCATCGTCGGTAATTCACGCAGCGGCACTACCATGATGCTGCGTATTTTCAACAATCATCCGCAATTGATGGTCTTGAATGAATTACATTTCTTTGAACAATTATGGGCTCCAGAAGACAAAGGCAAAGCGATTTCCAAAGAAAAGGCAATAGAACTGGCATCGAAGTTAATTCTTACGCAGCGTGTAGGCTATATGACACACGATCAGGATTTTACGAAATTTGGAAACGAAGCAAGTTCATTAATCGACGAATTATCGAAAACTGAAATCCATGCGGAAGAGGTGTTTCATCATTTTACCAAACGGGAAGTAGTATTGAACGGTAAGTCGGTAGTTTGTGAAAAGACGCCGCAGAATGTTTTTTACCTGAAAGAAATTTTTGAATTGTATCCGAATGCAAAAATCATCAATATGGTGCGCGACCCGCGAGCTATTTTGTTGTCGCAGAAAAATAAATGGAACAGAAGAAACCTCGGTGCGAATTACATGACGAAGAAAGAAGCGCTTCGATTGCGTATCAATTATCATCCGATTACGCTTAGTAAACTCTGGAATGCAGCCATTAATGCGGCGAAATCTTTCAGCTCCGATGCGCGTTTAATTACTGTTCGTTTTGAAGATTTACTGGAACAGCCTGAAACCACTTTGCAGACAGTTTGCAAACATATCGGCGTGGAGTTTGACAGCAATATGCTGAATATTACACAGGAAAGTTCTTCGATAGAAAAAGACAGTCAGGAAATTGGATTTAAAAAAGAACGCGCCAGCAACTGGAAAAAAGGTGGATTGAACACAACGGAAAAATGGATTTGTCAGCAAATGTGCAACACCAATCTGGTTTCGAATCGCTATGAAATTGAATCCATTCGACCGAATCCGTTTTACCTGCTGTATTACTATATCAGTTTTCCGGTAAAAATAAGTCTGGCATTGCTGATGAATTTGAATCGCATGAAGAACATCGTGGAAACACTAAAAAGAAGAATGAAATAATTAAATAATGAACCTGGTTTATAATTCATGACTAAGACTCAACATATATTCAATCTTGATTTTGTCGCTGCTGATAATTTTGATGAAATTATTGATTCCATTATTAAAGAACCCACTCCTGATCATTTATTTCCTGTTGTAATTACGCCCAACGTAGATTTGACGGTGCATCTGAATAAAAATAAAAAACTGTTGCCAATCTTTCAACACGCAAGGTTTATTTTGCCGGATGGTGCACCTATTATCTGGTTTTCGAAATTATTGGGTCGACCTTTAAAAAAACGGCTGGCCGGGAGTGATTTATTTCCTTTAATATGGAAAGCCAGTATACAACATCATAAAAAAGTATTTTTAGTGCTGCCGAATGAGGAAGTAAAAGGGAAACTGGCAAATGAATATCCTGTTGCAGCTTCTTATATACCTCCGTTTTTTGAGGCAACAAAGGAAGATGTGGAAATGGAAGC
>WBZS01001024.1_pt1 | contig 10451 bp, 9 predicted proteins | sample 5204201 | NCBI WGS metagenome assembly WBZS01 (sample SAMN12344357, study PRJNA552823) | activated sludge metagenome | biome: Activated sludge suspended growth; feature: Nitrification reactor; material: Wastewater; isolation source: activated sludge from nitrification reactor of wastewater treatment... | reverse complement strand
TGGGGATGATCAACTGTTTGGCGAGGGGGGGGATGACTTTCTCCAAGGTGGCGCTGGAAACGATTGGCTATTCGGCGGTGCGGGACTGGATCTGGTCTTCGGCGGGATAGGCAGCGACCGACTCTACGGTGGACGGAATGATGACTTGTTAGTTACCGGTGCAACTCAGTTTGATGCGGATCGGGCTTCCTTGAATTGGCTGCAGCGTATCTGGACCCAATCGTCAAATTTCAACTCGAAAGTCGCCGAGATCATCACAGGATCGTCGGCTCGACCACAAACTGTATTGAAACAGGGACAGACCGTTCACGACGATCGCGAACGAGACTACGTTTTTGGTGGGGCAGGTCAGGACCATATCGTTTGGGATTCGTTGGAATAAAAACCTATCCCCAAGGGCAAACCTTAGGAAAAAGACAGTGTGGGTAGCCGCCTTTGGGGGATAAACACCAATTCGTCGTCGTCGAGTTTTTTGACATTTACGGTAGAATACGATCGAACGTTTCCGATCCTATTTCCCTTTTCGGTCGCGGTATTCATGAACGAACGCGAAATATTTTTGGCGGCCCTTCAGATTGGCAATGACGGGGAGCGACGTGCGTTCTTGGACTCGATTTTCCAATCAGGCGATCAGGCCCGGAATCGAATCAACCAACTCCTCAGCGCGCATTCCCAGCCAAACCCCGCGTTCGATCGTGTGGCAGAGTACATTGCCAAACAGGCTTTTGAGACCAGCGAAACCTTTTCGGAAGGGACTGGCGAAAATCACAAGGCGGACTTATCATCGCCTGGACTACTCCGGCAGGCCATTGGGCTTATCTTTGATCAAAGCCCTGCTGCCAAGAACTCTCAATCATCTGCCGGCGTTCCTGCGGGAACTCGACTCGATCGTTATGAGATCATCAAGCGAATTGGCTCTGGCGGAATGGGTGAAGTCTATTTGGCAAGGGATGCCAAACTGGAAAGGCAAGTGGCCGTCAAGCTTTTGGCACCTCATCGGACCAACGACATTCATTGGCTAAATCAGTTTCGGCGTGAGGCTCGCACCGTGGGAGGCCTTAACCATCCGAACATTTTGACGATCCATGAAATCGGCGAATCCGGCGGAGTCCACTTCCTGGTAACCGAGTTTGTCGATGGCTTGACGCTTCGACAGATCGAGACCGCGGCCCGCCCCAGTTTGGAAAACGCCGTTGACTACGCAATTCAAGCCGCCAGTGCATTGGTTGCGGCCCACGCCGCCCAGATCATCCACCGAGACCTAAAGCCCGAAAACCTGATGATTCGCTCCGACGGAATCCTGAAGATTCTAGATTTCGGATTGGCCAAGCAAGTCGCCTTGGACAACTTGTCCGTTCAAGGCCCCGAATACCAATCCGATCCGGGAGTCGTGATTGGAACCATCCATTATATGTCTCCCGAACAAGCTCGCGGGAAACTGCTAGACCAACGCACTGATATTTTTAGCTTGGGGATTGTGCTGTTCGAATTATTGAACGGTTCACTCCCCTTTCAAGGCGAAACCACAACCGATGTCTTGGCCGCGATCTTGGAACGAGATCCTCAGCCGCTTGCGTCTCAAAACATCCCCGAAGTTCTTCAAAAAATTGTTTCAAAATGCCTCCACAAGAATCCGAGTCTTCGATTTTCAACAGCCAGAGAACTACTGAGTGAACTGAAAAACTGTGCGAAACAGATTGGCAATCAGCCTCTGAGCGGGAGCACCGCGAAATCCGACCTATCGCGTGCTCAAGGCAATCCCAGTCCCGATGACATACCGACTGTTCGGTATACGCGCAGTGGCGACGTCAATATTGCCTACCAGGTGCTTGGAGATGGCGCGATCGATTTGGTTTTTGTAATGGGATGGGTTTCGCATTTGGAAATGTTCTGGCAAGAACCTTCGTTTGCACGGTTTTTGAAACGACTTTCGCAGTTCTCTCGCTTGATCCTGTTCGATAAACGAGGTACCGGCCTGTCGGACAAGGTTCCCAATGAACAGCTTCCCACGTTGGAACAACGGATGGACGACGTTCGTGCAGTCATGGACGCGGCTGGATCTCAACGTGCCGTCCTTTGTGGAATCTCCGAAGGGGGGCCGATGTGCACGCTCTTCGCCGCGACCTACCCAGAGAAAACCCTCGCCTTGACCATGATCGGGAGTTATGCGAGACGTTTGTGGGCTCCCGATTATCCTTGGGGCCCCAGCGAAGAACATCGCGAACATTTCTTTGACGAGATCCGACGTGATTGGGGTGGCCCGGTTGGCATTGAAGCCCGGGCTCCGAGCAAGGCCCACGATCCAGCCTTTCGAAACTGGTGGGCAGCATATTTGCGAATGGGAGCCAGTCCCGGGGCTGCCTTGGCATTGACGAAAATGAATGCTCAAATCGATATCCGCCCGATTCTCACGACCGTGCAAGTTCCGACTTTGGTCATCCACCGAACCGACGATCATTGTCTGTTGGTAGAAGAGGGTCGCTTCCTGGCGGAACAAATTCCCGGCGCCAAATTTGTCGAACTTCCAGGTCCAGACCATTTGCCTTTTGTTGGCGATCAAGATTCAATCCTCGACGAAATTGAAGAATTTTTGACCGGCGTCCGACATCGGCCTTTGGCTGACCGGGTACTGGCCACCGTTCTATTTCTTTTGCCAGACAAAAATTTCGATCCGGTGAGCCAGATTGCTTTTGGGGAAACCTATCAGCGGTTTCAATCACATGTCGTTCGTGAGACCCAACTGTTCAATGGCCGCAATCTGGTATCCCAAAACCATGCAATGGTCATGACCTTCGACGGACCGACTCGAGCGGTACGTGCTGGCTTGGCCATTGGGGATACCGCCAAACGACTTGGCATACGCCTGCGTGTCGGCGTGCACACTGGCGAATGTGAATTGGTCAACGGCGAAGCCAGCGGCGCGGCCGTCGACATGGCTGAATGGGTCGCTCAGAATTGCCCGACAGGGAACGTCCTCGTATCGAACACAGTCAAAGATCTGGTTGCCGGTTCAGGACTGACCTTTGCGGCAGCAACGTCCACGCTGAAAACGCCGAATCAGGCACTTCCCATTTCGCTGTTCGTGGCTGTCCGATGACTTGAGCTGGGCCACTTTGATGTGCCAAAATTTCTTTATCGGCAAAATCAGGCGAGATCAATCGGTCGGGCAGGTAGTATTTTGATGGAATGTTCCGCCTGTTTTTGAGTCATTGTCGCGTTGTCCGCAGTGAGCTGATAATTAGTTTTTGCACGTGGGGTCATTTGTTATGGTCCACATTGTCCGCAGCCTGGCAATCGCAATAAGTTGTTCGGCAGACTGTTTCCAACCCTTGGACGTTTGCAAGTCGCCAATGACGATTCGCCAAAAATGCCAAAATTGCCAAGACGAAGGAACGTCCCGAATTCGTTATTGTTGAATTTTGCTGCGAGCTCGTCAGAATGGTTGGTTTGCGTTCGTCGATGCCAGAATCGTTCCTATCGTTTGGTTAATTCTGAAAGCAACTCGATTTGAATCTGTTGAATTTCGACAAGACGTTGCCATTGATGTGACAACAAATGGTCGACTTTTTCGTGAAGGTGTCGGATCTCCAATTCGGCCTTAAGATTGACTTGATAGTCATGCTGGGATCGCAACCGGTCCTTCGCCTCTTGTCGATTCTGGCTCATCATGATCACGGGCGCTTGCACGGCGGCCAAACAGGAAAGAATCAGGTTGAGCAGGATGAATGGAAATGGGTCGAAAGCGCGGTTGAACAGAATCACGCTGTTCAGAACGATCCAGACGACCATCAACGCGGCGAAAGTAATGAGGAAGTACCAACTGCCTCCGAAGGATGCGATTTTGTCCGCCATTCTCTCGCCCAACGACCACTTTTGCTCAAACTCCGAATCAATGTTGGCCGCCAGAATTTCATGTTGGCGCAGACTATCGAGAACCTCTCGCTCGAGAACTGTGACTTCGCCTTTTTCGGAGGAGAGCATTTCTTGCACATAAGCGGCGCGATACCGATTAAGGTCGATCCGACAAATCAGGCTGTCGAAAGTCCACCCAGGATTTTCTTTGGCAATTAATTCGCTGACACGGTCATGAACGGCCGAACCTTGCACCAGCTCGCGTATCGGAAATTGCTTGCCGCAGACATTGCATGACTGCCCCGCATCTGATTTTTCGGACATGTGACTACCTCACCTCGTACCCAAGTTTGACGCATTCAACCATGACTCATCGCAGTCATTTGATGATACTAGAAATGTACTCACAAGGATCTCAAGACTTAATCGAGTGGAATCGGATTCTGAACGAATCATCCTGTTTTCGGTGGTTTAGCGCAAACAAAACGGCGAGCAATCAATGCTCGCCGTCTGGGAATCGTCTAAATTTGGCTTAGCTTGGCTGCCAACTTACTTGCCGTCGTCAGCGCTCTTTTCCGATTTTTCATCGGATTTTTCTTCTGCCTTTTCATCAGATTTATTATCGGAAGTCGCCGGAGTACTGACCTTGTTCTTGGCCTTATCGTTCTTATAGAGGAAATAGAGCTGTTTCAGAGTCTCGCCGTTTTTCTTCAATTCTTTGGAAAAGTAGCTGTCTTTCACTTTGCCCGACAATGGTCGCAGAACAATGGTTTCGATATTGAGGGCCTTAACAGCTTTGTCTGCTTCAGGATTCGGAGTGTCTTCCCAAAAGAAGACATTTGGATTGAGCTTTTTCAACTCTTCCAGTTGTTCTGCCGTCGGAACATTCTCAGGCTCCCAGGTGACGTAGTTGAAGTTCAAACCTTGGCTGCGAGCAAAATAATGATAAACCGGGTGAGAACCGACAAAGCGATGATTCTTGAAATTTGTGCAATTGGCATCAATACCCGTGTAGGTAATATCCATTCGATTTTCCAGCTCAGCTCCATTCTGATCAATTGTGTCAGACAATCCTGGCAGTAACTTCTTAAGCGCGGTCTTGGTCGCTTCGAGTTGCGCGAAGGCCAACTCCCGGTCAAACCAAGTCGTACCCAACACTCCGGTATGCTTGTGCTCCTCACCGTCGCCATGAGAATGGGCGACACCCTCTTCAACCGAGATCAATTTATCTTTGTAACCAGCGGAAGTATCGACGGTTTTGGCCGCTGGAACACTTGCACTCTTCGCCCATTCGGAAGTATTTCCTCCGCTGAGCAGGACCAGGTCAGCCGATTGAATCAAGGCAACGTCTGCGGAAGTCGGTTTCCAATCTTCCGGGGAAACGCCTTCGGGCACCGGGAAAATCAATTCGGCCTCGCCACCGATCAAATCGTTGACGAAGTCCTCCAGAATGAAACTATCGACAACGATTTTTTTACGTCCGGTGGAAGTCGATTGAGTGCATCCCACCATCATCAACAAGCAAGCGAACGCCAAAAGATAACCTAACAAACGACTCATCACAGGAACTCCCGAAGTAAATAATTCATCATGAAGAAGAGCAGCGGCTATTATCCGCAGTTTTCAGCGTAACCGAAAGCCCTTCGACCGTCTATTTTTTCTTGTGGTTTTGTATGGCTGTGACCATTGCCTTGCCCATATCGGCTGGACTCAAGGCGACCTCGATACCGACATCGCGTAGGGCCGCCTGTTTCTCGGCCGCCGTGCCTTTGCCGCCACTGATAATGGCTCCGGCGTGTCCCATTCGTTTTCCCGCAGGGGCGGCTGCACCAGCGATGAATGCCGCCACGGGTTTCGTCACGTTGGCTTTGACAAACGCTGCCGCTTCTTCTTCTGCAGTTCCACCGATTTCGCCAATCATTAAAATCGCTTCGGTAGCAGGGTCTTCTTGAAACCAACCCAACACGTCGATAAACGAAGTTCCCACGATTGGATCACCACCCAAACCGACGCACGTTGTTTGGCCGAGCTTCAGGCCCGACGTTTGCCAAACAGCTTCATAGGTCAAAGTTCCGCTGCGGCTCATGATGCCGACCTTTCCCGGTTGGTGAATGTAGCCGGGCATGATGCCGATTTTACATTGTCCAGGAGTGATGACTCCCGGGCAGTTGGGACCAACCAGAATTGACTTGGATTCCTTGACCCGCTCGTAAACGCGGACCATATCCAGAGCTGGAATGCCTTCGGTAATCGCGATGACGACTTCCAACTCGGCGTCGATGGCTTCAAGAATTGCATCGGCCGCGAAGGGTGGTGGCACGAAAATCATTGTGGCGTTGCAGCCTGTTTTTTCCCTGGCTTCCATCACCGTGTCAAACACTGGCAAACCTTCGGCCGAGGATCCACCCTTCCCGGGAGTCACGCCACCGACCATTTTTGTTCCGTATTCTTTGCAGCCGCGTGTATGAAAGGCCCCGACGCTGCCGGTGATGCCTTGGCAAATAACACGCGTGTTCTTGTCGATGAGGATACTCATTTTGCTTCTTTGTAATCCGGATGTTTATGATTTGAGCGATTGAACGACTTTTTGTGCGGCATCGGTCAGGTCCATTGCCGCAATAATGTCGACGTCGGAGTTCTGCAATATCTTGCGACCTTCCTCGACTTCAGTTCCCTCCAGTCGGACAACAAGCGGAACCTTGAAACCCACCAATTTGGCGGCCGTCACAATTGCCTCAGCAATCGTCGTACACTTCATGATGCCTCCGAAAATGTTGACCAAGACGGCCTTCACATTTTTGTCGGACAAAATGATCCGAAAGGCCTCGGTGACTTGTTCGGTGTTAGCACCGCCACCCACGTCCAGAAAGTTCGCTGGCGAGCCACCGTGTAATTGAATAATGTCCATCGTGCTCATTGCCAAACCGGCACCGTTCACAAGACAGCCAATGTTCCCATCGAGCTTGACATAACTCAAACCGGTGTTGGAGGCGCGAATTTCGGACTCATCCTCTTCAGAAATATCACGCAGCGCGGCCAAATCCTTGTGCCGAAAACCAGCGTTGTCGTCAAAGGTCATTTTGGAGTCCAACGCGATCAGTTGGCCGTCGCCTGTAACAACGAGTGGGTTGACCTCGACCAAACTGCAATCGAGATCGACGAACACATCACAAAGCGCCTTTAGAAAATAGTCGGCGGCCTGTACTGACTTGCCAGTGATTCCCAGTTTCTTGCACAGCTTGCGAACTTGGAAAGACTCAAGACCTTGAGCGGGATCAAAATGCTCTTTGAAAATTTTCTCAGGCGTTTCCGCCGCCACTTTTTCGATTTCAACGCCGCCTTCGGAACTGCACATCAAAACGGGTTTTGCTGCGGCTCGATCAAGCACGATGCCCAAGTAAAATTCTTTGGCAATGTCGCAACCAGCCTCAACCAAAACTTGGCTTACCGTTTTGCCTTCTTCGCCTGTCTGGATAGTCACCAGCGTATTGCCCAGCATTCGTTCGGCGACGTCTTGCGCTTCCTTGGCGCTTTTCACCAATTGGACGCCTCGTTGGTTGGGATGCTCCTTGAAGGTTCCTTTGCCACGGCCGCCGGCATGAATCTGGGCTTTGACCACGGCCACTTTGCCGCCAAGATTAGTAAATGCGGCCGACGCCTCAGCGGGAGTCTTCGCAACTCCATTTTTCAAGACTGCGACACCAAACTTAGAGAAAATATTTTTCCCTTGATACTCGTGGATTTTCATTTGCTCTTGCCGGTAGGTAGACGAATCAAAGCCCGTTGGAAGGCGAAATTATAATTTCTTCCAAAAAGTCTGGTCAACCTGCCTCGGTGCGGCAAACTTGTATTGAAGCGAGTCAAAGCAAAGTGTTTTCGTCTACGCAGTCGCCGCAGTTCAGGGGCGATGACGGCAGAACAGAGAAAGTCCGGCAAAGAAGATCGCCTTGAACCGATTTCCAACCCTAACGGTTCAGGGATGAACGACGCTCTTGATCTCGCCTGGGCCTTTTGCGGAAAGCGATTTTTCATCGTGGTAAGACAGAGTTGGCGGAGGCTCAATTTCTGCGTGCTAGAGACCGGCAGAGGAGAGTTGTTCACCACGAAATTTAAAGGATTCGAGGTTGGTTTTTTCTTTTCTCACCAGTTCCTGGAAACGCCGGTCGTCCATGGTGCGCAAAATGGCCAACGATTCATCCCGCTCGATCCCTGATCGCGAACAATAGCCGTCGTCGATCGCCGCAGAAAGAACTTCGAAGGCCTTATTGGTGTCCTGTTTGAATGCATAGATTTCGGCCAAGGTCCGCCGAGCACTGTTGCGGAACATGGAAAACGTCATCGCTTTTTCAAAAGCAACAACGGCCGCTTCCTGGTGAATCTGAATATCAGCTTCCAAGCGTTCGACATTTTTCGCGTCGGGTTCCGATTTAGAATTCTCGGTTGCAAGTTGCGACGCAACTTTCTGTACATATTTCCAGTTGGCAAATCCTAAACGAAACCAGGCAGTTCCATTGAACGGGTCCTCTTGGACAAGTTTTTGATAGGGAGCGATTGCGTCTGGCCAGCGATTGCTTAGGAACGCCTCGTCAGAAATTCGGCGGGTGTCAGAAACTGCGGTGTCTCCCAGTTTTTCGATGTTCCAAGAGTTAAAGATGGAAACGGTTTGGTAAATGCCCCACAGCACAAATCCTGCGACGAGCAAAATTAACAGGTCTCGACCAATTTTGGATACTTGCATGTTTTGTCGCTCGACCTATTTTCCCTTGCGGAGCTTCTCGAAGTACTGGCGCGCCTGTTCTCGTTGGGCTTTGGGCAATTGCTGGTCTTCAATGGGATCGGAGTCTTTGCTCATCGACGATTTGATCAACTCGCGTGCTTCGATAACCGATCCGGATTTTGCATTTTCCCCTTCGGCTTCCCCGGCTACGATCGATTGTCCCTTTTGCAATTTCGAACGAACTTGAGATTTATAGCCTTTCGTTTCGTTTTCTTCGATATCGCGTTTTCCCTGCCCCCGTCCCTCGCCTTTGGCGAAATCTTGTTGTCCCGGCATACCTCCTTTGCCGCCTTGGCCCGGGTTTTGACATTGTTGTTTACATTCGTCCAAGCCTTCCTCTAGATCTTTGAGGGCTTCCATCGCTTCTTGGTCTTTTTGGATTTCCTCCATCATACCGCCGAGTTCGTCCAAAGCCTTTTGAGCGTCCTGCATTTGTTTTTCACTCATCCCGCCTGGCTGAGGCGAGCCTTTTTCGCCGTCGCCTTTGCCATCCTTCGGCTCGCCCTTCTCACCTTTTTGTCCTTTGGCGCTCTTTTTGTCGTTGGGACTTCCCTTTTCGTTATTACCGCCGGACTTTTGCGGATTCATGCAGTTGGCACATTCTTTCAGCTTCTCAGACATCTCCTGCATTTTCTTGATTTGTTGATCTTGGTTTTTCTTTTGATCGAGCTTCTCCTGAAGTTCCGCAGCCTTTTGGGGATCACCGTTTTCAACAGCTTTCTTGATCATTTCCTCCAATTGCTGTTTGTCTTGCTCGTGTTTTTTGGCCATCTCATCGACGGCTTTCGCGAGTTCATTCAAGTTCTCCCCGAGTTTCTGTTTTTCAACCTCGTTGAGCTTTCCATCTTTTAATTTCTTAGCCATATCTTCGACGATTTTTTTTGCCTTGTCGAAGTCTCCTTCTTTCATTGCGTCTGCCATCTCCTTACCAGGGCCAGGCGCAACGTCCTTCAGGCGTCCGAACTCTTTCTTGAGTTCCTCAGCATCCCCCAATTTCGCCTTTTCTTCGTCCAACTGTTTTTTCAGGTCGTTAAACTTGATCAATGCTTCTTTTTTGAGTTCGCTGTTTTCGGGCAAAAGATCGTCAAACTCGCGGGCGAGTGCTTTCACATCCTCCGCCGCTTTTTCTAGACCTTTTTCCGCAAGCTTTTTTGCTTGTTCCTCGATCTTCTTCTTGGTCTCTTCAATCGCCATTTGAACTTGTTTCTTCTCTGCGACAGCCTTGGTCACTTCGACTGATTCGGGCAACTTGCGCGGCGGCAAAAATAGTAGGCCGATCATGATTGCAGCCGGAATCAAAGGCAAAAGAGCTTTTCGTTTCGGCTGAAAGGCGAACTGGTCGCGAACATCAATTCGGGCGGCACGTTCTTGCGCATCCGCCAACAAAGATCGACCGGCAGGACTCGCCGCGTCGTTTGCTGAAAGCGTCATGGCGCTGCTGATTCGTTCCTTCAGACCAAACCGTTGATCAACCTCCAAAGCCGCCTCCGTGGTACGCGTCGCGCGCAAAACAGAATAGGCGACCGCTCCGAGCAATCCGCAGACGACGGAACCGATCGCCCAACCAATTTGCCAACGCCCCAATTGCTCCGTGGATTGCACCCAATCCAACGCCCAAATACGCGGAATTGCAAATGCTACGGAACCCACCAGCAGGCCGGCGGTTAGAGCCACCACCAATCCACGGAAAAATTTTCCAAGATTGATTCGTTTTCGAGCCCGAATGACTTGGCGTTGAATATCGTTCATGCCCTGTTCCTTGCTTCTAAAGCCAAATGCAATGGCGACAACCCGCGTCCAAAAACGTGTTCTGTTTGGCAGC
>WBZS01002686.1_pt1 | contig 10454 bp, 6 predicted proteins | sample 5204201 | NCBI WGS metagenome assembly WBZS01 (sample SAMN12344357, study PRJNA552823) | activated sludge metagenome | biome: Activated sludge suspended growth; feature: Nitrification reactor; material: Wastewater; isolation source: activated sludge from nitrification reactor of wastewater treatment... | reverse complement strand
GTCAAGCGCCGAGGCGATCTTGCCGGCGAACTGGGTCTTGACGACATTGAGCGTGTCTTTGTAGAGAGCAATTGATTGCTTGTAAATCGCCGTCTGTGCATCGAAGCCGCGGACCGTAAAGTAATTTGCCGCGACTTCGGCCTGCAGACTGAGCCTCGCAAGACCATATTCCGCAGCCCGCTCCTCTGCGCGGTAGATCTCTACCTGAGTGGCATTGCGGAGACGCGACCAGAAGTCAGGTTCCCAGGACGCGATGCCTCCTGGATCCACCGTGCTGGATTGAAGTGGACTTTCGGGTGCACGGAATAACCGATCGAACGATTGCCTATTGTGAGAAGCCCCCATCTCAACACCAAGCCGCGGGAAATACTCGGACCTCGCCGCCATCATGATATCCCGAGCTTGGACAAACCGTTCGGCTGCTGCCTGCAGGTCAGGGTTGGCCGCCAGGGCCTGGTCGATGAGTCGATCAAGTACCGGATCGTCGTACAGCTTCCACCAATCCGGGCGAAGTGCTTCATCGGACGGTTTGGCCACGACAAAGGGGCTTGCCCCCTGCCAGGAGTCAGGAACCACGTATTCTGGCGGTTCATACTTAGGCGCTAGGTTCACGGCGGGGAACCATCCGCAAGCCGGCAGGGTAGGCAGAACCAATAGCAGGCACAAGCCGATTCTGCGGAACCTTATATTCCAGATATGTGTCATGGCTCGTCCGTTTTTCATGATGTGTCGATCGCTGGCGACAGGGGATTTGATGCGAGTGAGCGCGACGGTCATTGCTTTGCTTCCATCCGTGTCGAAGGCTCCACTCCTTGACCAAGCACCTCATATCCTGCCGCCGGCGTAACGATTCGTACCTTGTCTCCTTCGAGCAAGGCAGCGCTGGGGTTATTTACGATACGGTCGCCTTCAGCAATACCCTCTTTTATTTCAACATAGTTATCAAACATCTTGGCCACAGCAATATCCTTGAAATGCACGAGGTCATCCTCCGTCAAGACGGCAACCTGCGCACCACGTTCTTGAAACACCATCGCGCTTGTCGGAATCGTAACCACACCTGATTCCACCGGAGCGGTCAACCGAACGGTGGCATAGGAACCTGGCCAGAGCGCGCGGTCCTTGTTATCGATGGTAAAGACCGTAACCGCCGTGCGCGTGTTCACATCAAACCCCTTTGCCACAGTCAAGAAGTCAAATTTGAAGGTCCTGTTGTGTAATTGCGGAACGGTGACTTCGGCCGTCAGGCCGGGATCCAGGAAGGGGCCAAAATTTGCTGGTACGTTCACAAACAACCGCAGCTTGTCCACCACGGCCACGGTAAACAAGTTGTTTTTGGCGTTCGGGCTGCTGATACTGCCCTCTTTGGACACCAAATCCCCGACATTGATGTTTCGCTGTATCACCACGCCATCAAAAGGGGCCAGAATCTTTTTAAAACCAATAAAGGCTTCAATATTCTTCATCTTTTGCTCTGCCGCCGCAAGTTTCGCCGTCTCTGCCTTCGCCTCTGCCAGTTGCACGGAGATCGCCTGCTCGGAGAGTGCTTGGTGTTCCCGCATAGCCAGGTAGCGCTGAGCAGTTAGTTGAGCCAGTGCATTCCTCGCACGCTCGGATTCCAGATCCGCAAGGGCCTGTCGGTACTCAGCATCCAGATCCGGCGTGTTGATTTCGGCGAGGACATCACCTTTTTTCACAAGAGCCCCGTAATCCTTGTGCCAGACCTTCACGTAGCCTTCGACACGTGCATAAATAGGGGCCTCGTACCATCCTTCGATATTGCCTGGTAACGTAATCGTGTCTGTTGATGGCGAGGTTTTGGCTTGTATGAGGGCCACAGTTGGTGTCGCGATTTCAGAAGTTTGTGCCTGTAGCGCTTCTGCTTCGTGCTGGCCTTGGGAGAACCTGTACCCGAAATACAAGAGACAGAGGACGATGACGAAAATACCAAGTTGTTTTCCTCGTAAGGTATTCATATTAGTTAGACTCCTTTTGCAGCGCGCTCCGCCGTCCATAGATGATGGCGTACACGCATGGAACGAAAAATAGAGTAAAGAAGGTCGCGACGGCCAAGCCGCCCATGACGGCGCGACCGAGCGGCGCATTTTGTGAGTTGGCCATCGCCATCGGAAGCATGCCGAAGATCATGGCGGCGGCGGTCATGAGTACCGGCCGAATACGAGCCGTACCGGCCTCTATTGCAGCCAGCATGCCGTCGCCGTGGAGGGTGATCCGCTCGCGAGCGTATGACACAAGAAGGATGGAATTGGCCGTCGCCGTACCCATGGTCATGATGGCGCCCATTAGTGCCGGCACGGAAATATTGGTATGGGTCACGAACAAGGCCCAGGCGATACCGGCCAACGCTCCGGGCAAGGCCGTAATGATAATGAAGGGATCGAGCCAGGACTGGAAGTTGACAACCATCAAGAGGTAGACCAAGACAACTGCGGCCAGAAGTCCGAGGAGCATTTCAGCCAGGGCCTTGTGCATGACTTCGGCCTGGCCCTTGATTTCAATCACCGCACCCGTGGGCATCTCCCCTTCCATCTCGTGCGTGATCTGCTGGACATCTGCCAGGACTTCGCCGAGCGACCGCCCTTCTGCGGCCACATAGACGTCGATCAGCGGCATAATATTCCCGTGTGTGACCGCCCCCGGCGTGCCGATCGGTTTTAGATTGGCCAGGTTTCCGAGGAGCTGTGGATTCACGAATTCTCCATCCGAGGTAGACTCGCGACCTTCCTTCGCGACGGGGACGGTCATGAGGTCTTTGAGGCTCGTGAGCTGTGGCTGCGGTGTATACACATTGATCCGATAGGACATGCCGGTCGCCCGATCAAGCCAGTACTTCTGATCGACCTGTTGGCTTCCGGCGGTCGTGACCAGCATGTTGTTCCCGAAGTCAGTTTGATCAAGGTTCATCCCAAGCGCGAACCGTCTATCGGCTTCGGCGAGCAGAGTCGGCATACCCATCGGTTGCTGGACCACCACATCGGTGGAGCCGGGGATTTGCCGCAACCGTCCTGCCAATTTACGGGCAAACTCATGGTTGGCATAGATGTCCGGACCATTGATCTGGACATCGATCGGCGCGAGCGACCCGAAGTTGAGGATCCTCGCGGTGAGATCAGCCGGTTGGAACGTGAATTCGGTGCCTGGATAGCGGACATTCAGCCCCTTGCGGAGAATACGACGATAGTCCCACACGGGCGACTTCCCGTTTTTTAGCGAAATGGTGAGGTCGCAATCCTGGGTGCCGACGGTCGGTGATGGAATGAACGCGAGGTTATGCGCTCCAACCGGGATTCCGCAGTTGCTCACGATGGATTCCACCTGGTCCGGCAACAGTTGTTTGATGTCATTGGAGACAAGGGATGTAAGCCGAGCGGCTACCTCGATGCGCGTACCGAGGGGTGCCCGCATGTGCATCTGCATGATCCCGGACTTGATCTCGGGGAAGAACTCCGTACCGTTGAAGTAAAAGAGCACAAGGGAACTCAGCGAGAGCATGAACGAGACCATGACGAACATGACACGATGGGCCATCACCAGTTTGAGTCGAGCACTGTAGCCGCCTCGGAAGCGATCAAAACCGTTTTGGAACCACTGTTGGAAGCGGATGAACATATTCCTCGATTGGATCGCTTGGTGATGGTCTCCATGTGCGGACGCCTGCGGGCCATGGTGAGGCTTCAGGATATATTTGGCCATGGTCGGCACCAGTGTGTACGTCAGGATAAAGGAGGCAATCATCGAATAGATGACCGCTTTCGCCATCGGTGGGAAGACCCAGCCGGAGAGCCCAGTCAGATGAAACAGCGGGACCCAGACAATCGTGATGGCGAGTGTGGCGACGAATGTGGGCAGGAGGATCTGATTGGCGGCATCGATGATTGCCTCTTCCAACGCCTTGCCCTCGGCGAGGTGGGTATCGACATTTTCGATCATCACCGCGGCGTTGTCGACGAGAATACCGACGGCCAGCGCCAATCCGCCCAGGGTCATAACGTTAATCGACTCTTCTTGAATATGCAGTAAGATGAGCGCGCTCAAAATAGAGAGCGGGAGCGAGGTAAGGACAATGAGCGTCGGGCGCCAGGAGCCCAGCAGCAGCAGCACGATGACTCCTACCAGCGCGGCGGCAGTCAGCATTTCATGCAGCACGTCCGCGATTGCATCTTTTACGAACTGTGACGCGTCGATGAGCAGTGTGACTTTGACGTCCTTCGGCAGGACATCCTGGATGCGCGGAATGATTTCCTTTATTCCGTGGACGACCTCTAGGGTGGAGGCTTCGCTGCTTTTCATCACCACGACGATGACGGCCTGCTGGCCCTCGACAAGCACGGCGTTCGTTTGCACCCGGCCGGCAAGGCGAGTGACGGCCACGTCACGCAAGTGAATGAAGGAGTTGCCGTCCCGCTTGATTGGGATCTCGTCGAAATCCTCGATCTTCAATGCGGACGCATTCGTCAGGACGAGCCAGTCGGTCGCCTTGATCTTGATATCCCCTCCCGGCAGTACCAAATTCTGCCTGGACACGGCCTCGTGAATATCCGCCGGGGTGAGGTGGCGCGCAAGGAGTTTCTGCTGATCAAGATTGATCATGACCTGCATGTCTTGGCCCCCGTAGGGATGCGGCAGGATCGCGCCAGGAATTGTGACGAGGAGAGGGCGGATTCTCATGATGGAAAGGTTATAGAGTTCCGCCGGAGTCAGCGTCTCCGACGTGATTTGTAAGGTGGCTACCGGCACCTGAGAGGGAAACAGCCGCATGACCATGGGTGCGTTGATATCCGGAGGTAGTGCCTTGACTGTTGTCTGCGCAATCGCCGCGATATCGGCTTCGCTGCCACCCAGGTCGACTCCGTCCTGAAGATACACATTGATGATGGCATTGCCGAATAACGAATTACTCCATATATATTTGATGCCCTCGACCGTCTGAGTAAGAAAGCGCTCGAAGACGTATGTAATGCGACCCTCGACATCCGCCGGCATCAAATTGTCATAGATCCACACGATGGAGCTGACGGGAATTTGGATGACCGGAAAGACGTCGGTCGGGGCTTCAGTCACCGCCAGCGCCCCGAACACCACAATGAGGACGGCGAGGACGACAAAGGTATAGGGCTTACTTAGGGCAATCTGGACGAGTTTGTTCATATCAAAAGACCTTCTGCTACCGGTTGATGAGGTGCCTGCAAAAGATGGGTGCGTATGCTTGAGAAGCTCCGACATTTCTCATTCGATTGAAGTGAACTTTTAAGTGACTTGCGATCGATCATGGCCGTCGGAGCTGTCCGCGAAGATCGTCGAACTGAATTGTCCGGTGTTCTCATGAGATTTCCTGCCTGGTTTTGAACATAGTGCAAAGTGTTTGCCTGGCTCTTCCTCCCGCGAGAAAGTTGCACTGACTCCAGAGAATCTCACTATTTACGATGAGAAACTGTGATATTTTCTTGAACGGCGTGGATGGGTGATCGCTCAATCATCGTAGGCAGAAGGAGATGAGAGCGAAACCGCACACAGCGTACGGTGCGCAATATCGCAATGACCATCGCTGGCAATGATATTCCGGTCTCATAGCATCTGGCGCAGCGCACCACCAACACGATGTAGGCTTCCACGAAAGTGAACTCTTCGGCCACACCAAGAGGTCGTGTATCGGTACCCATATATAGTGCGGAGTGGAGTGATCGGAAGCCAGCGGCTACAGCTTCTTTTGGAAACAAGACTTTCGTGTGTTTTCTAGCGGGAGGAAGCGAGGCGGATTGATATTCTTAAGGGGCTGAGGCAGGAACAGGTTTTCAGAATGCCAGAGTCAGTTCATTGAACGTGCAGAGCCGTTTGTTGCATTGCGTTAAATCTTGAATCCTAAGTCCAAGTAGAACACTCCGGTCTAGACGGGTGATGCCACACGAGCGTGCATGATCCTCACAACGAAGCTTCGGCATGTTCTTGCCCGGATGCGGAACATACTGACTTATGATCGAGGGCACAGAGCTGGCGGAACGCAAGCGTTTAGTACGCCGCACCCTTGATTTAGGTATTCTTTGCAGACCAGCACAACCCCAGCAACGCAAGACCCACGAGAATCGCAATGATCTGCTCCGTCAGTATTTGCTCAAGGAAATGTCTCCGCTTTCGGAAACCGTTGGAAGTCTATGCGCATTTACACAATTATTCACCGATTACAATCCACCACGTTGTACGTTGAACCTGAAACCGCCGATCATTGCTGGAGGACAAGTTCCTCCCTTTGTCCTCCTTTTCGGCAGAAAGTGCGTCTTTCCAATGGGAAGTATCTCATCATGCCTGCATAGGGAAATCTGTCGGTTTCGAACCGCTTGGTTTCCCAGATGTGCAGACATTGGGCAACAAGCTGAGGAAGCACTGCGCTAGACGTTGAATCGCCCGATTCTGAACGGGAACCGACCATCTCTCCGACTACCGCGAGCTGATTGCCGGCCTTCAACATGTCATCGTCCGGAGAACCAGCAAAAACTATGGCGAACCTGAATGCCTCTTCCCTCCCTACACGCGTGGGACCATAGCCAAGATAGGGATCGATTGGCTGCTCCTCTGCCAGAATGACAACACCCCCTGGGTTCGGAGTAACTTGAGTGATCAGTCCTCCTAATTGCACTTTTGCGGATCTGGAGCTATCCCCGGAAGTATTGAGCACCTGCTCCTTCCAAGCCGTGATAACAGCGGTGTCGGTGGTGAGATCTTTTGTAATCTCAGGAGGAAACAGCTTGGTGGTTGTGCAGGCGTTCAACCATAGACACAACGCAAGCAAGTAGCTGATACGCATAGTGCATCTCCTTGTTGTGGAAAACCGGAGCAGTGCGGTAGCGCTCACTTCGCATGTGTGACCAGCATGGCGAATGTTGATGTCGTTCAACATCTGTCCTCATGATAGAAGCCCCGTCAAAGTCCGGTCTCCTGATGTTGTTTTTCCAATAGCTCTAGAATGAGAATGATCTTGCTGAAACTGAGATCTGCTACGAGTTCGCGCAGTCTTTGCAGCTCAGGTTCAATGTACTGTTTTGACCGCGTAGTGGCAGTGTATCTTTTGGAAGACCTAATGGCTCCCATGGTACTCCTCTTCAATATGTGAATATGGACTTTGCGAAAGTCTCCGTTGCCAATACCAGCAGAACAGGGCCTTGTTGTAGCAGGATGAAGAGGGAGTGCGCTGGCTCGAATCGCCACACAGTTTGTGGAGCTTGAGTTGTACCCCGTCAAACGAATCGCCAGGCGCCTGGTTCTGTGGTTGGTCTTTCGGACATCCTAACCACTTCTCAGAATCTGGCAGATACATGCCGATCGGCGACTGCACCTCCGATCGCCATCCTAACGAATAGCGTCCATGAATTCGTTTCATTGTGAGCCTCTGGTTTATAGGCTGTGCAAAGTGTTTGCCTAGCTCCTTCTTGGAACCAGCAAGTCTACTCTTCCTTTTAAAATCTCCACGTTTAGAAGTGATAAGGCCATCCGTAGTTTGGCTGGGACTACGCGTACCGCTCCCAGCAATAGACGTCCAGACTTGAGATGAGCGATAACGCACTATATATGAGGTGCGTAATCGGGCAATGTTCTTTGATTAGTCGCTCATGATTTGTGCCACGGCCTGATCGAGATCTCGCAGATGATGGGGTTACCCATCAAATAGTGCGGGTGCGCACTGTGCGTGACGTGCAAAATAGCTCATTTCTATTGATTACCCATTGATCATTTTGGCATAGTGAGTCTCATTCGAGGCTGAGTGGTAGGGCTGGTGAGTGATGTCTTGAACGACTTGGAATGACACAAGGGTACCTGTTAACCGTGGCTTGGCTTCACCTCACCCTCCAGGCTGGCGAATCAGTTCTCCTTCAACACACCACGTCAGACTGTTCGAAAGCAGCAGCTCGACCGCATGCTCGTATCCATACGAATCCCGCATAGGTAAGGAAGAGATCAACGCCGTATCAGGCGTTGAGACGGGAAGGGAAGCGCAATGCTGTTGAAGGTCTTGTTCCTCACTGTAATGTTCTTGGTATAGGTAGGCGCCGCTCGAGCTCTACGCATGGGCTTGGAGAGAGGAACGCCCGGGGGTCTTGAAATGCCACACAATGGTGGCGCTGAACCTTGGCTTGGCCTCCCCATCCAACCTGACAAATCAGTTCTCCTTCAACACACCAATTTGGCTATGCAGAAGTAATAGACCGGAGGCATTCCTATATCCACAGGTCCTGCAAGGAGCTTCAACCATCTTGGCCGGTAAAGCTGAAAGGAAGTGTCATGCTGTTGCGGGTCTTGTTCTTGATCGGACTTTCTTTTGTAGCTGGGATATCCGAAGCCTTCGCCGAATGGTCCGTGACAGCCAATGGGAACATATTCTACACGGACGATGTCGCGCTGTTTTCGGCTACCCGACGCTCTGGTATCGATGGGGATCCATCTCAGCCGGTTCTGGACGTGACTCGCACTGGGCTCGGGTCCGACATGGTTTTTGAGCCAGGCTTCCTGATTTCAAATTCGATCACCACAGGTTTGGGGCGAACGGTATTTTCCATTAAACCCCAGGGGTTTATTTTTGCGGTCAATCCCGAGTGGAGCCAGGCAAGCGTCGCGGTCGAAGCCTTGCACTCTTTTACCCCCAACACAGCAATCCGACTTCGTTACTTTACAGCCCCGGATCAACTCCTTGGGAATAGTGAAGTCAGTCGAGCTGAACCAGAGGTATTTGCAAATGAGCGGGTGACATCCCATATCGGATATATGAGACTCGAACAACGCCTATCCGATAATTGGGAACTGCGCTTTCAGGGGCGCTTCGGAAAACGGGTCTATAACGACACCTTTGCCCGGCGCAATACGACGTTTTGGACCATCGGCCCCCATCTGTTTTGGCGCGCAACGGAACACCTCAGACTGTTCGCAGGCTATCACTATGAGCGTGGCCTAGCCAACGGCCGGCATGAACTCGATGCCGAAGAAGACGCATCATATGTCCATCATTTCCTCGCAGTCGGCCTGGATGCCGAACTCATGCCGCACCTAGAACTGGAACTTGATTTTCACTATGAACGAAACAATTGGACCAGCGGACTTCTTGAGGATGAGCGAAACGGGGAACATGAGAACATCTTTCAGGGCACCGGGAGGCTCCTCTATCAGGTAACGGATCGAACCAGCCTGACGCTATTCGTGCAGAGGGCGAATCGCCGGGTGAATGTTCACCAGACGGTCGATCACAATACCAATATTGGGATCGGAGCCATCCATCGCTTCTAGCAGACTATTCAAATAGTCCGCCGGCTGCCAAAGCTGAGTCTTTCGCTTCACTGGCTATGATGCGTTTTGGTATGGGCCATCAGGTCTGGCAGTGTTGCCCCTGCAGTTGAAGTGAGAACTCAAGACATCATTTTCTTTCGCATATCATGGCCATAGTTATAGACGACCATTCCAGCCTGATCGAGCAGTCCTATCGTGGTGAATGTGTACCGAGAGTGAACGATAAACCAATTGCTCAGCAAGCCACCCAGTAATCATGACTGCGATAATAAACAGGGCAATTGCTGCATCTACCAGACTGCAGGCAGAAAAATACTGTGCAACAGGTGGCATTGCCTACAGACCTCCATCATCCAGAGATAACGCTGCCAACTCATCGCAAATGGATACGAGACAGACCTCTTATTCGGGAATCCAGATTGTTTTCCGGAGGAGGGAAGAATAGTCCATGCCGACTCTGTGTGAAGCGGTTCAGAATGTGACCATTTTTTGGATCGGTCCTCCCTTTGCGTCACATTCCACACTGGTCACCAGAACCTGCTGCGCCCCAGCGTAATGACGAACCCGCACGGATGCTCTAATCCTCAACACGCTTCCACCCGAACACTCTCGATTACCGGCAGTGCCATTCGGCGATCAAAGCCATACGTTTCTGCATTACGACTGTCATGATTCCATACTGAGCTTCGGTCCGCCTCGATCCAGAGCGAATCAAAAAAATAAGGCCGATCGCGCACAATATCAGCAGAGTGCAAGTGAGTGTCGAACAACTTCCGTCGCTATAAATCTACCAATTCCTCATTTTCGTTACCTCGTCGACCGGTGGAGGATGGCTTCCCTCTGTTTTCTTCATCACAGAAAGTCTTTTCTTCCTGTATAGATCTCAACATCTCTCCATGATGATTTCTTGTGCCTTACCCTCACCGGACGAGCGAATTAACAGCCCTTCGGCTCACTCCTTCAGGCCAAATACGAAACGGATTGTCCTCACCTATGGCAAGACGGCGAGCACTCTCCGGATCCCTTTCAGCGATGATGGTTTCAAATTCTTTCGGTTCCTTCTCCCGCCCCCTGGCCTGCTCATGCTCGATAGCGCCCGGCACGACTTTGGGCGGGTCGAAATCAACCATCATGGCGACGTTTGCCACCTGGAGATAGCGGCCCTT
>WBZS01002685.1_pt1 | contig 10457 bp, 8 predicted proteins | sample 5204201 | NCBI WGS metagenome assembly WBZS01 (sample SAMN12344357, study PRJNA552823) | activated sludge metagenome | biome: Activated sludge suspended growth; feature: Nitrification reactor; material: Wastewater; isolation source: activated sludge from nitrification reactor of wastewater treatment... | reverse complement strand
ACGGATCAGCTCCAGGCCCTGTGCGAGGCGGAATGACGGCGTATGTAGCGCTCTTGTCAGGTGAACGCGGCTGACTTGCGGAGCAGTTGCCAGGCTTCGATCACTTCGGGCAAAGGGTATTCGGTGATGGGAATACCAAGGCGGGGAATTTCCTGCAATCTCCGCCAGCCTCGCGTGACTCGTATTTCCTCCGCCTGGACATATTCGCCATCCAGACCTGATTTTTCGAACGGTCCCGTGCAAAGAACGGGTGGAAAATCGGGATCGACGATGAATTGTGCGAATTCAGGATGGCAGCGAATATGCCGTTCGCGCGTGCGAGCAAGTTCAAGCGGCGAAAGGTCGCCAAGCACATAGCGCAAATAAAGATCGGAATCGATGATCGCATCGACTTCCTTGCCACAAACGTCGCATAAATATCCTTCGTCGCAGACTGCCATACCCATATTTTAACGACAAACCCCGCCATGTTGGGTAGCGGGGTTCGGTTCTTGATCGCGGATTTGGGAATCTTGCGATTAACGGAATTCGGTGGCGCCTGGAACGGCGACCGGAGGAACTGGCATGGGCGTGTCCCAACGCAGGTTTTCCGGAACCAGCGATTGTTGCGAATTCATGGCTTGATCCCACGTGATTTCGCGGCCCGTGTAGCATGCCATGCGACCCATGATCGCGGTCAGCGTGCTTTCGGCCACATTCTTGAGGTCGTTGATCGGTTGACCTTGGCGAATGGAACGATAGAGGGCAACGTGTTCGTCTTGGTAGGGATTGTTGTCTTGCCGTGCGGGGAAGTTCCACGCTCGTTCGCCGGTGATTCGATACCCGCCGCTGGTCCAAGTGCCACGGGTGCCCGTGACCGCTTCGCTGACGTTCGAAGCGCAGCCTTGGATTTGACGGCACATGCTCAACACATGGACGTTGTTGGGATATTCAAGGTCCAAGGCGAAGTGATCGAAGATATGGCCGAACTCAGGGCCGGTGCGAACCTGACGGCCGCCCAAGCCGACGACTTTGGTCGGGTGCGTACGGAGCGCCCAGTTGACGACGTCAAGATTGTGGATGTGTTGTTCGCAAATGTGATCGCCGGACAGCCAGGTGAAGTAAAGCCAATTGCGAATTTGCCATTCCACATCCGTCATCCCTTGTTCACGGGCACGATGCCAAAGGCTGCCTTGGTTCCAATAGCAGCGTGCGCTGGTGATGGTGCCAAGGTCGCCTTCGTGGATACGCTTCATTGATTCGATGTAACCCGTTTGGTAGCGGCGTTGGGTGCCGGCGACCGCGGAAATACGGGCTTCGTTGGCGCGTTCGAACGACTGCAGTACGGAGCGAACGCCCGGAGCGTCGACGGCGACGGGTTTTTCCGTAAAGACATGTTTTCGGGCTGCCACCGCTGCCGCGATGTGGATTGGGCGGAAGCCAGGAGGTGTCGCCAGGCAGACGAGATCACTGTTCGCGATCACTTGCTGATAAGCGTCCAGACCCACGAAGATGCGTTCGGCGGGAACATCAACTTTATTGCGAATGTCTGCGATATTTCGCAGGCGCTCCACGCATCCTACGGCGCGATCTCGGAAGGAATCGGCGACGGCGACGAGCCGACAGTTGGCGTCGGCGCGGAGGTTTTGCTCGGCGGCGCCGGTACCACGGCCACCACAACCGACCAAACCCACGCGAATCACTTCGCTATTTCCCTGTGCGTGCGCGTTCGTGATCACCGAAAGATTCGATGCCAACGCGCTACTTACCACGGCGGATGTTTTCAAAAAGCTACGCCGAGATTGCTTTTCAGACATGACGACTTCTCCTCGAAGGGGTTATGGATGTTCGTGTCCATTTTGGCCCTGTTGGGTTGAATTGTCCATGAAGAAACGCAAAAAAAGGCGTTCCGTCCGTCCAAGGGAGCGACGGGACCGTCTTTTCTTCGTTACCTCGAAGATAATGGGACAATGTCACATCAAATTCCCACGGAGAAATCAGATGACTCAATGGTTCCTGCGAATGAGCACCGCCCTGTTCGCCTTGGCGTGCCTCTCGCCGCTCGCGAAAGCACAAGAATTACCGAGCGATCTGGCGCGCGTCCCCGGCCACGCGATCGGGTTCGCCCATGTTAAGGTCGCGGATTTCCTGAAAACCACTTCCGGGAAATCGGCTCTTGCGCTTCTTCAGAAAGCGGGCCCCGCTGCTCTGGAAATCATGGAAGAACGGATCGTTCCTTCCCTGCTCTCGATTGAACGGGTCACCGTCATCGTCCTGCCCGGCGATCGCGGAAATCCGGAGTTCGCGGTCCTCTTGGCCACCAAGACTCCGTTCGACGCGGAAAAGGTCGTCGAGAAGATGGTGAAACAAATGGAAGGAGGTCAAACTTGGTACGTTGATCAGCGCAATCAAATTTCTGTACAGCCGATCAACAACAAAACCCTGTTGATTGGATCTCCCAAATCCGTTCTCGCCCTGGCGAATGGTCCCAAAGTCGCGGCGGGAATGGCGGAAGCCCTTGAATTGGCGGCTTCTGGGAAAAAGTCGGTCGTGGTTGGGTTGAATCCAAGTTTGATCCCGCCTAACGCCTTCGACCACGCGCCGCCGCCGTTGCAACCCTACATTCCAGCTTTTAAGGCGAAATCGATTTATGCCTACATGGATTTCCAAGAGAATCCCGAGGTGAATGTGGCAGCCCGCTACGCCGATGCCGCCGCGGCTGGCGATGCGGAAAAAGCTTTGCTCCAAGCCAAAGAATTTGGCCGTCAAATGCTCGGCCAAGCACGTGATTTCGCGAAGAAGAAACTTTTTCAAGGCGACGGCAAGGTTTCGTTGCTTCAGGGTGAAGCCCTTATGGAAATCGTTGGACCTATCTTTCTCATGGGCATGATCGAACGTGGCAAAGAACTGCTCGACGAAATCCCGTTGAAGCGAAACAGCGACACCTTGACGATGAAGGTCAAAGTGCCCGAAGAACTCTCGGCTTACGGTGCTTCGAGCGGACCCATCTTGATCGCGTTATTGCTCCCGGCCGTGCAAAAAGTGCGCGAAGCGGCAACGCGAACACAGGACATGAACCATTTCAAGCAACTCGCGCTCGCCATGCACAATTATGCCGACATCAACACAAGATTTCCGCCTGCCGCGATCTGTAATAAACAAGGGAAACCGCTCTTGAGTTGGCGCGTCGCGATTTTGCCTTTCATCGAGCAAGAACAGCTTTATCGGCAATTCAAGCTCGACGAGCCGTGGGACAGCGAGCACAACAAGAAGCTGTTGCCTCGCATGCCGCAGCTTTATTTAGTCCCTGGATCGCCGGCGGATGCGACGGAAACGCATTATCAAGTGATCGTTGGTCCAGAAAACGGGCAGCACGCCACGATTTTTCCTGGGTATCGAATGAGCTCAAAATTCGTGGACATTACCGACGGTACGTCGAACACGATCCTTATAGGAGCTGCCGCTCGCGCCGTACCGTGGACGAAGCCGGAAGACATGAAATTTGATCCCGAAGGCGCGCTACCCAGGTTTTACATGGGATTCGGGAACGGATCCAATGTCGCGTTCGCGGATGGGTCGGTGCGTTTCATTTCCGCCACGATTGCCGAGAATGTGCTACGGGCTTTGCTAACACGAGGCGGCGGCGAAGTGATCGCGCCAGATTGATCGTCGAAAGCTACGGATAAGGCACCCTAAAAATTGTTGCTTTCGCGTGTGATCTTGGATTTGAAGCCTTTAAGGGCGGGGGTTTCCTCGACTGGGCAGACCACGCGAAAGCCAACCCAATCCGCATTGTTCCACCAGATGCTCTGGGGGATTTGCGGATCTTTTTTTTGCCAATCCGGCTCTGACTTGTCGCGACTCGCCGAACGCAATTTTTCAGCCGCATCGAGCCAACTACCGCCGCGTACGACATACGAATAACGTTTGTCCGTGGGAAGTTTTACCGGGGATAGCGTAAGCTTCACATTTGAGAACGTAGCGTAGATCCTGGCATCGTAATGATCCAGGCAATACTCAGCGACATTGCCATGCATATCGTAAAGTCCCCACGCATTGGGTTTCTTCTGGGCGGCGGGGTGAGGCATGTCGTCGGAATTTTTCTCGTACCAGGCGTAATTGCCAAGTTTGGAAGCGTCGCCGTCGAAACTATACGGTGAAACGGAACCGGCGCGGCACGCCCATTCCCACTCGGCTTCCGTCGGCAATCGGTAAACTTTGCCGGTCTTCGCGGACAACCATCGGCAATATTCCATGGCGGCGTGAATATGGACGGCGACAACCGGCTGCTTCTTGCCGCGCCCGTATCCCCAATCGATCTCGTGATGGTTCGCCTTGGAGGGACGTGTCACCGCATCGGCGTTTTTATCTAGCTGCGTCATGGGCGGCTTTTCGTCTGCGCGTTTCTCCCAGAACAGATCGTATTCCGCCCACGTCACCTCACATTTTCCCATCCAAAACGGCCGAACCTCGACCTGATGCATGGGACCTTCGTCCTGCTTTCGCCCCGGCTCATTATCAGGGCTACCTCGCCAATAGGTTCCGCCGGGTATTCCGACCAAATCGAACGTCACCTTCACGCCATCCCGTTCGATCGTTTCCACGTAGTCTTTGGGCTTGTTTCCCGATGGACGCGGCGCCGGCGGCCCGCCAGCAAATAGGCCAGGCGAAACGACAATGCCCGCCGCGACGACGAAAACCAATAATCGATGGCGAATTCCATTCATACCGACGCGACTCTCCCCTGGCGTGATCTTGAAAAATTCTTGTAGTTCAATCAGAAATGGACGATTGCCGTCGGCAATCGTCCATTTCCGTTCCTTGATTAGTCTTCGCTCCACCAATTGATGGGCGAGCGAATGTTTTTCAGCCGTTCGTCTTCCTCGACGGCACAAACGATTCGAAAGCCCACATGTTGAGCGTCGGTCATCCACCAGATGCTTTGTGGATTTTGCGGGTCGCGTTTCAACCACGATCGTTCCGAGGCTCGTCGAAAGGCACTTCGGCAATTTTCCGGCCCGTCGATCCAGGAACCGCCACGTGCGACGTAGGGATAGCGTTTATCTTTCGGCGGATTAAATGGATTCAAACTGATTTTGCCGGCGGGCAGAGTTGCGTAAAAGCCTTTGTCGTAAAAATCAATGCAAAACTCCGATACGTTGCCGTGCATGTCGTAAAGGCCCCAAGGGTTGGGTTTTTTCTCGCCGACTTTATGAACGAGTTCGTCGGCATTTTTTTCATACCAAGCGTAGTCGCCGAGTTTGCCGGCGTCATCTCCGAAACTGTATTTTCCCGTCGTACCGGCGCGGCATGCCCATTCCCATTCGGCTTCGGTCGGCAGTCGATAGTGCTTTCCAGTTTCCTTCGAAAGCCAGCGGCAATATTCCATGGCGGCGTGATAGGTCACGGCGATGACGGGATTGTTATCACGACCATGGCCGAACGTTTCGTCGGAGTAAGGTGGCGTGGGGCTTGTGATCGCATCGGGAAGCTTCGTCGGTTTTTTGGAGATATCCGGGCGAGGCGGAGGTTGACCGCCAGGAAATCGCCGCATCCAGAACCAATCGTACTCATCCCAACGTACTTCGTATTTCCCCATCCAGAAGGGTTTTACGGTCACGGCATGTTGCGGTCCTTCATGCTCGGCACGTCCCGCTTCCCCAGCGGGGCTCCCCATCAGGTAGGTGCCGCCGGGAACCGCCACCATGTCGAAGGACACTTTTCCAAGGATTTTGTCCGTGTAATTCTTGTGTTTCAATGCGTCGACGACGGGCAACTTGGCCGGGATCTGCCCATGAAGGGTTGGAACGCAAACGACGATGAACCCAAGTCCGAGCACGCTGGCCGCCAAAAAGAATTTTTGCCAGGCGATCTTCATCTATGTTATCCTCCAATGAAATTGAGTTCGCGAAGGTGGCCTCGGGAATGGAGCCTTTTCACCAGGGCGGGTCATGACGAAACGAGTTTTCGCTACTCTGTTGATTGTTGGGTTTCCGTGGATTGCCGTCAACGTGCTTTGGGGACAAAGTTCTCCGAATTCCTTGGAGAAACTAAAACGCTACTCCTTCGCCGAACCCCACATGGGCACCTTGTTCCGCATCGTCTTCTATGCGGAAAACGAACCCTCCGCCCAGGCTGCGGCGAAAGCGGCATTCGCTCGCATTGAAGAACTCAATCGCATTCTGAGCGATTACCAGCCAGAAAGCGAACTCATGCGACTCTGCAAAAAAGCCGGCGGCGAACCCGTCGAAGTGAGTCGCGATCTCTTCACGGTGGTGAAGAAGGCGGTCGAGTTCGCGGAATCCACGGAGGGCGCGCTCGACATCACGCTCGGCCCGGTCGTTCGGCTTTGGCGCCGCGCACGCAAGCTCCGCAAGCTTCCCAATCCCGATGAAATTCGGCAGGCGTTGGATAAAGTCGATTACAAAAAGATCCGCCTTTGCGAAAAAGGCCGAACGGTGCAATTACTTCTGATGGACATGATGCTCGACCTCGGCAGTATCGGAAAGGGATACGCTGCCGACGCGGCTTTGGAAGTGCTGCGTAAACTCGGTTTTCCACGGGCGCTGGTCGTGGCCGGCGGAGACATCGCCACCGGCGAGGCGCCGCCTGATGCCAAGGCATGGAAGATCGGGATCGCACCTTTGAAAAACCCCGAAGCTGCGCCGACGCATTTTCTTGCGCTCACGAACGCGGGCGTTTCCACGTCGGGCGATTCCGAACAATTCCTGGAAATCGACGGCAAACGATATTCACATGTCGTCGATCCCAAGACCGGCATCGGTTTGATTGGCCGACGTAGCGTCACGGTCATCGCGCCGAATGCGATGACGAGTGACGGACTCGATACACCGTGCTGCGTGATGGGGCTCGAACGCAGCCTTCGATTCTTGGAAGGTCAGCCCGAGTTGGCGGGACTGCTCATGTTCGAACTCGACGACGGCATCAAAACCGTCGCGACCAAGCGGTTTGAAAGATTTCTTTGGAAGGATTGAACGATTCCCAAGGAGTCCGTGGGAGCACGCGATTCAGGGTCGGAGGTCTGGCCGGGGAGGAACGTTGACCATGAACGAACCGAAACGTGTGGCTGCGATCGTCACGGAGTATCGCCGCCATTCCCATGCGGATGTGATCCTGAGTAAATTCATGGAGGGGTATCTCCACGATGGCAAGGAATTTCCGAGGTGTCGGCTCGCTTCCGTTTACGTCGACCAAGTTCCCCAAGGCGATCAAAGTAAGGAACGTGCCAAACGGTATGGTTTTCGCCTATGTGCGACCATCGAAGAGGCCATCACCCTGGGCCGCCAGGAAGTGGCGGTCGATGGGGTTCTGATCATCGGCGAACACGGAAATTATCCGCGGAACGCTCGAGGTCAAATCCTTTACCCAAGACGGCGATTCTTCGAAGAAGCGGCGCGCGTGATGGAACGTTATAAACGTTCCGTACCGGTGTTCAACGACAAACATCTCTCGGCCACCTGGGAAGACGCGAAGTGGATGTACGATCGATCGCGCCGGTTGGGGATCCCGTTCATGGCCGGATCGTCCCTTCCCGTGACCTGGCGCCGCCCCGAGCTGCGCTTGCCAAGAAACAGTGAACTGGTCGAAGCCGTGCAAATCGGATATGGGCCGTTCGAGGGTTATGGCTTCCATGCGCTCGAAGCGATGCAGTGTATAGCGGAACGACGGCGCGGCGGTGAAGCGGGCGTTCGTTCCGTCCAGTGTATCTCAGGTGATGCGATGTGGGAGGCGATGGAACGCGGTGTTTTTTCTCGCGACCTCCTCGAGGCAGGAATGGCGCTCGTGTCCGCGCACGCGCAAGGGGACTATCGAAAAATCACGTCCCGAACCAACGACGCTGCCATATGGCTCATCGAATACCGAGACCAATTTAAAGCGGCCGTCGCGATGCTCAACGGGTGGGTTCATGAAGGAGACGGCGGCGCATTCATTCTCGCGGGCCGATTGCGGAACCAAGCTCGTCCGCTGGCGACGCAATTTTATCTGCAACAACCCGACCCATTCGCTCACTTCGCATACCAACTCCGCGCGATCGATTCCATGGTGCAAACCGGGCATCCGCCCTACCCCGTCGAACGGACCTTGCTAACCACCGGGATTCTCGACGCCGTGATGATCAGCAAACACGAAAAGAATCGGCGCGTGGAAACGCCCTACCTCGATTTTCGTTATACTCCCACCGATTGGCCTTTCGCGACGGACCCCATTCCGAAGCCGATCAAACGCTAACCCACGAGGATTTCTAGCCATGTTCTCCTTACCGCAACCAAATCGGCAATGGCTCCTGTTCGCCTTGGCGGCGTGCCTTCCCTTTTGCTCCCTCGGCGCTCAAGAGGCTCCACGCGCGCCTTGGCTTTTGGGTAAAGCTGTCCATATTCCGTCGATTTATACGAATCAGGAATCCGCCTACTTTTCGATCATCGAAGGGCACGACGGCAAGGTCTATGTGGGAACCGCGAAGTATGGCGAAAATTGCTATCTCGTGGAGCTCAACCCCGTGGACGGAGTCATCCGTATGGTCGCCGACATCCATCGCGTGCTCATGCAGATGGTGCGTGGCTTCGCCGCCCAGGCGAAGATCCACACTCGAAATAATGTCGGACCACGCACCGGCAAAATCTACTTTGGCACGAAACAGGGTTATCCGGAAAAGGGAGAGAGCAAAGACGCGTATCTGGGCGGTTACGTGATGGCGTATGACCCTAAAACGGGGCTTACGGAAAACTTTGGCATGCCCAAGAAAACGCACGGTGTCATCAGCGTCATCCCTGACGAACAACGCAATCTCATTTACGTCTCCACGTGCGACGACGGACGTCCGATCGAAAGTTCCCATTTCATGGTCTACGACATGAAATCGAAAACTTACACGGATCTGGGCGAAAGCGAACATTCCTATGCTTTCATCGTGCTGGATCACCAGGGACGAGCGTACCATCCCAAGCGTGGCGGCAAGGTGATGCGCTACGATCCCGATTCCAAGAAGCTCGACATCGTGGAGGTCACCGTCGATGGCCAACCTTGTCCGCAGCCGATCGCGAAAGATGGCGCGATCCTCAACTGGGATGCGTCGCCGGATGGAAAAACGTTGTGGAGCGTCGAAATGTCGACGAACCAACTTTACTCGTTCGACTTGACCGCCAAGACGCCGGCGATTCCTGGAAAATCACATGGGCCCCTCTTGGCCCACGCAAAGGCGACCGATTGCCGCGGAATGTGCGTGGCTCCAAACGGAAAAATCTGGTGCGGACTGACCGAACAGCAAAGACCGAGTGGCGCGTTGGCGCATCTGGTCAGCTACACACCGGGCGATAAAGCCCCGCGTAACCACGGCCCCATTGGTGTTGCGAATCCGGAGTATGTGACGTTAGTGGACGAAAAAGGCAAACCACGCCCGTGGCACCATACCCTGCGAAAAGAGAAAGACGGCACGCTCACGCCATGGCAGCCGCTCGGGATCGCGGCGGGCAAAGACGGTAGTGTCTACGTTCTCACGTTAGCGCCACTGACCGTCTTCCACTACCGTCCAGAACAATTGAAGTGATTCCCTCGCGGTGAGCCAGGTCCCGTAAGGGTTTGCAGTTCCACACGCACGAAGATAGGACTTGTTGTCTTCGTGCGACCGGAACACCGGGTGCTCACGCAACCCGGCTCGCCGTGAAATGCCGCATTATGCATTTGCGGCTTGGCGTGCCGAACGCTTGCGGTCCGTTTCTTTCAAAAAGATCTTGCGCAAGCGAATCGAAGTCGGCGTGATTTCGACCAATTCGTCCTCTTCGATGTATTCGAGCGCTTGCTCCAACGTCATTTGACGCGGCGGCTTGAGAACGACGTTTTTCTCAGAACCCGCCGCTCGCATGTTCGTCAGTTTCTTTTCCCGGCAAACGTTCACGGGCAGATCGTTGTCGCGGCAATGTTCGCCAACGACTTGCCCTTCGTAGACAGATTCACCTGGTCCCACGAACAAGGTGCCTCGGTCTTGCAGGTTTTCTAACGCGAAACTCGTCGTCTTTCCTGTTTCGGTTGAAATCATGACGCCATTGATTCGAGTCGGTACGCTGCCACGGTGGGGCTGATAATCGTAGAACGTGTGGTGCAAAATCCCTTGCCCCTGCGTCGCGTTGAGAAGCCTCGTTCGCAAACCGATCAATCCACGGGCCGGAATCGTGAACTCCAGATGGGTGTAGTCGGAACGCGAGTCCATTTTGACGCATTCGGCCCGACGATTTCCCACCAATTCCATGCAAGCGCCAACCAAATGATTGGGAACATCGATCACGAGGTATTCGATCGGTTCGTGCAACACGCCGTCGACATCGCGATTGATCACTCGCGGTTTGCCCACGGAGAGCTCGAAACCTTCACGGCGCATGGTCTCCAGCAAAATACCAAGATGGAGCAACCCGCGGCCTTTGACGTAAAATTCGTCCTTTTTCACTTCATTCGGCGCTAGACGC
>WBZS01002684.1_pt1 | contig 10459 bp, 14 predicted proteins | sample 5204201 | NCBI WGS metagenome assembly WBZS01 (sample SAMN12344357, study PRJNA552823) | activated sludge metagenome | biome: Activated sludge suspended growth; feature: Nitrification reactor; material: Wastewater; isolation source: activated sludge from nitrification reactor of wastewater... | reverse complement strand
AAACGGGCGTGTGCTCATGCTGGCTCCTCCGGGTTGGGCGCACCGGCAGTGGTGCGCGATAAGAGCCCGGATATTACCACCGCACCCCGCGCCGCGGCGATCGCGCATCGGCACCGCCCTGCGCACCCCATGGAATGGCGATCTCCACGGGCACCGGGCTGCGGACCGCATGGATACTGGGTTCTGGCGGCATGGGGTTGGGAGCGTGCGGCGCGCGGACGTCTCGCCACCCCAACCGCAGGCGGCATCAGCGTCACCGCCGGATCATCGAACGGTTGCCAACGCCGGACCCCTGCGCAGCGAACGCCTCGACCGCCGCACCGCCGAGGCTTGCAACTCGGCGCAGACCGTGAAAGCGCATGAAGACGCGCACCCAATGGACATAAGCCGCGCCGATCCGTATGCTGTCATCCAAATCGCGAATACGCTCGCGCAGGGGGTCGACACGTCGACCGAATTCAAGCGTGGCAATGGTGAAATGCCGATTTTCACGGATTTCTAGTACGGGACGAAAGGACCAAACACAAGCCGGAAAACCAATAGGCACGCCGTTTTCCGCGCAACCCACGAGTCTGTTTTGGGGAGCGGACGTCGGTGTTAAGCGGCGAAACTGTCTCGCTGTAACAAAGTTAGATGACAGAGGCACCTTGTGACGTACTCGTTTCGCATCCGATTTAATCGCTCTCCCACGGACACGATTCAATGTGCTGAAAACGAGTTATCGGTGTCGGTGGCTGACAGGCGGTTGTCCATCGTTCTGCGCGCGCGCCAAGATGATTTACCGATTCGGGACTCAGATCAATTGGCGCTGGTCGGCTCCGGCTATGCAACTGAAAACGATGCAAACACTGCCGGTTCGCGATTACAAGATGCATTGATGGTGGCTCTTGCCAGAGTTCGCGTTGGCGCCGATTTTGGTCATCGCGCGGCAAAGGGAATGTTTACCCATCACGGGTTGAAGTGGGTTGAGAAACAGATCGGGCAAAGAGTTCTGAACAATATCCACGGTCTGATGGTCTTTCAGTCAGAGCCAAAACCGCGTTTTGCGTCGACAAACGTGCAAATGACTCGTGGACCGAGCCCGGAGACATTTATGTCTGCTTTCACGCAGGCCATTGCTCTCCAACCACAAATCTCTGAACCCGATTTGTTGGCCTATACGCTGTTTAATGCTTCGTTCTTCCAACCTACTGCCGATAGCCGCTTTCTGCTGCTGGTCATGTCCATCGAGGCGCTGATTGAGCCAGCCCTTCGGTCGGCTGATGCGCAAAATCACGTGGCGTCGTTAATCGAGCAGACAAAGTCTTCGTCGCTTCCAGTTGAGGAACGCAATTCAATTCTCGGTTCATTGCGCTGGCTTCGCAGGGAGTCAATAAATCAAGCCGGTAAGCGCCTTTCAACCGTACGATTGGGGGGCAGAGTGTACGGAGATAGAGCCGCTTCGGAGTTTTTCAGTTATTGCTACCAGATGCGAAGTAACCTTGTTCATGGAAATCTTCCGGTGCCAACATTCGAGGAAGTGGGCGGAATAGCGGCAACACTGGAGGTTTTCGTTTCTGATCTATTGACAGGTCAGGTTCTTGGATACCCAGCGCAATGAACGATCTGTCATCTAACATTACCCTCAGCCGGACCTGCGCGAAATGCCGCGCAGGCCGGTTAGCGTCACGTTATGCCTTACAAACAAGCGTTACCGCACGGAGATACGATGGACGGATCTAAGGAGACGGCCCAAGACTTGTTCGTTCGAGTATTGAAGGTCGAACCGAAGCGGGCGGTATTTCTGATGACAAACGGGTTCACCACGCTTGAGGAAGTGGCCTACGTACCGATTGACGAGTTCAGGTCGATTGATGGACTGGGCGAGCAGCAAATTCAAGATTGGCGTGCGCGAGCTCGTCGTCATCTGCTCGTTGAAGCCATGGGTGGCGGTGACGAAGAAGACCCTCTTGTCACAGCTGCGGTAGAACCGCCAAAGCCCATGTCTGGTGGATCAGCCGCGAAGATGCATGACAATGAAGATCGCGAGCACATTTTCCACCGGAAGGCATAACCAGCCTTTGCACCTGAATCCCGGGAGCGGCGCTTCGCACCGCCTCTCGGCCGGGTGAACGGCGACGTTCTGCTTCATAAGCACCGGGCGGTACAATCGAGGCAGATCGTTTCTCGGGATTGTCGATGAATTTCAATATAGAGTGTGAGCAGGAGCACGATGGACGTTGGCTTGCGGAAGTTCCACAGTTGCCCGGCGTGCTTTCCTACGGAACGTCCGCCGATGACGCAATGGCAAGGGCCGAGGTGCTCGCACTTCGGGTTATCGCCGAACGCCTGGAGCACGGCGAGACTCGTGCGCTTGAGATAATCATCTCGCTGCCTGCCGCGGCATGAGCCAGTGGCCTTCGTCAAAGGCCAAACGCGTTCTGGCCGCCCTTTTGCGCATCGGATGGGCGACCAAGCGACAATCGGGTTCACACCGCACGCTGTACCGCGAGGGTTGGGCCGATTTCGTTTTCGCGTTCCACGATAGCGACGAAATTGGCCCCCGTATGCTGACTCGGATTGCCAAGCACACAGGTCTCACACCGGAAGACCTGTAATCTGTGGGCGCGGCGATGACATGTCGCAGAACATATTAAGTACGAGCCCACTTTGGCTGTGTTTGCCCGCAAGTAGGCGCAAGGGGAACTGGTGACTGGGGTCACGTCTTGTTCTTTGCAAGCAACGTCGGAGGTCGCAAGACACGAATCCGAGTCGTCGAATTGCGCACCCCCACGCAAACCAACCCCGCGACGGGTATGGAAAGCGGCGGGTCGGCGCTTGCCAGCGATGGCGGCCGGCGCGAAGCGCGCCACTTGATATCCGCCCGCGAACCGCATGGATAGGGCTTCTTCGAGGATGCCATGCCAGGATGTCCGGCGCACGCGCCTTCCAGGCCGGCCTACCCGGAGAGCGCCATTCCATGCGGCTTGCGAGGCAGGTAGCCGAAGTGGGCGGAGCGGAGCGGCGAGCGCGCCATCCAGTAGATGCGGACGAACGCACCCGGGGCGCGAGTTGCAACGGGATGCCCGAAAAGGCAAACGCCGCCCGGTCCTTTCGCGAAGTCACTGCCGCTCGCACCAGTGGCCGCTATGCCGGTGCCAAGCGGGTGACGATGGGGTAGCCGGGCCGGGACCGCTGCGGCCCCGCTTCAGGTTCGAGAGCCTGGTTCGAGTCTGCTCACGCAAGCCGGACGCCGGCCATGCGGCTGCCGGGTCCGACTTGCGACTATCGCGTGTCAGGCATGAGCGCCGACGCTCATGCGCTTAGCGTACGACGTACTTCTGCCCTTCACCGGCGATGTAGTTGAATACCTTCACCATCGATTCGGATGGCGCGCCTTTGGTGATCACGGTAATCGGACGACCGATCTCCGGCGTATCCGGCGAGTGGATGCTCTGATCTTCGGCGGCGAGCGGCCCGATCCCGACCGCACCCGGGGTTTGCGAGATCCGGTTTTTCACGTCCGTGGTCTCGGTCGCCTGAATGGCGTCCTTGGCCCACGGCTCCTTGTCCATGATCTTCTCGCCCCAAAGCTTGTTGGTGCCCGGTATCTTCGATCCAAATACCACCTTGAGCGGAAGGTCGGGGCCGCCGACTTCTTTCCAGTTGGAGATCTTGCCGGTAAATATGCCTTTTAGCTGGTCCTTGTTGAGCGCCTTGACACTCGACAAACCCTTGTGGGCGAGCACCTGGATCTTGTCGCGGCCGACCACGCGCGACTTGTATGCACCCTGGTCCGAAACCTTGTAGCCGTTGCTCTCCATCAGTTCGAACCACGCGCGCAACTCAAGGCCAGCCGCTGCGGCGTCGAGCTTTCCCGAGTCGAGATCCTTGAACGCATCTACCGGACCTTGTTCCTTCAATTCCATTTGCAAGCCTGCCGACGAATCGAGGTGAGGCTTGATTCTCTTGAACACGTTTTCCATGCCTGCCGCACCGCCACCGATGCGGACCACCTCGGCCTGCGCGATGGCCGGTACGGTCAAAACGGCAAGCGAGACCAGCAGCGAGACCAGGCGCGAACGGCCCGCAGGCTTGATCGAAACTCCAAAGCTACGCATTTTCTCCTCCATGTCGGGAAAGTCAGACTCAAAGGTTTGACGATGCTGCCTACGACAGTTCGGGACCCGACTTGAGCGCAAATCGGCCGGCCTGTGCCGCCGACGCGCGCCTGAACGTGTGATGTCACTGTCGTGGTGCGAGGCGCCTCGCCTAAAGTCCCGCTGCAAACGGCCGAATATGGTAAGGGCAACCCAAAGAGCTGGTTCGCAAGCCCGCATGCGTTCAGCGCTGCAGTTCAGGTGGGGAGGTGGGGTTCAGTGAGGAAATCGGTGTTCAGTTTCGATTCGCTGGCGAAGCGCGTGATGGTTCCGGCTCTCGCGCTGGTGCTGGCGGCCCTGGCCGGCCTGGGCGCCGCCATGATCTACCAGGCGACCACCGCCGCCCGGATCGCGGCGGACACCTCGCAAGTCGGCACGATCGATTTCGTCGCCAAGGTGAGCAGTCCCTACATCGCGAACTACGATCAAACATCCCTCGAGACCTTCTCCAAGGAACTCGGAAAGCGGTCCGACATCGGATACGCGGAGTTCTTCTCCGGCGACGGCAAGACGATGGCCGCAACCGGGTCCGCCTCCGCCGCCGGCCTCAGAATGCTCGAGCGCGAAATCGCCGACGATACGGGGGTTAAAGTTGGAAAGGTCAAGATCGCGTTCAACGAAACGGAACTCGACCAGACGCGAACGCGGGGAATCATTACCGTGGCGGTTGCCATTCTGTGCGCTGTGTTGCTTATCGGCGCTGGACTCACCCTGGTCGTCGCTCGCGTAGTTCGTGCGGCTCGCGAGGTCGAGGCCGCGCTGGAGGATCTCGCCCTCGGAGAAGCCGATCTCACCGCACGCATCCCGGTGCACAGCAGCGACGAGATTGGACGCATCGCGACCGCCTTCAATCAGTTCATCGGCAAGCTCTCCGCACTCGTGGGTAGCGTGAGGGACTGCGCGGAATCATTAACCGCGTCGAGCCATCAGGTCAGCGGCTGTGCCGCCGAAATGGCTGATGCCTCACGCGAGCAGAGCGAAGCGTCTGCCGCCATGGCAACCTCGGTCGAGGCGGTCACCCATAGCAATCGATGCGCATCCGAAAGCGCGGAGTCTGTCCGCGCAATATCGCATGAGGGCATGGAGCTTGCGCGCCAGGGAAGTGAGTCGGTGAGCAGCCTTGAAAAGGAAGTGGCGAAGATCGATTCGTCGGTGCAGAACATACGGGAGGCGATCGAGGAGTTCGTCAATAGCACGGCTGCAATTGCCGGCCTGACCGGTCAGGTCAAGGACATTGCCGATCAAACGAACCTCCTCGCGCTTAACGCTGCCATCGAAGCGGCGCGGGCCGGTGAGCAAGGGCGCGGCTTCGCCGTCGTGGCCGACGAAGTGCGCAAGCTTGCCGAAAAATCGGCCCAGGCGGCGAGCCAGATCAACGATGTCACAGCCGTGCTCGGCCGGCAGTCCGAGGTCGTGCAGGGCGCGCTCGACAGCGGAAACAAGTCGATCGAGGTGAGTCGCTCCTTCATGGCCACCGTCGGCCAGGATCTGCGAGAAGCGGCGAGGGCGGTGTCGCAGGCAGACGATGGTGTCGTCGCGATCAGTACTGCCGTAAGCGACCAGGCAGCCGCCGCCGCGAGCATCGCATCGAATGTGGAGCGCATCAATTGCGTTTCGGGGACCAACAGCCGCACCGTAGCGCGCACGCAGAGCGCCGTCCACACGCTCGACGAACTGGCGGACTCATTGACCGGGTTGGTGGGTCGGTTCCGGGTCTGAGTCGGTCGGGGGAGTCAGTTCTGCTTGGCGCCGGGGCGCCGGGGTCACACCCTGTTTTCAGTACGGGGTGTCGGCAGTCGCGAGGCACGAACCCGGGAAAGCGAATGCCGCACCCCACCCTGGCCCTCCCCCTCGAAGGGGGAGGGAAGCGCTGCGTCGTCCGTTGCGAGCGATGGCGACCGGCGCGAAATACACCACTTGTTACCCACCCGAAGGCCGCATGGATAGGGCTTCTCCAAGGATGCCATGCCAGGATGCCCGGCGCACGCGCCTTCCAACCCTGCCTGCCCGGAGAGCGCCATTCCATGCGGCTTGCGAGGCAGGTGGGCGTGCGGCGCGCGGACGTCTCGCCGCCCCAACCGCAGGCGGCATGAGCGTCACCGCCGGATTTCCGAACCGTTGCCAACGCCGGCCCCCGGCGCAGCGAACCTCGGCCAGCCGCAAACCGCACACCTCGACCGCCTCACTGCCGAGGCTTGTGGCTCTGCGCAGACCGGGGAAGCGGATGACGACGCGCACCCAATGGACATAAGCCGCGCCGATCCGTATGCTGACATGCAAATCGCGAATTCGCTCGCGCAGGGGGTCGAACACGTCGACCGATTTCAAGGATGGCAATGGTGAAATGCCGCTTTTCACGGCCTTTTAGTACCGGATGAAAAGACCAAACACAAGCCGGAAAACCAATAGGCACGCCGGTTTCCACGCGGCACACCAGGCTGTTTTAGGGAGCGGACGTCGGTGATAAGCGGCGAAACTGTCTCCCTATAACAAAGTTGGACATCATGAGCGCGAACCCACAGGTCACATTTCAAACGGATTTCTTCAAACCTCTACCGGGGGAGGAGGAAGAAACAAACCCTGGACGCTATGGAAAGGCGCTGGCTCAGTGGTTGGGAGAAAGGCTCAAAGAGCGCGGTGTCACCGTGGAAGGTGTAATTCCCGAAGACTTTGGCTGGGTGGTTATGGTGTCGCGCAAGCCGTTCATGCTTTGGCTTGGCTGTGGAAATACCGATGGCAGCACAACCGAATGGAATGTGTTTCCGGTCGCCGAGCTTTCGACCATCCAGCGCCTTTTCAAGCGAGAAGATCCAGGGCCCGCAATCGAGAAACTGCGGGAACATCTGGCAGAGTTGTTGCCGTCCATCCCTGGCGTAACAAACGTCATCTGGGAGTAAATGATGTCCAATCGGGTAAGGGCCGGCTTCTAACCGGCCCTCCCCACACCACCCGGCATGCGGGTCCGCACCGGGCGGTTCATGAACAGGGCGCACACGAAGTCTTCATGCATAGCCGTGGGCCTTCATCCAAAGATCACGGATACTCACCAGACCCTGTGCCTTCAACCAATCGTTCGTCATCCCCATCTGCATTGCCTTCGACCGCGACAGGCGCCAATAGCGCTTGCTGCTGATGCCCGTCAGGATCGCCGTGCGTTTGCCCACCCCCAGCGCCAGAAGGTGGCCGATCTTCGTGCGAGCGCGGCGCCACGGGCGCTCTGGTGCCGTATTTTTTCGCGTGGCATGCCCGCAGTCACGGGGCACGAATCCTACAAGTCGAATGCCGCACCCCCACCCTGGCCCTCCCCCTCGCAGGGGGAGGGAAGCGCTGCGTCGTCCGTTGCGAGCGATGGCGACCGGCGCGAAATACGCCACTTGATACCCGTCCGCGAACCGCGTGGATAGGGCTTCTTCGAGGATGCCATGCCAGGATGTCCGGTGCACGGGCCTTGCAGACCGGCCTGCCCGGAGAGCGCCATTCCATGCGGCTTGCGAGGCAGGTCGCGGGCGGCAGGTGGAGCGCCGCGGGTGGCTGCCGGCGTCAGCGATCCGGCGTATCTTCGGGCGCTTCGTCGGCGGGTGGGTCGGGCGGCAGGGGGCGCGCGAGCAGGTTGAGGATGCCGCCGATCGCCGCGGCGAGCGCGATCGGCAGCAGGAACACGAGGTCGATGCGGATCGCTGCGTCGCCGGTAGACGAGCGCCAGGACGCGGCGGAAAAATCCCACAGCGCGAAGGCCAGCAGCGTGGCGCCGCACAGGCGCGCGCCGCGACGGTCGCGCACCTGGCCTGCGACCACCAGCAGCAGGCCGAGGGTCGCGGCGGGGAACCCCCAGATCATCGGCCGGCTACCCGATTGGAATTCAGCAGCCGCACTCGCCGATGCCGTCGATCTCGCGCGGCGGCTCTCCGGCGCGGCGGAAGATCAGGCGCGTGGCATAGAGCGTGGCGCAGCGCGCGGCGCGCGGGCCGCAGGTCTGCGTGACCGAGCCGATCGCCTGCACATGGTAGCGGTCTTCCTGGAATACCAGGATCAGCCGGTCCCCGCGCTGCGGCGGCTCGCGCGCGTCGGGCAGGCGCTTTTCCTGCAGCAGTTTGAGGCGGCGGACTTCACCGTCGAGCTTGGCTCGGCCCCAGCCGCGTTCATCGAGCGACCAGTGCAGCAGCGGGCCGTCGTGCGAGACGTTTTGCCGGTTGCGTTGTGCGTAGAAGGCGCAGCCGCAACCGGGCCGCAGGTCGTCGCGCAGCATCGGCTCGATTTTCGGTGCCGGGTCGGCCTGTGCGGCGGCGGCCGCCGCCAGGCTCAGCACGGCGCAAACATGGCGCAGCGGTCGGATCATGGTCAACTCTGGTAGTGTGCGAGGCCAAGCATAGCGCCCCGCAACGACGGATGCATCCACGCCCGAAACCCGCTTCGCCGCCGGACGATCCGGCCCCGCTGCCGCCCGCTGCGCCGCAGGAGGGCGAGTGCTGCGAATCGGGCTGCGAGGACTGCGTATGGACGCGCTACAGCGCGGCGCGCCAGCACTACGAATCGGCCTACGCGGCGTGGCTGGACCGCGCGGAGCGCCGGCTGGCCGACGAGTAGCGCGCGCAGTTCAGCTTGCACCGAGCCGCTGCATGATGGTGTTGGTGAGCCCGGCCTGGTTGAGCGTGTAGAAGTGCAGGCCGGGCGCGCCCTGCTCGAGCAGGCGTTCGCACAGCGCGGTCACCACGTCGAGCCCGAAGGCGCGCACGCTGGCCGCGTCGTCTCCAAAAGCCTCGAAGCGGCGGCGCATCCAGCGCGGAATGTCGGCGCCGCAGGCTTCGGAAAAGCGCGCGATCTTGCTGAAGTTGGCGATCGGCATGATGCCGGGCACGATCGGCGCGACGATGCCGGCCTGGGCGCAATCGTCGATGAATGCGGCATAGGCGTCGGAATTGTAGAAGTACTGCGTGATGGCCGAATTGGCGCCGGCGTCGAACTTGCGTTTCAGGGCCAGCAGATCGTCGCGCGGGCTGCGGGCCTGCGGATGCACTTCCGGATAGCCGGCGACCTCGATGTGGAACCAGTCGCCGCTGACCTCGCGGATGTAGGCGACCAGTTCGTTGGCATAATGGAAATCGCCCATGTCGCCGACCCCGGAAGGCAGGTCGCCGCGCAGCGCGACGATGCGCCGGATGCCGGCCGCGCGGTAACGTTCGAGCAGCGCACGCACCGTCTCGCGCGTGGTGCCGATGCACGACAGGTGCGGTGCCGCCTCGTGGCCTTCGCCGCGGATTTCCAGCACCGTGTCGAGCGTGCGGTCGCGTGTCGAACCGCCGGCGCCGAAAGTGACCGAGAAAAACTGCAGCGGCAGTTGCGCAAGCTGCCGCCGCACCGAGCGCAGTTTCTCGATGCCTTCGGCAGTCTGCGGCGGGAAGAACTCTGCGCTGAAGGTGGGTGAGGGGGGAGGCGTGAGGGGGGAGGCGTGGGTCATGGCGCTTGACGCCCTTTCAGGTGATTGATGAGACCGCCGATCAGGCCGAACAGTGAGTCGATCGACTTCTGGATATCCTCGATCGACTGGATGAAACCGAGTTCGCGGGCAATGATCAACTGGGTTTCCAGTTCGCTGAGGGAACCGCGCGCGATTCCCAGGAAGTGCAGGAATTCACGGTCGCCATTTCGCGCCGCGCCCTCGGCGATGTTGGACGGAATAGAAATCGCCGATCGCCGGACTTGTGCGGTGAGGCCGTACTGTTCCGCCGCCGGAAATGAGGCGGACAGCGAATACACGTCCTTCACCAGGACGAGTGCCCGCTGCCAGGCATCGAGGTCGTGATGCCTGCGCCTCACCCCTCACCCCTCACTGCCTCAATACCGGTAGTGATCCGACTTGTACGGGCCGGCCTTGTCTACGCCGATATAGCTGGCCTGCGCATCGGACAGCTCGGTCAGTTGCGCGTTGAGCTTGCGCAACTGCAGGCGGGCGACCTTTTCGTCGAGATGCTTGGGCAGCGTATACACGCCAACTGGGTACTTCGCAGTATTGGTGTACAGCTCGATCTGCGCGATGGTCTGGTTGGCGAACGACGAACTCATCACATAGCTCGGGTGCCCGGTGCCGCAACCCAGGTTCACCAGCCGGCCCTTGGCGAGCAGGATGATGCGCTTGCCGTCGGGAAAGATCACATGATCGACCTGCGGCTTGATCTCGTCCCACTCGTACTTCGACAGCGAGGCGACGTCGATTTCGTTGTCGAAGTGGCCGATGTTGCAGACGATTGCCTGGTCCTTCATCTTCTTCATGTGATCGTGGGTGATCACGTGATAGTTGCCGGTGGCGGTGACGAAGATGTCGG
>WBZS01002683.1_pt1 | contig 10462 bp, 6 predicted proteins | sample 5204201 | NCBI WGS metagenome assembly WBZS01 (sample SAMN12344357, study PRJNA552823) | activated sludge metagenome | biome: Activated sludge suspended growth; feature: Nitrification reactor; material: Wastewater; isolation source: activated sludge from nitrification reactor of wastewater treatment... | reverse complement strand
GCAGACCCCGGGTTTTGCGGGCCACCACAATCCGCACCCTGGAAGGGTGCCATCATCCGGGAGGTGCGCACCCACATAATCCGCAAAATGCGCTTTCTCTTCACGTGCACCACCTTGCTCGGTGAGTGGTTTTAAAGGCGATGGCACCCCGCTGGGGTGCGAAAATATTCGGCCCCGGACCCCGGGGTCTTCGACCGCCGGGCTATTCAGATTTGACCCCTCCAGGGTCAGAATCGTGGCGTGATGTGAAACACACTACTACTTAATTTGAATGCCGATGCTGTTTCAAAGCAAGGACAGCTAACCATCCGCCAATTGGTAGCAGGGGCCAGAGTAGGATGTGTGGTAGCAAGACATGTTCACTAAAGAAGGGCCGTCTCGGATTAGATCCATAGTAAGTTTCTATCGACGCAACAATAGTCGCAGCGCCGAAGAACACTAGAAGCAGGGCGAACATCAAGAGAAACACTAATTTGACTGTCTTCATGAAACCTCACTGCTTGCGGCTCCGCGGATCAACCCCAAATGCGATCAGCACCAGCCCTATCGGAAAGCAAAGGTAGGGCATATAGTTAGTTGCAAGCATACTCTGCTGCGCTTGCGACGTCGAATCAATTTCATACAGCTGGCCCAGCAGTCGCCGGGTAAATAGCAGGCCGATCACCAGGAGGCATAAGCCCAATGCAACCATGATCTTGCGCGGTGTTTTCATTCTAGCAATACGTATACGGGATTGACGCCGTTGGGGATTCAGCCGCCGGTCGGCACCGCAAGGGTTGCGTGGTCCAGAATGAGGTGTGAACAGAAAGATCATATGGGGATGCTTGGTTTTGTTGCTCACCGTTTTCGTGGTGACTTGGCGCTGTTACGCCAGACCGCGTCCAGCCCTGGAAACCAGCTACTGGTATTGGCACTCGCCATTTAGAATTGGCCCAGCTCAGAAGAATGCCCTTACTACGTTGGGAGTCAAAAGGCTGTTCGTTCGGGCGGGGACCTTTACTACCGATGGCAAGAACATCCTGCTTAATATGCCCCAAGAATGGGAGACAAAGTCGGACCTGCCGGTTCACCTAGTTTTCAACTTCGACGCGGGGGTGGTGCGACATTTTGAGGAATTCTCTGTGGACTTGATGGTTGAGGATATTTCAACAAGAATCCTAAAGCAATTGGCCGATGCTCGGAAAATCCAATCAGTGCAAGGGATTCAGTTTGATTTTGATTGCCCTACAAGGCTTCTCCCTCGTTATGCCGAGCTAGTTAAGAAGATCAAGAAGCGAATGCGACAAGACCTTGAATATTCCGCAACCGGTCTAATGAGCTGGCTCGGAACTCAAGGGGCTAGGACGTTGAGCCGCGAGCTTGACTTCTTAGTTCCCCAAGCATATGAAGGTGAAACTGGTTTGACTCTTGACAAACTTCGGCCTGTCGGCGACTTGGCAGAACTCAGAAGACTTCTGCCTCGCATTGAGCAATTGGAGTGCGAAGTTTACATGGGATTGCCAGCGTATGGGCATGCATTCCTGTTTGATCAACAAGGCAAGCTCGTATCTATGTTTCGTGACTTAACTCCGATGGAAGCGATGAAGCATCCGGCATTTGAATTTGTGTCAGCTTATCCTTCAGACCGATTAGGAAAACAGGCGAAAACAAAAGCCGATTGGATAGGCGAGGAGATTATTATCTTCAAATCCATCAAGCCAGGAATCGACGGCAGAGGCAAAGGTTTCACCCTGGCCTACACCGTACCAACCGCATCGCTGCTCGACCAAGCGCAAGAAATAGTGCGCGAGAACCAGCCGTCCAATTGCCGCGGTTTCGTTATCTATCGCATCCCCGATGACAACTCACCCCTTGCCCTCCCGCTGATCAAACCTGCCGACCGACCGATGCTCAAGGTCACCCTAAAGCTTGGCTCCGAATCCTACGGCGCAATCGAAACCGGCAACTCTAAAATGCCGCTTGATGTATTCCTCCACATTCAAAACGCAAGTAGCGCCCCCACCTTTATCGCGCCCGATGCAGTCGTGGTGAAAGTCAACTTCGATGTCCCGGGCATAGAAAGCGTTCAGCTTGGCGATGCACTTTGGTCGAAGGTTCTCAGTCCAAACATGGCACAACTCGGCCTCGGCTATCTTGCCCCCGGTGAAAAAGTCGAAATTGGTCCGATTCGGTTGACATCAAACAAGGCTTCTAAAGCTACAATTGACTGCAAGATCCGAGACTCAAGTGGCTTTGACATTTCCACTCGCCACAGCTGGGTCAGTTTCTGAAGTTTGAGAACCATGATCCAGCGCTCGCTAAGACTCCTTGCAATCGGCCTCTTCCTTGGCCTAGGATGGCGTACCCTGGCGTGCATGGATGGACCGATTCAATCCGTTCACTTTTACCAATCTACCTTTGCAGATTCCCCAGCAATTGACTTTGGACGACTTCCTCAAGAAGTCATGAGTCCGACCTGGAATAACGAATACATCCGATCTGGCACCATATATGGTCATGCGAACTGGGACGAGGAAATGCAAATTAGGAATCATATTCGGTACCTAAGTCTGCGAGCTCGCAATTTTGAGCAGGCAAAGCAGTACGATCGAGCGCTGAACTGTTATAGGCTCTTACCTAACTTGAGGGTGGAATCTTTCGATTTGGGAACTGGCGAATCGAACTCCTTTGTCTGGGCACAAACAGGCTTTCGCTCTTTTGTCCGAGATCGCCAGGAGGTCCTCTCCTTAAAGCGGTCCTCCAATTTACAAGAGTATCTAAAGGCGCGTGCACAATTAGAATTCGGTAATAACCCTAAGGCTCGCAAAGCCTTGTGGGCAATGCGCACCGATCCAGTCCTAGGCGAGTATGCGTGGTACGCATCATTGTCGAAGAACGATGTCGATGGATTCATTGAATTGGCCGACAAGTTTCCCAAGGGCCGGCGCACTCCCGACGCACTAATCATGGCAGCCCGTTCTCTGCTTCGAAGCGATAAAGCCACGCCCAATGCATGCGACAAGGCGGAGGCATTACTGACTAAGCTCCAAAGAACTTTCCCGGAGTCTCGGTACATAGTCAATTCACAAGGTTGGCTAGGTAGGGTCAGTTTTTTACGTGGTAACTATGATGGTGCGCTGAAGTGTTATTATAGGCAGTTGGCGATTTCTAGAAATTCAGTTGACAAGTGGTCAGCGTATGATTCGATTGCCCTGATAAACTCCAAGCAGGGCCTTCGCGCTCGTGTGGCCGTCTGCAGATTGCGCCAATGGGCGCTACCACTTCCTCGATTGAATCGGGTCTGGTCAGGATGGGGCGCACGCCAGATTTTCGACAAACTCAATTCAAAGGAAGCATCTATGGTCCAAAAAGCAATTCGCTCCGACTCGGCACTTCTGACCGCCTACCTCGGTTTTCGTCTTGAAGATACATCGCTCAACCGTGCACAAGAACGCAATCTACTCAAATTTGCAACCGCTTCATTAGAACACATGCCGAGTGCAAGTGCCGATTTACTTGCCCGTGTCGCTCAGCTTAACTACAACAACGGAGATTACTGGTCTGCCGAAAGGCTCGGCAAGCGGGCAAGCAATGCGTCCAAAAGAGATCTGGCATGGGCGCGGGGCACTTACGTTGTGGCAGCGTCGTCGGCAAGGCTTGGCAAGAACCGCAGCGCGATTCGCGCGTATCGAAAAGTAGTCACCCATGCACCCAAATTCTTGCAGACAAGCGCTCTAGAAGCCTTGGCCCAATTGTATGAGTACGAAGGCGATTCAGTTAATGCATTGACGTGCTACTATAAGCTCGATTTCGATTTGGACATTGCATACATTGCCGATGTAAAGATGTCTGCGCTCGATCTGAGCAAGTTCATTGCCACCTTACCACGCTCAAAACGACCACCATTTCAATACACATTAGCAATGCGGTTCATGAGAGTTGGCGAGTATCAAAAGGCAAAGACCGCACTCCTCGCTATTCCACGGACTTTGCGTAATCATTACGGCCTTACCAAGAACGATGTTGAAAGATTAGGTCCTTGGTGGCCCGAGCCCTTCTCTCCAACTCTGGACTCCGTCCGGGTTGCTAATGACCTTATGGGAAAGGACCGACAGTTTCAATCTGCTCGCGGATCAAATGCCAAGGCTCAAGCACTCTATGAAAAAGGCGCTTACATTTACAAGCGTCGAAACCTTCTTTTCTATAGTCTTGCCCTTTGGCAAGGATCTCGATCGACTGCACTCGGAATTTTTTGGAACCCCAAGACAAATCGTCCTGAGGATGAGCGAGCGAGAGTCCGCCACAGCTACGAGCATGAATGTCTGGCACAAGCCATGAAACTCTTCCAGCGGGTGATCAACGAGTATCCGCATTCAAGAGTAATGCCGAAGGCTCTCTATACGGCGGCCGTAGCGAGCGACCGTTTAGGGAACCTTAACGAGTGGTGGAGACGAAGCTGGGCAACATTAGAAGGTCAAAGTGTAAAGTGGCTAAAGAGGATTGTAGCTGAGTATCCGAACGATCCGTTGGCGAAGCCTGCGGCAAAGTTCGAAAGCGTATTCAGCGAACAGCTGGTCTCATGGAAAAAGGGGGGACCAGACTAGCAACCACCGTCAGGCAAATTCGTACACTAGTTACAATGCGTTTTGTCCGCAAGACCCCATGGTATCAGACTAGAATCGAGCCGGATCGTTTTGAGTCCAATTGGTTCTACGCTATAGCGTTGCTTCCGGAGCTCTTTCTCTTCCTCTCGTTAATCGCTTTGCCGTTCGTGTGGCTCTTCCGAAGGCGAAAGCGGTCATCGAAGGACGAAGATGTGCATGGCCTCGACTAGAGCCGTTTCGGCGTAAAGTACCGCAACAAACAGCGGAACTCCGATCAGGGCAACTGTCCAACGGTGTATTGAATGCGGTGTGGGTCTTAGGAATGCCAGGGTCATGAGGATGACTCCTGCTGGGAAGTAAGCCGTGCTATCAAAGGCACCCATGTCGTAATAGCGATTCTCAGCACAGGTTTGTTCATGCAGTAGTCACTGTATGGGATAGTCAGCAAAGACGAATCTTTGGCTCTTCCTAGAAGCGTGGCAAGCAGCACAATGCTTTAACCCTTCGGTGGTCGCCTTCGACGCGTCGCCAAGCAGGACAACATATTGCCAATCCCCATTATCCGGGTCAAACCCAGGTACTCGCTTCACCATAGCGGTTACCAATTCCGGGGTTTGCTTCACCAGTTCATCAAGACCAACCTTGCTTGACCCAGCGAGTTTTTCCTTTAGAATCATAGTGCCAACAGGAAAGGGTTTAGACTTATCAAGGAATGCCTCCTTGCCGATTGGGTTAACGTAAACTTGAAAGTAACTGGGCATGTGAGGGTTGGGCGGATGACGCAACGTGTGGCTTGGTACCTTAGCCATGCATAGTTCGGATACTGCAGGACTCATGGCCACCGGCGTTAGAGTCGCAAGGTGCCAACTCTTATAGTCCTGCAAGTCCTCAACGACTGTATCCTTTTTCGCAACGAGAGATTGCGATACCGCCGGTGAAGGCTCGCTTGAAGGAGCACAAGCGAGCACAACAACCAACACGAGAGCAAGAAGAATGAGAGCACGCATAATCTTAGGATAACACCAAATCGAGCCTATCTCCCAAATCTAACTTGGAATTTCAGCGTCTCATCCCCCTTCGCCGGGATCATTATCTTCCATTGATTCACCGATGAACTTACTTTTCCACTCTTAGAACTCTCGCTGACAATCTTCCATTTCTCCGAGATATCTTGCACTAGACGCAGAGGCACAGCCACCGACTTTTGGTTGTGGAGCTTAACTTCCACACTAACAACAACAGTATTCTTGGCAACCTTCTTCATGCTCTTAACAACGTAATCAACAGATACATCGAAAACATCAGAAAGCGTCAAATCTGCCTTACCTTCGTTTGGCGTATCTTCGATCCCAGCTGCGCCGACAAAGCGCACAGGCTGCGCGTCTTGCTTATCATAGATCCGAATGGAGCCCTTAGGCATTGGTATTCCAAGTCCCGAGGTCTTCACGTTCTTAAAGCTAATCGCTAGTTGGGCGCTAAGATGCATAGGACCATTATTATCGCCATAGCCATCATAAACTCCCCAAGAGGAAAGTCGTGGAAGTCGAACGCTGTAATCCTTCTTAATAGGTACCTCATTTGAATACATCATCCTAACTCGGTTCATTTGGTCTTGCGTAATCGTCGCAGGTACTTTGATGGGGTACGCGTAGAGTTCTCCCATTGGGGTTGCAGCTTGCGACGCATTCATTAAAGCAGGCGATCTAGTCTCCTCGTCCCTCCTTTCTGACTTACTCCAAAGTTCTGTGGTCCCGCCTAGCTTCAATCTTGCGGGTCGACCCGAGTCTACAGATCGATTCGGAGAACCAGCGACCAGAGTAATCTTCGCCCCCGGATAGTTCACTCCCGTAAGATTCGTAACCGTCGCCCAGCACTCCAGCTTCATGTGGTCGCTGTCGGGGTCAAGAGTCGCAACATAATCCGCGCTCCAGCCCAGCCCCCGAGTCAAGTACGAAACATCCAGGTCCGTCTTCTGCGCGGCAGGCGATTCCACCTCGACTCCAAGCTGAGGGATCGTCACGATGTCAGGCTTGCTCGCCGCAACAATCGTCCCCGTCGGGTTGACCAGGAAATTTCCTTCCGACCGAATCACCATCTGGCCGCCCGAAGAAACCTCGAGCGTGCCCTTGACCCGCTTGCCCTCGCGCCCATCCTGACCATACCAAACCATTTCGACCTCTTGGCCCAGATACCGGTCCAGCAGCGCGGTACCGCTGTTCACGCCCAGGTCATAGGTGTTCGACGAGACATGAGGCTGGCTAGCCGCCTCGCCCGACCAGCTAAACAGCACCGAACTCGGGTCAAGTTGCTTGCTCACATCGCCAATATGCAGCCGATTCGCGCCTTGTTTCAGGTCAAAAGGGCGCCTCTCGGTCACGAGCGCAAAGTCCTGGCTGTAAATCGTAAGGTCAATCCCCGCCCGAGTCCCACCCATCGGGTCCTTGGTTTCTTGGGCAAGGGCAGCTTTGCCACAGCCGGCTAGCGAGCAGGCAGCGAGTACGCTTGAGAGCGCGAGCAAAGCGAATTCAGTCGGTCGAGTCATAAGAAGATCCTCCAGATACTTACATCTTAGTGCAAGTCAGACGAACATTCGTTCAAATTCATCTCCAAAGATGCCTGCTCGGTATAATCAACTGAATATGGAAAGCAGGGATCGGAAGTCAATTGCTCAGGAGGCTGAACACTTAGTTCACCTGAATCAAAACGAGGTGCGCTCGATAGTTGTGAGCTACGTTTTTCCAGACCCAACCGAAACAACGATTCGGGTCGTGCACCTAGATAGCAAAGCATTTCCAGAAGAAGTCCTGGTTCCATTTGCCTTTGCACCCGACCCCTCCTCTGGCCTTCATCACAAGATGCAAATCGCAATCGCAGATTTGACCGCTCCAGAACGCCTTGATCCGCCTTTAGAGTGGGGACCTTGGAGTAACGCTGTAAAAATCGAACGAAAGAAAAGGCGCCAGGCTGGATGACGCCGCAGAAAGCATACTTTCTTCAGGCTCGAAGCGACTTAATGTCTGCGATTATCCTGGAGGAGCATGGCGACACGTGCCAATGCATCTTGCACCTCCAAATGAGCATAGAGAAGTTGCTAAAAGGCTACTACCACATGCAGGAAGGAGTGAGACCTGGTTATATACACGATGCCGTTAACAGATACTTTGATATCCTCGAATTCCTGATTCTTAACGATGTTCGGCGGCGCAAGCTCTTAATGGGAAAAAACTCTGGTCGGGAAGCAACTCGAAGGGTATTGGGCTCAATGAGGACATCAATGGAGAGGATAGAAGCTCTGAACCCGTCAGTTTCGGTCAGACTTGATCGGTCCGTTTCCAGAGGTGGCGCACCGAATTGCGAATATCCTTGGGAGTCGAATGGTACATGGCATACTCCCGTCAGATACCGATTCGGTTCGGCGGTTGGAAGCGCAGCTAGGGCAAAACTATATCGCTTTCTAGACCGGCTCTTGAATTCAGAGCGTGCCTAGTCCAACCCTCACTCCAGATTTGTGCGAAACTAGCGCCATGCGCTGTTTTGCCTTAATCGCCGTTGCACTGCTCACCTCCCAGGCGTTCGCCCAGAACGACGAGGCCTATGGGAAGAAGATCAAGGAATACACGACTGAGACGTTCTTCTTGACCGAGCTCGTTGACCACCTGCCATCGAGCCGAACTGTGCCCAGCCCGATGAAGCACTTCGGGGATATCGTCGGTGCGCCTAATGTGCTCCACCATGTCGATGAGATCAACGCATACATGCGCGCCTTGGACGCGGCGTCCGACCGGGTGCGAGTGCAAAGCATGGGCAAGAGCGAAGACGGCCGCGAGATGATCGTGGTCATCATCTCGGACGAAAGCAATCTAAAGCGCCTGGACAGAATTGCAGAAATCAACGCAACGCTCGGCGATCCGCGAAAGTTGACCAACTACAAAGGTGACGGCAAACTGGAGGGCGCAGATGCTAAAGCAGATAAGCTAATTCAAGAAGGATTGCCGATCTATTATGCAACTGGTGGCATGCATTCCCCTGAATCCGGCCCGCCAGAAATGCTGATAGAATTGGCATATCGGCTTGCGGTGGAAGAGACTCCTTTCATCCAAGAGATTCGCCGGAACTCAATCGTCATGTTGACTCCAGTTCTCGATACTGACGGTAGGGACAGATACGTGGATACGTACCTATATCAGAAGAAGAACCCAACAAAGCCGGCAATCCCATTGCTTTATTGGGGACAGTATGTCGCGCACGATAATAACCGCGACAACATCGGTATGGGCCTGGCTCTGAGCAAGAACCTTGTCACAACTTGGAACCAGTTTCACCCAACGGTTTTGCACGACCTGCACGAGTCCGTGCCGTTTCTGTACATAAGCACAGGCACCGGCCCTTACAACGCCTGGCTTGACCCGATCACTATCGACGAATGGCACATGATGGCGTACAACGAAGTCGATGAAATGACCAAGCGTGGAGTACCCGGCGTGTGGACTCATGGCTTTTATGATGGCTGGGCTCCAAACTACGCTTTCTATATTGCGAATGGACATAACGCGATTGGGCGTTTCTATGAAACGCAAGGCGGGAGTGGGGCTGATACAAGAGTTATTACTCCCGGCGACGATAGTCGCCAGTGGTTCCGCCCAAACCCGCCTCTCCGAAGCGTACGTTGGTCAATCCGAAACAACACTAATCTGATGCAATCAGGCGTCCTGCTCGGCATGCACAATCTTGCCGAGAACAAAGTCAAATTCCTGCATAACTACTATCTCAAATCCAAGCGTAGCGTCCTCAAGCCTTGGGCTGAAGGGCCCGTGGCTTATGTGCTTTCACAAAAGAATAAAGGTGCCTGGAATCTAGGCGAACTTCGCACGCTTCTTAGTAGGCAAGGAGTGGAAGTTACTTCGCTCGCTCAAGACTTCAAGAATGGAGAAGAAACGCTCGCGAAGGGAAGTCTAGTAGTTCGCATGGATCAACCCTATTGCCGCATGGCAGACATGTTGCTGGATAAGCAATATTACAATCCAACTGATCCATCACCTTATGACGATACGGGCTGGACGCTAGGCCCTCTTTTTGATGTCAATGTATCGCGAGTAAAGGACATCGGGATTCTGGCAAAGACTGTAGCTCCAGTTCCCGCAAAGTGGGAGTCATCGAAGCCATATCCGCTGGATAAATCCAAGTATGGACGTATCGCTTTGGTCCACACCTGGCAAGGAACGCAAGACGAAGGCTGGTTCCGAATGGCGTTCGACGCGGCCCAAGTACCGTACAAATATGTATCTGTTCATGAGCTTCGAGATATTGCCGACTTGCGATCCAAGTATGATGTAATCATTCTTCCACCCACGAACGGCACTGCTCAATCCATTGTTAACGGCGTAAGCAAATTTGGCGAACCTATTCCTTGGAAACCGCTTGACGGATTCCCGCATCTTGGCGGAGTAAATCAAACCGACAACATCCGCGGAGGAATCGAATTACAGGGAATGCTGAACTTGCAAAAGTTCCTAAACGAAGGCGGCCTTTTCATCTGCATTGGCGACACCTGCCAGGTGCCGATTCAATACGGATTAGTCAGCGGAGTATCCATCACCTCACCCCAAGATCTCTTCGCCCCCGGCGGAGTTTTCTTGACCGAAAAACCAGCAACAATCTCGTCGCCCGTTCTCGATGGATATGGCGATACTCTGGGTGTCTACTTCTCCCAAACCCCACTCATGTCGTTAGGTGGAGGTGGTGGATTCGGAGGATTCGGTGGAGCGGGTGGCGGCTTCGGTGGTGGACAGCCAATGATGGCTGCAAATGGTTTTGGCGGATTCGGTGGAGGTGGTAGAGGCCAAGGAGGCGGTTTCGGAGGTGGAGCTGGATTTGGTGGA
>WBZS01002681.1_pt1 | contig 10477 bp, 8 predicted proteins | sample 5204201 | NCBI WGS metagenome assembly WBZS01 (sample SAMN12344357, study PRJNA552823) | activated sludge metagenome | biome: Activated sludge suspended growth; feature: Nitrification reactor; material: Wastewater; isolation source: activated sludge from nitrification reactor of wastewater treatment... | reverse complement strand
TGGCGCGCAGGGCGTGGAGGTCGGCGGCGAGCAGGCTCTCGATGCCCACTTCCAGCGCGCTCATGCTGAGGATAGGCGGTGTCCCGCTCAAGGCGCGGTCGATACTCTCGGCGGGGCGGTACTCGGTCTCAAAGGCGAAGGGGCTGGCGTGGCCGAGCCAGCCCGACAGGGGTTGGCTAAAGTGGGGCTGGTGGCGGGTGGCAACATACAGGTAGGCAGGGGCGCCGGGGCCGCCGTTAAGATACTTGTAGCCGCAGCCGACGGCGAAATCGGCCTGGGCCGCGGTCAGGTTCACGGGCAGCGCGCCCGCCGAGTGGGCCAGGTCCCAGAGCATGAGCGCGCCGTGGGCGTGGGCGGCCTGGGTGAGGCTGTCCATATCGTACAGGCGGCCAGTGCGGTAGTTGACCTGGGTGAGCATGACGACGGCGGTGTCCCCGTCGATGGCGGCAGGCAACTCATCGGCGTCGACGAGGCGCAGCGCGTGGCCGTCGTCGAGGAGGTGGGTCAGGCCCTGGGCAATGTACAGGTCGGTAGGGAAGTTGTCGCGCTCGGAGAGAATGACCCGGCGGTGTGGATGGAGCTTGATGGAAGCCGACAGAACTTTAAATAAGTTGACAGAAGTTGAATCGGTGACGATGACCTCGCCCGGCTGCGCGCCAATGAGGCGGGCGATCTTGTCACCGATGCGGCGAGGCATGGCGATCCAGCCCGCGTCATTCCAGCCACGGATGAGTTGTTCGCCCCACTCGTGGGCGATGACTTGGCCCAGACGGCTGACGGCGGCGATGGGCACGGGGCCGAGGGAATTGCCGTCCAGGTAGACGAGGCCATCGGGCAGATAGAAGGCGGCCCGATGGTGGGCGAGGGGATCGGCGGCGTCGAGGGCCTCGGCGTCGGCGCGGGTGGTGGGCATGGCTGCTCCGTGAAACGTGAAGCGTGAAACGCGATGCGTGAGACGAGAGCGATTATAGCACACGTGCGACCACCGACCACGTACTACGTCTCGTTGTAGCCCTCGGCGGACGGTCGGTGGTCATGCGGCTACATCCCGCGCGAGCGCCATTGCCGTCCTTTGCCCCTCCGTTGCCAGGTCGGCTATAATTACCCGTCGTATGCCCATTGGAGAACCGTATTCATGCGTTATCATTTGCTGACCCTCGGCTGTCCCAAGAACACGGTCGACTCGGAGGGCATGGCGGGCCTGCTCGCCGACGCGGGCTACAAGCCCACCCAGCGCCCCGACCGCGCCGACGTTCTCATCGTCAACACCTGCGGCTTCATCGGCCCCGCGCGCGATGAGTCCATTGGCGCGCTGCGCGAGCTGGGCCGCCGCAAGCGCCCCCATCAGTTGCTTATCGCTACCGGCTGCCTCGTCCAGCGCGCGGGCGCGAGCCTCCAGCGCGAGCTACCCGAGGTCGATGCCATCCTCAGCACGCGCCGCTGGTACGAGATTGCTAACCTGGTGGCCCAGTTGCGCCAGGACCGTTACGGCGACATTCCGGCGGCCGGGTTGACCGCCGCCCCCGACCTGCTGCGGGCCAACGTCGGCCTGGTCCTCAATCGCGACGAGGCCATGCCCGCCCAGGCCATCGCCGCCCCTGTTGCCCGCCGCCCCGTGGGTACGAGCGCCTACCTCAAGATCGCTGACGGCTGCTCCGCCCCGTGCGCCTTCTGCACCATCCCTGGCATCAAAGGGCCGTGGCGCAGCAAGCCGCTGGCTGCCATCGTCCAGGAGGCCGAGGCCCTGGTCACGCAGGGCGTGCGCGAGATCATTCTCATCGCCCAGGATACCACGGCCTACGGCTATGACTGGGGCCAGCGCGACCAGCTTGCCCCCCTGCTCGATAGTCTGTGCGCCAGTCTGCCCGGCGATATCTGGCTGCGCCTGATGTATGCCTTCCCTGGCCGGGTCACGCCGCGTCTGGTGGAAAGCATGGCCCGCCATTCGCAGATTGTCCACTACCTGGACATGCCCCTCCAGCACGGTGACGCCGCCACTCTGGCCCGCATGCGCCGCCCCTCGCCCAGCGTCGCCGCCCGCAATATCCGCGACCTGCGCGCTGCCATGCCCGACATCGCCATCCGCAGCGGCTTCATCGTTGGCTATCCCGGCGAGACCGAGGCCGAGTTCCAGGGCCTGCTGGACTTTCTCGCCGAGCACGAGCTGGACAAGGTAGGTGTGTTCACCTTCTGCCAGGAGGATGGCACGCCCGCCGGGGCCATGCCCGACCAGGTCCCCCAGGCTGTCAAGGAGGAACGCCGCGACCGGGCGATGGAGCTACAGCAGGCCATCAGCCTGCGCCGCAATCGCGCCCAGGTGGGCCGCACGCTGGACGTACTCATTGAGGGGGTCGGCGACGGCATCAGCGTTGGCCGCACCTACCGCGATGCCCCCGAAGTCGACGGCATGGTGCTCATCCAGCACGAGCTTGCCAGCGGCCAGCGCCTGCCCATCACCATCAGTGGCGCTATGGCCTACGACTTGTTGGGGCAACCCGCGACGAGCGATGACCGACCACCGGCCACTGACGACTCACCACAGCCGGTGATGCAGCGGCGGCACGAAGGACACGCAGCTACGCAGCCACGAAGACGCGAAGGGAAGAAGGTATAAGACCCCCTCGCGTTCACAGCGACCAGCACGACCCGCACTGTTCCGTCGTCGGTGGTCGGTGGTCGGTCGTCGGCTCCGAAGGAGCATCCCATGGACCTGATTCAGTCGAGCATCGACCGTGTACTCCGCGACGAGTTGGCGGGCCGCCTGACCCGCTTCCAGGCCCGCCTGCGCGAGCATCGCGTCGACATCGCTATCATCAGCCAGGGCGTCGATCTCGTCTATCTGGCGGGCACGCGCCAGCAGGCCCACCTCCTCGTCCCACCCGACGGCGAGCCGCTCCTCCTGGCCCGCAAGAGCGCGCGCCGCGCCGCCTGGGAGAGTCCCTGGCCCAGCCGCCCTATGCGCTCGTTACGCGATCTGCCGTCCGCCCTGGCTGAAGTCGTTGCGCGCCCCGCGCGCATCGGCCTGGAGCTTGACGTTCTCCCCGTCCTCGCCTACCGCCAGTATGAGTCCCTGTGGCCCGACACCGAGATCGTCGATATCGGCGGCCTCCTGCGCGAGCAGCGCGCCGTCAAGACCCCCTGGGAGCTAGATCGCATCCGCGACGCCGCCGTCATCTCCGACGCCATCTGCCGCGCCGTCCCCGATATCCTGCGCGAGGGCATGACCGAGCTAGAGCTATCTGCGCGGCTCGAAGCCGTTGGCCGCTCGCTGGGCCATCAGGGCCTGACGCCGATGCGCGCCTGGAACATGGATCTATACTACGGCGTGGCGGGCGCGGGGCCGAGCGTTGTCGCCCCCGGCCACTTTGACGGCCCGATCGCCGGGCTTGGCGTCAGCGTCGCTGGCCCCACCGGCGCGAGTCACCGTCCCATCGGGCGCGGCGAGCCGGTCATCGTTGACTTCGTCTCGGTATCTGGCGGTTACATGTGCGACCAGACCCGCACCTTCAGCATCGGCCCGCTGCCTGGCGAGCTATGCGACGCCTACGCGGCCATGCGCGAGGTCTACGCGACCATCACTCGTAGCGCGCGCCCCGGCGCTGTGGGTGGCGATGTCTATGACCAGGCTGTGGCCCGCGCCGCCGCGCTGGGCATGGCCGATGTGTTCATGGGCGCGCCGGAGGAGCGCGTGTCCTTCGTCGCCCACGGCGTCGGCCTCGAAGTTGATGAGTTGCCTCTCCTCGCGCGCGGCTATAAGGGCGTGTTGGAAGAGGGGATGGTTCTCGCCGTCGAGCCGAAGGCCGTCTTCCCCGCCCTCGGCTGCGTCGGCCTGGAGAATACCACCGTTGTCACCCCCGACGGCCTGGTTAGCCTGTCCCTGTCCAGCGAGGAGATCGTCGTCGTCTGAGGACCGAGGCCGAAGGACCGACGACCAATTGGACTCCTGCGCTTGGTCCCTGGTCCTTCGTCTTTCGTCCGCCCCCGTGCTATCATTGCCGAAACCTACAATCCTATTCCCGGAGAAGCCATGCCTAAGATTGCCATGATCGGCGCGGGTAGCGTCGTCTTCACCAAGAATCTGCTCGGCGACATCCTCAGCTTCCCCGAGCTTGGCGAGTCCACCATCGCCCTTCATGACATCGACCCCGCCCGCCTCGAAGCCGGTGAGCGCATGGCTCGCTGGACGGCCGCCGCGGTCGGCGCGCCCGCCCGTATCGAGGCCAGCCTCGATCGTCGCCGCGTCGTTGACGGAGCCGATTACGTGATCAACATGATCCAGGTCGGCGGCCACCACGCTACGATGCTCGACTTCGACATCCCCGCCGCCTACGGTCTGCGCCAGACCATCGGCGATACGCTAGGCATCGGCGGCATCTTCCGCGCCCTGCGTACCATCCCTGTCCTACTCGATATTTGCGCCGACATGCGCGAGGTCAGCCCCGACGCCTGGCTTCTCAACTACACCAACCCCATGGCGATGCTAGTGTGGGCTGTCACGTCCGCCACGTCCGCCAAGGTCGTTGGTTTGTGCCACAGCGTCCAGGGAACGTCGCGGCAGATCGCGAGCTACGCAGGCATCCCGCGCGAGGAATTGGAATACGAGTGTGCAGGTATCAATCACATGGCCTGGTACACCCGCCTGGAATGGAACGGCCAGGACGTGTACCCTCGCCTGCGCGAGGCCATGAACCACCGCTACGTCTACGCCAGGGACAAGGTGCGCTTCGAGATTTTGCGCCACTTCGGCTACTTCGTCACCGAGTCTAGCGAGCACATGGCCGAGTACACGCCCTACTTCATCAAGAATAGCCATGAGGTCGACCGCCTCGACATCCCCATCGACGAGTACCCGCGCCGCAGCCGGGACAACCTTGAAGCGTTCGAGTATACCCTGAGCAAGCTCCAGCGCGGTGGAACCTTCCCCCTCCGGCGTAGCGAGGAGTACGCCTCCCTCATCATCTATGGCATGGAGACCGGCGTACCCCAGGTGATCTACGGCAATGTCGAGAATTGCGGCCTTATCGATAACCTGCCCCAGGGCGCGTGCGTCGAGGTTCGCTGCGACATCGACCGCGATGGCCTGCACCCGCTTCCCTTCGGCGCGCTTCCGCCCCAGCTCGCCGCCCTGGACCGCACCAACATCAGCGTCCAGGAACTGACCGTGCGCGCCGCCCTGGAAGGTAACCGCGACCACGTCTACCACGCCGCGTATCTGGACCCGCACACCGCCGCCACCCTGACCCTGCCTCAGATCAAGGCGATGGTGGATGACCTCATCGCCGCCCACGGCGACAGTCTGCCGGTCGGCATTCGCTGAGGCCACGGGCCGCGCGGCCGCCCGGGGCAGTAGGCCGCCGGCGGTAAGACGCACAACGGCCCCATCGCGCGAAGACCGATGAGCGTCTTCTTCGCGCGGTGGGGCCGTTGCCTATTCCGCTGCGCTAGGGCGTCGGTTGAGCCGTATAGCCCGCTGCGGCGATGGCCGCGACGAGTTGGTCGACGTTGGTGCGAGCCGGGTCGTAGGTAACCTGGGTGATGGCCCTGGCGAAGTGGGTGCGCGCTTCCTGGACGCCGGGCACGTCCTCCAGGCCCATGTCGATGTGCATGGCGCACGACGTGCAATGCATACCCTGAATCTTGAAGGTCTGGATCATTACGCCTCTACCTCGATGGTGCCGCGATACATCCCCATGCTGCACGTGAAGGGAATCTTGCCGGGTTTGTCGGTAGGGATGTCGAAGACGGCTTGCTGATTCTTGGCAAGAATCTTGTGATAGCCCAGGGAGGGGATCATAAACGAACTCGTACAGCCGAGGCGGTCGCCGGTTATCAGGCGTAGCCGGGCAGGCTGACCGACCTTGAAGACGATGCGATTGGGCACATAAGCCGTCGGGTCGGCGCGCACCACAATCTCTTGCATACTATCGGCGGCGGTGGCGGCTACGGGCCGGGCGCTGAACGCGGTGAGGTCCGGCACGGGCGCGCCCAGCACTGACAGGCCCGCTGCGATGGACACGACGGCCAGGAGCAGGATGGCGACGGCCGCCAGCCGGGTGAACCAGCCTTGCAGGGCGGCGTTGAGGCGCGTCGCCAGGTAGCCGAGGGAGAAGAACAGCGGCGTCGTCCCCAGGATAAAGGCGAACATGATGGTAGCGCCAGCCGCCGCGCTGCCGCTGGCAATGGCTGCCAGCATCATGGCTTGCGTAGTGGCGCAGGGCATGAAGACGGTGAGCGCGCCCAGGACGGCTGGCGCCAGTAAGCTACTGCTCTTGGATTCGCGGCGAATCCAGCGTGTGACAAAGCGCGGTGGCTGGAGGCTGAAGTAGCGGAAGATGGGATGGACGTTGAGCATCTGCAAGGCGACGGCGATCATGAACAGGCCGACGGCAACTTGCAGCCAGCCCTGGAACGTCGGTGACAGACCGATGGCTGACCCGAACCAGCCGAGCAGCGCGCCCATAAGCGTATAGGCGACCAGCTTGGCGGCGAGGAAGAGGGCAATGGGGGCCGCGCGGCCCGAGTAGGCCTCGCCTTCATGCTGGGCGATGGTCGTGGCGAGCAGACCGCCCTGCACGGCCAGGCAGGTCAGGCCGCCGGTCGTCAGCCCGGTGAAGAAGATGACGAGCAGGCTCGACGTGTCCACGGTATTGAGGGACAGACGGTCTGCCAGGGACATAACGGCTACGGCGAGCAGGCCGACGGCGACGACGGTTAGCAGGCCGATCTCTAGCCAGTTGACGGACCTGGGGGTGCGGGGGGCTTCAGGCGCGGGCGCTTGCTTCATCCGATGCCTCTCTGGTGCGGTCTAACCATCCAATGTCTATAGTAACGCGATTGTACGGGCAAAAGCTACGGGCGGTCGGGAAGAACCGGCCACCGGAGGTGATGCTCTCGCCACGGCCCCCAGCGTTCAGACAGAACGTATGCTGCTCATTCTGCCAACTGGCCTTTGGTTCCCAGGGGGTAGATGCCGAGGGGGGTGTAGCGAGCGCCCTGGGGTGAGAGGTCGCTACGCATGAGATGGATGGCGGTGACGGGCAGCGCACCGAGGTCGGCGGCGGGCGACTGGCGCAGCTGGTCACGCACCTGTTGGGCGTCGGTAGGGGCAGCGTCCTTGATGCGGGCCAGGGTCAGGTGCGGGTGGAAGGGGCGACTCTCGGTGGGGTAGCCGAGGGGGGCGATGGCCGCCTCCACGTCGTCGCGCAGTCGATGCAGGCGCGGCAGATCGCCCGCCAGGCCGACCCATAGGACGTTGGGCCGCGATGGGCTGGGGAAGACGCCCAGGCCTTCGGCCGCCAGGGCGAAGGGTGCATGGCGAGCGGCGACGGCGGCCAGCGCATCCTGGATGGTGGGTAGGCGGGATGGGGGTATGTCGCCCAGGAACTTGAGGGTCAGGTGGATGCCGTGAGGCTGGACCCAGCGCATAGACGGGAACGGCAGACGTCCCTGGAGTTGGGCCTGAAGGTCACGAATGGCGCGCTCCAGGTCGGGTGTCAGTTCGATGGCGATGAAGGTGCGGATGGGGGTCTCGGTGGTGGACATGGTGGGTCTCACTATAGGCCTGACAGGTTCTCAAAACCTGTCAGACCTGCTTGAGTGTCATCGGACGATGCGCCAGGTGCGCTCGTAGTAGGTTGGCGCTGCCTGGGCAGACCTGACAGGTTTCTGGAAACCCGCCAGGTCTGGAGCAATGGCGAGGGCGGCGGCATAGTCGCGGATGGTGGTTTCTACGAGGGTCTCGTCGCCGAAGACAGCCGTGAGTTGGGAGACGTAGGCGCGGACGAGAGCGATCTTGCCCTCGATGTCGATGGCGGTAAGGGCCGGCTGCCAGGCGTGGTGACTGGCGTCCAGCATCTCGGCGACTTCCTGCCAGCGGGCGGCATAGGGGAAGTCCTCGTAGAACGCGACGCGATGGCCCTGCGCGTGGAGAATGAAGCCCGTGTCGCGGGCGATGCGGTGATCGACGTGGCCGCCGACGGCCAGGGGGGCGAACCATGTGACGTCATGCAAGCCGACGGCCAGAGCGTCGCAGCGGGCGGCGAGGGTGACCGGGTAGCCGCGCTCATCGGGGTGGATGGGGCCGAAGACCTCATCGTGGTTGTTGTACAGGAAGGGGCCGCCCGCCGGGCGGTAGATGGCGTCCAGGTCGTCCCAATTCTCGACCTCGGCGTCGATGACGGCCAGGGCTGCCGCATCCTCGGCACGGCGGGCAGCGTAGGGATCGGGCGGGTTACCCCACTTTGCGTGCTGACGCCGGGCGTAGGCCGACAGGTGCGTGTAGTCGGGGATACCAGCAAAGATGTTGATTACCCGCACCTGCGTTCCAGCGGCCAGGGCGGCGAGCATGTGTCCACCGCATGAGAGTGCGGCATCGTCGAGATGGGGCGATAGGTAGAGGTGAATTGACACAGGCTCCCAGCCTCCCTATAATGGGCGCGTGGCGTCAAGGACGCCTCGCCATCCGCATGCGAAACTTCCTCATCTGGGTCATACTTCTCACACTCCTTGGCGGTGTCTTGCGCTTCTGGGCGCTAGGTGATCTGCCGCCTGGTCTATGGCGCGACGAAGCCTACTACGCGATGGATGCCGCCCACGTTCTTGAGGGCGCCCATCCCATCTTCTTCGAGGCCAACAACGGGCGGGAACCGCTATTCATCTACCTGGTCGCGGCCAGCATCGCTGCGCTCGGGCATACGCCTGTTGCCGTGCGTCTTGTGGCGGCCATCCTGGGCACCCTGCTCATCCCCGCGACGGCGTTGATGGGCCGCGCCCTGTTTAGCGACCGGGTGGGGCTGCTGGCGGCGGCGGTGACGGTCATCAGCGTGTGGAGCCTCAACCTTAGTCGCGTCGGCTTTCGCACTGGGACCATGCCCCTCATCCTGGCGCTGTGCGTCTGGCAGGCGGCGGTGGCGGTCAGGACTGGCCGCGTCGGCCACTTCATCGCAGCAGGCGCACTATATGGTCTGCTGTTCTACACCTACCTGGCGGCGCGGTTCACGCCCCTGGCCCTGGCGGTCGCCCTCGCCGTGTGGTGGCTTGGCCAGCGCGGGGCTGCGCGAGCGAAGTTCCCGTGGCGGGGGGCGGCCTGGGCCGGCCTGACCGCCCTGCTGGTGGCTGCGCCTCTGTTCGCGTACCTGGCGCTCCATCCTGGCGACGGGGAAGGGCGCGGGGCGCAGGTGTCTATTCTTAACCCGGTAATCAACCGGGGCGATCCCGTCGGGCTGCTGGCGCGGCAGACGGTCGCCACGGCGGCCATGTTTACCTTTCGCGGCGACTCGAATCCGCGCCACAACGTGCCTTTGCGTCCTGTGTTCGATCCCTTCGTCGCCCTGGCCGCCACTCTCGGCCTGGGCATCGGGTTGGCCCGCTGGCGTCGCGCGCCGTATGCGTTCATTCTGGCCTGGACCGGCGCGATGCTGTTGCCCACCATATGGGCCGAGGATGCGCCCCACTTCCTGCGCGCCGTGGGCGTGCTGCCCATCGCCTTTCTGTTTCCCGCCCTGGGGCTGGACGGGGTATGGGGCTGGCTCGCGACGCGGGGACGGGCGGCGCTAGGGGCAGGTGTCGTCGCAGGCGTGCTCGGCCTCGGCCTGGGCCTGACCGTTCGCGACTATTTCGTTGTACATACTCGTAGCGAGGCGGCCTACTACCAGTTTGAGACGGGCGCGGCCGAGTTGGCGCGGGAGATCAACACCTTCCTCGGCACAGGCTGGCAGGGCGGCTGGCGCGAGATGCGCACCGACCGACGCGACGGCTATCGCGCGTATGTGGACGCGCGCTTGTGGGAGGGCTGGCCGTCGCTCCAGTTCCTCATCCATCCCGCCGGCGTGCGGATGTTGACGCCAGGGCGCGCCATCACCGGTGACGCCGTCCTCCTCGCTCTGTGGCCCCAGGAGAGGCATGACGAGGTACTGGCTCAGCTTCCCCGTGACAGCCTCATCGAGGCCCGCGAGGGGGCGTGGGAGCGCGCCGATCTGCAACCCCAGGCCCGGCAATTATACTATAGCGTGCGCGCGACGCCCGACAAGCCCGCCGAGACGTTGGGCGCGGACTTCGGTGGTGCGCGGCTGCGGGCGGCCGAATGGTGGCCGACGGCCGAGGGTGCGCGCGTGCGCCTGATATGGGATGCGAAGGGGCCACTGTCGCCCGACACGTCGGCCTTTGTGCACGTCGTTGGCTCCGGCGGTCTGGTCGGCCAATTGGACGGGCCGCCGGGTGAGTTATATCCGGCCCGGCTGTGGCGCGCCGGGGATACAGTGGTCGACGAGCGGGACATTGCTCTGCCGCCAGGAACAGGGGTGAGTGAGGTACGGGTGGGGCTGTACGACGTGAAGACATTGCAGCGGCAGCAGCTGGCGAGTGGCGCGGACTACGTAGTCGTGCCGCGGGGGAGTGGATCGGAATGATGCCGGCGATGGTCAGTCCGCGTGGCGACGAAGCGCCTTCGCCATCGCGGGGGCAGAGCGGCTTCGCTCCG
>WBZS01002195.1_pt2 | contig 10478 bp, 11 predicted proteins | sample 5204201 | NCBI WGS metagenome assembly WBZS01 (sample SAMN12344357, study PRJNA552823) | activated sludge metagenome | biome: Activated sludge suspended growth; feature: Nitrification reactor; material: Wastewater; isolation source: activated sludge from nitrification reactor of wastewater... | reverse complement strand
CGGCCAATCCATCGCATCGCCAGCAGACCTGAACGCCCTGTTGCTGGGCGCAACGGAGAAATCGGTCGTCCACATTGACGAGGCGCACGAACTGGACAAGAGCTTCCAAACTGCCCTCTACCTCGCACTCGACAAGCGACAGATTTTTCTTCAAAGCCGTGCCCGTGGGCCGCAGTCGATCCCGATTGCGGACTTCACGCTGCTCCTGTCCACCACGGACGAATACTGCCTTCTCCAGCCATTGCGTGACCGCATGAAGCTGCTCCTGCGCTTTGAGTTCTACACGGTCGAAGAGCTTTCCACTCTCCTTCGACACCGTGCTTCGGCCCTTCGATGGTCGGTAGAAGAAGCGGTGTTTCCGTTGATCGCTGCAAGATCGAGAGGGACTCCCAGGCTTGCCTTGCGCTTGCTGCAATCTTGCCGCCGTGTGTGTCGCAGCGAAGGGCAAGCGACGATCACCCTGGCTGACCTTGAGCGTGCTTGCGCCCTGGAAGGGATCGACGCTCTGGGTCTGGGGCCGACCGAGCAGCAGTACCTGCGATTTCTTGCGGAAGGCAGCAACCGCTTGAACGTGTTGGCCAGTCGTTTGGGACTACCGGCCCGAACCGTTTCCCAAGTTGTAGAACCCTTCCTGATTCGCTCAGCGCTAGTCTGTAAGGACAATGGCGGAAGGCGAGAATTAACCGGACTTGGCCGCAACCACATGGAAAATCAGCGGCTGTTTGGCGGCTGATTCCCGTCCGAAAGGTGTCCACATGGCAGAAGAAACAAAGGCGGTCGTGTCGGTTTCGGAGATGGCCCGAATGGTCGGGCTGTCCAGAGCACGATTCTACCAACTCCAGAAAGATGGCTACTTCCCGCCACCGGAAAGGGACGCTGAATCCGGCAAGCCGTTCTATACGGAGGAGCAACAGAAGGTCGTACTGGAAGTTCGCCGCCGCAACTTCGGGGTCAACGGCAAGAAGATTCTGTTCTATGCTGCTCGCCGTCCAGCCGCCGAACCTGCTCGCCACCGACCGACGAGGGCGAAAGCGCCAAAGGGCACCGAGCATCGGGAGCTTGTCGAAGGGTTGCAAGCTCTCGGCCTTTTCAATGCCACGAGCGCCCAGGTCGATGCGGCGCTGAAAGAGATGTTCCAGCAAGGCACAGCAGGCACCCCCGAAGCCGAAATCATCAAGGCTCTGTTCTTGCATTTGAAGCGTCAGAATTGAGCCGATAACGTGGGGCGATAACGGGCATTATCCGCCGAGATAGCCACTTCCCCTGTCCAATTCGTGTCTACTTCGTGGAGATAAAGCGTGAAGAATTCGGGCGATAATGTTTTCGACGGCATCCCCGTCGCAAAGGACGAGGCATCCCTTTTCGTTCAGTACCTTGCGGGCCACGATTTTTCCCCGAACACTCGCAGGGCCATCTGCCAGGATGTGAAGAAGTTTGCCCGCTGGTTCACCGTCGCCAACCGAGAACCCTTCACGGTAAGCCGTATCACCGTGCGTGACCTCACGGATTTCAAGGATCACCTTTGCCGTGACCAGAAGCAGGCTGTCGCCACGGTGAACCGCTGCCTCGTGACCCTTCGCCGTTACCTGCGCTGGCTTGCCGATCAGGGCCACATTACGGCCAACCCTGCCCAGGCTGTCAAGGAGCTTCGCCGCCAGCAGCTTGCGCCGAAGGGACTGGACCGCTCGCAGGTTCGCCGTCTTCTGCGTGAAATCGAACTTCGGGCAGACACGAGGGCGAACGCTATCTTTCACCTGCTGCTCTACACCGGCTGTCGTGTCAGCGATCTGGTCAATCTGGAGCTTGCCGACCTCATGTTGAGCGACCGTACCGGCACCGTGGTCTTTCGCTTCGGCAAGGGCGGCAAACAGCGTTCAGTGCCTTTGCCGTTACCGGCCCGTCGTGCGGTCCAGGCGTACCTCGATACCCGCCCTCCGGTCGAAAGCCCGAAGGTGTTCATCGGGGAAAGAGGGGCGATTACCGAACGTGGCGTCAGGGCGATCTGCGACAAGTACAGTGCGCTGATCGGCGTAAAGCTGCACCCGCACCTGTTCCGCCACACGATGGCACACCAGTTTCTGGCCGACAACGCCAACGACCTTGTGGCGCTGGCGCAGATTCTGGGTCACGAGAACCTGAACACCACCTGCCGTTACACGAAACGAAGCGGCGAACAACTGGCCGAGGCCGCAGAAAAGCTGAATTACTGACGCCAATTAACTGTACCAACTGGCTGCATGAGCCAGTTACTCGATGAGATCAAGGCTGCGTACCAGTCGCTGGGTCTAAAGCCCATCCAGAGCCTTTTCTTCTTTCGACACGAAGGCACCGATTACGCATGTCCGCTCGTTGCGGTCGCATTGGCTCGTGGCCATTTCGACCGCAGTGACCCCGCCATCGCCATCGACGGCGGTGCGAACACAGCTTTGGAGTGGGCTGCGGCGCAGTGGGGCGAAGCGTTCGTCATCGGGTTTCTCGATGGGTTCGATGGTCGGGCACCGTCGAAGGCTGATCCCGATTACCTTGCTGGCCATTCTCTGGGCGTTGCTGCCGAGAGAGAGCTTTCCCCGAAAGCGCCCTGATAACTGTACCAACTGAATCAGAGGAAAAGACCGATGCCCCGCATCACCGTCGTGCTGAACCCTGACGCTCCGAAAAAGCAGTGGCGCTACGAGCATGTAGACCTGTGCTGCAACTGCTATCCACCGGACGCAGCGCCACTTGCTGAAGAATGCGGCGTGAGCGTCAAATGGGCGGCTGCGGCCATCGAGGATGCGGGCTTCCTTGGCCATTACCACGAGGACTACGAGGAGCTTGACCGCACCTGCGACATTTGCGGCAAGCATCTGGACAGCAACGACAATTGAGAACCCCATGCCAACCATCAAAGCCATGCGATTTCATCTTGGCCAAATCACAGCTACCCCTGGCGCTATCGACGCCCTGGAAAAAAGCAACGAATCACCGTGGGCTTACCTCGTTCGTCACCTTGCGGGCGATTGGGGAGACGTGTGCCTGGAAGACCGTGAAGCAAACGACGAGGCCGTGCGAGACGGCTCCCGCATTCTCAGCGCCTACACGCTGAAGACGGGCGAAAAAATCTGGGTCATCACCGAAGCGGATCGAAGCGTGACGACCATTCTTCTCCCCGACGAATACTAACCGAAAAGGAAAAGTGCCATGAACAAGCAGTGGTTCTCCGTTGATAAAGCTGGTTTGGGCCGTCAAGCAGCAGAACAGGGCAAAGGCCGACTCGTGGGTGAGTTGATCCAGAACGCCCTGGACGAAGAAGGCGTCACGAAGATCGATGTGACGCTGACGATGCTGACCGACTCGGTGGCCGAACTCACCGTCGAAGACGATGCGCCGGAAGGTTTTCACGACCTGTCCCATGCGTACACACTGTTCGCTGCAAGTCGCAAGCGAACCGATCCTCTGAAACGAGGACAATTCAATCTTGGGGAAAAGCTCGTGTTGGCTGTTTGCGAGCAGGCCAGCATCTGCACGACAAAAGGCATGGTGGACTTCGACCCCGAAGAGGGACGAATCGAGAAGTCCGAATGCCGTGAGCGTGGCAGCGTCTTCAAGGGACGTATCCCCATGACCCAGGAGGAGTACGCCCAGGTCTGCGATTATCTGCGAAGTTTGCTCCTGCCGGATGGCATCGTCGTCACTTTCAACGGCGACAGGTTGATGCCACGAACGCCCATCCACACGTTCACGGCAAGCCTTGAGACGCAAGTCGCTGACTGCAAGGGCATCATGCGCCCCACCACCCGAAAGGCTCAAGTAAGCCTTTACGAAACGCTGCCAGGGGAAGTTCCGCACCTGTACGAAATGGGGTTGCCCATCGTTGAAACGCACGACAAGTGGCACGTCTGCATCGGCGCAAAGGTTCCCCTGAACCGTGACCGCAACAACGTCAAGCCTGCGTACCTGAAGACGGTTCGCACCCTTGTCCTCAACGAAATGTGCGGGCGTCTGAGCCAAGACGACGCCAACGCCGATTGGGTCCGCATGGCCAGTTCTTCGCCAGATTGCTCGGAAGATGCCATCAAGAAGGTGCTGGGCCTGCGTTTTGGGGATAAATTCGCTGCCTTCGATCCGAATGACCGTGAAGCAGGCAAACGCTTCGTTGCTGAAGGTGGAACGCTCGTCTACGGCCCGATGTTGAGTCCGCAAGAATGGCAGAACGCAAAGAAAGCTGGTGCGATCCAGTCGGCGGGAAAGATGTGTCCGTCACCGAAGCCATACGGCGATGACCCGACAGCCAAGCAGGTCACGGTCATCCCAGGCGACCAGTGGACAGCAGGCATGAGGAACATCGCAGAGTACGCCGTGTTCCTGGCCGACGAACTGATGGCGGTGCCGGTGAAGGTGACATTCGTCAACACCACGAACAACTTCGCCGCCTGCTACGGCCCTGGCGACCTGCATTTCAACCTGTTCCGCCTGGGCCATCGCTGGTTCGACCACGGCATCACCGAAGAGGTTGACCGCCTGCTCATCCACGAGTTCGGCCATCAAGCGAGTGGGGACCATCTTTCCGAAGAGTACCACGAGGCACTGTGTCGCCTGGGGGCTGGTCTGAAGCAGTTGGCCCTGAAGAAGCCCGAAGCCTTGCGTCAGTTTGAAGGGAAGGAGGCCGTGAAATGAGCAAAGCGAAAGTTCTTTTCCTTCACGGCCTGTCCTCTGATGGCAGCGTCAAATCCGGCTTTCTTCGCAGCCTGGGCTACGACGTGCTGACCCCGAAGTTGTCCGACTGGTTCTTCGCAACAGCCGTGGCTCAAGCTCAGGCAGCTTACGATTCCTTCCAACCGAACGTGATCGTGGGGAGCAGTCGTGGCGGTGCTGTAGCCATGAACATGGAGAGCGGCGAGACTTCGTTGATATTGCTGGCACCGGCATGGAGGCGCTGGGGCAAGGTTGATCGGATCACGAAGCCGAGCTTCGTGATCCATTCGATGGCAGACAGCGTGGTGCCCTACGACGATTCGGTGAAGCTGTGGACGAACAGCACCGGCCTGGAGTTAATCAGCGCCGGTGCCGATCACCGCATGAATGACGCTGAGGCGCAGGGAATCTTGGCGTTTGCGTTGGGGCAGATTGCAGGCTAACGCCACCAGTGAAGCTGTACGTTCAGGTGAAGCCATGTGCTTCGGTTTCCCCCAGGTGAGAAGCCAGGAGCCGGTGAGTTTGTAGGATTTTTGGTTAGCGATTTGTCGGATTTTTCGAGTTTTTCCGACAGGATGACCGAAGTGTAAATTTAAGCAAACTACTGAAAATAAACACTTTGCGACACGGAATGCGAAAACTCAATCGCACTCCCTCCCTCTCCGCTTGCTGCTTCGCGGCAAGAGAGGAGAGTAGAGAGAGGAGTGAGTGGAACGAACTCCTCTCTCTACTCACCTGTCGGCCTTCGCTGAAACTCAAGTTGTGATCGCTCACTTCGGAAATGCACTCGATGGGTTTGACGAATCTGGATCGGCATTTTGGAATTCGAGGCCACAAAATTTGCCAGGTACGGGCCGGCGGTAACAAACTTTAAACGGTTTCCAAATTCGATTCCCTCGGTCCCTGGTAACGCGAACTATTCTCGCTCGAAGCGGATGCGTGTCACGCGGTAGGCGTGGGCCTTGTTTTTGGGTGTTTCCGTGGCCATCCAGTCGGGTTGTGCGATTCCAATCTCGTCGAACAGAAGACCCATGACCTCCTTCGGCATTGCTCCACGAATCTCTCCTAGAGACATGTTGGTACTCGAATCTAGCAGCCGAACTTCCACTGATTTCGACGCGCCAATCATGGTGATCTGAAATTGGTATTTCTGGTTTGCTTTCAAGCCCATGATCGGTTTGGATTCCCACGCACCATGTTCGCCCGCGATCACAATCGAGGCTGTGTTCGGCCTGCTGACTCGCAGGGTCACCGATGAGCGGTTTGCCGCGACGTCGGATCGGAACAGGCCGAGCATCATCAGATTCGCAGCGTCATCTCCGAAGTCTTGTATGACGAACTCGAACTCGGCCTTTACCGTGTCGGTGTCGCGCGTTTCGTGGATGGGATGCACGAATCGCCTGCGTTGCCGATCATGACGTGCGACCGATTGCTGGTCCGTCCTGCGAGTCCAGGCGTTTTCCACATGCAAGACTTTCGTGTCGGGCAACCAGTGGTAGGGCACGGCATCACTTGGCATGATCCATCCGGCGTCTTGGGGCTTGCGTTTTCGGCCCACCTCCAGCATGTCGAAGTCGAAGTACCAGCCCTTGGCCAACGGGTTCGTCGCGAAGTCTTCGTCGAATCTCGTCACCCTCTCTTTACTTGTGTTGAACGTTTGGTTTGTGAGCGAAGCGAGGTACGGATTGAGACCGGTTTGGCCGGGTACGGGATTGGTAAGCGTGTGCAGGTAGTTGGTGTGTTCGGACCAGCACCAAACGTATTCGTCGCTCGTCGCCAAAGCGAGCGGCACATTCGACCAGATGGTGTCTTTGGTTCCGCTCGGCCAACCATTCCACAAGTTCCACGGGTCGCTTTCGACCCACGCCGCCATGCCCACGCGGACGTGCTTCTCGAATTTTTTTGGATTGTTGGCGTACGAACTCCACTTTCGCATGGAGGCGACAGCTTCTTCGTACCGGGCGCGGTCGCCACGAAACCCGTCCTTGGTGAACCGACTTCCCGCGACTTGTCCATAGTAGAAGGTGTTCTCGTAGCCGTGAACGAGACGGGTCTTTCCGTCGGAGGCGTCGAGCATTCCGTTAAGGAATTCCTTCACACCCGCGAGGAAGCCGGCCGCATCGAGGTCCGGCGCCCAGGCGAACGTGAAGAGGATGACCAAGTCCGGGCATTCCTGCTGAACCGCGTTCATCCAGGCTCGCCCCCGTTTCCTTAACAGGTCAGCCTTGGCCTTGCCGAACGGGTAATGAAACTTCGTTCCGGGGAACACCCCATATTGTTCAGTGTCGAACAGAAGGCCCTTCAGGTTCGCCTCTTTGCAGATACGGGCTGCAAGACGGGCGTTGTGTTCGAGTGCCTTCCAGTCGTCGTCATTCTCGAGATCGCCACGAAGTTTTTCGACGCCACCTCGTAGGTTCCACCAGAGGAAGTTGTCCGTCAATTGGCCCCACTTCGTTCGCTTCAGGTCGGCGATTGCATCTTGGACCGCTTCGTACGAGACGGATTTCGTGCTCCACGCGAGGTCATCGAAATGCGTGTCGGGCGGTAGATCGTGCGTCTTGCACCAGCCAGCCTTGAGCGGCAGCCGAACCACCAACCCGTCGAAAGGGTGCTTCGTCGTGAATTCTGGATGATCCGCAAGCCAATGCGAATTCATCTTCGAGTCCATCGTGTAGATGCCGGCATCGATGAGTTTTTTCGACCGCAACTCCGAAGGCTTGGCCCATTCGCGACCCGCCAAAGCCTTCCGGTCTGGCTGTTGTTCCTGGGCCATCATCGGCTCGACGGGGAGAAAGACGAGCGTGAGCAACACGACGAGCCGTCGCGAATAGGGCATGCGTGGTTCACTTTCAACCAAGGTGTGATCGATTCGGCTGGCGATACTCTCGGGTCCCATCCATGCAACCGCCTGCAAGAAGTCGAAGCGATGAATGGTGAGATGCCGTGCATCTACCGTTCAAACGGTGTACGACACTTGTACAAGAGTATTGCATTCATTCCAATTGGGCTCAGGAATTCCTTCGCTTTCGTCCCGTTGGGACGCGTTATCCCGGAGCCGTTCAGGAAATCGATGCCGACGCTAACCGAAAAAAAAAACGTACGCGTGCCACGAATTTTTGTCATGATCGCGATGGCCCGGGTAAGTATTTATGAACCGAATCCCAGCGAGTATGCAATGGATCCCGCGTTTCTGGAAGCGACACGGCTTTGGACTTTGGCGTTGCCGGCGGTTTCTGGATTTGTGACAGCCATGGTGCGGGATTTTCAAGATCGCGACGATGTACTTCAGGAAACGGCCGTGGCCGTGATGGAGACGTTCGCTCGGTACGATTCATCGCAGTCATTCACGGGTTGGGCGATTGGCGTCGCGCGCAACCAAGCCCTTCTGCATTTTCGGAGGAAGAAGCGCTGCCGACTTGTCTTCGATAGGGCAGCCTTGGACGCTTTAGCGACGGCGTTTGCCAACGAACGTGAAACGAATGATCGGCTCGACTTTCTCGCACAATGCCTGGAGCATTTGGAAGCGAAATCGCTCGAGCTTTGCCGTCTGCGTTACGAGCACGATCTGAAACCAGCGGCAATTGGCCAGCGCCTCGGCATGGCGGCAAATGCGGTGGCCAAGTCGCTGCAGCGCGTCCGTGATCGGCTGCGCGAATGCGTTCAACGAAAACTTCGCGAGGCCACCGTATGACCGCCGACTTGCGAACCCTGATCGATGGCTACCTCGACGATTGCCTTTCGCCCGAGCAGGAGGCGGAACTCAGCCAACGGATGCAGTTGAATCCACATGAAGCTCGATTGTTCGCTGAGGCGGTGCGGATGCATGATGCGCTTCGAAACGCGTTTCGCCTGACGGACGAAGTTGAAACGCGACCAAGGAGCAACAGGTCGCCTTCCCGCCGAGCGTGGCAGCCCATGGCTGTATTGACCGGAATCACCGCTTCGGTGGTGTTTATCGTTTGGTGGGCGTTTTCCTCCCGTGTGAACGCGGCCGGCGAGTTGGAACGACTGATCCAATCGCCCAGCGTTTCCGCCGACCGAACATACCGCATCACGAAACTCGACGGCGAAGCCGAAACGCCCAAAGGTCGCCAAGCACCGCTCGACGGTGCGACTCTACACGTGCGTTCACCTGATAAATACGTCTTGATTCGGCGGTTCGCAGATGGTCGAAAGTTCGTCACTGGGTTCGACGGCGTGTGGAACTGGTCCGCGCCCCCCGATGGTGCGGTTCGGCTAAGCCAAGACCCTTGGCGTTTTCGAGGCCCGCTTCCGGGGCATCACCACGGCATCCCCTTTGCCGACCTTCGTTCCGATCTAGTCGAAATTCGTGATGCCTATCATTTACGACGTTTGTCTATTGTCGGCGGACTAAATGGCCTGACAGCGGAACGGAAATCGCCCGAGCACCGAGGACCCCGCCGCGTGGAACTTTGGTACGACGCGAACACGAAAGTCGTTCGCCGAATGGTCTTTACCGGACTGCCCCAGGCTCGGGGCGGTCCCAGTTCGCTCGCGGTGGATCTGATCGAGCAAGCCCCCCTTGCCGCAGATTTTTTCCAGCACCATTCCCACCACGCGCCGGATCGGCGCGTGATTGAGGAGGATTGAAATCATGCGTGTTTCATCGAAATTCGTTTGGCTGGTGGCGGCCGGGCTGGCATTTTTGGCGGTGAACTTCGCCGATGCCCATCCAGGCGACGATCATCCTCCCGACATGCGTATCTGGAAAGATGCGGAGGGTTTGTTCGAGATCGAGGCATCGTTTCTACTCGCCAAAGGGGAAGAGGTTCAACTCCTTCGTCACAACGGCAAGACCGTTTGGGTGCCTTTGATGAAGCTGAGCCTCACCGATCGACAGTGGGTGCGGGATCGCGTGGCGGAAATTCGTCGGCTCAACGGGGTCGAGCCAACCGTACCGCGTGAGGTTAGCGCCCCCAACCCGCCGCCGTCGACGTCCAGCGAAGTGCCAAATGGATGGCTGGGCGCCTTAGCGGTTTTCGGCATGGCGTTCACCGTGGCGGGATTGCGGTTCGCACGCCATCGGTTGGCGATGATTGCCGTCGGTATGGGAGTTTTTGCAGTCGCTTCGCTCTCGGCGTTTGCGGCTCAGCAGGAAAAAGCCCCGCCGGCTATTCAAAAACACTTCGAAGGCTTCAAGCAGAAACTGACCTTCCGATTTGATGACGAATATTTCTACGTCGGTTCGAACGGACTGCCGGACCACCCCATGCTGGGAGGCATTCGAGCGTGGAATCAGCAGGTCCCTTTGCCGCAGCCATACACGGGCAACAACGTGTTTCGAATTCCACTCCGGCCTCGCTTCGCCGCACGGCCAATCTCAGGGAAAGAATCATTCTTCAAAGGCGCCATCGCCGTGGCGGTCAATGGGGTGCCGATCTTCAACCCGATCAAGCAAGATGGCCGAACCGACACGTTTCTCGGCGGTGAGTTGGATGAATTCGGCGGCCATTGCGGCAGGGCCGACGATTACCACTACCACATAGGACCGATCCATCTGGAAAACGTCGTGGGCAAAGGGAATCCGATCGGCTACGCTCTCGACGGCTTTCCGCTCTTGGGATACGCCGACGCTGAAGGGAATGTTCCCGCAGATCTCGATGCGTTCAATGGCCGAACTGAGAAAGACGGCAACTACCGGTATTACTCCACGAAAACGTATCCCTACGTGAACGGCGGATTGAAAGGGATCGTGGAAGTACGCGACGGCGAGGTGGCGGTGCAGCCCCGAGCCGCTCCGGTGCGGACATTTTTACCGGGCTTGCGAGGCACCGTGAAAATCG
>WBZS01002680.1_pt1 | contig 10480 bp, 9 predicted proteins | sample 5204201 | NCBI WGS metagenome assembly WBZS01 (sample SAMN12344357, study PRJNA552823) | activated sludge metagenome | biome: Activated sludge suspended growth; feature: Nitrification reactor; material: Wastewater; isolation source: activated sludge from nitrification reactor of wastewater treatment... | reverse complement strand
TTTCGAAGGTTCCTTTCGCGGCGGCGATTTCGTGGCGGATCGTTTCTCGGTAGCTGACTCGCGGCTTGCTCACCCGCACCTTGAGCCGATAGTCGCGCTCCATGCGATGCTTCTTCACTTCCAGGTGAAGAATGCCCATGCCACTCATGAGCATCTGCCCCGTATCCGGATCGATGCGCCACGTGAAGGTGGGATCCTCACGGCGTAATCGATTGAGCACGTCCACCAACTTGTCCTTGTCTCCTGAGGATTCTGGTTCAATCGACATCGCCACCACGGCTTCGGCGAACGTGATTTGCTCCAGCACGATTGGGTGGTTCTGTTCGCACAGCGTGTCGCCCGTGATCGAATCCTTGGGACCAATGATGCCGACGATGTCTCCCGCATACGTCACCGGCAAGTCATCCCGATTTTTGGGATCAGCCTGAATATGGTAGATCTTGCTCGCGAACTCCTTCGCTTGGCGTACGGGATTCCAAACCCGACTATTGGCCTTCAAAGTCCCGGAATAGATTCGTAGGTAATAAAGGTCGCCATGCGTGTCAGCCACAATCTTGAACACGAGGGCGCAAAACGGGTCCTTCGGATCGGGTTTGCGTTTTTCTTCCTTATCTTTCTTCTGCGGGTTTCTCCCGACCACCGGCGGTCGATCCAGCGGCGAGGGGAGGTAAAAGCAAACCGCGTCCATCAGGGGTTGGATTCCCATGTGGCCCCGACCCGAACCGCAGAAAAGGGGCTGAATGATTCTATTAAGCGTTTGCTCGCGAATGAGTTTTCTTAGGTTTTCCGTGGGAATCGGTTGGCCTTCGAGATACAGGCTGGTGATCAAATCTTTCTCATCGTGTCTGCTCAGGATTTCGATGAGGTTTTCCCGCCATTTGGCGACTTCCGAAGCCATATCGTCGGGGATCGCCTCCACACGGATCGCTTTGCCGTCGTTCCCTTCGAAGTAAAGTGCCTTTTGTTCAAGAAGGTCGATGACCCCTTCGAACGGTTTGGAGCTGTCTTTTTCGGAACCCGCTCCGATGGGAATGAACACGGGAGCCGGCGCGCCTTCCAAGCGTTCCTTGACCTCTTCAACAGCGTTTGCGAAGTTCGCCCCGACCACGTCCATCTTGTTGATGAACACAAGCCGAGGCACCTGGTATTTGTCCGCTTGTCGCCACACCGTTTCGCTTTGGGCTTCCACGCCTTTCTGTGCGTCGAAAACCACGACCGCACCATCGAGCACTCGTAAGCTTCGTTCGACCTCGGCCGTGAAATCGACATGGCCCGGCGTATCGATGAGGTTCACGGTGCAGTCGCGCCATTTGAACGGAATGCACGCCGAGTAAATCGTGATACCTCGTTCTTGTTCTTCGGGATCGTAGTCGGTGTCGGTCGTGCCTTCATCGACACCGCCCAGCTTGTGCTTGGCGCCGGAGTAATAAAGGATGTGCTCGGTCGTGGTCGTCTTCCCGGCATCGATGTGCGCGATGACGCCGATATTGCGAATTTTAGTAAGATCGAAACTCGCCATGACGGCACCCTAAGTAATAACTCGACTCGGCCCCTAAATGGGCTCGGCTCGCCGGGGTATCAAACAAAAAACCACAGAGCCCAAAACCCCGCCGTCTTTCGACGGGCGGGCTTTCGGACTCTGTGGTTCATTTTATGGAACGGAGATTACCACGCGAAGTGGGCGAATGCCTTGTTGGATTCGGCCATCTTGATGGTATTTTCGCGTTTGGTCATCGCTTCACCTTCACGGCGGAAGGCGGCCATCAGTTCATCCGCCAAGCGAAGGAACATGGGGCGGCCTGATTTACTTCGCGAGGCGGCGACCAGCCAGCGAATCGACAAACTCTGCTGGCGCGTGCGATTGACCTGCATCGGAACTTGGTAGGTCGCACCACCTACGCGTTTCGATCGCACTTCGACCGTCGGCTTGACGTTTTCCACGGCCTGCGTGAAGACGTCGAGCGGATCGATATCCTTCATGCGGTTCTTGATTTGATCCATGGCCATGTAGAAGCAGCGTTGCGCCACGGATTTTTTTCCGTCCCACATCAAGCAGTTCACGAACTTCGAAACGAGTTTCGAATTGTAAACCGGGTCAGCCACCAACGTGTCGGCACTTGCGGTACGTTTCTTCGACATATTTCCAAAGTTCCAAAAGAATGACCGAGGACATTTTCCAAAGCCCAGGGCCGAAAGGCCCTGGGGTTAGGCTCACAAAAGGTTGTCAAATTAAATTGTAGATTCCATCACCCCACGGCCTTTCGGCCGTGGGCTTTGCGTCGTCTAATTGCAAGCGGCAGACGCGAATTCTTGCATTCGGAGCACGTCGACCACTTCCCCCGTGCATGGTGCGAAAGTCACATAATTTCTCGCTCGGCAGTAAGGACATTTCACGGGAACCGCGGCAACTGGTTCTTCCGTGGCCAATCCCGCACCCTCACAACGGAGCGTGCAGCGAATGGAGTTTTCGCAAACCTGGCACGAAAACGCGAGACGTACATCCACGCGAAGCATGGGGCCGAATCCTCGGGGCTGGGGGATGAACCTGTCCGCACTCGCGATGAATGCGGACCCGAGTGGCAATCCACACCCGAACGGGTGCTACTTGCCGCCGTCCAGCTTCTGCCCATATTTGGATCGGGCTTGCTTGCGAACGCTGCCAGGCGATTCCACCGCATTGGGCGGTTGGCAGTCGAGGACACCACGAATCACGTGGTAGCGTACCCCGGGAAGGTCGCGTACACGGCCGCCACGCACGAGGACGATTGAGTGTTCCTGCAAATTGTGACCTTCGCCGCCGATATACGCCGTCACTTCGATACCATTGGAAAGGCGAACACGCGCAACTTTACGTAGGGCGGAGTTCGGCTTCTTCGGCGTCATGATTTTCACTTGCAAGCACACGCCGCGCTTCTGCGGGCAGCCTTGCATGGCCGGGTGCCTCGGCTTGCGAAACTGCGGCACGCGCGGTTTGCGAATCAACTGATTGATCGTCGGCATGAAACACTCCACATGAACGTTTCACCATTGAAACGTTCGCTCTTTTGGAAAGCTTTTAATGTACATAACCCTCCCATCGTGGTCAAGCGGATGGAAAGGGAAAATCTTACGGGTCACGACGAAATTCATTCGATGACCACGGGACGAACGAAGACCAAACGTGGACGAGGTGTATGTTCCCCTCAAACGCGTTTGATTTGCAGTCGTTGATGGTCAGCCGAATTTTCGAAAGAAACATCGAAGCCGCTGGGTGCCCCACTAACGTAGGTGGCTAGCGTCGGCGGAACGCAGGTGGGCAATCGCTTGCCGGAGGTCGCTAGAGCAAAACACATTTCCTCGTAAGCCTCCTTACTAACGATTTTTCCATGGCGGAATATCGAATCGCCAGGATCGCTGATCTTTTTACATTCGCGTAAACGATCGTTGATTTCCTGAATTGCACGCTCACTGAGAATCGAACCTGGCAATAAACCTGTGTCTCCAACCGACTCGACCTTCACCGAAATCGCCTCGGCGGGAGCGACAACGATATTCCCGCCGTAAGGACTAACCGTTGTCTTCCCTAAGGAACTTTGGCGCGAGAATCGGGCACAAATCATTCGGAACTTTGCCTTCGCCAACGTCGTCTTGAATTCCACGGTGTCCCCACTGTGGCTTGAAACTTGGATTCGTTCTTTATCCAGAACCGTTACCAAGACGACTTCGGATTTCTCCGCGAGCAAGAATAACTGGGACAAAAACCTGTCCATTCTGCCCACATCAACGCCGCCCGATAGAAGCGTTTCGAGGATGGCTTTCGACGAAACCAAGTCAAGTCCAACATGCTGTTGGATTTGAACGGAAGCATCATCTAAGAAACGCACTGCGGTGGTCATTGGATAAATATTACTCGTTTTTCAAGCGACTCCCAAGCGTCCAAAAGTTGCTCCAAACCAAACGACACCTCGAATCGAACTTCGCAAACGGCGTTCAGTGCCTTTCCATCTTCGAGCAATCCCGATCCGCCGATAAAGTCCCGAGCCATTTCGTCGGGAATATTGAACTCGACAATCGCTGGGCCACCTTCTGCCGGGAAAAGTTTGGCTTTGAGCCGGGCATATTCAATTGGCTCGCCGTTGTCGAACGGGCCGAAGGCAGGCGCTACCGAGAAACCTTCCGCGGATTCGGTTCCGCCCGTTTCGCGGTATTTCGCGTCCGGCCCATTCTTAATAATAGCCTCTGCCCGATGTCGTGTCGTTCCATGGTGATACAACACCGGCTTTCTCCCTATTTACTCCTTTAGCTTTTCCGAATGTCGCTTAAAGCCGGTTTGAGGACATCGTTCACAATACCTTGCCGCCTTTCGGCGGCGGAGTTGACGCGATTTCCTAATTCGCTGAGGCATCAGATTCGACTTCATCGCCGACGTGCACGCCGAGGGCTTCGAGCGCGGCTTGTTGGATCTTGACTTCGGCTTCCTGGTGCGTCTGGAAGCCCGTTCCCGCCGGAATCAAGTGGCCCAAGATCACGTTTTCCTTCAAACCGACGAGGTAGTCGACCTTGCCCGCCATGGCGGCTTCCGTCAACACCTTCGTGGTTTCCTGGAAGCTGGCCGCCGAAATAAAGCTATCGGATTGCACCGCCGCCTTCGTGATCCCCAACAGCTGCGTACTGCATGTCGCGGGCGACGGAGCGATGAACGTTGGCGGTCGTTTATCTTCCGCTTCCAGGGCGGCGCGAACTTCCTCGTAGGCTTCTTTGCTGACAATTTTCCCGGCCTCGAATTTCGAATCGCCAGAATCTTTGATTTTCACGCAATCTCGCAAACGATCGTTCACTTCGCGAAACGCGAACTTGTCGATGACCGAACCAGGCAACAATCCCGTGTCGCCCATCGTTTCGACCTTCACTTTCCGAAGCATTTGCGAAATGGTGATCTCGATATGCTTGTCATCGATGTCCACGCGTTGCGTACGGTAGACACCCTGCACTTCACGCACGAGGTAATTTTGCACCGCTTCAATGCCTGAGATTCGCAAAATATCGTGCGGAACGAGCGGCCCATCGACGAGCGGATCGCCCGCCTTCACGTAATCGCCGTTATGCACAGCCATACGCTTACTGCGAGGCACCAAGTGTTCGATTTCCGTGCCCGTCGGCTTGTCGTTTTCGTCCACTTGCTCGACGATAATGGTTCGCTTGCCCTTGCGAAGCTCACCCAGGCGAACGCGGCCCGCCAATTCAGCCATGATGGCTGGGTCGCGTGGCTTGCGAGCTTCGAAGATTTCCGTGACGCGTGGAAGACCTCCGGTGATATCCTGCGTACCGCCGACTTCGCGAGGCGTCTTGGCAAGCATCTTCCCGGCCGTCACCATTTCGCCTTCGCGAACTTCGAGGTAGGCCTTTTCCGGGATGTAGTGAACTTCGAGCGATTGTCCGCGTTCATCTTCGATGATGATCTGCGGATGCAGGTCACCCTTATGTTCCATGATGACCCAAGCTTCGCCGGAAAAGCTACGTTCCTTGCGAAGAGTCTCACCTTCGATGATGTCTTCGAAGCGGATTCGCCCACCACGTTCCGCCAAGATGGGAACGATGTCCGGGTCCCACGAGCAAAGAAGTTGGCCGGGGTGAACTTGTTGCCCGTCTTGCACCTTCAGCACGGTACCGTTGGTGATGGAGAATTCTTCGACCACTTGGTTTTTCGGGCCGATGATGTGCATTTGGCCGTTACGCGTGAGTGCGACCTGTTCGCCTGGGTTCGCACCGGGCACGGCGGTGATCTTGATGAACTTCACCGTACCGGCCTTCTTGGCTTTATATTCGCGGTCCTTGATATCGCGGCGACCGACACCACCTAAGTGGAACGTACGCATGGTGAGCTGCGTTCCAGGTTCGCCGATCGACTGGGCGGCGATGATTCCAACCGCCATGCCATCTTCGACGAGGTTACCCGTTGCCAAATCCATGCCGTAGCAAAGCCGGCAGACGCCCAGGGGGGCTTGGCAGGTCATGGGGCTACGTACCACGACTTTGTCGATTCCAAGTTTTTCGATCAGTCGGGCCTGGTCCCACGTCATCATTTCATTTTCGGAAACGATGATTTCACCCTTGGGACCGTGCAAATCGTGTCGGCTGACGCGGCCTCGAATCGTTTCACTGAGGGGCCGATCGACTTCGTCGCCCTTGTAAATCGCCGTCTTGGCAACCCCCTGCGTCGTGTTGCAGTCATACATGGTGATGACCACGTTTTGCGCCACGTCGGCCAATTTCCGGGTGAGATACCCCGAGTCCGCCGTCTTCAGCGCGGTGTCGGCCAAACCCTTGCGGGCACCGTGCGTCGAGCTGAAGTACTCAAGCACCGTCAAGCCTTCGCGGAAGTTCGCCTTGATGGGCGTTTCGATAATGGCACCCGAGGGTTTCGCCATCAAACCACGCATGCCAGCTAACTGACGAATTTGCTCGACGCCCCCACGGGCACCGGAGTGAGCCATCAAAAAGATCGGATTCAAGTACGGCACGTTCGCGCGAACGTCGTGCTTCAAGTCGTACATCATCTGCGTCGTGATGTGTTCGCGGCACTCGGTCCAGTAGTCGATGACCTTGTTGTAACGCTCTTGGTCCGTAATGATCCCACGCATGAACTGCTTTTGGACCTTTTCGACTTCCTTCTCGGCGTCGCGGACCCACTTTTCCTTGTCCGGCGGCGTCTTGAGATCGTCCGTCGAGAACGATAGGCCCGACCGTGTCGATTCGCGGAAGCCCGTTTCCTTCATCCGATCCAGAAGATCGATGGTTTCACGGCGACCCAAAATCTGATAGCAATCCGCAATGATGCGGCTCAGGTGTTTCGTGCCAAGCGCCAAATCGTAAAACGGCATTTGCGGCTTCAGGATGTCGTTGAAAATGACGCGGCCCACCGTCGTGGCGACGAGGCCATTCGAAGCACGCTGGAGTTCTTCGACCTTGACCTTCACCTTGTCATACAACACTTCGCTGATCACGCGTTTTTCGATGGGAAGCCGAACTTTGACACGCGCGTGAATCCCGACTTTTTTCTGCGCGAAGGCGAAAAAGACTTCTTGCGGATTCGCGAATGTCATGCCTTCTCCCTTCATATTCTCGGGGAGATGGTGCTTGTAGTTCTTGATGCGATCGTCCACGATCCCGCCGGGCGAAACAAAGCTGACGAGCGGATCCGCCGTCAGATAGTAACAACCCATGACGATGTCTTGGCTAGGTGAAATAATGGGGTGGCCATTCGCCGGGCTGAAAATGTTGTTGGTCGACATCATGAGCACGGTCGCTTCCACCTGGGCTTCGATCGAAAGCGGCAGGTGCACGGCCATCTGGTCGCCGTCGAAGTCGGCATTGAAGCCTTTGCATACGAGCGGGTGGATCCGGATGGCGTTGCCTTCGATGAGCACCGGCTCGAACGCTTGAATACCCATACGGTGCAACGTGGGAGCGCGATTCAGAAGCACGGGGTGATTGCGAATCACCTCTTCCAAAATGTCCCAAACCTCGTCCGCCTTGCGTTCCAACATCTTCTTGGCGGATTTGATCGTATCCGCGTGACCCAATTCCTTGAGCCGGCGGATGATGAACGGTTGGAACAGTTCCAACGCTATCTTCTTCGGCAAACCACATTGGTGCAGCCGAAGTTCGGGACCGACGACGATCACCGAACGAGCCGAGTAGTCAACGCGTTTGCCGAGCAAGTTTTCGCGGAAGCGACCTTGCTTTCCCTTGATCATGTCGGTGAGCGATTTGAGCGGCCGATTGCTCGAACCCAGAACGGGCCGTTTGCAGCGATTGTTGTCGAACAATGCGTCGACCGATTGCTGAAGCATTCGCTTTTCGTTACGAATGATCACCTCGGGAGCATTCAGGTCGACCAACTTCTTAAGACGGTTGTTGCGGTTGATGATGCGGCGATAAAGGTCGTTCAAGTCGCTGGTGGCGAAGTTGCCACTGTCGAGCAACACGAGCGGACGAAGGTCCGGCGGAATGACGGGGATGCATTCGAGAACCATCCACTCGGACTTGTTGGGGGGACCACCCAGGCCGCTGTCGCGCAAGGATTCCACGACCTTGAGCCGCTTCACCAAGTCGCGTTGCTTTTGACGCGATGGCTTTTCTTTCTGGTTGAGCACGTGCAGCTCGTCGCGGAGCTGAATGGAAAGATCCACGAGATTGAGCTTCTCGAGCAGTTTCTTGACGGCTTCGGCGCCCATGCCGGCTTCGAACGTATCGCCGAAATGCTCGCGCGCTTTGCGGTATTCGTCCTCGGTCAGAAGCTCCTTGGCTCGCATCACTTTCGTGGTGCCAGGAATCTTGGCCGGGGTATCGTCTTTTTCCTTATGCTCGCCGGGGTCGACGATCACGTAATCCTGGAAGTAGATGATCTTTTCCAGGTTCGTCGTTTTCATGTCGAGCAGCGTGCCAAGTCGGCTTGGCATCGCTTTGAAAAACCAAATGTGAACGACGGGAGCGGCCAATTCGATATGGCCCATGCGCTTGCGGCGGACACGGCTATGCGTCACCTTCACGCCGCAACGATCGCAGATCATCCCCTTGTACTTCATGCCGCGATACTTGCCGCACGAACACTCCCAGTCTTTTTCCGGGCCGAAGATGCGCTCGCAGAACAGGCCGTCTTTTTCGGGGCGGTAGGTGCGGTAATTGATGGTTTCCGGCTTCTTGACTTCACCAAAAGACCAGCTTCGAATATCATGGGGGCTGGCAAGGCTAATACGCACAGAACCGTAGTCATTAATACGGTCGTAATTGGCTTCTCCGGCACTCATCGATCGGCCTCCCAACTAGGAAAAGTAGATCTTTATCGTTTTCGCAGGTCCAATTCGAGCTGCGAGTTATTCAGTCACTTTCATTACTTCGGACCACGGCTCTGAAACGCGCCGTCGATTTTTTCGGTTGGTGACGAACCTTCATCCGGCCATTCGTCCTTGGCGGCCTGCACGGTGGCGGGGCGAAGGCGCGGTGACCGCGGCGTCAGGAAAAAATACCCCAAGAGCCCTGCCATGGTGACAAAACCAATTCCAGCTGCCACGTACACCCCACCCGGCGGTTCCGGCCGGCGAAACCAATTCGGATCATTCGCGACAAAAAGCCCCATCACGATCACGGTAACGCCACCACCCACCATGATGGTCACGATCAATTTGAGAAGTACGTATCCCAGATTCGAAAGAAATCCGTTCATGGGCACCTCACGGATACAGGTTCCGCCTTCACAGGCCAAACGATTGGGAAACGGGAATCCGTACTCATTCGTTCTCGAACGCTTCAGAATTTCAGCCAGCGATTTCTTCGGGAGCGAACCATCAATGCGTTTCCTCGAACTGCTTATTCGCTATGTCACGTTTTGCGCTTTCCTAGCCAATTCCGCATCCACGCAATGCTCAAATTCCTCCCATTTGGACATTGCCCTCGCTTGCATTTCGCGAAACATTGGCGCCCACTTCGCGTCCTGCCGGACTGGATCGAACCCTGGCCAATCTGGGAAACATCGGGATGCCTCCTCCCAATCGGCGCGACAACGTTCGTTGGGTTTGCCCAAAATCAACGACGTCCGGTATTGCCACACCCCTCGCAACTCTTTTCCGACCAGTGAGTCGGTTACTACTTCGGGGGAAGGCAGCTCATCGGTCCATACCAACGCATCCGCAAAAAGATCGTATCGCGGCGTCAAATTTGGAATGACGATTAGCGAGTTCAACAACGGCGTGAGTTTGGAAAAATCTCGCATGTTGTTTATTCCGTTATCTCAGGTAAAACCTGCCAATCGATCCGGAACTGTGGGAAACCCTCCCGATCCTCAAGTTGAGTCACCGTTCCGCCCAACCACGTAATTCCTTTTTCTGCTCGACGTCGGTGTTTTTCAGCCAAATGATCGTTGACTACTTCGTACGAGTACAGCCTTCCATGTGTCGCTCCGAGCGATAGAGCTTTCTTCAGGGCGAGGCGAACAATCTGGTCGTCCCAAATGCTGTCAACATGAAAGGTCGCCTCGCCGTCAGTAATGCAAACACGGATCCAGCCATCGTGGTGAATAACGTCGAAGGTAATGTCACCCATGGGCAACGGAGAATCCATGCTTCTCGCCCCTCACGCTACAGCCGCTTCTTCTCAAGCTGCATGTTGAGCGCGAGGCCGCGGATTTCGTTGGTGAGCACGTCGAAGCTGGCGGGGGTACCGGCTTCCAGCGTGTTTTCGCCCTTCACCATCGACTCGTAAATCTTCGTACGCCCTTCGACGTCGTCGGATTTGACGGTAAGAAGCTCTTGCAGGATGTACGCCGCCCCGTACGCTTCCAGCGCCCACACTTCCATCTCCCCGAAGCGTTGGCCGCCGAAGCGAGCCTTGCCGCCCAGCGGTTGTTGGGTGATGAGCGAGTAGGGACCCGTGGCCCGAGCATGCACTTTGTCGTCGACCAAGTGGTGCAGCTTGAGCATGTAGATGTAACCCACCGTCACGG
>WBZS01002679.1_pt1 | contig 10481 bp, 10 predicted proteins | sample 5204201 | NCBI WGS metagenome assembly WBZS01 (sample SAMN12344357, study PRJNA552823) | activated sludge metagenome | biome: Activated sludge suspended growth; feature: Nitrification reactor; material: Wastewater; isolation source: activated sludge from nitrification reactor of wastewater... | reverse complement strand
GCCGGGCCCGCCGCCCCGCCCGACTGCGCCCTGCTCGACCCGCTGCTGGCCCGCGCCGGCGTCGACCCGGCGGCGCTGCGCGGCATGGGCGTCGCGCTGGGCCTCGGGGCGGGCGAGCGCACCATCTGGGCCGACGAGCACGTGATCGCTGCGGTGCCCTTCGCGGCGCGCTGGCCGTACGAGGTACATCTGCGGATGTGCCGGCACGGCGCCCGCCAGCAACATCAGCAGCAGTGCCAGGCGAGGCCAGGCAGAACGGGCTCGAAGCCGGAAGAAATGGGACAGATTCATGCGATTCATCCATCAAATGCTGCGCCAGCCGCTATGGCACCTACGCAAGCAGCTATTAAAAAAGAAGTGAATGGTCAGCGCATCAGCGGCGCTGGGCGGTTGATCGGCACGGCCGGTGGCGGCGCGGGCAGATCGAACACCTGGCGCAGGTAGGCCAGGTAGCCTTCGTCCTCCACCATGGTCTTGCCCGGCGTGTCCGAGATCTTGGCCACCGGCTGGCCATTGCACTCGATCATCTTCAGCACCAGCTGCAAGGCGTCGGGGCCTAGGTCGTTGGTCAGGTTGGTGCCGACGCCGAAGGCCGTCTGGATGCGGCCGCGGAAGCGTTCGTGCAGTTCGATGCAGCGCGGAATCGTCAGGCCGTCGCTGAAGATGATGACCTTGGTGCGCGGGTCGACCCGGTTGGCCTGGTAGTGGGCGATCATGCGCTCGCCCCACTGGAAGGGGTCGCCCGAGTCGTGCCGCGCGCCGTCGAACAGTTTGCAGAAGTACATGTCGAAGTCGCGCAGGAAGGCGTTCATGCCGTACACGTCGGACAGCGCAATGCCCAGGTCGCCCCGGTATTCCTGCGCCCACTTCTCGAAGCCGAACACCTGGCTGTCGCGCAGGCGCGGGCCCAGCGCCTGGCAGGCTTGCAGGTATTCATGCGCCATGGTGCCCATGGGGCGCATGCCCAGCTCCATGGCGAACAGCACGTTGCTGGTGCCGGTGATCTGGCCGTCCGCCTCGGTGCCTAGCTGCGACTGCAGCGTCGTCAGCACCTCGCGATGCCAGTCGAGCGAAAAGCGCCGCCGCGTGCCGTAGTCGGCGATCTTCAGGTCTTCGAGGCCGGGCGTCTTCAGCAGGTCGATCTTGGACTGCAGGCGCCGGCGTCCCTCGGCCCGGTCGAGGCCCGGCTGCGTGTTGCGGTAGTACACCTCGCTGACGATGGCCAGCACCGGAATCTCGAACATGATGGTGTGCAGCCAGGGGCCGCGCACGCGGATGTCGATCTCGCCGCTGGGCAGCGGCGTGAGGTGGATGTACTTCTGGTTGAGCTTGAAGAGGCCGAGAAAGTCGACGAAATCGCTCTTGATGAAGCGCATGCCGCGCATGTAGGCGAGTTCGTCGTCCGTGAAATGCAGCTCGCACAGCTGGCGGATTTCGCCCTGAATTTCGTCGATATACGGCGCCAGCTGCACACCGGGCGAGCGGCACTTGAACTTGTATTCGACCTGCGCCCCCGGAAACTGATGCAGCACTGCCTGCATCATGGTGAACTTGTACAAATCGGTGTCGAGCAGGCTGCGGATGATGCCGGGCATGGTGGTTTCGTCTCCTCGTGCCACGGTGTCTCCATGCACCGCGGTGTTTCGGGTCAGTGTAACGACTCGCCGGCGGCGAAGCACAATGCGGCATGTCTCCCGAGCCGATCGCCCCCGCCGTGCTGCGCCAGATGGCCGCCATCGCGCAGCACCTGCCCACCCCGCGCGTGAAGCGCCTGCACCTGCCCGCGCGCGCCGCGGCCGAATGCACCGGCGCGCACGAGGCTGAGTTCTGCGCGCTCGAGCTGGAAGACGGCGCCTTCGGCCTGTCGTACCTGCTGCTGGGTGACACCCTGCAGCGGCTGGTGGCGCGCCACGCCCCGCACGGCGACACGCTGGCCGGCGCCGACGCACAGCGCGTGGCGCAGGACTTCGCCAGCCCGGACGCCGCGGCGCGCGCACTCGCACTGGCCGCCATCAACGCCATGACGCAGTCGGCCTGGCGAAGCATCGGCTACGAGCCACCCGCAGCGGGCAATTCGCTGGCCGACGTGCGGCTGGCGGCGGGCGATCACCTGGGGCTGATCGGCAGCTTCACGCCGCTGATCGAGCCCGTCAACGCCGCCGGCGCGCGGCTCACGGTGCTGGAGCTGGACGAAGACAAGGTCCAACGCCTGCGCGCGCGCTATCCGGGCCTACACGCCACGCTGGACCGGGCGGCGCTGGCCGACTGCAACCGCGTGGTCGGCACATCCACCATGCTGCTCAACGACACGCTGGACGCCATGCTGGCCGCCGCGCCGGCGGCGCAGGACTTTGCGCTGATCGGCCCGTCTGCCGGGCTGTGGCCCGACACCCTGTTCGCGCGCGGCGTCACACGCCTGGCCGGCACGCAGATCGTGGACGGCCCGGCGTTTTCCGACGCCATGGCGCGCGGCGAACGCTGGAGACATGCGGCGCGCAAGTTCGCCATCGCGCGTGACCGCTGGACGGGCTGGGAGGCGATGCTGCGCGGGTGATGCCCGGCCACAGTTCAGTCATGACCCAAACCGACGGCGCGCCATCAGCCCAGCGCCCGCACCACGTCTGCCACCACCGCCATCACGACGCGGTTTTGCTCCCCCAGTGGCGCCTGCCGTGACGGCACGGCGTTGGTGGCCACGGCCAGTTGCAGCGCGGGCACCGCCAGCGCGAACTGCGCGCCGTAGCCCCAGCCCCAGGCCACAGCGTGGCCATGCAGACGGCCGGTGAACCACAGAAAACCGTAGCCGATGTCCGTGACCGGCGGCACGCGCCAGGCGGTCGGGCCCTGGCGCTGCGTGCTTTGGGCCACCCAGTCGCGTGGCACCACCTGCGCGCCCTGCCACTGGCCCCCATGGGCCGCCAGCCAGGCCAGCTTGAGGTGGTCACGCGCGGTCAGGCGCAGTCCGGCGTAGGCCATGGGGCGGCCCGAGCCATCGCGGTCCGCAGCGAAGCGGGTGATGCCCAACGGCTGGAACAAATGGTGCTGCGCGATCTGCTCCAGCGGTTGGCCCCAGGCATGCTCCAGCACCGGCGCCAGCAAGGCCACGGCCGCGTCGTTGTAGGTCCAGCCGGGCGCTGGCAGCGCCTCCAGTGCCGGACGCTGGAATATCCAGGCCAGCGGGTCGGCCGCTTTGCGCAGGGCGGCCGCGTCGGCCAGCATGTCGTGGGCAATGAGGCTCTGACCCGTCAGCACCTGCCGCAGCGTCGCCCGTGCGGCGGCTGATTCGGGAAAGCGCGCCGCCATCTCCGGCAGCAGTTCACCCACCGTCTGCGACAAGCTGCCGATGCGCCCCTGCGCCAACGCTTGCCCCACCAGCAGCGAGGCGACGCTCTTGGTGACGGAGTTGACGGGCTGCAGCATGTCGGGGCCCATGCCGCCGAAATAGCGTTCGGCCACCAGCCGGCCCTGCTGCGCCACCAGCACACTGCGCAGCGCGGGCACGGCGGCGGCGTCGAGGACGGACTTCAGCGTCTGCGCCGCGGGGCCATCCAGCGCTTCAGGCCAGGTCGCCATCGGCGGGAGCGCTGGCGTTTCAGTCGCCCAAGCCGCGGGTGCCAGCGCCAATGCTGCACCTGCGGCCAACACGTCACGCCGCTTCGGTCGCGGGCGACTGGCTGTCGGCAAGGCGCGCCGGGGGTGCATGTCAACTACTCAAACGATAGCAAACAATGGCATAGTTACAGCGGCGAATCGCCATTGAACCACTGAACCCACCCGCCCTATCCGACCCAGTGCGTGAACGTCGCCACTTCTTCGCGCGGCGTAAAGAAGGTGTTGACCAGCGCCGCTTCGTCGGCAAAGCCCAGCGACATGCCGCACACCAGCATCTCCTCGGCCGTGGCGCCGATGTGCGGCAGCACGATCGATGCGTAATCGTTCCACGCCGCCTGCGGGCAGGTGTGCAGGCCGCGCGCGCGGGCGGCCAGCATGATGCTTTGCAGGAACATGCCGTAGTCGACCAGGCTGCCCTGCCCCATCACGCGGTCGAGCGTGAACATCAGGCCCACCGGCGCGTCGAAGAACCTGAAGTTGCGCTGGTGCTGCGCGTGCATCTTGTCCTTGTCGCCTTTTTCGATGCCCAGCAGGCCGTACAGGCTCCAGCCGTTCTGGCGGCGGCGCGCCAGGTAGGGGTCGACCCAGTGGCGCGGGTAGTAGTCGTAGTCGGCGCGGTACTTGGTCTCCAGTTCGGGGTGCTGGCGCAACTGGTCGTGCGCGGCGCACACCTTCTGTACCAGCTCGTCCTTGGGGGCGCCCTGCAGCACGTACACCTTCCAGGGCTGGGCATTGGTGCCGCTGGCGGCGCGGCTCGCCACGCGCAGGATGTCTTCCAGCGTGTCGCGCGGCACCTGCGTGGGCAGAAAGGCACGCGCCGAAAAGCGGTTCTCGATGGCCGCGTCGACGCTGGCGGGGTCGTTGATCTTGGCGCTTACTTGGGACATTGGAGCTGCTCCAGAACGGATTTGAGGGCGGTGGGCAACGGCACGGGCCGCTGCGTGGCGCGATCGACATAGACGTGGATGAAATGGCCCTTGGCCGCCGTGTCCGGCGCGCCTTCGGCAAACAGCCCGACTTCGTAGCGCACGCTGGACGAGCCGATGTGCGCCACGCGAATGCCGGCCTCGACATTCTGCGGAAACGCCAGCGGCGCAAAGTACTGGCACTGCGTTTCGATCACGAAGCCGATCACGGTGCCGTTATCGGTGTCGAGCACGCCCTGCTCGATCAGGTATGCGTTGACGGCGGTGTCGAACCAGCTGTAGTAGACAACGTTGTTGACGTGGCCGTACTGGTCGTTGTCCATCCAGCGCGTGGTGATCGTGCGAAAGGCGCGGTAGGCGTCGCGGGGTTCGGAACGGGGTCGGGCTGGGGCGTTCATCGCGCGACATTCTGCCAGCGGCGCCAGTACTCCAGCGCGATGTCGAACGTGTTCATCTGCACCTGCACCGTGGTGGCGATGTCGTGCCCGTAGCCGCCGCCCATGCTGAGCGCCAGCGGCAGCCGGCGCCGCCACGCCCATTCGAACACGCGGCGATCGCGTGCCATGAGGCCGTCGTACGTCAGCTTCAAGCGGCCCAGCCGGTCGCCCTCGTGCGGGTCGGCGCCGGCCAGGTAGAACACCGCATCGGGGCGAAAGCGGCTGTCCAACTCGACCATGGCCAGGTCCAGCGCGTCCAGATAGTCGGCGTCGCCGGCGCCGTCGGGCAGGCCGACGTCCAGGTCGCCCGCCACCTTGCGGAAGGGGAAATTCCTGTCGCCGTGCAGCGACAGCGTGAACACCGAGTCGTCGCCCGCAAAGATGGCGGCCGTGCCGTTGCCCTGGTGCACGTCGAGGTCGATCACCGCCACGCGCGGTGGCCGGGCCAGCCGATGTGCGGCCATCTGCTCGCGCTGCAGCACGCGCGCCGCCACGGCAATGTCGTTGAACACGCAGTAGCCGCCGCCCGCATCGGCGCTGGCGTGGTGCGTGCCGCCCGCCAGGTTGGCCGCCACGCCCTCGGCCTGCGCCACCCGCGCGGCCTGGATCGACGCCCCGACCGAGCGTCGCGAGCGCTCGACCATCGCCTCGCTCCACGGAAAGCCGATCTCGCGCTGCGCTGTGGCACTGAGCGTGCCTTGCGCCACGTCGGTGATGTAGCGCGGCGTGTGCGCCAGCGCCAGTTCGGCGTTGCTGGCGGGATCGGCCTGTGCCAGCGACACCGTCGGCTGCTCGGCCACCAGGCGGTCGCGCAGGCGCTCGTACTTGCCCATCGGAAAGCGGTGGCCGGGCGGCAGCGGCAGCACGAAGCGGGTGGAGTAGAAAGCCTTCATCACGGAACGGCGCGCGCCCGGCGTGCAGCAGCGCGCGCTTTAGAACACCACATCTAAAAATGCTGCGGCGCACCAAATTGACTTGCAATCGCTGCTCGAGCCCCTAAAATTCAACCCATGCTGCGCTGCAACATCAACCATGACACAGCAGCGGCAACACCCGAGCGAGTTTTGTAATCCACCTATTCTCAAGGAGAGACGTATGCTGACCCCCGAACAAATGGTTGCTTCCCAGAAAGCCAACATGGAAACCCTGTACGGCCTGACCGCCAAAGCCTTCGAAGGCATGGAAAAGCTGGTCGAGCTGAACCTGCAAGCCACCAAGGCCGCGCTGACCGAGTCGGCCCAGCACGCCCAGGCCGTGCTGTCCGTCAAGGACGCACAAGAGCTGATCGCCCTGCAAGCCAGCCTGTTCCAGCCGATGGCCGAGAAAGCCGCTGCCTACAGCCGTCACCTGTACGACATCGCTTCGGGCACCACCGCCGAATTCGGCAAGGCCTTCGAAGGCAAGGTCGCTGAAGGCCAGGCCCAGTTCGCCGCCCTGGTGGACAACGCCGCCAAGAACGCCCCCGCTGGCTCCGAGACCGCCGTCGCCATGATGAAGAGCGCCGTGGCCGCCGCCAACAACGCGTTCGAGTCCGTGCAGAAGGCTGTCAAGCAGGCTTCCGACGTGGCCGAAGCCAACTTCAACGCCGTGGCTACCAGCGCCACCAACGCTGCCAAGAACGCCAGCGCCGCTGCCAAGAAGGCCGGCCGCTGATCGGCACAGGCGCATGCCGCTCACTGCGTGAGCGCGGCGCCGCCGATGAGGCTCTGCGCCTGACCGGGTCACCCGGCCAGGCCGCCAGAGCAAAGCCCTTGCCCACGAGAGCTTTGCCCTGGCGAGCGACAGCGCGACCCACCGATTGTCTCCTCGGGTCCTTTCGACACCCTCCGCGGGTGCAGGGATCCCTTCAAGGGCTGATTGCAAGATCAGCCCTTTTTTTGCCTCCTCGCTTGGCCGTGTGACGCCGCGATGCCAGATTTCGGTTCTGGGTGTGGCCATCCGCCACCGACACCAAGCCGGTTCCCACCCGCCAAGCCACCAGGCGACGCAGTGACAGACAGCGCCTCGACCGGCCTCGCTGGTCGCCCGTTTCGCGCGCCGACACCGTCAACCATCGACACTCGACTTGCGTTGAATCAATTTTGATAACTGAGAACCATTCTCGTTACCGTTATCATTCGCCATGTTCAACCATCAAGAAATGCACAGCATGAAGAAGCTATGGGTCGCCGCCACTGTCGCACTGGTGTGGGGCGCTGCCGCACAGGCACAGGAACTCAACCTCTACTCCGCCCGCCACTACTCGACCGACGAAGCGCTCTACAACGACTTCACCAAGGCCACCGGTATCAAGATCAACCGTGTGGACGCCGACGACGCTGGCATCATTGCGCGGCTGAAGGCCGAAGGCAGCGCGTCGCCGGCCGATGTGATCCTGCTGGTGGACGCCGCCCGCCTGTGGCGCGGTGAGCAGGACGGGTTGTTCCTGCCCATCAAGTCCAAGCTGCTGGAAGACGCCATTCCCCCCAGCCTGCGCGCCAAGCCGGCAACCGATGGCGGCACGCCGTGGTTCGGTTTTTCGACGCGCGCGCGCGTGGTGGTGTACGACAAGCTCAAGGTGAAGCCCGAGGACGTGGACACCTACGAAGAGCTGGGCGCGTCCAAGAACAAGGGCAAGCTGTGCATCCGCAGCGGTTCGCACCCCTACAACCTGAGCCTGTTCAGCGCCGTGACCGAACACCTGGGCGAGCCAAAGGCCGAAGCGTGGCTCAAAGGCATGGTCGACAACATGGCGCGCGCGCCCAAGGGCGGCGACACCGACCAGATCAAGGGCGTGGCCAGCGGCGAATGCCAGATCGCCGTCACCAACAGCTACTACCTGGCGCGCATGATGCGCTCTGGCAAACCAGAAGACCGCGCGGTGGTCGAGCGGGTCGGCGTGGTGTTTCCCAACCAGTCGACCTGGGGCACGCACGTCAACATCGCGGGTGCCGCGGTGGCGCGCCATTCCAAGAACACGGCCAACGCGGTCAAGTTTCTTGAATACCTGGCCAGCCCATCGGCCCAGAACTACTTTGCCAACGGCAACAACGAATGGCCGGTGGCCAGGGGCGTGGTGACGGACAACCCCGCGCTCAAGTCCATGACCGGCGGCAGCGGCCAGTTCAAGAGCGAGACCATCCCGGTCAGCGCCGTGGGCGTCCACCAGGTGAAGGTGCAGCAGATGCTGGACCGCGTGGGCTTCAAGTAAGCGCGTCCCGCCCTTGAGGGCGGACCGATGAATGGCGTCCTTCGAGGCGCCATTTTTTATGAAATGCTGCTCCAGCGCTTTCTGGATAAGCGTGACCAGCTATTTATTTGGAAGCAACCTGACCAGGCGGCCATTCGGGGCATCGGTCACCACGTACATCAGCCCGTCCGGCCCCTGCCGCACGTCGCGGATGCGCTGGCCCAGGGCCTGCAGCAGCTTGTGCTCGGCCACCACCTGGCCGTCCTTCAGTTCGATGCGGTCCAGGTACTGGAACTTGAGCGAGCCGACGAACAGATTGCCCTTCCACGCCGGGCCGTAGCGGTCGCTGGTCAGAAAGGCCATGCCCGATGGCGCGATCGACGGTGTCCAGTGGTGCAGCGGCGGCTCGGTGCCGGGCCGGCTGCTGGCACCATCGCCGATCTTGCTGCCGTCGTAGTTCACGCCAAAGCTCACCAGCGGCCAGCCGTAGTTCTTGCCGGCCTGCGGCAGGTTGATCTCGTCGCCACCCTGCGCGCCATGCTCGTGCATCCAGAAGCTGCCGTCGGGCGCCAGCGTGGCACCCTGGCCGTTGCGGTGGCCATAGCTCCAGATCTCGGGCAGCGCGCCGGGTTTGCCGACGAAGGGGTTATCCTTGGGCACGCTGCCGTCCTTGCCAACGCGCACCACCTTGCCGTGGTGGTTGTCCAACGTCTGTGCGTCATCGCGACGCGAAAACCGCTCGCCCAGCGTCAGGAACAGGGTGCCATCCGGCTTGCCATCCACCATCCGCTCGACGATGCGGCAGCCAAAGTGCGCGCTGCTGTTGACCTTGGGCCGCTGGCTGAAGATCACTTTCACGTCTTCCAGGCGCCTGGCGTCGTCGAACAGGCGGGCGCGCGCCAGCGCGGTGCTGTTGGTGGTGCCTGGCCCCGGCTCGGAAAAACAGAAATAGAGGGTGCGGTTGCGGGCGAAGTCCGAATCTGTCACCACATCCAGCAAACCGCCCTGCCCGCCCGCGGCCACGTCGGGCAGGTTCTGCACGGGCGGCAGCAGGCGACCGCTGGGCTCGATGACGCGCAGCCGGCCTGGGCGCTCGGTCACCAGAAAGCGCCCACCCTGCAAGAACGCCACCGCCCACGGGTGCTGCAAGCCGACGGCGACGGACTGGAACCCGGCAGCATCCGCGCTGCGTTGCGCCATGGCGGGGATGACGGCGGCCAGCGCGAGCGCGCCCATCAGCACGCTTTGGGCAGCCAGGTGGCAAGCGGTCGGACCCATGAATCACCTCTCTCTTGAACCCTCTGCACCGCGCGGCGGACGTCTGATTCGGTTTCGCCGCATAAGGCCATTGTGGGCGGGCACGCGCGGCAGCCGGCTTCAGGGGTCATTCCACCGTCTTGCCTGTGGGCGCGCGCGGCTGATCTGCATCAAACATCGACCCATCCTGCGAAAATCCTAGGGTATACCCTTATGAATTGCAGGTGTTGGTCGGACGGCGTCACAAGGTGTTGTCCTACACTACGCCCCGGCGTCCCACAGGGTCATTCCCGGGGATGCGCAGATTTTCGAAGGCAGCCGATGGCTTGGCTGCCTGCCTGACAGACCCCGTGCACCGCCAGCCGCGGTGCCGTGACAAAACGGATTCATGTCCAAAACCGTCATCGCCACGATCCTGCTTGCCGCCTGCTTCCAGTCCGCGCAAGCCGCCCCCGGTCAAGACGACCTCGACAAGCTCCTCGTTCAGAAGGGGCTGGTTTCCCGCCTCAGCGACACCATCCAGCAAGCCACCGACCGCGCGGGCGACCTGATCAAGAACGCCATGGGCGCGCTGGGCGTGCCCTACCGCCTGGGCGGCACGTCGGCCGACACCGGGTTCGACTGCAGCGGCTTTGTGCGCGCCATGTTCCAGCAGACCGTGGGCCTGGTGCTGCCACGCACCGCCGCCGACCAGGCCGCCACCACCGCGCGCATCGAAAAGGCCGACCTCAAGCCGGGCGATCTGGTGTTCTTCAACACCATGCGCCGCAGCTACAGCCACGTGGGCATCTACATGGGCGACGGCAAGTTCATCCACTCGCCGCGCACCGGCTCGCACGTGCGGGTCGAGAACATGAACATCGGCTACTGGCAGACGCGCTTCGACGGCGCGCGCCGCGTGCTGGCCAGCGATTCGTCCACGCGGTCGGCGTCGATGTCGACCTCGCGCGTGATCGACCGCGATTCACCCGCGCCGACCACCGTGCGCCTGGGCGGCAACCTGTTCGGCGGCGCATCCAGCGCCGCCGCGCCGGCACCGGAATCGGCCGCCCCCAGCGACAGCATCTGACCTGCGTTTCG
>WBZS01002678.1_pt1 | contig 10486 bp, 10 predicted proteins | sample 5204201 | NCBI WGS metagenome assembly WBZS01 (sample SAMN12344357, study PRJNA552823) | activated sludge metagenome | biome: Activated sludge suspended growth; feature: Nitrification reactor; material: Wastewater; isolation source: activated sludge from nitrification reactor of wastewater... | reverse complement strand
CGCGGCCATTTGACATGGCCGCGCGGGGGCCTGTGAGTGAGGCTGGCGCATGGGGCATCATTGGCGCTTGCTGGATTCCCACACCTCCATGACATTGCTGACCCTGTTTCTTCCCTGCGCCGGTGGCGTCGAGGGTTTTCTTGCCGATGAGGTGCACGGCCTGAGCGGCCTGGTGGGCCAGGACTTGCTGACGGTGCGCGGCGGTGTGCGCGTGCGGGGTGATTGGGCGTTGATGCAGCGCTTGAACCTGCACAGCCGCCTGGCGCAGCGCGTGCTGATCGAGCTGGCCCATGCGCCGTACCGCGACGAGCAGGACCTGTATGCGTTGGCGGCAAGCGCGGGGTGGGAAGACTGGTTTGCCCCGCAACAGACCTTCCGCGTCGACCTGACGGCGCAGGCGAGTCCGCTCAAGAGCCTCAACTTTGCCACCCTGCGCGTGAAGGACGCGGTGGCCGACCGGTTTCGCGCCCACGCGGGCGGCGTGCGCCCCAGTATCGACACCCACGCGCCCCAGGTGCGCGTCGTCGCGCACCTGGACGCCACGCACGCCACGCTGTACATCGACACCAGTGGCGAGCCGCTGTTCAAGCGCGGCTGGCGCCATGACAAGGGCGACGCGCCGCTGAAGGAGACGCTGGCCGCCGCGATGCTGGCCGCCAGCGGCTGGTGGCTGCCGGCCGAACGGCGCGTGTCCGACGTACCGCTGTATGACCCCTGCTGCGGCAGCGGCACCATCGTCATCGAGGCGGCGCAACTGCGGCTGGGCATGGCGGCCGGCGGGCAGCGGCGCTTCGGGTTCGAGCGCCTGCGTCCGTTCAACGTCACGCACTGGAATGCTATAAAAAAAGAAGCTGCCGACGCTTGTTCGGCAAGCGCTGGCGGCCAAAATGGCTCTGCAACTGGCGAAGTCCTCGTCTACGGCAGCGACGTCGCCCACCGCATGGTCGACTTTGCGCAGCGCAATGCCGAGCGTGCCGGCGTCGCCCACGTGCTGCAACTGCGTGGCGGCGATGCCCTGCAGCGCCTGCCGCCGTCCGACCGCCCGGGCGTGATCTTGATGAACCCGCCGTATGGCGAGCGCATTGCGGCTGCCGGCGTGGCCGGCCACGGCGCGCGCGGGCGCGAAGCCTTCCAGAGCGGCACGCTGGCGCGCCAGCGCCAGGACAGCGCGGCGTCGGCGGCCGACGTCAACGCCGGCGACGAATTCTTCACCCGCCTGTCCGCGCACTGGAAGTCGCACTACGCCGGCTGGACGGCCTGGCTGCTCACGCCGGACCTGAAGCTGCCCGGCCGCCTGCGGCTGAAGGAGTCGCGCCGCGTGCCGCTGTGGAACGGCCCCATCGAGTGCCGGCTGTTTCGCTTCGACCTGAGCGCGCGCGGCTCGGCGCCTGAGCGACCCCGCCCATGACCGGCCTGGCGGCCTGCCGCGCGGCACCGGTGACAGCCGAAGACGGCGAGCCGACTCGGGTGCCGCCGGTGGTCATCGACACCAACCTCGTGCTGGACCTGCTGGTGTTTGGCGACCCCGCGGTGGCGCCGCTGCGCGCAGCCCTGCGCGCGCACGCTTTGCGCTGGCTGGCCACCGACGCCATGCGCGCCGAACTGGCGCGGGTGCTGGGCTATCCGCAGATCGCGAGATGGCTCGTGCGCGAACGACTGGATGCAGGCGCCGTTCTGGCGGACTACGATGCCAGCATCCACCGGGTGCCCGCCGTGCGCGTGCCGCACAGCCCATGCTGCGACGATCCCGACGATCAGCACTTTGTCGAACTGGCCGTGGCGCACCGGGCCGTGCTGCTCAGCAAGGATGGCGCCGTGCTGGCCTTGTCGCGCCGCCTGCGGGCGCTGGACGTGGCGGTGGCGTGCAACTGGGCGCCAGCGCTGACCGGACAATCGTTTTCAGCTATCGAATCCATATCATTCAGCAAGGAGACACAGCCATGAGCGCGGCGTTCAAGCTCACCTACTCGACCATGTTCAACCCGCCGGCGGAACTGCATGCGCGCTTCGACGCGGCGCTGGACGACTTCAAGGCCCATGGCATGGGGCGCGACCACCCGCAGTGGATTGGTGGCCAGCCGGCCGGTGACGGTGAACGCTTCGAGGTGCGTTCGCCCATCGACCAGGATTGGCTGGTGGGGCGCTTCGTGCAAGGTTCGGCAGCCGATGTGGACCGTGCCGTGCAGGCGGCTCGCGCGTCGTACCCGGCCTGGGCCGCCACGCCCTGGCGCGAGCGGGTGGCTCTGCTGCGGCGTGCGGCAAGGGTGATCGAGGAGCGCGTGTACCCCATCAGCGCTGCCGTGGCCGTGGAAGTGGGCAAGAACCGCATGGAGGCGATTGGCGAAGTGCAGGAGACGGCCGACCTGATCGACTGGTATTGCGACCAGATGGCCGCGCACGACGGCTTCGACCGTCCGCTGGCCGACGACCCCCTGCCCCACTTCACCAGCCACAACCGCACCGTGCTGCGGCCGTACGGTGTGTGGGCCGTGATCGCGCCGTTCAACTTTCCGTTCGCGCTGGCCGGCGGCCCGCTGGGCCCGGCGCTGATCGCGGGCAATACCGCCGTGTTCAAGTGTTCGCCCGAAACGTCGCTGTCCGGCTGGCTGCTGCTGGAATGCCTGCGCGACGCCGGCCTGCCGCCCGGTGTGATCAACTTCGTCACCGGGGGCGACGAGACCGGCCGTGCGCTGGCGCAGCACCCGGGCGTGGCCGGCATCACTTTCACCGGCTCGCATGCGGTGGGCATGCAGGTGTTGCGACAGGCGGCGCAGGGGCGCTACCCCAAGCCCTGCATCACCGAAATGGGCGGCAAGAACGCCACCATCGTCAGCCGGCACGGCGACGTGGATCGCGCGGCACTGGGCATTCTGCGTTCGGCGTTCGGGCTGTCGGGGCAGAAGTGCTCGGCCTGCTCGCGTGTGTACGTGGAACGCCCCGTGGCCACTGCGCTGCGCGAGCGGCTGGTGCAACTGACGCGCGAGATTGCCGTGGGCGACCCGACCCGGCAGGCGAACTGGATGGGCCCGGTGATCGACCGCCGTGCGTATGACCGCTACGCGCGCCTGGCCGATCACCTGCGCCGCGTGGGCAGCGTCGACACCGGAGGCGAATGGCTGACCGGCGGCGATCTGGCGAGCGGCTTCTTCGTCGCGCCGACGGTGGCGCGCGCGCCGCTCGACGACGCGGCATGGGTGGACGAGCATTTCCTGCCGGTGGTGCTGGTGGGCGAGGTCGACTCGGTCGACGATGGCATCGACCGCGCCAACGCCAGCGACTATGGCCTGACGGCGGGCTTCTACGGCAGTGCCGACGAGGTGGCACATTTCCACGCGCGCATCGAGGCCGGCGTGACCTACGCCAACCGCCCGCAGGGCGCCACCACCGGCGCCTGGCCGGGCTACCAGCCGTTCGGTGGCTGGAAGGGCAGCGGCTCAACCGGCAAGGCCATCGGATCGTTCTACTACCTGCAGCAATACATGCGCGAGCAGTCGCGCACGGTGGTCGAATAGGCTCCTCTGAAGCTACAAATTTGGTAGCTTCTGGCGCTTTACAGACAAGCGTCAGAGCGGCATTGGACGATTGAAAAAAGAAACGCGGGCCGTGGCCCGCGTGTTCCGGATGCGCTGCGTGGCGCGTTCAGAGCGACTTCTTGAACAGGTGCCCGATCTCGCCCACGATGCCGCGGCGGAACAGCAACACGCAGACCACGAAGATCACGCCCTGCACCACCGTCACCCAGGCGCCCAGTTCGGCCAGGTAGTTCTGCATCGTCACCATCACCGCAGCACCCAGCACGGGGCCGAAGATGGTGCCCAAGCCGCCCACCAGCGTCATCAGCACCACCTCGCCCGACATGCTCCAGTGCACGTCGGTCAGTGAGGCCAGCTGGAACACCAGCGACTTGGTGGCACCCGCCAGTCCCGACAGCGCGGCCGACAGCACGAAGGCGCGGTGCTTGAACTTGTCGGCGTCGTAGCCCAGCGAAATGGTGCGCGGCTCGTTTTCGCGGATCGCCTTCAGCACCTGGCCGTACGGCGAATGGATGACGCGGTAGATCAGCAGGAAGCCGCCCAGGAAGATCGCCAGCACGAAGGCGTACATGGCGTTGGTGCTCGACAGGTCGATCAGGCCGAACAGCTTGCCGCGCGGCACCGCCTGGATGCCGTCCTCACCGCCTGTGAACGGCGCCTGCAGCGCGAAGAAGAACACCATCTGCGCCAGCGCCAGCGTGATCATGGTGAGGTAGATGCCCTGGCGCCGAATGGCCAGCTTGCCCACCACCCAGCCCAGCGCTGCCGCGGCCAGCGTGCCCAGGGCGATGGACAACTCGGGCGTCAGCCCCCACACCTTGGCGGCGTGCGCGGTCACGTAACCGGCGCTGCCCAGGAACATGGCGTGGCCGAACGACAGCAGGCCACCAAAACCCAGCAGCAGGTTGAAGGCGCACGCGAACAGCGCGAAGCACATCACCTTCATCATGAACACGGGGTACACGCCGACCAATGGCGCGACCATGAACAGAAGCGCCATCACGATGAAGGCGTTGCGGTGCGTGCGCGCGGCGTCGCGGCCTGCGTCGACAGGCTTCGGCTCGGTGGCAAGGGGGGTCGATGCGGTGGCCATGGCTTACTTCTGGGTACCGAACAGGCCTGCCGGACGAATCAGCAGCACGATGGTCATGATGATGAAAATGACGGTGGTCGAGGCCTCGGGGTAGAACACCTTGGTCAGGCCCTCGATCAGTCCCAGGCCGAAGCCCGTGACGATGGCGCCCATGATCGAGCCCATGCCGCCGATCACCACCACGGCGAACACGACGATGATGAGGTCCGAGCCCATCTGCGGGCTGACCTGGTAGATGGGCGCCGCCATCACGCCGGCCAGCGCGGCCAGCGCCACGCCGAAGCCGTAGGTGAGCGTGATCATGCGCGGCACGTTGATGCCGAAGGCCTGCACGATCTGCGGGTTCTCGGTGGCGGCGCGCAGGTAGCCGCCCAGTTTGGTGCGCTCGATGACGAACCAGGTCGCCAGGCAGACGATGAGCGACGCGACGATGACCCAGCCGCGGTAAATGGGCAGGAACATGAAGCCCAGGTTGACGCCGCCCTGCAACTGCTCGGGCATCGAGTAGGGCAGGCCGGTGGAGCCGTATTCGTTGCGGAAGAAGCCCTGGATGATCAGCGCCAGGCCGAAGGTCAGCAGCAGGCCGTAGAGATGGTCCAGCTTGTACAGCCGCGACAGCATGGTGCGCTCGATGATGACACCGGTGGCACCCACCACCAGCGGCACGATGATCAGCGACCACCAGTAATTGAGCCCGAGCTTGTTGAGCAGCAGGTAGGCCCCGAAGGCGCCCAGCATGTACTGGGCGCCGTGGGCAAAGTTGATGATGTTGAGCAGGCCGAAGATGACGGCCAGCCCCAGCGACAGCAAGGCGTAGAACGAGCCATTGATCAGGCCGATGAGCAACTGGCCCATCATGGCCTGGATCGGGATACCGAAGATTTCCATGTTTCGTTCGTTTGCCGTGCGGTCGCGTTGCGGGTCAGGTCAAGCTTACTTCTTGGCCACCAGCGGGCAGTTGCCCTGGTCGATCGGGCGGAACGCCTTGTCGGCCGGGATGGTCGCCATCAGCTTGTAGTAGTCGTACGGGCCCTTGGACTCGCTCGGCTTCTTGACCTCGAACAGGTAAACCGGGTGGATCTTGCGGCCGTCGGCGCGCACCTGGCCCTTGCCGAACAGCGGATCGTCGGTCGGCAGTTCCTTCATCTTGGCCACCACCTTGGCGCCGTCGTCGGTCTTGGCGGCGTCAACGGCCTTCAGGTAGTGCAGCACACCGGCGTACACGCCCGCGTGGTCCATCGACGGGTACTTGCCGCCGTTGGCTGCCGCGAAGCGCTTGGTCCAGGCACGGGTGCCGTCGTTCAGGTCCCAGTAGAAGGATTCGGTGATGTTCAGCCCCTGCGCCTTGTCCAGGCCCAGGCCATGCACGTCGGGCAGGAAGACCAGCAGGCCGGCCAGCTTCTGGCCGCCCTTGACGATGCCGAATTCGGACGCCTGCTTGATCGAGTTGATGGTGTCGCCGCCGGCGTTGGCCAGGCCGACGATCTTCTCGTAGGACGAGAACTGCACGCCATGCAGGCGATCGAGCATCCGTAGAGTTCGAGGTCACGCACCCGTTCCACCCTTGGCGTGGCCGACGCTTCGTCCTGGCCACGCGTAAGCAGAACTGGGGCGAGGACCGGGTGACGTTCTTCGACGATCAGGGGCGACTGCGCTCGCTGCTCGCGTCCTGGACCAACGTTGATGAACCTGACGCGTTCACTCAATGCTCTGCCGGCCGCTCATGGCTGCGCGTGGACGATCTCCTGCATCTGCGAGCGCTGGTCGAAGAGATCGCCAAGGGTCAGCGGACACGGCGGCGCACGCGTTAAGCAAATTACGCCGCATGTGTAAAGCACGATACGCCGCATGTCAAGTTGGATTGCCTCCTTGTCTTCCGGCTATTCTCTTTGTAACTAGTGTAAAGACACTCGCCATCGTTCGAAAAATGGCGCTTGACATGAACGCATATGCGGCATATTGTGATTTACACATTAACCGCCTTGCCACCCATGACCAAACGCCCGACCAAGATCGATCGACTGCGCGAGATGGGCATGCTCAATCCGCAACCCGAGCGCGTGCGCGCACCGTGGTTCGAAGTGGCAGGCTTCTTCGACGCCAACGACCTGCTGCAGGTGAAGTACGAGATGCTGCGTCATGCCCGCCAGGGCGGCGTCACCAAGGCCGAGGCTGCCGAGCTGTTCGGCGTGTCGCGGCCAACCTTCTACCAGGCCGAAGCCGCCTTCGATCAAGCCGGCCTGGCGGGGCTGCTGCCTCGGCCGCGTGGACCCAAGTCGGCACACAAGCTCACACCCGAGGTGATGAGCCTGATCCACGATCTTCACCGCGAAGGCGCGCCGATTCAGGCGCGTGCGCTGGCGCAAGTGGTGCAACAGCGACTGGGTGTCATGGTGCACCCTCGCAGCATCGAGCGCGCGCTTGCGCGCAAAAAAAAACGCTGACGCACCGGCACGTGGCGCCACCTCTGCCGGCGCACGCCACCGAAGCCTACGAAGAGCTGCGCGAGCAAGTCGTGCACGGACAGGCGCGGCCCGACGGACTGGGTGCCGTCGTGTTCCATGGCATGTGGTGCGGCCTGAGCGTGCTGCTGCAGGCGCCGCCAACGACACCGTTGCCCTCGGCGAGCGCTTCGCACTCGCCATCCCCGGTGACGCACGACCCCCAACTCGTGCGCCTGCTTGCCAACATGGTGCTGCTGACGCAGTCGAAGGAGGAATATGCCTACTGATCACGCCCTGAAGATCGGCGCAGACCACCTGCGCCGGGACGCATTCCTGTACGTGCGCCAGTCGTCGCTGCGCCAGGTGTTCGAGAACACCGAGAGCACCAAGCGCCAATACGCGCTGCGCGACCGCGCGGTGGCCCTGGGTTGGCCGATCGATCGCATCCACGTCATCGACAGCGACCAAGGTGTGTCCGGCGCACAGGCCGCGGGCCGCGACGGCTTCCAGCACCTGGTGACCGAAGTCGCCATGGGACACGCCGGCATCGTGCTCGGCCTGGAAGTCTCGCGACTGGCGCGCAACAACGCCGACTGGCATCGGTTGCTGGAGCTGGCGGCGCTGTCGCGCACGCTGATCAGTGATGAAGACGGTGTGTACGACCCGGCGCACTTCAACGACCGGCTGTTGCTTGGCCTGAAGGGCACGATGAGCGAGGCCGAGTTGCATGTGCTGAAGTCGCGGCTGCAAGGCGGCATCCTCAACAAGGCCCGTCGCGGTGAGCTCGAGATTGCTCTGCCAGTGGGACTGGTGTATGGGCCCGACGGACGCGTGTGCCTCGATCCCGATCGGCAGATCCAGGACACCGTGCGGCTGCTGTTTGACACGTTCCGCGAGACCGGCTCAGCCTGCGCCGTGCTGCGCCGCATGCGCGCGCAGCACATCCTGTTCCCGCGGCGCATTACCCGCGGCATCGGCAAGGGTGAGGTCCTGTGGGGCGAGTTGGACCACTCTCGGGTGCTGGAGATCCTGCACAACCCACGCTACGCCGGTGCCTTCGTCTATGGACGCAGGCGCACCTCCTACAACGCCGACCTGAAGCAGGTGCAATTGCAGCTCAAGCGCGAGGACTGGCAGGTGCTGATACGCGATGCCCACCCAGGCTACATCTCGTGGGACGAGTTCGAACGCAACGAGCTCACGTTGCAACGCAACGCCGTGGGCTTCTCGACGAACCTTCGCGGTGGTGCACCCCGCGAAGGCAGCGCCTTGCTGCAAGGCCGCGTGCTGTGCGGGCGCTGTGGTTCGAGAATGCGTGTGCGATACGATGCTCGAGAAGGGAAACAGCGGCCTTACTACTGCTGCAACGAAGACACGGTGCGGCGCGCCGCGAGCAGGAACTGCCAGTGGGTGCAGGGCGCCGAGATCGACGCGGCGATCAGCGCATTGCTGCTGCAGACGGTGGCGCCGGCGGCCATCGACGTGGCCTTGGCCGTACAGGACGAGATCGCACAGCGCGTGGAGCAGGCCGCCTCAATGCGAGCTGCACAGCTGCAGCGCTGTCGCTACGAAGCCGAACTCGCACGGCGCCGCTACGTGAAGGTCGATCCCGACAACCGGCTGGTGGCCGATGCGCTGGAGGCCGAGTGGAACGAGCGGCTGCGTCAGCTCGACACCCTTCAGCGCGAACACGAACGTCAGCAGCAGGCTGACCAGACGCTGTCGGACGAGCCAGCGCGCCGGCGAGTCGTCGAGCTCGCACAGGACTTCCCTCGGGTGTGGAACGATCCCAGAACCAGCGCCTTGCAACGCAAGAAGATGCTCGCGTTGATGATCGAGGACGTCACACTGATCAGCGGCCTGCAGGTTGCCGTGCACATCCGATGGCGCGGCGGCAAGACGCAGTCGCTTACCGTCGACAAGCCCAGACCGATCGCGCTGGTACGCAAGACACGGCCCGAGGTCGTGCAGCTGATCGACGAGTTGCTGGAGACGTGCACCGATCGCGAGGTCGCCCGACGGCTGAACGACCTTGGCCATCACAACTGGCGCGGCGACTCCTTTACGGCAAAGAAGGTCCGGCTGGTGCGCATCACCTACGGATTGAAGAGCCGGTTCCAGCGGCTGCGCGAACGCGGCATGCTCACCAGCGGTGAACTCGCCCGCCGCTTCGGCGTGTGCCCGACGACGGTGAACCACCTCGGACGGCAAGGCATCCTGAAGCGGCACATGTACGATAGCGACCATCGCTACCTGTACGAGCCGCCCGGCGACGTGACCCTCGTCAAGGGTGCCGGCAGCCGCTACGGCGGGCGGGCGCCCCAGCTAATTCCTGTTCCATCAACCGCACAAGGTGCACTATGAAGTCAACGCCTTGCGGTTGGGGTCACGCACCCGGGCCGGGTCGGCCACCACACCGTAGTGCGCCAGGGTGGCCGCAAAGACCGGGTTGAGCTCGGGCTCGTACAGGTCGGGCTTGATGACGCCTTCCTTGAGGTTGTCCAGCACCACGTACTGCGGGCAGCCACCGAAGTGTCGGAACGCGCGCTCGTGCAACTCGGCCCAGACCTGCTGGCTGGACTTCCAGACCACGCAGCGAAAGCTCGCCCGCGAGTAGCGCAGCGTGGCCACGAACAGGCGTGGCTTGCGGTACCGGTCACTGCCTGGCACCCGGGTGGGCGCGCCTTCGCCGTAGTCCACCTGCATCTCTTCGCCAGGCAGGAAGGACAGGCGATCGAATTGTTCGGGTTCCTTGTGGCGCAGCCGGGCCACAAAGCGCTTGACCGAGTTGTACTGGCCGGCAAAGCCGTGGCTGTCGACCAGGTCCTGGTAGATGGCCGTGGCGTTGCGACGCAGGCGCAACTGGGCTTCGATGAAGGCGCGGTGTGGCTCGCACAGGGAGGTGGCCGCCGGGTTTGAAGCAGATGAGGGAGCCGGTGGCCAGGGTGGAGGAGTTTGAGCGGCCAAGGCATCTGAGCCGGTGGCCACCCCGGGGGAATTTGATTGTTCAGCCTGCCAGCGGCGCTGGTAGCTCCTGACCGTCTTGCGGTCGATGCCGGTGATGCGCGCGATCTCGCGCTGGGTGCTGCCACGCTCGAGCAGCGTGTAGACGGTGGCCCGTTGGTTGGGTTTCAAGACATTCACTCCTTGGCCTCCCCTCGGGGAAGACCGGAACTGCTGTCCTGCCAACAGGTGCCGGCGGCGCCAGCTTTGACCCCCTGTCCCCGATCAACTCAGGTGGGGGAGTTTGGGGTGGCCATCAGTGGGGGAGTTTGGGTGGCCGCCGGGGCCGTGGAGGTCGCATGCTTTCTTCGGTATTGCCTGTTCACCACCACAGACCAGTTGATCCTTATGGTGCAGCGCCGGATCGCCGATCTGTGGCGTCAGGCTGCCGCCGATGTCCCCGCTACCGTCAA